>Ga0316187_10002839_pt1 | contig 15124 bp, 11 predicted proteins | sample CroRivburrow1_MG_FD_204927 | JGI IMG/M metagenome (GOLD analysis project Ga0316187, IMG submission 204927) | Coastal sediment microbial communities from Maine, United States - Cross River worm burrow 1 | ecosystem: Environmental > Aquatic > Marine > Coastal > Sediment | place: USA: Maine... | reverse complement strand
CAGCCAGACCCTTTGCCGCAAGGGTCTTCGTGATCGCCGCCGTCAACGTCGTCTTACCATGGTCCACGTGACCGATGGTCCCGATGTTGACGTGCGGCTTTGTCCGCTCGAACTTCTCCTTGGCCATGAGCGTCTCCTCTTACGCGGTGGTCAGACCCTTGGCGCGGGCCACGATCTCGTCTGCAAGGTTCCGGGGAACTTCGTCGTAATGATCGAACTGCATCGTGTAGGTCGCTCGCCCCTGGGTGGCGGAGCGCAGGTCCGTGGCGTAACCGAACATTTCGGCCAGCGGCACGTGAACCGATACGACCTGAAAACCGGCGCGGGGCTCCATGTTGATCACCCGGCCGCGGCGACGGTTGAGGTCGCCGATCACATCACCCATGTACTCTTCAGGCGTCACCGCCTCGACTTCCATGACGGGCTCGAGGAGGACTGGATCGGCCTTTGCGGCGGCGTCCTGGAATGCCATGGACCCCGCCACCTTGAACGCAATCTCCGACGAGTCGACGTCGTGAAACGAGCCGTCGAAGAGAACGACGCCGACTCCCAGGAGGGGATAACCGGCGAGGACACCACGCTCCAGAGACTCGCGTGCCCCGATCTCCACCGGACGGATGAACTCGCTCGGGATCACCCCGCGACGAATCTCGTCGGAGAACTCGAAGTCGGTGCCGTCGGTCAGCGGGTAGATCCGCAGCTTGACGTGGCCGTACATCCCTCGACCACCGGTCTGACGGATGAAACGACCCTCGCCCTCCGCCTCCTCCGTGATGGTCTCGCGGTAGGCCACCTGAGGCCGGCCGACGTTGGCCGCGATCTTGAACTCGCGCAGCAGCCGGTCGACGATGATCTCGAGGTGGAGCTCGCCCATCCCCGAAATGATGGTCTGGCCCGTCTCCTCGTCGGTGGACACCTTGAAGGTCGGGTCTTCCTGCGTCAGCTTGCCGAGCGCATCGGCAAGGTGATTCTGATCGGCGGTGGTCTTGGGTTCGATGACGACCGAGATCACCGGCTCGGGGAAGTGCATGGCCTCGAGAATGATGAGATGCCTGGGATCGCAGACGGTGTCGCCGGTACCGGCGTTCCTCAGGCCCACAACCGCGCAGATGTCGCCGGCATTGACCTCTGAAATCTCCTCGCGCTTGTCGGCGTGCATCTTGAGCAGCCGACCGATCCGTTCCTTCTTGCCGGTGGCGGCGTTGACGACCATCTTTCCGGTGCCCAGGCAGCCGGAGTAGACCCGGATGAATGCCAGCTGACCGACAAAACTATCGGTCATGATCTTGAAGACCAGGGCGGCGAAGGGCTCGTCATCCGACGCGGGCCGGACATCGACCTCGCTGCTTCCCGGCGCAAAACCCTCGATGGGCGGAACATCCTTTGGCGACGGAAGGTAATCGACGACCGCGTCAAGCAAGGGCTGAACACCCTTGTTCTTGAACGCCGCACCGCAGAGAACCGGCACCAACAACCCCGACAGCGTACCGGCGCGCAGACCGGAAACGATCTGCTCGACGGACATCTGACCCTCGGAGAGATAGGTCTCGAGCAACTCTTCAGAAGTCTCGGCCACCGCCTCGAAGAGACGTTCGCGATACTCCTCGACCTCGGCGCGATAGTCCTCGGGGATCTCTTCTTCGCGGTATTCGGCACCGAGGCTCTCATCGAGATAGCGATACGCCTTGAGCCGCACGAGATCGATGACACCGACGAAGTGATCCTCGCGACCAAGGGGAATCTGGACCGCCACCGGGTTGGCCTTCAGCTTGTCGCGAATCTGATCGACGACACCGGCGAAACGGGCGCCGATCCGGTCCATCTTGTTGACGAAGGCGACCCGGGGAACATGGTACCGGTCCGCCTGGCGCCAGACCGTCTCGGACTGGGGCTCGACCCCACCGACGGCGCAGAAGATGGCCACCGCGCCATCGAGCACACGCAGTGAACGCTCCACCTCGGCGGTGAAGTCCACGTGTCCCGGTGTGTCGATGATGTTGACGCGGTGGTCGCGCCAGAAGCAGGTTGTCGCAGCGGATGTGATCGTAATGCCCCGCTCTTGCTCTTGCGGCATCCAGTCCATGGTGGCCGTGCCGTCATGGACTTCACCCAACTTGTAGTTGATGCCCGTGTAATAGAGCACCCGCTCAGTGGTCGTCGTCTTACCGGCATCAATGTGGGCCATGATGCCGATATTCCGGACCTGTTCAAGTGGGATGAGGCGGGGCATGTTTTCAAAGATCTCCGTTCCGAACGTTTCTGGGGTCGTGTCTGAGAACTGGTTCTGACTCCGTTACCAGCGGTAGTGGGCAAAGGCCTTGTTGGCCTCGGCCATGCGGTGCGTATCGTCGCGCCTCTTGATCGTTCCGCCACGGTTGGATGCGGCATCGATGAACTCACCGGCAAACCGCAGCATCATGGTTTTCTCATGACGCGAGCGCGCGAAGTTGATCAGCCAGCGGATGGCCAGAGATTGCTGGCGATCCGAGCGGACCTCCATCGGAACCTGGTAGGTGGACCCGCCGACCCGGCGGGACTTGACCTCGACCAGCGGCCGGGAGTTCTCCACGGCCTTTTTGAAGACCTTGAGGGGATCGTCGCCGGTCCGCTCTTCGATGACGCCGAGGGCGCCGTAGAAGATGCGCTCGGCTGTGGTCTTCTTGCCGTCTTTGGTCACGTTGTTGATGAACTTGGTCACCAGACGCGAGTTGTACACGGGGTCCGGAAGAATCTTCCGCTTTTCAACAGTAGCTCGGCGAGGCATTTCTCTTCTCCGCCTAGTTCTTCGGCCGCTTGGCGCCGTACTTGGAACGCTGTTGGCGTCGACCTTCGACACCCTGGCAGTCCATGGTGCCGCGAATGATGTGATAGCGCACGCCCGGCAGGTCCTTGACGCGCCCACCGCGGATCATCACCTGCGAGTGCTCCTGCAGGTTGTGGCCCTCACCCGGGATATAGGCCGTCACCTCGATACCGTTGGTCAGCCGGACACGAGCCACTTTCCTGAGTGCGGAGTTTGGCTTCTTCGGCGTGGTGGTGAAGACGCGCGTGCAGACACCCCGGCGCTGCGGACAGGCCTGAAGTGCCGGGCTCTTGGTCTTCTCCGTCGCCACCTTGCGGCCCTGACGGACCAACTGCGAGATCGTGGGCATGGTCGCTCCCTGGTTCGGGTTACTTCGGCCGAGTCGCGGGCTCTCGGCGCATGATGGTTGGAACGCGGCCCTGGCTTTCAGAGCCAGAGCCGCGGAAGAATACTCGAGAACGGTCCCCCTGTCAACCGTTGTGCCGACGATTCATGGGGTGAAATCATGAATCGTTCGGACTACTCAGCCAGGGGGCGATCTCCCTTCGCTTCGATGAGCGCCGCGGCGGCGTCGGTCATCTCCTGATAGAGGTTGTCGGCCTCCTCCACAAGCTCGAGCTCGTCTTCGGGGACCGGGTCGATCACGGTGCGACGATAGCGCGGGGCGCCCGTGCCCGCGGGGATCAACCGGCCGACGATCACATTCTCCTTGAGCCCGTGGAGGTTGTCCACCTTGCCCGAGACCGCGGCCTCGGTGAGCACCCGAGTGGTTTCCTGGAACGAGGCCGCCGAGATGAAGCTCTCGGTGGCCAGCGAGGCCTTGGTGATGCCCAGCAGGAGCGACTTGGCGGTTGCGGGCTCGCCACCGGCGGCGATGACGCGCTCGTTCTCCCGCTGGAAGAGGTACCTCGGCACCTGCTGATCGAGCAGGAAGTCGGTGTCGCCCGGATCCACCACCTTCACGAAGCGCATCATCTGACGAACCATGACCTCGATGTGCTTGTCGTTGATGGCCACACCCTGGGAGCGGTAGACCTCCTGGATCTTGTCCACCAGGTGGCGCTGCATTTCCTTCTCGCCGAGGATCGACAGAATGTCGTGCGGGTTGACCGCACCCTCGGTGAGGGGATCGCCGGCCTGGATGAACTCGCCCTCCTGGACCGACACGTGTGCGTAGCGGGGGATCGAGTACTCGCGCTGCTCATCACCCTCGCCCTCGACCATGATCCGGCGTTGTCCGCGCACCGGTTCGGTGATCTTGATGATTCCGTCGATCTCCGACACCACCGAGGGGTCTTTTGGTTTGCGCGCCTCGAAGAGTTCGACGACGCGCGGCAGACCGCCGGTGATGTCCTTGGTCTTCGACATCTCGCGCGGAATCTTGGCGAGAACATCGCCCGCAGCGAGCTTGTCACCCTCGTTGACCGAAAGGTGGGAACCGATGGGCAGCTGGTAGCGACGGGTCTCGTCCTTCTTGCTGCCGACGATCTCGATGGTCGGGATGCGCTTGCCGGAGCCGAGGGGCTCGATGACGATCTTGTGGGCATGGCCGGTGAGCTTGTCGATCTCCTCGCGGACATTCTCGCCCTCGATGAGGTCGTGGAACGCGACCTTGCCCTTGATGGCGGTCAGAATCGACGAGGTGAAGGGATCCCAATCCACGAGCGGTGTTCCCGGATCGACATCGGTGCCGTCGGTGACCAGCAGATGTGACCCGTAGGCGACCGAGTAGCGCTCTTTCTCGCGCTGCCGTTCGTCGAGGATCACGAGCTTGCCGGTCCGGGAGATGGCGACGGTTTCGCCGTCTTTGTTCTTCACCGCAGCCACGTTGAGGAACTTGATTTTGCCGTGGTGGTTGGCCACGTGGCGTGACGAGTCACCACCACGGGTTGCGGTTCCACCGTAGTGGAAGGTCCGCATGGTGAGCTGGGTGCCCGGCTCGCCGATGGACTGGGCGGCGATGATTCCGACCGCCTCACCGATCTCCACCGACCTGCCGGTGGCGAGCATTCGTCCGTAACACAGTTGGCAGACGCCTCGATCGGTCTCACAGGAGAGCACCGAACGAATCTTGACCCGCTCGATACCTGCCTCCTGGATCTGGTTCGCGAGGGCCTCGGAGACCTCGGTGTTCATGGGGCAGATCAGAGTTCCCTCGAGGGGATCGTAGACGTCCTCGGCAACCACACGGCCGACCACGCGGTCGCGCAGCGGCTCGAGAATCTCACCACCCTCGGTGATGGCCGTGACCTCGATTCCGTTGTGGGTCCCGCAGTCGTGCTCGACGACAATGACGTCCTGGGCCACATCAACGAGTCGGCGGGTGAGGTAGCCCGAGTCCGCAGTCTTGAGCGCGGTGTCCGCGAGTCCCTTGCGCGCACCGTGGGTCGAGATGAAGTACTGGAGCACGCTCAGGCCCTCACGGAAGTTCGCGGTGATGGGCGTTTCCATGATCTCACCCGACGGCTTGGCCATGAGGCCGCGCATCCCGGCGAGCTGCCGCACCTGTTCCTTCGAACCTCGAGCACCGGAGTCCGCCATCATGAAGATGGGGTTGTACTCTCCCGAGTCAAGATCGATCTCCGACATCTGGGTGAACATCTCCTTGGCCACGTCCTCGGTGACCTGGTGCCAGATGTCGATGATCTTGTTGTGACGCTCGCCGGCGGTGATGAGGCCGGTCGCCCGCTGCTTCTCGACCTTGTCGACGTCTTTGTACGCCTGGGTGAGATGCTTCTCTTTGGCCTCCGGGATGACCATGTCGCTCGATGACAGTGACAGGCCGGACGTGGTGGCGAACTCGAAGCCGGTCTCCTTGAGGTTGTCGAGGAGCTCGACGGTGGCCTCGTGACCGAGCCTGTGGGACGAGAAGGCAACGAGGTTCTGCAGCCCCTTCTTCTTGAGCTGACCGTTGATGAAGGGCATGGTGTTCGGCAGGTGCATGTTGAACAAGACGCGACCAGCGGTGGTTTCGAGAAGCATATTCTCGACCTCGATCTGGTCGGCATGCATGAGATCCTGCGATCCACCCTGGGCGACCAGGTCGATGAGCTGGCCGGTGTAGCGTAGCTGGATCGGCGCCTGGGTTGCCACGACCCCCGAATGGTGGGCGAGGAAGAGTTCCTCGGCCGAGGCGAATGTCTTGCCCGAGCCCTTGGCCATGTAGTTCTCGGTGGTCAGGTAGTAGATCCCGATCACCATATCCTGCGACGGCACCGCCAACGGGCGACCGCTGGCCGGTGACAGAATGTTGCGCGACGACATCATGAGCACGTGGGCCTCGAGCTGGGCCTTCTGCGACAGCGGCACATGGACTGCCATCTGGTCACCGTCGAAGTCCGCGTTGTAGGCGGCGCAGACCAACGGGTGGATCTTGATCGCCTTGCCCTCGACGAGCACCGGCTCGAACGCCTGGATGCCCAGGCGGTGAAGCGTCGGTGCGCGGTTGAGCAGCACCGGGTGTTCGCGAATGACCTTTTCGAGGGCGTCCCAGACGTCGGGGGTCTGGAGTTCGACCAGTTCCTTGGCCATCTTGATGGTGGTGGCCAGCTCGCGTCGTTCGAGTTCCTGATACACAAAGGGCTTGAAGAGCTCGAGCGCCATCTTCTTGGGCAGACCACACTGGTTGAGCTTGAGCTCCGGTCCGACAACGATGACCGAACGACCCGAGTAGTCGACCCGCTTGCCGAGCAGATTCTGACGGAATCGGCCCTGTTTTCCCTTGAGGTTGTCCGAAAGCGACTTGAGCGGCCGGTTGTTCGAGCCCTTGATGACTCGCCCCCGGCGACCGTTGTCGAAAAGCGCATCGACCGCCTCCTGGAGCATCCGCTTCTCGTTGCGGACGATGACTTCAGGAGCACGCAGATCGAGGAGCTTCTTGAGCCGGTTGTTGCGGTTGATCACTCGGCGGTAGAGATCGTTGAGATCCGAGGTGGCGAAGCGACCGCCATCGAGCGGCACCAACGGCCGAAGCTCGGGCGGCAGCACCGGGATGACCTCGAGGATCATCCACTCGGGCCGGTTGCCGGAGCGGCGCAGCGCCTCGATCAACTTGAGCCGTTTGGCCGCCTTCTGACGCCGCATGATGGCGGTCTCGGTGCGCATGATCATGCGCAGCTCGGCCGCCATATCGTCGAGATCGAGGACCTCGAGCAGCGAACGGATGGACTCGGCGCCCATCTTGGCGACAAAGGCCTCGCCGAACTCGTCCTTGGCGGCGCGATAGTCTTCCTCGGTCAGAATCTGCTTTTCTTCGAGGGTGGTGTCACCGGGATCGATCACCACATAGGCTTCGAAGTAGAGCACCCGCTCGAGCTCGCGCATGGTCAGATCGAGCAGCAGACCGATGCGCGACGGCAGACCCTTGAAGAACCAGACGTGCGACACCGGCGCCGCGAGCTCGATGTGGCCCATCCGTTCGCGCCGGACCTTGGATTTGGTGACCTCAACGCCGCACTTGTCGCAGACCACACCGCGGTACTTCATCCGCTTGTATTTGCCGCACAGACACTCCCAGTCCGTCACCGGACCGAAGATCTTGGCGCAGAACAGCCCATCACGCTCGGGCTTGAAGGTGCGGTAGTTGATGGTCTCGGGTTTGACGACCTCGCCGTGCGACCACGACCGGATCTTCTCGGGACTCGCGAGCCCCAGCCGGATGGCGTTGAAATCATTGAGGGGTTTCGGCTTCTCGAAGAAGCTGCGGACCTCGGACAGGTTCGAACGCTCCATGTGCAACCCCTCCCTTACTCGTCGTCCTGCTGCAGCAGCTCGACATCGAGCGCGAGCGCCTGCAGCTCTCGGACCAACACGTTAAACGACTCGGGAAGACCCGGTTCCTCGGGAACCTGGCCCTTGACGATGGCCTCATAGACCTTGGCGCGACCCTCGACATCATCGGATTTGACGGTCAACAGCTCCTGCAGGGTGTGGGCGGCGCCAAAGGCCTCGAGCGCCCACACCTCCATCTCACCGAGTCGCTGGCCGCCGAACTGGGCCTTTCCGCCCAGCGGCTGCTGGGTGATGAGCGAGTACGGGCCGATGGATCGGGCGTGGATTTTGTCGTCCACCAAGTGGCTCAGCTTGAGCATGTAGATATAACCGACGGTCACGCGCTGCTCGAACTCCTGGCCGAGCCGCCCGTCATAGAGCAGACTCTTGCCGTCCTCAGGAAGACCGCTCTTTTCGAGCATCTCTCGGATTTCGTCCTCCGTCGCTCCCTCGAAGACCGGAGTGGCGAAGGTCATGTCGAGCTCGTGGCCCGCCCACCCGAGATGGGTCTCGAGGATCTGACCGACGTTCATACGAGAGGGAACACCGAGGGGGTTGAGGATGATCTCGACGGGAGTGCCGTCGGGAAGGAAAGGAAGATCCTCCTCGGGCAGCACCTGCGAGATCACACCCTTGTTGCCGTGGCGGCCGGCCATCTTGTCGCCCACCTGAAGCTTGCGCTTCATGGCGATGAAGACCTTGACCTGCTTGATCACACCCGGCTGGAGGTCATGCCCCTGGCGCAGTCGCTCGATGCGTTGTTGGTTGATCTTGTCGAGCACCTCGATCTGCGACTCCGCCTGGCGGACGATGAGCCGAACCTTGTCCATCAGCGTCGGTTTCTTGAGCGGAAGACCGAGGAGGTCTTTGCGCTTGAGACGGCGCAGGGCCTCGACGGTGATCTTGCCGTTCTTTTTGACCAGAACGTCTCCGCCCTTCGCTTTGACGTCGTCTTTGACCGCCACGCCGAGCAGGAGATTCTGGATCTTGGAGTCCCTCACCTCGAGGATGATCCGTTTCTCGTCCTCGGAGTTGATGCGGATCCGGTCGATCTCCTCGTTCTCGATGGTGAGCTGACGCGAGTCTTTCTCGACGCCTTTGCGGGCGAAGATCTGGACTCCCACCACCACCCCCTCGATGCCCGGCGGGCACCGCAGGGAGGCGTCACGCACGTCTCCGGCCTTTTCACCGAAGATGGCGCGGAGGAGCTTTTCTTCCGGGGTCAGCTGAGTCTCACCTTTGGGCGTGACCTTGCCGACGAGGATCGAGCCCTGTCGGACCTGGGCGCCGATGTGGATGATCCCGGCCTCGTCAAGATGGGCCAGCGCCGACTCGGAGACATTGGGGATGTCGCGGGTGATTTCTTCGGGGCCGAGCTTGGTGTCGCGGGCCGAAGTTTCGAACTCCTCGATGTGGATCGAGGTGTACTTGTCGTCCTTGACGAGCTTTTCGGAGACGACGATGGCGTCCTCGAAGTTGTAGCCCCGCCACGGCATGAACGCAACAAGCACGTTATGGCCGAGGGCGAGCTCGCCGGCCTCGGTATTCGGACCGTCAGCGAGCACCTGGCCCTTGACCACGACCTGGCCTTCCGCCACCAGGGGCTTCTGGTTGATGGAGGTGTTCTGGTTGGAGCGCCGGAACTTGGTCATCTGATAGATGTCGGCGCCGAACTCTCCCTCGCCCTCGTGGCCACCCTCGACCCGGACGATGATGCGCTGAGCATCGACCTTGTCGACTACGCCGTACCGGTGGCAAACCACCACCGCGCCGGAGTCCTGAGCCACGACCGCTTCCATGCCGGTGCCGACGATGGGGGCCTCGGGCCGCACCAGAGGCACGGCCTGACGCTGCATGTTCGAACCCATGAGGGCGCGGTTGGCATCGTCGTGCTCGAGGAAGGGGATCAGCGACGCCGCCACCGACACCACCTGGCGCGGCGACACATCGATGAAGTCGACCTGGTCTCGATCGATGACGAGGAACTCACCACCGGAGCGGGCAATCACCTTGTCGTCGACCAGATGACCCTTGGCATCGACCTTGGCGTTGGCCTGGGCGATGTTGAGGTTCTCCTCCTCCCAGGCCGGAAGGTAGAAGGCGTGCGGCCGGGACCAGGCCTCGACCTTGCCGGCCTTCTTGAGCTTGGCGTTGGTCTTCTTGAAGGCCTCTTTGACCACCACCTCGCCGAGGGTGTAGCCCGCATCACCGACCTGGGTGATCTGAACATGTTCCTGAACTCGGCCCTTTTCGACTCCCTTGTAAGGCGACTCGATGTAGCCCATGGAGTTGAGGCGCGCATAGCACGACAGCGACGAGATGAGGCCGATGTTCGGGCCTTCAGGAGTCTCGATGGGACAGATTCGTCCATAGTGGGTGGAGTGGACGTCACGGACCTCGAAGCCCGCGCGCTCACGCGACAGACCACCCGGCCCGAGGGCCGACAGCCGCCGCTTGTGCGTGACCTCGGACAGAGGATTGGTCTGATCCATGAACTGGCTGAGCTGCGACGAGCCGAAGAACTCGTCCACCGCCGCCATCACCGGTTTCGAGTTGACCAGATCGCGGGGCATGGCCGAGTCGATGTCGGGGTGAATCGACATCTTCTCTTTGATCGCCCGTTCCATCCGGACAAGACCGATACGGAACTGGTTCTCCATGAGTTCGCCGACCGTCCGGACGCGCCGGTTCGCCAGCGAGTCGATGTCGTCGACCCGGCCGAGATCCCGGTGCAGACAGAGCAGATAGCGAACCAGGTGGAGGAAATCCTCGACATCGAGGATGCGCCGCTCGAGTTCTTTCGCGAGCGTGAGCTTGGCGTTGAACTTGAAACGCCCGACCTGGGAGAGATCGTACTTGCGTTCGTCGAAGAACAGACCGTTGAAGAGGGTGGTGGCCGACTCCTCGGTCGGCGGATCGCCGGGACGCTGACGACGGTAGATCTCCATCCGAGCATCCATCTGGGTGGTGCTCGTGTCCTTCTCGAGGGTCTGGTGGAGGATCTCGCCGGTGGGGTCCCAATCCGGGAAAGCCAGGGCGAGTTGGTTGAGCCCGGCCTCGTCGGCCTGGGCCAGCAGCTCCTCGGTCACCCGGGAGTTGGCGGCGGCGATGACCTCGCCGGTTTCGGGATCGACGAGATCGTCGACCACGATGGCGCCGATCAAATCATCTCGATCGACCTTGATCTTGGCCGGTTTCTCGACCGTCGCCTTCTCGAGCTTGGCGCGCATGGCGTCATCGAGCTTGAGACCGGCGAAGAGGGTCGGCTCGGCAATCTTGCGGAAGCGCAGAGCCTTCTGGCGGTCGTTCTCCACATCCACCAGGCGCCGATCCAGGCTGAGGGTCGCCTTCTTGGCGGTGAGCTTGGTGTCGATGACCGTGAAGAACGCCCGGAGAATCTGGGCGTTGGTCTCGAGCTCGGGGCTCAGCGCGCGCAGGAAGACCGATCCCGGCAGCCGTCGTTTGCGGTCGATGCGAACCCAGAGGATCTGCTTCGAGTCGTACTCGAACTCGATCCATGAACCCCGGTAGGGAACCACCTTCGCGAGATAGTGGTTCGGACCCTCGAGGGTGAAGAACACACCCGGTGACCGGTGGAGCTGGGAGACAATGACCCGCTCGGTGCCGTTGATGATGAAGGTCCCGGTATCGGTCATCAGAGGCAACTCACCGAAGTAGAGTTCCTCCTCTTTGACATCCCGAACCTGACGCGACCCGTCCTCTTCGGTGTCGAAGGTGACGAGGCGGAAGGTCAGACGCAAAGGGACCTGGTAGGTCATCCCGCGCTCGCGGCACTCCTCGGCCGTGAACGGCTGACGGAGACTCACCGAGGTGCCGCAGACGTCGCAGACCTCGATCCGGTTGGCGTTGGCCTTGCCGCAGGAGGGACACACCACCTCGGTTTCGTGGGGGTCACCGGCCTTGAACCGCTCACCGCAGTGCTCGCAGACCAATCGAAGGTGCTCGAGACCTTCGAGGATCCCGCACCGGCAGGACCAGTTCCCGATCTCATACCGAACGAACTGGAGCTCGCAGGTCTCACGGAAATCGGTGAACGGGAAAATCGTACTCAACACCGATTGAAGACCGGTCGCTCCGCGTTCGTCCGGCAACAGGTCCATCTGCAGGAAATCCTCGTACGAGGTCCTCTGCACCTGGATCATATTCGGCAACGGGATGGTGGACGGATTCTTCGAGAAGTTCAGCCGCCCGTTGGGGCTCGTGGTCATGGGCGCTCCCTCCCGACCAATAGAGACACGGGGAGGCGCACGCTCCCCGTATCGTCAGTTAAACGATCTTTCTTCTAGCCAGGGGCCGTTCAAGACGTCGCGTTACTTGATCTCCACCTGAGCGCCGGCGGCCTCGAACTTCTTCTTGACCTCCTCGGCCTCGTCTTTGCCAACCGCCTCTTTGACGGCGCACGGAGCGCTCTCAACGAGCTCCTTGGCTTCCTTGAGACCGAGCGAGGTCACTTCTCTGACCGCCTTGATGACATTGATTTTCTTGTCACCGATTGAGTTCAGGATAACATTGAACTCGGTCTGCTCTTCGGCGGCTTCCTCGCCACCGGCTCCACCGGCGCCCGCGCCGGCCATCATCACTGGTGCCGCGGCGGCCGCCGAAACACCGAACTCCTCTTCAAGAGCCTTGACGAGCTCGTTGAGCTCGATCACGGTCATGCCCTTGATCTCTTCCATCATCGTTTCGATCTGTGCCATTTCTTAGATCCTCCTTAGGGATGCTCGATACTCAGGAATCTTGGGATTCTGCGATCTGGCCCACGACCGTGGCCAGCTGCTGAATGGGACTATTAAGGGCCACGGCCAACCGTCGAATCGGTGACTGCAGCACGTAGAGAAGTTTGGCGATGAGCTCTTCCCTCGACGGAAGGTCGGCGATCTTCTCCGCCGCCTTCGCATCGAGCAGCTGGCCTTCGAGATAGGCCTGCTGGATCGTCAGCTCAGGATGGTCCTTGATGAAGGTCTTGAGCGCCTTGGCCAGCGCCACAGCGTCACCATCGGTGAAAGCAAGGGTCTTGGGACCCGTCATGAGCGGTGTGATGACCTCGAGATCGGTCCCCTCCACCGCGAGCTTCACCACCGAATTCTTGACGACCTTGTAGGTGCCCTCGGTTTTCCGAATCTCGGACCGAAGCACATTGACGTCGTTGACGTTGAGCCCCGTGTTCTCGAGGAGGAACAGCGTCGAGATATCGCTCAGTGCGCCTCGAAGCTTGTCGGACTGTTCGCGTTTCTGCTCTTTGGTGAGCATATCGACCCCCTACTTCACGTCGAGGCTGACGGGATCAACCTGCACACCGGGGCCCATGGTGGAGCACAGGAAAATCGTGTGGACGTATTTGCCTTTTGCCGTCGCCGGTTTGGCCTTCTGAACCGCGTCGACGAGGCTGCGGGTGTTTTCGATGAGCTTGTCGAGCGAGAAGGAGATCTTCCCGACCGGAGCGTGGATGATCGAGGTCTTGTCGACCCTGAACTCCACCCGGCCCGACTTGATGTCTCCGACCGCTGCGGCGACATCCTGGGTGACGGTGCCAGATTTCGGGTTCGGCATGAGGCCTCGTGGCCCGAGAACCCGACCCACCTTCGAGAGGTGCCGCATCATATCCGGGGTCGCCACTACGGCGTCGAACTCGAGCCAGCCACCCTGGATCTTCGCGACGGCCTCTTCGGCGGTGAGCACAAGATCGGCGCCGGCCTCTTCGGCCTGCTTCTGGGCTTCACCCTCGCAGACCGCGAGCACGGTCACGCTCTTGCCCGTGCCGTGCGGGAGAACCACGGTGCCACGGACCATCTGGTCGGCATGGCGGGGGTTGACACCCAAGCGCATGGCGACCTCGACGGTCTCATCAAATTTGGCGAATGCCGAGCCTTGAACCAGGTTGAGCGCCTCCTCGATTGCATAGGGGCGACGCTCCACCTTGGCAGCCGCCTCGCGATAACTTTTGCCTTTGCGAGCCATCGGCTACCTCCCTTCAGTCCGCGACTTCGATTCCCATCGAACGTGCGGTGCCGAGAATGATCTGCACCGCTCCTTCGATGGAAGCCGCGTTGAGGTCTTCGAGTTTGGTCTTCGCGATCTCTTCCACTTGGGTCATGGAAACTGTGCCGACCTTTTCGCGATTCGGCTCCCCCGAACCCTTCTCGACGCCCGCCGCCTGCTTGAGCAGAAACGACGCGGGCGGCGTCTTCGTAATGAAGGAATAGGTTCGGTCCGCGTAAACCGTGATGACGGTGGGAATGATGATTCCCGCCTGCTTCTGCGTCCTGGCGTTGAACGCCTTGCAGAAGTCCATGATGTTGAGTCCATGCTGGCCGAGGGCAGGTCCCACCGGGGGAGCCGGTGTCGCCTGGCCGCCTGGCAGCTGGAGCTTGATTGAGCCTATTTCTTTCTTGGCCATCGAATTCCTCTCACGAGAGCTTCTGGACCTGGCGGAACTCTATTTCGACGGGAGTCTCGCGACCGAAGATAGTGACCATGACCTTGACCGTGGAACGATCGAAGTTGACCTCCTCGACGACTCCGTTGAAGGAGGCAAACGGACCATCCGCGATGCGGATCCGTTCACCCTTCTCGAAGACCTCGGTTGGGCGGGGCTTCTCCTGCGCCGCCACCGACTGGTGGAGGATCTGATTGACCTCCTCCTCGGTGAGCGGCGTCGGCTTCTTGCCCGCGCCGACGAATCCGGTCACCTTGGGCGTATTGCGCACCAGGTGCCAGGCGTCGTCGGTCATTTCCATCTCCACCAACACGTAGCCCGGGAAGAACTTCCGGCGCACTTCGCGCTTCTTGCAGTTCTTCACCTCGACCACAGTCTCGGTCGGGACCTGGACTTCCCCGAAGAACTCCTGCATGCCGAGCGCTTCAATGCGCTGCTCCAGAGTCTTCTGGACCCGATCCTCAAAACCCGAGTATGTGTGGATGATGTACCACTGTTTGACCATGTCGATCCTCTCGGTCAGGAGAACACCCCAAAAACGTCGAATAACTTCTGTGTCAGGAAAAGGAACACGAGATCACAGAAGTAAAGATAGATTCCAAAAATGAACGACGCGATCACCACGACAGTCGTGGTGTTCATGACTTCTTGCCTCGAGGGCCACGTGACCTTCTTGGTCTCTGCGGTGACCTCGGACAAAAAGGTTTTCAGGCGTTTCCACCACTGCATACCGCCGACTCCAGTCCAGCGAAGATGGCAGGCCAGGAGGGACTCGAACCCCCGACAACCGGTTTTGGAGACCGGGACTCTACCAATTGAGCTACTGGCCTACACGAAATACCCGAAGGGGACTCCTCCCGAGCTTGGAACCGATGAGGCGGATCGGCCGCTTTCGCCGGCGCCGTACCGAGGAGGCGCACCCCGACACGAGGCAATCCCCGTGCTTACTCCAAAATCTCGGTGATGGACCCGGCGCCCACGGTCCGGCCGCCTTCACGAATTGCGAACCGCAGCCCGCGCTCCATCGCGATGGGCGTCAAAAGCTCCACCTCGATATTCGTGTTGTCACCCGGAATCACCATCTCCACACCCTC
>Ga0316187_10002838_pt1 | contig 15129 bp, 16 predicted proteins | sample CroRivburrow1_MG_FD_204927 | JGI IMG/M metagenome (GOLD analysis project Ga0316187, IMG submission 204927) | Coastal sediment microbial communities from Maine, United States - Cross River worm burrow 1 | ecosystem: Environmental > Aquatic > Marine > Coastal > Sediment | place: USA: Maine... | reverse complement strand
GAAACGTAAATCGAACAGTCCCTGCAGGTCTTCGGTGCTTGGCCGGGTCATCTTGCACCAGGCGGGGCCGACGTTGAACGGTTTGATGAAACCACCAATTCGCATCATGAGCCTCGCCATCAGGCTGAAATACCGATCCGGCCGTTTCCAGTTTTGCAGCGAGTCTCCGCTTACAAGAATCCCGCCATCGCGCAGCAAAACGAGGACAGCCTCCGGTGGATTTGCTGACCTGAACTCGTAGAGTCTCGATCCTTCAATGGGCAATGCGCTTGCCGCGTCAATCAGCTCATCCGCCTGAAAATACGGCTCGGCGTCGTGATCAAATCCTGAAACGTAGGTTTGCCCTTTGACCGCAAGGACTTTCGCGCCGTAGCGCTCCTTGTAAAACGCATCGTCCAAACCGTGAAAACCGGCCAGGCGAATCACATGATCGACATTGCCGAGCGCCTCCAGGGCTTGCAGCCCGTGCTCGTCCAGGCGCACCGAGTTAATCAGCGTAAGAGATCCATTTTCCCGAACGACCGTCATGTTGCGACTGAACGACATTGGCTTGCCTGAGATAGTCATTGTGCCGGTCACGAAAAAAATATCGGGAAAAACTTCGCGTAATTCGCCGTGAGACAATGCAGGTGGAAATTCCCGCGTGCTCATGATTTGTTTTCCGAAGTAGTATCACGAATAAATTTAGCGATATCCGCAATCGCGCGCTTGCTCTCCGGCATCAACCTGACAAAAAACTGGAACACGTGCCACATTTCCGGCCAGACCTGCAGTGTCACCTTGACGCCGGCAGAAGACAGTTTGTCTGACAAGCGCGTGGAATCACTAAGCAGAATCTCGTGATCGCCGACCTGGATCAGCGTGTCCGGCATGCCGGAAACACCCCCGTAAACAGGCGAGATCAGGGGATCGGCAAGATCGCCGTCCGGGCTGTATTTTCTCGCAACCTGTTCCATATCGTCCGGCCGAAACCACGGATCTTTGTCTGCGCGGGTTTTCGCAGACTCGCCTGTGGACTTAAGGTCCAGCCAGGGCGACAGCAATATCGCTGCGGTCGGCATTTCCTCCCCGGCATCGCGGAGCGACAACAGCGCAGCCATCGTCATGCCGCCACCGGCCGAGTCGCCGCCAATCAATATGTGCTTCGCGTTGGCACCTGCCGCCAGCAAACCTCGATAAACGGCCAGGCAATCCTGCAGCCCTGCAGGAAACGGGTTTTCAGGCGCCAGTGCATAGTCCGGCAATAGCGCGCGAATGCCTGATTCGTGTGCGATGAAACTGACCATTTGTCGATGCGTAGCCGGACTGCCCATCAGGTAGGCGCCACCATGCAAGTAATAAAGAATGGGCGCATCCTCACATCCGTCAGGAATGAGCCATTCGCAGGCAACGCCTTCGATCGTCGCTGTACGCACCTCGACATTTTTCGCGATTTTTTTACGCGCCTGTACTTTTTCAAACAGGCGACGTACCGCTGCTACGTTGGAGTCCGGTGACACTCGCTTGAACAGTTGCCTCGAGACAAACCGGACAATGCGCGCCCTAATGCTGATCACTGCACCGTCCCCTCTACGCCGTCGTTTTCCACCCGAATTTTCTCCTCCATGCGACGGATGATACGGTCGAACAAGCCGGGAACATGTCGTTTTAAAAATTGTACTCGCCTGGCCATCTTGTCGGGAAATATATGCAATTTGTTATTGCGTACGCCCCGCAACATTTCGGCGACAACATCGGCCGGATCGGTAACGACATCGTCCGGCACATCAACCTTTTCCTCAGGCCCGAAGTGCGCGGAGTCCAGTATCGGTGTGCGGCTGAACCAGGGATATATTGTAGACACGTTGATGCCGTATTCTTCCACGTCCTTGCTCAACGACTCACTAAAGCCGCGCAGCCCGAATTTTGCCGCACAATACGACGTCAATCGCCTTGCCCCAACCCAGCCTGCGATGGATGAGATATTGACGATGTGGCCCGATCTACGCTCAATCATTTTTGGCAGGAATAATTCACACAAGCGCATCGGCGACAGCAGATCGACCTGCATGACTTGTTCCCACCGGTCCCTCGGCACGCAGTCGAATCTGCCGCCAACACCGATGCCGGCATTATTCACGAGTATGTCCGGCTGGAGTCCTGCCCCGGCGACTTTGTCGAATAATGCCTGGCAACCGGCACTGTCGGAAAGATCCGCCGTGATCCACGCAAGCACCTGCGGTGAATCGCTGTCGATTTCGTCACGAACCGCTTGCAGCATCGCGGAATTGAGATCGTGCAGGATGACCCGGCTTCCCGCAGCCATAAACTGGCGCGTCAGCTCTCGTCCGAAGCCGCCGCCTGCACCGGTGATCAATACTGCTGCGTTATTAAAGTCTGTCATCGGCCTGGCATCGTAATAATTTCGCCTCGGCTAATTAACTAAATAAATCAAAGTTTTAGCTTCGATCCAGATATTGCAGCTTGTCTTTGACGTCGCGCCACTCATCCGCGTCTTCCGGAGGATCTTTCATTTCCGTTATCACCGGCCACTTTAGTGACAACTCGGCGTTGATCTCCAGAAATTGCTGCTGGTCATCAGACAGATCGTCCTCGGAGAGAATCGCCTCAACCGGACACTCCGGCTCACACAAGGTGCAATCGATGCACTCATCCGGATCGATGACCAGAAAATTCGGGCCTTCATGAAAGCAGTCCACCGGGCAAACTTCCACGCAATCGGTCAGTTTGCATTTGATACAACTTTCGGTCACTACAAAGGTCATTCCGGTTTCCTTAATGGTCGGGCGGGTCGCATACGCTAAGCCAAGAGTGTCGGCGAATCAAGCCTCAATGAGCTTCCAGCGCCTCTCAATTTCGACGGCGCGCCGGTCTTTTTGTAGCTTGATCAGGTGTGCCAGCAACGAACGTTCTGCCCAGCCGTACAGCCGCTCATCTACATCCGAATACACATGCGGTACCAGTTCATGCGACGTAAGGCCGGGATGCGCGTTCAGCGCGGTTACCACCTTGCGTTCCCGCATCAGCCGATGGTCAATAATCCAGTCAATGACGTCGAGCGGTTCCTCGAACACGTCGCCATGCCCGGGCGCGATCGCTGCGATATCGATGTTTTTCAGCTCTCTGAGTGAGGCCAGGTAGCTGTGCATGTCGCCGTCCGGCGGATCGATGACGACCGTCGACCCGTTCATGATGTGGTCGCCCGTAAACAGCCAGCGGTGGCCGGTATGCAAAAAACAAAAATGATTCGACGCGTGGCCCGGCGTGTGCAGCATTTGTAACTCGAAATCAGCACCTTTCAAAATATCACCGTCAACCGCGACCTGATCCGGCTCAAACGTTTTGTCCTGATGCTGGCCGTCCGGTGCTGGCACGCCGATGGTCCTTGCACCGGTCAGTTTAGCCAGACGAGACGTGCCCGGTGAATGGTCGGGGTGGGTGTGGGTAACCAGGATCCACTGGATATTCCCTGTCTCCGCGATTTGCTCCAGGTGGCTGCCAATCACCGGTCCCGGATCAATGACCGCGATTGCGTCTGTGCCGATGAGGTAGGTATTCGTGCCCGGTCCGGTCATCATGCCGGGATTCGGTGCGATCAAACGCCGCACACCATCAGCAATTGTCACGAGCTCGCCCGCGGCCAGGTCGTTGTTCATGACTCATGGTCCTTCGGGTAATGCGGGCTGCCCGGCAAGACAATCTGTTCTTCGCCGTCGACCACGACAAAGGCCGGCAGGAGTTTTGCAATTCCCGAATGACTGGTTTTGCGCGCCCATTCCACGACCTCCTCAACGGTGTCGTAATCCGCGATATCGCGCAGCGTCGCAATTGTCGGAAACATCAGCTTCATGTCGCCACGTTTGCCGGCAGCTATGACCTCGTCCGCTGTCATCCAGCAACTATCCGTCAGTTCGCCATCGTCATGAACCGCCGATTGACCTTCCGGCATAACGGCAAGAAAAAAGCGAGTGGAAAATCGTTTCGTTTGTACTCGTGGCGTCACCCAGTAAGCAATGTAATGTAACGAGTCGTACGCAGGCCTTAATTCGTTTTGCGCAAGAAAATCAGCCCAGCCAATCTCGCCGGCGTTCAACTGATCACGACTCGCGCGGCTCGCTTGCTGATCAGCGTCGCCGTCACAAAACGCCCAGCGCCCGTCAGGCGTTCTTGCCAGCAAGACAGAGGACTCCTCAAACGCCTCACGAATGGCGGCACTGTAATATTCAAGCGCACCATCGGTAGTGCCAAGCGTGGCATTTGCATCGCTTGCTGTGACGCCCGTAGCCATCCCATGAACGTCAGAATCGGCTGGCTCCAGAATTCCACCGGGGAACACATAATGCGACGCGAAGACGGCCTTCGAATGCCGTCTCGCCATAAATACCTCGGGCTTTTCATCGCCTTCGCGAATGACAACAACGGTCGCCGCCGGTCGTGCGGTTGTATGAGACTCCGTCATGCAAGTCAGGGCGTGTTCTGATTTTCGCCGGTCTCGACAAATTTTCCGAGCCGTTCGAATTGTTCGATAAGCACCCCGTCGACTGCGGCTGCAAGCACATCGAGACCACCGTCCAGGTAACCGCCAACCGCATAATTAACAGTCACCCGCGTCCCCTGCTCGTGCTCTTCAAATTCCCATGTCATGTTGCCATTGACGCCCATTAGCCCCAACGGACCGAGGCCACCGGTAAATCGAAGCATGACGCCGGGGTTTACGAATGTAACCGTCATATGAACAACGCCGCCGTTCTGACCGAGTCGCTCACAAAAACACCCCAGAGGCTTGGCTGTGATGAAGAGGTTATCCGCATTTCCTGAAATCGTATGATCGCCGCTCCACCACTGTGGAAAACCGTCGACGGACGCGCCGTAAACTTCACTGCGCGAGGCAGCGATCACAATACTGTGTTTTACGGTGAAACCATTTGGCGCAGCGTCCAGCACTTCGGCGCGAACGCTGACGGACATTAAGACGAGCATTGCAACTCGGCCAAGCAACTGCAGGCTTTTATTTCTCATGAACGACCCCATACCGATACCGGTCATCCCGACCGTTGTTCAGGTACGAAGCTTAACGCATCACAAAATCTGTATGGGGAGGAATGTTTCCAGCAGAAACATTGCGCTTAACGCAGCGCAGCCGAAGTACAGTCTGTTCAGGGTTTTCATTGGATTGTTCCGATTGCCTGTGTTCATTAAGTATCATGATGCAGGGTCGAACCTTAACGCCGGATGAAGCGCCTGGGTCAGGCAGTAGAAGCAATCTAATTGATTGTTTTTATTAACTTTTTAGAGGCATCGATATAGACAGCAACGACGAAACTGACGGGCAGGAGACGTGGACGATCGTATATGAAGGTCGAAATCGTCAGGCGTGCTCCGATCGAGCCCTGGTCTTGCAGTCAATTGCCATTCCCCACCAGACGCTCGCGGGTGACAACGGATATGTCACCCTCGTGGTGCCGGCGGCATTTGCCGAAAAAGCGAAGTTCGAGATCTGGGAATACGAACGGGAAAACCAGGAAGTCAAAAGCGTTGCCAACCCGATTGCCCCGGATTACGAAAAGGCGATCCCCGGTGTGATCGCCTACCTGCTTGTTGTTATTGCGGTCGCCTGGATGGCCGGGACCGCCGCATTTGGCCAGGACTGGGTGGCGTCAGGCCGGATAGACGGCGTGTTGATCCGAAACGGCGAATGGTGGCGTGCAGTTACGGCCCTGACATTACATGGCAGCGTTAAACACATACTGGGTAACATTGTGTTTGGAATTTTCTTTGGCATTCTTGCTGGTGGCCTTGTCGGGCCCGGCGTGGCCTGGCTTACCATCCTGGTTTCCGCCGCATTTGCCAATACCCTGAATGTTTTGTTGCTGGAGGAAGGTCATCGCGCGATTGGCGCGTCCACAGCTGTATTCGCGGCGCTCGGCCTGGTATCCGGCTATGTCTGGCGCTCCAAATTGATGGCGCAGGAACGATGGGCCTGGCGTCTGGGCCCGATTGTCGGTGGCCTCGCATTGCTTGCTTACACGGGAACCGGCGGTCCCGATACCGATGTAGGTGCGCACCTCGCTGGATTTGTCTGTGGATTTGTCAGCGGAACACTGGTTACCCGATTCACACGTTTTTATGCCAATGGTCGATTCCAATTGATCAGCGGCCTGTTGGCCCTCGGCTTAGTGTGTGTCGCCTGGATAATTGCGCTGCAAACTTGGATTTGAAGCGGGATCTCATTGTAAACTCGCGCTGCCTAGTCGCCGCACAAAGGGCAACTTACGTTGCGAAACTTCCTGATATTCATATTGGTCATCTGCCTGGCTGCGGTAATGACATTGCGCGTGCGCTACGGCGGGGGAAAAGACTACCCGGATATTTCCACGCCCCCGCTGCTCGATGAAGCGCGCCTTGAGCTCGTACTCCAGTATCCAGAGCCGATCGGCAACATAGCCGTTAGCGAAAATGGCCGGGTATTTTTCACGGTGCATCCAGAGTCCCGCCCACAGGGCAACAAATTGCTGGAATGGGTGTCGGGCGCAGCCGTTCCTTATCCAAGTGGCATCGTGCAGCCGAATTTATTCAACACGGTGCTCGGCATAACAATCGACAGGCAAAACAGGCTCTGGAGTATCGATCACGGCAAGCAGGGATTCGGAGACCCTCGATTGCTGGCGTTCGATCTTCGCACGGGCGATCTCGTTCACGATTTCACGTTCAGAAAAGAAATTGCACCAACCGGTTCATTTCTTCAGGACGTTCGCGTTAGCCGGGACGGCCGGCATGTGATAATTTCCGATGGCAGCATCCTGCGAAAAAAGCCGGCTTTAATTGTTTACGAAGTCGCAACAAGAAGCGCCAGGCGAATACTTGAATCACACGCGTCTGTCATTGCCGAGAATTTCCTGATCCGGAACTCGATTAAGGATCTGTCGTTTCTTGGTGGCCTCTTTACGCTAAAAGGCGGCGTAAATGGCATCACCATCGACGCCGGGAATGAGTGGTTGTATTTTGCTGCGATGAATAACAGTGGTTTGTACCGCATCCGCATGGAATACGTGGTGGATGCCCTTGTGCCGGAAAGTGAATTGCAGACACGGGTTGAGCGTTACAGCGACAAGCCTTTGAGTGACGGATTGAGCGCTGATCAGTATGGAAATATTTATGTTACAGATGTCGAGCATAATTCGATCAGCATTGTCGGCGGCCACAGAAAGCAGGAAACGCTTATAAGATCGTCGAATATTCGTTGGGCATCGGCGATCGCGTTCGGGCCTGGCGGGTTTCTGTATGTTTCCGATAGCGCGTTTCCGGAACTGGTACTTGAATCAAAAGAACACATGACAAAACAGGGTCCGTTTTCGGTTTATCGATTTCGAGCCAGCCGCAACAGCCCCTAATAGTTAACACACGCACTAAGGAAAAATTAAAGTGGAAGAATTAGGATTACCTGATATGGGGATCGACTGGGCGGCGCTGTGGAATCAGATGCAGACGACGGGCGTATCATTTCTTATCGACGCCGCAATCGCTCTTGTTATATTTTTTGTCGGTCGCATCATTGCGAGATTGATATCCAATGGCATACGAAAAGTTATGCGCGCTCAAGAAGTCGACAAAATCCTCGAAAGTTTCGTCGGCAACCTGACCTATTGGGCCCTGCTGGCTTTCGTCATTATTGCAGCGATAAGCCAGGTCGGCATACAGACAACCTCACTGATCGCCGTCATGGGTGCCGCAGGACTGGCTGTCGGACTGGCATTGCAGGGCTCTCTTGCAAACTTCGCGGCTGGCGTTCTCATTGTGATGTTCAGGCCGTATCGCGTGGGTGACTTTGTCGAAGCCGCTGGAATTGCCGGTGTGGTTGTCCAGGTTCAGATATTGACGACGGTTCTGAAGACAGGAGACAACAAGCAGATCGTTGTACCGAACGGACAAATCATGGGCAGTATTATTACGAACTACTCTGCAAATGATACGCGCCGGGTGGATATGGTTGTTGGCGTCAGCTACGACGACGACATCGACAAAGTCCGTACCACCATCAAGGACATCATTGAGGCCGACGAACGTATTTTAAAAGATCCGGAGTGCCTCATCGCAGTTGCAGAACTTGCTGACAGCAGCGTCAACTTCAATGTACGTCCGTGGGTAAACACCAGCGACTACTGGGGCGTGAAATTTGATTTCACCGAGGCCGTAAAGAAGCGCTTCGACAAAGAAGGAATTTCGTTCCCGTTCCCGCAGCAGGATGTGCATCTGTTTCAGAAGTCTGATTAATGTAACGGATGATGCGGCTCTAGTCCGCATCATCCGGTTCGATAAAGCACCACTTGAGATTCGGAACTTCGCGTTTCAGACGACGCTCCAGAGTATTAATGCTGCGTATGGCCGACGCGAGGCTCTCATCCGGGCGCAAGCGAATCTTCGCCGCCAGCATGGTGTCCGGACCGAACTGAATAGTGATCGTATTTAGAACCTCTACCACAGCTTCGTCGTCGGCAATAATTTTGTCGATTGCTTCCCGGATTATCGGGTCAGCGGAACTTCCGACCAGTAATGACCTGACTCTCGCGGTCAGGAACACCGATACGACAACCAGCACGACACCAATACACATCGATCCAATCGCGTCATAAAAGGGATCGCCGGTGATCGCTGCCAATGAAATGAACGTAAGGGCCAGCACTAAGCCGAGCAAAGCAGCGACGTCTTCACCAAAAACTACCACGAGAGCTGAGTTGCGCGTGTGCTTGAGCCATTGCCGGAATGGCCGTTCACCACGCAAATGTGAGATTTCTCGAATGCAACCCAGCAATGAAGACCCTTCAAGAACCAGGGCGAAGGTAAGAACGGCGATCGCAATCCAGACCCGGTCAAGCGGCGCCGGGTGCGACAATTTGTGCAGGCCCTCATAGATGGAAAACAAGCCGCCGACACTGAACAGCAGCATGGCGACGATAAAACTCCAGAAATAGCTCAGTTTTCCGTAGCCGAGCGGATGCTTCGTATCCGGCGCCCTGTCTGATTGTTTGAGACCCAGGTATAGCAGCACCTGGTTGCCGGAATCTGCGTAGGAATGGATCGCCTCCGCCAGCATGCTGCCGGACCCGGTAACCATCGCCGCCCATGTCTTCGCAATGGCAATCCCGAAGTTAGCCAGAAATGCGTAGAGGATGGCCCTTGCTGTCGATTCCTGGGCGCTGGGCGCCATATTGAGATCCTGTCAACGATTTTTGCGTTGCCGCGTTTACTTAAGAGTGGGACTGCGCAGCTTGATCGCGCCCGTAATCACAAACTAACAGGAATCAAGGAAATCATCATGTCGAAATTCTTAAACGCCTGCATTTTCCCGGGCATATTCGTGATCCTGACCGCCTGCTCAGCCCACCCCGATCCGATCATCGATGAGCGCGGCGTCAACATGGTCAACTACCAGGCGGATTTGCAAGAGTGTGAGTCTTATGCCGATCCGATCAGCGTCGGCGAAGGGGCCGCGAAAGGAGCTGCCGGCGGCGCTGCTGTCGGTGCGGCAACCGGGGCTATCGGCGGCGATATCTACAGTGGCGCTGGCTATGGCGCGATATTCGGCGCCACCCGCTATGGCAACGAGGCCGATCGCGAAAAGCGCACCGTCGTCAAGCGCTGTTTGATGGGCCGTGGCTATCGCGTTTTGAACTAAGCGCCTCATTCTGTCTCCTCTCGGGATGTTATGTCTTAACGCCGGATCGAAGCGCTATGCGGACTCCTGCCGTGGTGTATAGTTAATAACCTGAATGCGGACTGCTGCTCACAAGAACTAAATTAGCCGGGCGCAGTCAGAATCTTAGGATATTGCTCTTCGATTGCGGACTATGAAATACGAATCTATCAGCAGCAAATTTGCGGCGATGTGCGCCGCTTTGGCACTTGCGATGCCAGCACTGGCACAGGACCGGGAGGCGGAAGAACCCCTGCCCTCGGAGAGCCAGGAACCATCAGAAAGCCAAATCATGGAGGACGCCGGCGAAATTCCGGAAGAACCGGGGATTTCGGGCGACAGAGAGCTTGCGGACGATCAGGGACCGGAACCAGCCTTGCAGGACCAGGCCGAACTGGTATCCGTTGACGATCTGCCGGAGGAAGACCAGGCTGCGACCGAAACGGATGGAATTGACGAGGAAGAATACGCCCTCGTACCTGAACCCACCGAGAAAGAATCCAACCTGGATGAATTACGGCGCAGTTTCGCGTTGTACAAAACCGCCATCGAAAACGCCAGTTATGACGAAGCAGACACGCTGGCGAAACGCATGGTTGAGCTCACGATTCGATTGTACGGACTCGATAGCCACGAATCGTCCAAAGCGCTTACGAACCTTGGCCGAGTGCAGCAAAAAAACCAGGACTACGAGTCCGCCGTGCTCAATTTCACAGCAGCTATCGATATCATTGAACGCATCGAAGACCGTTTGAATTCGGAGCTTATAAATCCGCTTAGGGGACTGGGAGCGGCGCAACTGGGTGCAGGACGTCCTGACATGGCGCGCAAAACTTATGATCGTGCGGTGCACGTCAGCCAGGTCAATGAAGGTCCACATAACCTGATGCAAATACGCGTGCTCGAGGAGCTGGCAGAAACCCACCTGACTTTGGGCGATCAGGATAGGGCGCTGGATATTCACCAGTTCATTTACAACCTCGAAGCTCGCAACATTGACCGTAATACCGAAGACATGATCCCGGCACTTGAGCGGCAGGCCGAATGGACGCACCGGATGCGCATGCACGAGCGAGAGCGCGTGACCTGGCGAAAGATTATCAACATTCTTGAAGATAGCCGCGGCAAAAAAGACCTGAGTCTTATTCGACCATTAACCGGCCTTGCCAATTCCTATTTGTTTGTCTCCGATATGGCGCTTGAAAATTACGATGGGCCGGCTATCTCGTCAGGCGATGCCTATTTGAAACGGGCTGCTCGCATTGCCGCTGAAAATCCGGAAGGTACATGGGACCTCCAGGCCCGGACCTTGCTGGCCCTGGGCGACTATTACACACTTACCGATCGCGCAAGCAAGGCGATGCGAGTTTATAGAGAGACGTGGACGCTCCTCTCAGGCGACGAAGAAAGAGAGCAACACCGTACCGCGACGCTTGGATCCTCAAAACTGTTACAAAACATTCACCCGCCCAAATACTACAACGTAAAGAGCTCTGATACGGGCGGCGTAAAGCCGGAAAATTTCGAGTCCGGCAAGATCATCGTGGCGTACGATGTCTCAAGCCGCGGCGACCCCATTGACATGAGAATTATCGAGGCCGATCCGCCCGGCTTTGAGGAACTGGAATATGCAGTGGCAAGAGAGATGCGTCGGCTCATTCATCGTCCGCGAATGACAGATGGCGACTTCGTTGAGGCAACGGGCCAGACGTACACCCATGAGTATTTTTATCGCCTGTCCGATCTGCCGCAAGTGGAGGAAGAGCAAGTGGATGAATCATTAGCGGCAGAGGAGTCATAAATCGTTGCGGACGGCGTTCGACACGATTCTTACCCTTGTATTCGTCGTACTCGCGACGGCATTCAGCAACGTCGCCAGCGCAGCGTGCCCGGACGGCTGGCTCAGGTTTGAAAAGTCATCCGGCAATGGCCAGGTGGAGTTCACGGCGCGAAACCTGACAGATATTCCCCTTACATTTACGTTGGACCTAGACCTGCATCGGCTGTCCGCATCTCGCAGCACGAAGTTCACCGAGTCCCTCGGGCCGAATGAATCGCGCCGCGTCGTGACCTTGACTCGTCGAAGTGAATCCAGACCTGGCAATTACCAGTACACCACTCGATGCACGATCGGCAACAAAGACGCCGACCACAATGACGACATGCTGTACCGCCTGCCCTATGCGAGCGGCACAAGTTACAGGGTAATTCAGGGGTACGGCTCGAGATTCAGCCATACCGGACGCGAGGCGTACACCGTCGATTTTTATATGAAAGAAGGCACACCGGTACACGCCGCCCGTGCGGGCGTCGTCGCTCGAACGGTGGAGTCTCACTCAATAGGCTGCTGGGAAAGAGGCTGTGGAGCGTATGCTAATTTTATTGTCGTCGTACACGATGATGATACAACCGGCGAGTATTATCATCTGCAAAAAGACGGTGCCCTGGTGGAGCCGGGCCAGACCGTTGCGGCCGGTCAACTGATCGGACTGTCAGGGAACACGGGACATTCGACCATGCCACACCTGCACTTTGGTGTTTACCGTGCGATTGAAAACGGTCGCGAGCAATCCATTCCCGTCCGATACATCAGTGAAGGCGGTATCATCAGTAAACCGAGAAGTGGTGGTCGATATCTGGCGACGGATCACCAACAGCGCGTTACGCAGGCAGATGCGGAGACACCAGCTGCAGTTTGGTCGCGTTAGAATATCCAGCCAGCAAACTAAAGAACTTACTATGCCAACAATCGAAACCTCTCCACCCGGCCGCGACGAAACCATGCCGATCTCCGGTAAGCACTTTGTCAACGGCAACACCATCAAAAAACCTTTTCCGGAGGGCATCGAACTGGCCTGTTTCGGTATGGGTTGTTTTTGGGGCGCCGAAAAGGTGTTTTGGTCATTGGACGGCGTATACAGCACCGCCGTCGGCTATGCGGGCGGTCAGACGAGAAACCCAACGTACCAGGAGGTCTGCACGGGTCGGACCGGTCATGCCGAGGTGGTGTTGATCGCCTTCGATTCACAAGCGACTACGTATGAAGCATTACTGGCGCAATTTTGGGAAAACCACAACCCGACGGAAGGCATGCAGCAGGGCAACGATATCGGTACACAATACCGGTCAGTGATCTACACGAGCAATGATGCCCAGGCAAGTGCTGCGTCTGCGTCAAGAGAGTCCTACCAGGCACAGCTGCGGTCCGCTGGCTATTCCGAAATAACCACAGAAATTGAGCCACTGGGTGATTTCTACTACGCCGAGGAATATCACCAGCAATACCTGGCAAGAAATCCGGATGGTTATTGCGGCCTCGGCGGTACGGGCGTCTCGTGCCCAATAGGGCTTGCCACAGCCTGATCTGCGGCTTTTGATGTACTATGTGTCGGGCCACTTACCCGAGGATGCAGGCATTGGCTCAAAAGAAAAAAACGACTCGAAAAAAACGCCCGGCCACTAGGAAACCATCACGCAAGGCAGCCGAAAGCGCCGTTGAAACCTTGCTCTTGTGGGCAGGCGAGGACCCACAACGTGAGGGACTGGTCGACACGCCCAAGCGAGTTGCCAAAGCGTATGAAGACTGGTTCAGCGGTTATCGCGAAAACCCGGTGCAATTTCTCAAACGGACCTTCGAGGAAGTCGAGGGTTACGATGAAATGATCATTTTGCGTGAGATCACATTCGAGTCGCATTGCGAACATCACATGGCACCGATTATCGGCCATGCGCATGTAGGTTATTTGCCGCGCAACAAAGTCGTCGGAATTTCCAAACTGGCCCGGGTGGTTGAATCATTCGCCCGGCGTTTTCAGGTACAGGAAAAAATGACGGCGCAAATCGCACACTGCATAGACGATGTCCTGAACCCGAAAGGTGTCGGGGTGGTTATCGAGGCATCACACCAGTGTATGACGACGCGTGGCATTCACAAGTCGGGCGTTTCGATGGTCACCAGCCAGATGCTGGGCGCATTTCGTAAAGACGCGCGGACCCGTGCCGAATTCCTGAAAATGATTGGAAAGAGCAGCTAACACACCAAATGAAGATCGCCAGAATTGTGCTGGTCATTTGGCTGCTCGGCCTGCTGTATTTCAGCTTCTGGCCAGTGCCGGTGGATCCTGTGGCCTGGGACGCACCCATCGATAAGGGCCTGGTCGATCCTTTCGAATCAAACGACCGACTCGGCGTCGCAAAAGCGATGGATCTGGGCGATCACTACGGACCCGAAGACATTGCCCGCGGTTTTCAGGGCCTGCTGTATTCCGGCACCAAAGACGGCAAAGTCATCTCATTTCAGGCCGATGGCGGGAACGTGCAGATATTTGCGGACACCGGCGGCCGTCCGCTGGGCATAGAATTCGCCGGCGGTTTTCTCTACGTAGCAAATTCATTTATCGGCTTGCAGCGAATTCGAAAAGACGGTCGTGTGGTAACCCTCGCCGATGAAGTCAACGGCCGGCCAATCGCATACGCAGACGATGTCGCCGTCGCCAAAGACGGCTCCGTGTACTTTACGGATGCCAGCAGCAAGTTTGTGGCAAGAGAGTGGCAAGGCACGTACAGTGCAAGCCGGCTGGATATCCTGGAACACGGCGGGCACGGCCGGGTACTGAAGTACGATCCATTCAGCAACGAAACAACAACCATTATGGACGGGCTGAATTTCGCCAACGGCATCGCCGTCAGCGACGATCAAACTTATTTGCTGGTCAATGAAACGGGAACGTATCGTGTGCTGCGTTACTGGCTACAAGGCCCTTCGGCTGGAACCAGCGAAATAATCATCGACAACCTGCCGGGATTCCCGGACAACATCAACAACGGCTTGAACGGGCGTTTCTGGATAGGACTGGTCGCACCACGCAGCACTGTCGTCGACAAGTATTCCGACAGCCCGTTCATGCGCAAGATGGTGCAGCGCCTGCCCGCGGCGCTGCGGCCCAAGGCTGTGCCATCCACCCACCTGATCGCTATTGATGGCGATGGCAAGGTACTGATGAACCTGCAGGACACCGAAGCACGCTTCCCTGCGATCACCGGTGCACTCGAAACCGAAAACGACCTGTTCCTGACGTCCCTGTTTGGCCACCGGGTTGCCCGGGTGGACAAGCAGGATCTTCGCTGATTAGTTCAGCCCCAGCACCTCGACACCCTGTGTAAACGTGATATCGACAGGGATGTTGGCGTCCTCTAATCGCTGCAGGTCACGCTGCAACTGCTCACCGACGACGCCTTTCTCTTCAGTAAGTTTGACTGCGCCTTCGTAGTCGCCGTCACCCTGCAATATCAGCAGTGCTTTTGAAAGTGCGGCCATCGCCTGTTCCATACGCTCGAAATCAACCCGGTACGTGCCACTCACTTCGTCGCGAACAAACGCACCGTAGTCTGCGAAATAATTGAATCGCAGCATATTTGCCTTGCCATGCGCGCTCGAG
>Ga0316187_10002837_pt1 | contig 15130 bp, 14 predicted proteins | sample CroRivburrow1_MG_FD_204927 | JGI IMG/M metagenome (GOLD analysis project Ga0316187, IMG submission 204927) | Coastal sediment microbial communities from Maine, United States - Cross River worm burrow 1 | ecosystem: Environmental > Aquatic > Marine > Coastal > Sediment | place: USA: Maine... | reverse complement strand
AAGCTAGTTTTTCATGTCTGGATCATGCCTTGGAGAAGCTGGAACAGCTGCGGCCCTTATTTAAACCACACTTACTGAAGGCTTGTGCCATCAGTGTCGGACATGACAAGAAAATATCTCCCATTGAGGTTGAATTATTACGTGCTTTTTCGGATGCACTCGGTTGTCCTATGCCACCTATTGTTGTTAAAGAGGAAACATCATGAAAGAAATTGAACAACTGGAATTGGATGCGTATCGTAGTGAAATTGTTTCGGATATGAGTGATCTGGTTGAAAAATATCGCGGAATTTTTTGTTTGGATATACCAGACATTGATCAGCATACCGCAGATAAACTCATTTTGGTGGCGATGCACACTGCATTGGACGATTTTGCGGTTCAATTGGCTGTTTGATACATGATGGTAGTCACGCTGTAGACATTTTTCAGGATGTGGAAGCGTGGTGTTGCTATTGTCAGGTGACATACGATAAATCTAAAGTTTGTTCGCCCAATCAACCCTATTTATTTTGAGCTTGTTGTTTTAAGGTAGGTAAGTTATGTTTAAAAAAATATTTTAAGGGGTAACGCGTGAGAAGTGTTGCAATAGCTGTTCTACTATCTACATTCTTTGCGTCACCTGCTGTTGCGGCCAATATGTATGCTGGTGTAAATGCTGGTTCGGCCAAAATCGATAGTACAGGCTCTGGTTCATCCTCCTCATGGACTGTATTAGGTGGTTACACCATTGTGGATAACATTGCCGCAGAAGTTGCATATAGCAACTTTGGCAGGCAGAGTGGTCTGGGTGTTACATCCAAGAGTAATGCTATAAGTATTAGTGGTATTGTTGCATTGCCAATGAATGAAGAATTCTCACTTTTTGCTAAATTGGGTTTTGCTTCAGCAGCATGGGATGCTTCTGGGGCTTCAGTAAGTAAAAGTGATTGGACATATGGTTTTGGTGGCATAGTTAAGGTTAATGAGCAGATAGACCTTCGTGGCAGTTATGACATATATCAGGTAGAGAATTCAGTTTTAAGTGATGAGCAAAAGGTATTGAGCGTTGGTGTAGTGTTCAATTTTTAGGTCAGCCCGACACGTAGAAGGCAGATAGGTAATTTCTACTTTTATGTCTGATGAAGGTGCCTAGATAATATTTCTTAAGGAGGTTCAAATGGCAACTTATGAATGTTCGAAATGCGGAATGAGTGTTAATGCAACTTGTGCAAAGTGTGATGCACCACTAGTTGATGATAGTTTGGAACTTGAGGATGGGAAAAAAGTACAGATATCCAAATGTCCAAATGGTCATGGAAAGATCAAATCACCTATGTGTTGTGGTGAGGATATGAGCTGCAAAGTGTAGTAATTGTTTTTTTAGCAGTCAACAGAGTATAGCCTTGTGGGTTTACAACAGAACCAGATTGTTTCGGTGAATGATTTCAGCATCGCCGCCATAGCCAAGTAAGGTTTCTATTTTCTTGCTGGCATGTTGCGCGATGAGTCTTGCTTCTTCGGCATTGTAGTTGGTTAGGCCGCGTGCTATCTCGCTGCCATCTTCACTGGTACATGCAACAACTGCGCCGCGCTCGAAGTTGCCAACTACACTTTTAACACCTATCGGCAGCAGGCTTTTGCCATTTTCGCGTAGTGCTTTTACCGCGCCTTCATCCAGGATCAGTTTCCCGGTTACTTCCAAATGCCCTGCTAGCCACTGTTTACGTGCGGCAAGCGTCGGAGTTTGTGCGGTTAGCAGCGTGCCGACAGATTCTCCCCGAAGCAGGCGCAACAGCACATCATGCTCATGGCCTGAGGCAATGACTGTATGTGCGCCACTGCGTGCGGCGCGCTTTGCTGCATGTATTTTTGTAAGCATGCCGCCACTGCCTATATGTGTACCCGCACTTCCTGCCATCTTTTCCAGTTGCACATCACCGGCAAGCGATTCAGTTATCAACGTAGCATTGGGATCTTTTCGTGGGTCGGCGGTATACAGACCATTCTGATCGGTGAGAATAATCAGCGCGTCAGCCTCAATGAGATTGGCTACAAGTGCGCCTAGCGTGTCGTTGTCACCAAACTTGATTTCATCGGCTACCACGGTGTCGTTTTCATTGATAACAGGAATGACGCGCAAGGAGAGTAGGGTGACGAGAGTGCTGCGTGCATTCAAATAGCGTTCGCGATCAGCTAAATCTGCATGGGTTAACAGCACTTGTGCGGCGTGCAGGTCATGCTTGCGGAAACAGCTTTCATAAGCTTGCACCACGCCCATCTGACCGACAGCAGCTGCAGCCTGTAAATCATGTACCGAGGTTGGGCGTTTGCGCCAACCGAGACGCTGCATGCCCTCTGCAATGGCGCCGGAAGATACTAGTGCGATTTCGTGACCTTCGGCGTGCAGTGTGGCGATTTGGTGCGCCCAGCTTTTTAGGGCGTTGAGATCCAGACCGGCACCTTGATTGGTCACCAGGCTGCTGCCTACTTTAACGACGATGCGTTTACTTTTTGTTAGTACCGTCTTCATGTGTGCTGTCATTTTAAATTTGCATTCAAAAAAACCTCTTGCTACAGTTTTATCTGTTTACTTACGGAGTTAATGGGTAATCGCATTCACGCCCTGTGCGCTATCTTCTGAGGCATCCTGTTCCAGTTCGTTCATGGTCGACAAGTGATCCATGATAGCGTAAGTCAGTTCTTTGCAACCTTCACCATTAATCGCTGAGATTATAAAGTGACGGTCATAATCGGTGAATGAGTTGAGGAAAGTTGCCACTGCTTCATCACGGTCTTCCAGTAAATCGACTTTATTCAACAGTAGCCAGCGAGGTTTTTCATACAATGCCGGATCATATTTTTTCAGCTCGTCTAGAATGGCGTGTGCTTCGGCGACTGGATCAGTGCTTTCATACATAGGTGCAAGATCCACTATATGCAGTAATACACGAGTGCGAGCTAGGTGTCTCAGGAACTGGTGTCCCAGACCAGCACCCTCTGCAGCGCCTTCGATTAACCCCGGAATATCGGCGATGACGAAACTCTTCTCATGAGATACACGCACCACCCCCAGATTTGGGTGCAGTGTGGTGAAAGGATAGTCGGCAACCTTTGGTCGAGCTGCAGACACAGAGCGTATAAAGGTGGATTTTCCGGCATTGGGGAAACCCAGTAATCCCACATCGGCCAACACCTTTAGCTCGAGTTGTAATTCGCGTATTTCACCTGCGGTACCTGGGGTACATTGCCGTGGAGCGCGATTAGTGCTGGATTTGAAATGGAGGTTGCCCAAACCGCCTATGCCACCTTTGGCCAACAATTCTTTTTCGCCATCATGGGTAAGGTCGGCAATGACTTCGCCAGTATTGATGTCGGTTATCACGGTTCCGACCGGCATGCGCAGCACAACGTCATCTGCACCCTTACCGTAACAATCTGAGCCACGTCCAGGTTGGCCATTCTTTGCGCGGTGTGTCCGGGCGAAACGATAATCCACCAAAGTGTTGATATTTCGATCCGCCTGCGCGTAAATGCTCCCTCCTCGTCCGCCGTCTCCGCCGTCTGGGCCACCTTTTTCGATGTATTTTTCGCGGCGGAAGCTGGCTATGCCATTGCCGCCTTTACCAGCAAAAATTTCGATTTTGGATTCGTCGATAAACTTCATATCTTTTATCTGGCTAATAAACTTTGGATGATAATTTAGGAAAATAAAAAAAGCCCTATCGCAAGATAGGGCTGATTCTCACAAATAAGCGTATTTATGCAGCTACAATGGAAACAGTTCTACGCTTTTGCGCGCCTTTAATGGCGAATGTTACTTTGCCGGTGATTTTGGCAAACAGTGTGTGATCCTTACCCATGCCAACATTTTCACCTGCGTGGAATTCAGTGCCGCGCTGGCGTACGATGATGCTGCCTGCGCTGATTAATTCGCCACCGAAGCGCTTTACGCCAAGCCGTTTCGATTGTGAGTCGCGTCCGTTACTGGTACTGCCGCCACCTTTTTTATGTGCCATTTTTTATGCTCCTTGCAAGAATTACGCTGAAATGCCGTCGACACGGATTTCGGTGTAGTTTTGACGATGACCTTGGTTCTTTTGGTAGTGCTTGCGACGTCGCATTTTGAATATGCGTACCTTGTCGCCGCGACCATGCGACACAATAGTCGCTTTTACTGAGGCACCGGATAGTAAGGGTGTGCCAAGAGACAATTTGTCGCCATCGGCTACCATCATCACCTCATCCAGCACGACAGGGCTGCCTACGTCGCCGGGAATAGTTTCGATTTTCAGGGTTTCTCCGTCGGTAACACGATACTGCTTACCACCGGTTTTAATGACTGCGTACATAACAACCTCAATTACTATTTTGTTTTTCGGGCAATTTTTTGCGAAGGCGCGGATTATACCTAAATATCCGCACGGGTCAAAACCATTTTTTCCGGGTTTTTAGCGCTTCATGGAGTCGAAGAACTCCGCATTGTTTTTGGTTGCCTTGATCTTGTCGAGCAAAAATTCCATCGCTTCCAGCTCATCCATAGGGTAGAGCAATTTGCGTAACAACCATATCCTTTGCAGGATGTCCTGTTTAATCAGCAACTCTTCTTTACGTGTGCCGGAACGATTGACGTTTATTGCAGGGTAGATACGTTTTTCGGCCATGCGGCGATCCAGATGTATCTCCATGTTGCCGGTGCCTTTGAATTCTTCGTAAATCACGTCATCCATGCGTGAACCTGTGTCCACCAGTGCTGTAGCGATGATGGTCAGAGAGCCACCCTCTTCAATGTTGCGAGCTGCGCCGAAGAAGCGCTTGGGTCGATGTAGCGCATTGGCATCCACACCCCCGGTCAATACTTTGCCGGAAGAAGGAATGACGGTGTTGTAAGCGCGTGCCAGACGTGTGATGGAATCAAGCAGAATGACGACATCTTTCTTGTGTTCAACCAGCCGTTTAGCCTTCTCCAGTACCATCTCTGCAACCTGTACATGGCGGCTGGCAGGTTCGTCAAAAGTAGAAGCAACCACCTCGCCACGCACAGTACGGGTCATTTCGGTTACTTCTTCCGGGCGCTCGTCAATCAGCAATACGATCAATGTGGCATCAGGATTGTTCGAGGAAATAGAGTGAGCAATGTGTTGAAGCATTACAGTCTTACCCGATTTGGGCGAGGCTACCAACAATCCACGCTGTCCCTTACCAATGGGTGCCACGATGTCAATGATCCGTCCAGTGATGTTTTCTTCTGCCTTGATGTCGCGCTCAAGCTTTAATGGCTCTGTAGGGAATAGTGGAGTGAGATTTTCGAACAGTATTTTGTTTTTTGCATTCTCAGGTGGTTCGCTATTGACCTTGTCTACTTTTACCAGCGCAACATAACGTTCCCCGTCTTTGGGAGTGCGTATCTCTCCTTCGATCGAATCGCCAGTGTGAAGGTTAAATCGTCGTATCTGGCTGGGACTGACATAAATATCATCCGGGCCAGCCAGGTAAGAGGTGTCAGGGGAGCGCAGGAAGCCAAAGCCATCAGGCAATATTTCCAGTGTGCCATCACCAAAGATACTTTCACCTTTTTTCGCCTGGCTTTTCAATAACGCGAAAATTACATCCTGCTTACGTAATCGGTTGGCATTTTCGATTTTGTTGGCCGCAGCCATTTCAACAAGCTCAGTGACGTGTTTGGTTTTTAAGTCAGATAAGTGCATAACGATGCGAGATTTGTGATTGAGGAGGATGAAATTTTGGTTAAAACAAAATAATCTGGGAGTTAAGGCAAAATAATCTGGGATTTGGTTTGGATCGAAATAGATCTAAGTTTGACCACCCGCATGGCCTGTTAAAGTTTTGTGTTTTTGTCGCTGGGAGATAATATTTTGAAGCGATGCGGGTAGGACAGTAAACGCTTTATATGTGGCTGTCAATAAAAGCAGTCAGTTGTGATTTTGATAAAGCACCAACTTTGGTGGCAGCGATGTCTCCGTTTTTGAATAGCATCAAGGTTGGAATGCCCCGAATGCCAAATTTTGCGGGGGTCTGCTGGTTTTCATCGACATTCAGTTTGGCAATTGTCAGGCGGCCATCATACTCTTTTGAGACTTCTTCGAGAATGGGCGCAATCATGCGGCAAGGGCCGCACCATTCAGCCCAGTAATCTACCAAGACTGGCAGGGGGGCTTGTATTACCTCTGCATCAAAAGTGGCATCGGAAACGTAATGTATGTGTTCGCTCATGGTTTTGGTCTCGCTCTGTGAGTATTACTAAAGAAATGACGTAAACGACAAGGTTGGGGATGAGTTGCCAGATTTCAAGTGTTATCCTAACCAAAAAGAGCAGTGCTGTGAAGTGAATTTAATTTTCCCAGCTCTGGTAAAATTCCTCATTGTCGATTATTTGGAGCTTCGCCATGACTTATGTTGTTTCAGAACCATGTATCAAATGTAAATATACCGATTGCATAGACGTGTGTCCGGTGGACTGTTTTCGTGAAGGCCCCAATTTCCTGGTGATAGATCCTGATGAATGTATTGATTGTACGTTATGTGTTGCGGAATGTCCGGTAGAGGCGATTTATGAAGAAGAAGACTTGCCGAACGATCAGCGCCATTTCATTGAGCTGAATGCCGAGTTATCCAAGCAATGGAAACCCATTGTTGAGAAAAAAGATGCGCCTGCTGATGCTGACGAATGGAAGGATGTTAAAGAAAAACTACATCTCCTTGAGCGTTAAGAAATTTTTCATAATTAAAATGTACTCATGATGCTGTGCAGAGGCTTGATTGAGTTCTGTTTATTATAAAAAAGTAGCAAATTATATTCTTAGCGGTCATGCGCGGGATTTGCCTGACCTGCGCGAGGCAACAGTCCTGCTTCCCAATTACCATGTTGCCCGGCCATTGGCACAAGCATTAAGTGCGGTGGCTGGTTTACCTGCGTTGCTGTTACCCCAAATGATCACGCTCAGCGACTGGGCGCAATCTGTTTCCCTTGATATCCCTGCCCAGCCTGATACGCAGCGCATTGCCACGCTGTACCATGCTTTGCGCGAACGGCGCTGGTTTGCCGATGCAGACAGGTGGAGTCTGTCGCGCGAATTGCTGGGGTTGATGGATGAACTGACACGTCATCATGTGGCGCTTCCTGAATCTGAGGTCGAATTTTCCAGGCAGCTGACACAAGCTTACCAGGCGCGTAGCGGACAAGCGATGCAGTTTGAAGCGCGAGTGGTGCATGAGTTGTGGTATGCGATGACGGCCAGTGACAAGTTGGACGCCGTGGGTGCATATCAGCAACGCTTGGGACAACTGGCGCAACAGGTAGCTAATCCCGTATATATCCTGTTGACCAGTGATCTTGAAGCACCAGAAGCACATTTTCTGGAGGCATGTCGTGCCAGAGTCGATGTCACAATTCTTGATTTTCGTGAAATGGTCGCAGATGAGCCGGAATGCTCGCTGCTGATCCGGACTTTTCGTCCGGTGGCAGAAAACGAGAATCTGTGCAGTGAAGCCGCCTTTCTGAAGACTGAACCCGATGCAGCGATGATCGGGCGTTTACGCCTGTTTGGAGCCAATAGTCTGGAGCAAGAAGCCTGTGCTGCCGAGGTCCAGGTGAGGCGCTGGTTGTTGGCAGGCAAACAAAATATTGCCTTGGTCGCCCAAGACCGTCTGGTAGCGAGACGTGTGCGCGCCTTATTGGAGCGTGCAGGCGTATTGGTGCGTGATGAAACAGGCTGGACGCTTTCCACGTTGGCAGTGAGTACCGTATTGATGCGCTGGCTGGATACCTTGCAGAGTGATTTTTATTATCAGGATATGCTCGACCTGCTCAAGTCGCCTTTCATATTTGCCGATCAAGCTTTAAGTGTGCGCAAGCAAGCTATTTATCAGCTCGAGCAACTGGTGCGTAAACACAGCGTTTCTTCACACCTGGATGCCTATTTTGACTTGGCGCAGGGCGAAGAAGAAATTCAGATATCCCTTGCGCGGCTTAGACAGGCGGCAGCAATATTGCAAAAGAATAGCGATACCCTGAGTGGCTGGCTACAGTCGTTAGATGCCAGCCTTGCAATCCTGGGTGTGTTACACGGCTTGTCTGCAGACATTGCCGGTGCCCAATTATTGCAGGCACTGAAATCATGGCAACTGGAATTAGCGCCAGACAATACACGTTTCAGTCGTGCCGAATGGCGACATTGGCTGGCGCAACAACTCGATGCGCATACCTTTCGCGACAGTAGTATAGATAGTCCGGTATTACTTACTCATTTGGCTGCTACTCGCTGGCGTCGCTTTGATGCAGTATTGTTACTTGGCAGCGATGCGTCGCACTTGCCCGGTATGGACAATGGCAGTGTATGGTTCAATGATGCTGTGCGAAATACACTCGGATTGCCGACACGCGAAAAGCATTTGGCGCGTCAGCGTGATGATCTGTTTGCATTGCTATTAATGAACGACGATGTGTTGGCCACATGGCAGGAAAGCAAAGGTGGTGAAAAAAATCTGCTGAGCCCTTATCTGGAAATGCTGCGCGCGTTACATAAATTGGCTTATGGAGACGATCTTGCCGATAGCGAATTGGCACACATGCATGCGCGTGCGCAGGTTCGTGTTGCTGATTTTCCTTTGCCTGGGAAGGCTGTCATGCCTGCAACTGCAATACCGAAAAAACTTATTCCGAATCGTATCTCGGCCAGCGGGTACAACAGTCTTGTCGCCTGCCCGTATCAGTATTATGCGCGCCATGTACTGCGCCTCAACGAATTGGATGAAGTTAGCGAGCGAGTGGAAAAGCGTGATTTTGGTGAGTGGGTGCATGAAATCCTGTTTCGCTTCCATCAGCAGTTTCCAGTGCAGGCCAAACATTTTCCTGCCACGTTGGAAGAGGCATTGCAGCGTATCAGCAGCGAGATATTTGCACCCATCGTAGATCGTGACTATTTGGCGCGTGCCTGGTTACTGCGCTGGCAGCAGGCAATCCCCGCCTATTTGGATGTGCAGTTGCAGGATGAAGCTGATGGCTGGAATTATCAAGGTGGCGAAATCCCGTACAACAAGTCACTAACGGATGATTTGACGCTGCATGGGCGTATTGATCGTGTAGACGTACAGCGTCCGGACAAAAGCGGGGTACGAGTAATCGATTACAAAACTATGGCTGCAACCCGGTTGCGAAATAAACTGAAAGAACCTGGTGAGGATGTGCAATTGGCATGTTATGCATATGCTCAAGACGCCGATGAAGCAGGGTTTATCTGTATAGAAAAGGACAAGGTGGATACGGTCGCGCCACCTCAAGCCATGCCCGAATTGGTACAGGCCAATATGGACAGATTGCTGACAATTTTCGAACAAATTCACGCAGGTGTTGTCATGCCCGCGCACGGAGTTGATGAAGCCTGTATGTATTGCGAGATGCGTGGTCTGTGTCGAAAAAGTGAATGGAGTGCGGGCTAATGGATAATCGTATCGCCCTCAACCCGCGACATAGCGTAGTCGTCGAGGCTTGCGCCGGTAGTGGCAAGACATGGTTGCTCGTGTCGCGTGTTGTGCGTCTGCTGTTGGCAGGTGTTCCACCCGGCGAAATACTTGCCATCACTTTCACGCGCAAGGCGGCACAGGAAATGCAGGCGCGGTTGCACGAGTGGTTGCATTTGCTTGCTACCGGAGACGATGACACTGCGCGCGAATTCTTGCGGGAACGCGGTCTTGATGAAATTGATAATGCATTGCTTGCAAAAGCGCGCAGTTTGTATCGTGAAACGTTACTGGTGCAGCCCGGTATTACCATCAATACATTTCACGGTTGGTTCATGCAGATCATCCAGCGTGCGCCATTGAATGCCGGCGTCCCAGTCGGGATGCAACTGCTGGAACGTACTTCGGCAATACGTGAGGAAGCCTGGCTGGCATTAGCCGACAGTCTGCGCTTGTCTCCGGATGGTCAAACTTCGCGGTTCATGCAATGGCTGTTTAGCCAATATGGTTTGCATAGTACGCGTTCTTTGTTGGAAAGTTTCGTGAATAAACGCGCTGAATGGTGGGCATATACGCAAGATCGGGACGATGCGGCGGAATGGGCGACGGAACAATTACAAGTTGAACTCGACGTTGATCTGGATGCCGATCCGATTGCCGATGCTTGCGACGATGTATTACTTCAGGCTGCATTACTGGCATTCGTAAAGGAGCTGGCGACGGGTACCGATGCACAGTGTAAAAATGCCGACAAGCTCCAGACTGCATGGGAACTGGCTGATTCCCATCAGCGTTTTACGGCATTATCACATGCGCTGTACACCCAGGCTGATGAGCCGCGCAGCTTGAAACCAACCAAAAAACAGAACGCGGAAAGTTTTCTGCTCGCACGCGATGCATTGTTCGACGTGCTACAAATTGTGCGCGATGCGATCGCAGAGCTAGGTGCATTGCGCATGAACCAGGCAGCGCTGCATTGCGGTGCAGCACTACTGAAACAATATCAGGAAATAAAACTGCGACAGCAGCAGATGGATTTCACCGATCTGGAGTGGCAGGTGTGTTACATGCTCAATCAAAGTGATTGTGCCGAATACATGCAGTACAAGCTGGACTGTCGTTATCGACATGTGCTGCTGGATGAATTTCAGGACACTAACCCGTTACAGTGGCAAATATTGCAATCGTGGTTTGCTGCGTCGGCAGCAGTGGATTCGCGGCCAACCGTTTTTGTAGTGGGTGATCCGAAGCAATCCATCTACCGATTTAGACGCGCCGATGCACGGTTGTTCGGCGAGGTTCGCGAATATCTGGAGCACGAATTTGGTGCGCATCACCTCACTCAGAACGAAACACGCCGTAACTCCCCGGCAGTGCTTGCTGCTGTAAATAACCTATTCTCCGAACACTCCGATGATTTCGTTGATTTTGAGGAGCACACCGCCCACCAGCAGACCTTGCCCGGCTATGTTGAGGTGTTGCCGCTCGCTACGGTAGAAAAGACAGCGGTCACAGCGTTACCGACAGGAAAGTTGACGTTACGCAATCCGCTTATTACGCCTCAGGTCGAAGCACAGGATGGCGCTCGAGAAATAGAAGCCGGACAATTCTCTGCACACGTTGCTGAAATCGTTGCTAACTGGAGCGTACAGGATGCCGGCAAAATACGTCGTGTCGAGTATCGCGACATCATGGTGTTGGTGCGCAAGCGACTTCACCTGCGAGTATACGAACATGCACTGCGCACTCGACACATTCCTTTTCTGACTTCGCGGCGTGGTGGTTTACTCGACACATTGGAAGCGGAAGACATGCAAGCGTTGCTGACTTTCCTGATTACACCTTTTGCCCGTATCGAATTAGCCCAGATATTACGTTCTCCGCTGTTTGACTGTTCGGATGAAGACCTATTGCTATTGGCGCAGTACGCGTATCCAGAGCCTGCCCTCTCTCCCTTGACGGAAGGTGACGCAATACAATTATCTTCAATCGACGATAATCCATTCAAAATGGTCGAGCGTGGCGGGTGGTGGTCGCGTTTGAGATATATTGCTGAAAATGAAGCAGCATCACCGAAGTTAAAGCGCGCGTATCGTCTGTTGAATGAATGGTTGCAACTGGCTGACAAATTACCGGTACACGACCTGCTCGACCGCATCTATTTCGAAGGTGATCTGGTGCATCGCTATGTTGCCTCGCTGCCTGTTGAACTGCACGAGGCAGTGCGCGCCAATTTGCAAGCCTTTATGGAAATAGCGCTTAACGTTGATGCCGGGCGCTATCCTAGCCTGCCGCGTTTCCTCGCGGAATTAAGCGAATTGCGCACGGCAGAAAATGAATCGCCGGACGAAGGTAAGCTTGGCGAAGTTGGCAACGCTCTGCGCATTTACACTGTGCACGAAGCCAAAGGGCTGGAGTCCCCAATCGTATGGTTGCTGGATGGCAATGATATGCAGCAAAAAACTGACAGCTATAACGTTTTGCTGGACTGGCAACCTGACGCGTCCCATCCGGAACATTTTTCATTGTTCAGCGACAAGCGCGGACGCGGTGCAAAACGTGCCGTTTATTTTGCAGCGGATGAAGCTTATGCCCGGCGTGAAGAAATGAATTTGCTTTATGTGGCGATGACGCGCGCCAAACAAGCGTTGCTGGTTAGCGGCAACGGTGAAGCGGTTGAGAACAGTTGGTATGCTCGTATCGAGCAAGCGGCGGAGCAGTGCAGCAATCCTTTACTGGCGATGACAGGCAGCGTTGTCCCCGACCAGGAAAAATCAGTCACTAAAGTAGATGCGGCATTGTTGCGTCCACTACCAACTGGGAAACGTGTTGCACGTAATACAACGCAACAGCAACGGGGTATATGGCTGCACTTGCTGCTACAACACCTCACGGAAGGTTTCACCGATAAGACGGCACTTCAGCAACGCATTGACATCCCTCCAGATGAAATGGAAGTGCACTGGCAACAAGCCCAACACCTCATTTCTTTACCGCAGCTAGCACGCTACTTTGATACACAGCAATATTGCAGTGCCAGCAACGAAATGCCTTACGTGAATGCAAAGGGTGAACTGAAACGCATCGACCGGCTGGTCGAGTTTGACGACGAAGTTTGGGTGCTGGATTACAAGCTGGGCGATAGCGAAGATGCATCGCGGTACAGCGCACAAATGCAGGCGTATCGAGATGCGATGCAAACGGTGTATACGGGAAAGCCGGTACGGTGTGCCTTGCTTTTTGCTGACGGAGAGTTGATCGAGGTTTCGTAGTGAACGCTTGAACAGTGGCTTACAATTGCGGAAATATGTGAAAGACTAGGATGTATTTTGCGATCCAGGGTTTATTTGGGATGAGTTTGGCAGAATTTTCCCTTGGACTGGATGGCTCACTTGCCAACATCCTTTTTTACTACTGGTAATATGCCTACCGGCTTAGTAGATGTTATTGGGAAATGTGCCATTTATGAGGCTCCAAGGAAAACTTACAAATGAAGTTAACGGGTGCTATGAATAAAACAGTATCGATGGAAAAAAGGTTGCCCAAAGGCGTAATATTTAACGCATATCCTGACAGTATCGGTCAAAATCTGGCCGATATAACACGTATGTTAAAGATGCCGGAATTCAAAGATGTTTTTTCTTTGTTCTACATTCTGCCTACTATTTTTAACAGTGATTTGGATCGCGGTTTTTCTATCATAGATTACGATCTCAATGATGAACTTGTTTCCCGGGAAGATTTGGACCAGCTTAATGAGCTCAATATCATGTTCAAGTTTGATCTCGTTTTGAACCACCTCTCCGTAGGTTCTCCCCAGTTTCAGGACCTATTGAAGAATGGGGACAAATCAAAATACAAGAACTTCTTTATTGATTGGAACGAGTTCTGGAATTCACATGGAGAGTTGGGCCCTGAAGGTCACGTGATACCACATGAAAAACATCTCGAGAAACTTTTCATGAGAAAACCTGGCCTTCCGATATTAAAAGTACGCTTTCCGGATGGAACTGAGAGGCCATATTGGAATACGTTTTATCAAGAGGTTGCTTATCACGAGGTCAGCGCGCACAGTTTATTGCAGGCATTGGAGATCGAAGAACTTACTCACGAACATGCGGAGAACATTGCAGCGATCCTGAATGATGTATTGAGTGCGAAGCGGGACATTAAGGAAACCGACTTAGGTGACTTTTCGCATTATAGAGAGGATATTGTCTCCGTCGTTGAGCAGAACCGCAAATATTTGGGGCAAATGGATTTAAACGCCCAATCGGAAGAAGTCTGGGATTTTTACGATGAGACTTTAAAAAAGTTGCGTGATCACGGCGGGAAACTCGTTAGGCTTGATGCATTCGCATATTTACATAAGGAACCGGGTGAGCAAAACTTCTTCAATAATCCAGGCACATGGAAATATCTGGAAAGGCTAAAACAAATAGCCAGCAAGTATGAACTGACTCTTCTGCCTGAAATCCATGCCGAGTATGGCCTTGGTCTCCATGAGCAAGTGGCCGCCAAAGGATTTCCTATCTATGATTTTTTCTTTCCCGGTTTGGTTATTCATGCTCTGGATCGGGGGACAAGCAGGTATCTTCTGCGCTGGATTGAAGAGCTAATTGAGAAAGATATCAAAACGATTAACATGCTTGGGTGTCATGACGGTATTCCTGTTCTTGACTTGAAAGGCAAGGATAATGCCGGCACCTCAAAGAAGGGATTGTTAAGCGAAGCAGAGATCGACGCAGTTATCGAAAAAATAATTGACCGGGGTGGGAGAGTAAAAAATCTATATGGCCCGGATGGTGAGAAGATATCGTACTATCAGGTAAATGCGACGTTTTTCAGTGCGTTGGGAGAAAGCGAACAGAAGTTGCGTCTTGCCCGCGCAATCCAAATGTTTATGCCGGGTATACCGCAAGTGTGGTATCTGGATCTATTTGCAGGCAAGAATGATTACGCGGCGGCAGACAAAGGCGGTACGGCAGGACATAAAGAAATCAATCGCACAACGCTTACCAACAGTGATATCGCGCAAGGACTCAAACGAGCTGTTGTGCTAGACCAGCTAGAGCTCATTAGAATGCGGAATACTTCGCCTGCATTTGACGGTGAGTTGCAAATCGATGATACGGAAGAGCAACACCTACACTTGACGTGGAGAAATCAGGCATGCATAGCGATTCTGAAGGCAGACTTATGTGATTATAGTTTTAGCGTTACCCACACGGACAATGTCGGTCATGAAAATATTATTTCGTATCACTAGACGTACTTTATCAACGACAGCTTTCAGTTAGCCTGAATAAATTACCGGACAGAAAAATTTGGATGGCTGCTTTCAGGAAGGCAGTTGCTCGAATCAGAGTTCAGTTCCGTGGCAGTTGCGGACATTAACTTGCTGGCGTGCATTAATTCTGGCTATGATGCCTTTCCTTAGCTTTTGTGATTAGCTCATTTCGCAGCATCAACATTCTATTGTAAGGTAGCCCCCCTTCAAGAAATTCATAAAACTTTTCAGTCATATAAATCACTTCATGCGCTTCACTTTTATATGGGGAGTTGGACATTTCTTCCTGAAAATTCTCGATTTGCAATCTTATATTCTGCCCATCTGGAAGGCGTCTATCTGTTGCATCTATATTAATATTACTCATGAGTCATATACTTT
>Ga0316187_10002836_pt1 | contig 15132 bp, 14 predicted proteins | sample CroRivburrow1_MG_FD_204927 | JGI IMG/M metagenome (GOLD analysis project Ga0316187, IMG submission 204927) | Coastal sediment microbial communities from Maine, United States - Cross River worm burrow 1 | ecosystem: Environmental > Aquatic > Marine > Coastal > Sediment | place: USA: Maine... | reverse complement strand
ATGCAACCCAGTGCCAGTAGCATGCAACCCAGTGCCAGTAGCATGCAACCCAGTGCCAGTAGCATGCAACCCAGTGCCAGTAGCATGCAACCCAGTGCCAGTAGTAGCCAGCCCACCACTTACAAGTCGAGAGGTGCTGGAAAATATACGGGTAACGATGGGTCGATACTCAGAAGTCGAAGTAACAACAGGCTGGTAGATATTTATACCGGAGCCACATACAGGGACAGAGGCAACGGCAGGTTGACGGGTAGTAATGGTTCCACCTGCAGGGATCGTGGCAACGGCAGAATTGGTTGTTACTAAGGCGAGGAAATGCTCAACTGATGTCTCGTCAGTGGCGGAAATCGCTTGTTTTCACACTACACACAGACTACACACAGCGCAGCATGATCTGCTTTCAATAAAGAAAATATGACGGTATTGCTTGCTTAATGTGATGTAGACACCTGACCTTTAATCAGGTGGTCGTAGATTCGATCCCTGCACCACCCACCATCTATAAAGCCCTGAACTGTTTTGGTTCAGGGCTTTTGTTTTTACGAAAAGTGCAGAGACACTGGATAATATAATAATCTGTTTTTTTAGTGAGCGCTGCCAAACGACAGGTCGAGCGCATACGGCGGTAGCGGAACACCTGCAATCTTACAGGCCTGTACAACAGGACCATGGGGGAACAGGGAATAGAGATATTTTTTCCCACCGAGTTTCTTTACATGACTTGTCATCGCCATCAGTACTTTTCGGGCACTGCAGCCAGTGCCATTTTCGCGACAGTGGTCACGTAAAAAGTGAAGAATTTCCCAGTGATGATCCGTCAGCGTAACGCCTTCTTCTTCAGCAAGCTGTATAGCCTTGTCTTTGTCCCAGTCTTCGAAATTTTTCGGGATCTTGTTACTTTCCGTAATTAAGTGTGACTGCTGATATTCCATTGATTAGCTCCTTCGGTAATAGTTTTATTAAAATGAACCGGCAAAATCTGCTGCAATAGATTGAGTATTGCCAGGCCCATAAATATTTTATACATCAACTCAAAGAAAATAACAAACTATTTTAGTCAGGTATTTTAAGTGGTTCTAATCAGGGCGCCGAGCAACCAGAATGGCTCGTCTTGGCGCGGGAAGGCCTTCGACGGTTTTGCTGAGATCATCGGGGTCGAGAAAATCCTTCAGTGATTCGAATCTCATCCATTCTGTTGATCGTTGCTCATCAAGGCTGGTAGCTGAAACATCGGCTATTTTTACATCAATGAACCCGCAGCGACGCAACCATCTCTGTAATGCTGCTGGTGTTGGGATGAACCAGATATTACGCATTTTCGCATAGCGATTTTCCGGTAGCAGCAGTTGATCTGCTGGTCCTTCGATCACCAGGGTTTCGAGGACAAGTTCACCTCCGGGTCTAAGACAGGAAAGGAGCTTGTAAAGATGATCAATAGGAGAACGCCGGTGGTATAGCACGCCCATTGAAAAGACCGTATCAAAAAAGTTCAGTTGATCGGGTAGCTGATCAATACCGATCGGCAGAATGTCAGCGCAGATCCCATGCTCTATCATTTGAGATAAGGCCCTGAATTGTGCATTAAACAATATTGTCGGATCTATGCCCAGTACCCACCTGGCACCCTCACCGAGCATGCGGAACATGTAATAGCCATTTCCACAGCCGATATCAAGTACGTGCCTGCCCAGCAGAGGTGAGATGCTGTTTTGCAGCCTCTGCCACTTTATGTCTGATCGCCACTCACTATCTACTGCTATGCCAAAGACATTAAAAGGTCCTTTGCGCCATGGATGAAGAGCGAGCAGATACTGTTGAATCTGCTGCTGTTGTGCCGGCTTAATCTGTTGCTTGTTACCAAATTGTACTGCTGGCAGGGTGAAGTCAATCTTGCCAGTTTTGAATTGATAAAGGTTCTCCAGTATTGCGTGCCAACGAGAATAATCACCGTGTTCAGAACATATCCTGTCTGCAGCTGCAATCTGGTCTGTTAACCAGGGCTCTAATGGCGTTTGTTGTATGCTGTATTTGCAGCATTCAGCGAAGTGCATTCGAATAAACAGTTAAGTAAGTGATGTAGTGACATTTTACAGGATAAAAAATGATTAGAATGCTGTTGTTGCGGCAGATAAGAATTAAATTGTATGTAAGTATTTCCTATGATGATAAAGAATCTGTCATTTTTTTTAAATAATCTGATCCAGCGCAAAGTTTTTGATGAAATTCATAAGGTAATATACGTCCTATAACCTGAAAAATAGTCTATACGGAGGCATAAATGGGTCAGGATAAGACACTAATTATTGATGGGAACGAAGCGGTTGCAAGAATTGCGCATAAGACCAATGAAGTCATAGCAATTTATCCCATTACGCCTTCTTCACCCATGGGCGAATTATCTGATGACTGGTCATCAGCAGGACAGAAGAATATCTGGGGAAATATTCCCGAGGTGATTGAAATGCAGAGTGAAGGCGGGGCAGCTGGGGCCGTACATGGCTCACTGCAGGCCGGAGCACTCACTACGACATTTACGTCTTCGCAAGGCCTTCTGTTAATGATCCCGAATATGTACAAGATAGCGGGTGAGCTTACACCGTCAGTTATTCATGTCGCTGCCAGATCGCTTGCCGCACAGGCCCTGTCAATTTTTGGTGATCATTCAGACGTAATGGCAATACGGCAAACTGGTTATGGCATGCTTGCGTCCGGTTCTGTTCAGGAAGCCATGGATATGGCGCTGATTTCACAGGCTGCTAGCTTGAGAGCACATATCCCGATAGTTCATTTCTTTGATGGTTTCCGGACCTCGCACGAGTTGTCGCGTGTTAATGATATTGATGATTCAGTTATCCGTGAAATGATCAATGAAGACGATGTTGTGGAATTCAGACGGCGCGCAATGACACCTGACCGGCCGGTACTACGCGGTACATCTCAAAATCCTGACGTCTACTTCCAGGCCAGGGAAAGTGTAAATCCTTTCTATCAAGAAATGCCTGCCATCGTTCAGCAGACAATGGATAAATTTGCAGAACTTACCGGCCGCCAGTACAAACTGTACGACTATGTAGGTGCGGAAGATGCAGAGCGAATTATTGTGCTCATGGGATCCGGAGCTGAAGCGGCTGATGAGACAGTAGAGAGTCTGCAGGAGGCAGGAGAAAAGGTCGCTATTATAAAGGTCCGACTTTACAGGCCTTTCGATTCGAAACAGCTGTTGTCAATAATACCAAAGACCTGCCAGGCCATCGCGGTGCTGGACCGCACCAAGGAACCCGGTGCCGACGGCGAGCCGTTATATAAAGATGTAATGACTGCATTGGCGGAATCTGTAATTCACAGGGAGTCCAGGAGTGAAGACCTGCCAAAGGTGGCAGGAGGCAGATACGGCCTGTCATCGAAAGAGTTTACTCCTGGCATGATCAAGGCGATTTTTGATGAACTTGCTGCAGACTCGCCAAAAACACCGTTTACTATAGGTATCATTGATGATGTAAGCCACAGCCACCTGGAATGGGATGCATCTTATGAAACTAGTGCTGTAAAAAAGACCACTCAGTGCGTTTTCTATGGCCTGGGAAGTGACGGCACAGTGAGTGCAAACAAAAATACAATTAAAATTATTGGGCAGGAAACTGATCTTCATGCCCAGGGTTATTTTGTATACGATTCGAAGAAGGCTGGTGCTGTCACGATATCGCACTTACGTTTCGGCCCTGACGAGATTCGTTCCAGTTACCTGATTGGGGCAGGGCAGGCGCAGTTTGTGGCCTGTCACCAGGATATGCTACTGGACCGTTTCGAGATGCTAGATATGGCAGCACCCGGTGCAGTCTTTCTTCTCAATAGTTCAAAAGAAAAAGAGGCTGTTTGGGATTCACTGCCTGTCAATTTGCAGCAGCAGGTCATTGACAAGAAGTTACGCTTCTATGCCATTGATGCCTATCAGGTGGCAACTGATAGCGGCATGGGCAGGAGGATCAATACCATAATGCAGACCTGTTTCTTTGCTGTTTCTGGAATATTGCCGAGTGATGAGGCCATCGACAAAATAAAATCGGCTGTAGAAAAATCATATGGCCGCAAGGGCCGCCGTATCGTAGAGATGAATTTTAAGGCTATCGATAATACGCTGGCAGCAATGTTTGAGGTTGAGGTGCCAGAACAGGTAACCGCCAAGCTAAAGAAAACTCAGCTAATACCAGATAGTGCCCCTGCTTTTGTCAGGGATGTGACGGCCAGGCTGATTGAAGGCAAAGGTGATTTACTGCCTGTCAGTTTACTGCCGAATGATGGTACCTGGCCGACCGGCACGGCAATTTGGGAGAAGCGAAATATCGGTCCTGAGATTCCGGTCTGGGATGAGGAACTCTGCATCCACTGTGGCAAGTGTCCTTTCGTTTGCCCTCATGCCGCCATCCGCAGCAAAGTCTTTCATGAAGATGTGGTCGAAAATCCACCGGCCACGTTTAAACATGTTCCTGTAAAAGGCAAAGAGTTTGCCGACGGCATGCATATCAGTTATCAGGTTGCTCCTGAAGACTGCACAGGTTGCGGTCTCTGCGTCGAGATATGTCCCGTAAGAGACAAATCACGCTCCAGTCATAAGGCACTGAACATGGAAAAACAGGTGCCATTGAGAGAGCAGGAAAGAATGAACTGGGAGTATTTCCTGACACTGCCAGAATTTAACCGCAGCGATATCAAATGGAAAACGATGAAGGGGGCGATGATAGCCCAGCCTTTATTCGAGTTTTCCGGTGCTTGCGTGGGTTGTGGCGAGACACCCTATATCAAGCTGGCCACCCAGCTTTTTGGTGACCGCATGATAGTAGCGAATGCTACAGGATGCTCGTCTATCTATGGCGGCAATTTGCCGACGACACCATTTTCAAAAGACCCGGAGGGAAGAGGGCCGACCTGGTCCAATTCACTGTTCGAGGATAACGCAGAATTTGGCCTGGGCTTTCGACTGGCAATAAATGCACAACGAGATCATGCCAGCAATTTAGTCGATAAGCTGAGCGGTGAGCTTGGGGATGAACTGGTATCCGGGATCAAGCAGGCAGACCAGGGTGATGAGGCGGGTATTTATGAGCAGCGCCAGCGAGTTGTAAGTTTGAAACAACAGCTCAAATCAATAAACTCACCCGCAGCCAGGGCCCTGGAGGGCGTGGCCGATTACCTGGTGAAGAAAAGTGTCTGGATAATCGGCGGTGACGGCTGGGCCTATGATATTGGTTTTGGTGGTCTGGACCATGTAATGGCCTCCGGTCGTGATGTCAACATCCTGATCCTGGATACAGAGGTGTATTCAAATACTGGTGGTCAGATGTCGAAGGCAACACCAAAAGGCGCTGTGGCGAAATTTGCTGCGGGCGGTAAGACGATGAAGAAAAAAGACCTGTCTATGATCGCCATGGCCTATGAGAATGTTTATGTCGCACATGTGGCTTTTGGTGCCAAAGATATGCAGACGCTGAAGGCGTTTATGGAAGCTGAATCCTATCCCGGGCCATCGGTCATCATCGCTTACAGCCCGTGTATCGCGCATGGCATAGATCTCGCCTTTAACCTGCAGCAACAGGAACTGGCGCTTAAAAGTGGCCACTGGAATTTATTTAGATATGATCCACGGCGCACAGAACAGGGTAAGAACCCATTGCAGCTGGACTCGCCAAAGCCTTCAATTCCATACCTTGATTTTGCCAAGACAGAAATGCGTTTCAGCATGCTTCAGCGCAGTCATCCTGAGACTTCCAGAGAATTGTTTGGCCAGGCTGAACAGGATGCACATGAACGTTATGAATACTATAAAAAGCTATCTGAAATTTCATACGAAAATGATGATGCTGCTGTAACCTTGAAGGAGAATTGATATGGACCTGTCAACTGAATATCTTGGTCTGAAACTTAAGAACCCGTTGGTTCCATCGGCCTCGCCGTTAACGAAAAACCTGGATGCAGCTAAAAAGCTGGAGGATGCGGGAGCATCAGCGCTGGTGATGTATTCATTGTTCGAGGAAGAGGTAACGGAAGAAGATAACTTAATGGATAGTTTTCTCTATAGCCAGGACATTGGTCATAATGAAGCTAATGGATACCTGCCAGTCACAGATGCTTACCAGACAAAAACTGATGAGTACCTTGCGCAGATATTTTCACTTAAAAATTCACTGGATATTCCAATCGTTGCCAGTTTAAATGGGGTGACGACTGGAGGTTGGGTCGATCATGCAATTGAAATCGAGCAAGCCGGTGCTGATGCACTGGAATTGAATGCTTATTATATTGCGGCAGACCCTGGAAAATCCGGCAGGGAGGTTGAAACTCTTTATCTTGAATTATTAAAAGAATTACGCAAACACCTCAGTATTCCCCTGGTAATGAAACTGTCTCCGTATTTCAGCTCTGTTTCCTATATGGTCAGTGAATTGCAGGCCCATGGTGTAAACGGTGTGTCATTATTTAACCGTTTTTATCAACCGGGTCTCGATCTTGATACTTTGAATATCATCCCGGAACTGAGCCTTTCTACGTCGCAGGAAAGTCTGTTGGCAATGCGATGGGTCGGGCTATTATATGGCAATGTAGATATTACACTGGCTGCAACCGGCGGTATTCACACCGCTGAAGATGCATTAAGAATGCTAATGTCCGGTGCCAATGTGTGCCACCTGTGCAGCGCCTTGCTTAAACATGGTCCAGACCATCTCGCAACGATACTTGCAGACATGGAAGCCTGGATGGAAGAGCATGAGTATGAGTCAGTCTCACAATTAATCGGCAGCGCCAGCAAGATCAATGCTGTTGACCCGGCTGCATTTGAGCGATGTAACTATATGCAGGTGCTGCGGAATTACAAAGTATAAGTATTTGAGTAATTATGTAATTATTTTCAATTAAGCAAAAAAAAGCCCGGCAATGCCGGGCTTTTTTATTTTCGCTTTCAAGCGATTACTGACGCTGACTTGGTACTTTAATTGGAATACCGGTGTTCATGTATGCCTGGTAAAGCTCAAGGGCGACATATGGATCACTCTGAGGTTTCAGAGCTGCAGCACGTACCTGCTTATTACAGCCGCCATAACGACGGTGGATGGTACCCAGGGGCTTATTGCTCTGCGCCCATTTTGTGCGATAGACCGGAAAACCAGTGCCGTGTCCCAGGGCCGCGCTAAGAACGTCACCGCGGATCTTGTTGCCGGCATTCTGTACGTGACAGTTGGCGCATGAGAAATTCAACTGTCCACGCCGTGCCCAGTAAAACTGCTTGCCTTTCTCGTAAGCAGCAACAGCTTCAGGACTGTTGAGTTTAACCGCCATCTTTTGACCCTGTGACAACCGTTTGAAGGCGATTACCAGTTGAGCCATCTTACCGTGGTTCAGGTTTTTGATGGGTTCTTCCCCATTGCGGACACGGCACTCATTGATGTCAGCTTCGATGGTACGCATCTTTTTGCTGTCCTTGTCATAGAATGGATAGCCGACTGCAAGACCTTTACCGCCGTTCTGGAAACAGCTGGCATAGGTTTTGCCGTTTTTAAATGGTGTGTTCCACAGTTTCTCACCTTTCTCGACGTCGTCTTCGTATGGTGGAAATTCCATCAGCAGTTCCCAGTTTCCAACACGGTCGGCATACTGTGGCAGCGCGTTCACGCCATCATTGTAGGCTTCCAGTGGCACAGTCGGGAAACGCTTTTTGAAGTATCCCTGAAACTCTTTCAGGTCATCTTCTGGGGTGGCTGAGGCAGTCATCGGAGCGCTAAATGCGATCCCCAGACCTGCCAGCATTAATATAAGTTTTTTATTCATAATACTCCTCCTGGTAGCTATGACCAGGCCGTTTTCGTTGGCCTGATCATATCCGTGTAGATATGCTTACTTTATCGCTGAATCACCGCCGCCTGTTTCGCCTTTATTGTCCTTCCAGGTAACTTTGATCTTCTCACCAGACTTGGCGCCTTTGACCTGAACACCGACCAGTGGGTTCTTCGAGACACCCGTTCCCATTGAGACGTCAGCGACGCTTTTGCCATTAACGGCAATATTCATGGTTTGGATAAAGTGAGCAGGGATGAGCTTTGCTGTTTTCTTGTCCTTGCGTTGTCCAGTTTCCATTGGATGCTGAACCAGTACGAGGATTTCTGTTACGTCGCCCTTTGCACGGGCTTTGATTTTCGTTGCCATTATTTCAGTACCTTTACTATTAAGTTGCAGTGATGGACTTATCCACCACACCCACCGACGGTTACCTTGACTGTAGCGGTAGACTTTAGGATTTTTCCGCCAGAGTTGACATAAGCTATAATCTCAGAGGTCTTGCCCATTTTTACGCGTGTGCTGTAGAAACCGACTGCGTTACCGCTGAGGTCCACCTTGGTTGCTAAAGGTGTAGGGTTTTCTGCGACCATGATTGCAATGCTTTTGACATCTGCAAGGGAAGTCTCGACTTTGACAGGTACGACTGCACCATTTTCAGCCTGCAGTGGCGCTTTGATTTTGATGTCCGCGCTAGCGGCGCCGTCTCCACCGACCGCTGATTTGGTTGCACTGGCCAAGTCTCTAGCATTGAACGCGTCAGCGGCCCAATCTGCAGCCAATACCTGGCCTGATTTAAGTAAACCGGCGCCTGCGGCAACAGCTAAAGCACTGCTGGCAACCGTTCCTTTCAGAAATGTTCTACGCTTCATATTTCTAAGCTCTCCTGATTTTTAAATTGACACCATCTGAAACTAGAGGGTGTATAGAAATGTTACGATATTGTCGATGTCACTTTCAGATATCACTTTGTAGCGACCGAAAGGAATCATTGATGAATTAGGATTGGCTTCAGTAGCGTCCCAGATCTGAGCACGAAGCTTAGCTTTATCGGGGAAGCGTGCCTTCATGCTGACCAGTGGTGGGCCAATATTGCCAGATGCTGGCAGACCGGCAGGCCACTTCATTGTCACAACATCGTGACAGGCCAGGCAGTTGCCTTTTTTACGGTTAATCATAGTACACCAGCCTTTAGTGGCTGCATCAGCTTTTTCAAGCTTGCCGCATTCCTTATCGGTTGGCAGACTGTCACCTGCTACAGCAACTGGCATCATAGCGAGATTACCCGCTAATAACGCCGCTCCTGCAGTCGTGACTATAGAGAAAGTTTTCCTCATATTTTTTGGCCTCCTCAAGCACTTGGTTTATAACTAAAAAAAATATCAACTAATTTAGAATATGCCGATATACGCTGGACAAAGTTGTCAATGCGCTATGGCGATTATTTTGTGTACGTAGCATACATATATGTTGTAGTGATCGCAAAGAAATTATCAGAGTTTTTTATGTGATGCAGCTGATTCTTTAATATTCTGTCTTTTTATACTGTAAATGAAGGGTTATTTTTGCTTCTCTAACTCTTCCCGTGCCTTTAGTTCTTTGATTTTTGCAGTGATACTGGCCTGTACATAGAAATCATCTTTCTTAGCGAGTGATCGTGCAATGTTCAGCTGCTGAACTGCCGATTTATAATTACCTATCAGTGCATAGGCTTCGGCAAGTGCCCGATGAGACTCCATTTGGGAGCCGGTTTTGCTTTCTGCCTGTGACAGCATCTCGTAAAACTGGATGCTTTTGGGGAACTTCCTGACTGCCTTGCGAAGTACCTTGCGCGCTTCGGTATAATCTGACTGCTGGGCAAGTTCTTCAGCATAGTAAGTAATGGCAGAAAGAGAAGACTTGTCTGACTCATAAATATTGCGAAAAAGTTCAAGGCTCTTTTTCTTGTGTCCCTGGGCGGATTCAATTTGCGCCTGGAGAATTTTAAATAACACCTGGTCCGGGGCTTTTTCGATCAGCAACGCAGTTTCATTACGGGCGGCATCGTAATCACCGCCTTTCATCAGTGCGAGTGCGAGACCGTAGCGGTCAGCCAGGGTGGCATTGCTGCCGAGTGTTTTTTTTCTGAATTGTGCTGTGGCGTTTTTTGCTGTCAGGTTATTTACGCTTAGCTTTGCATGCATTAATGTGAACTGGGTGTTATCGTTTTTTGCCGTATGTGGATAATTGGCAGCCCTCGCCTTGGCCTCGGCTATACGATCGGTAGTGATCGGATGTGTCAGCAGGAACTGTGGTGCATTTGTCTCATATAGTGTATTGGCCTGCTGCATGCGCAGAAAAAAATCTGCCATGGAATTGGTGTCATAACCAGAATTGGCGAGTACTGTGATGCCTATACGGTCTGCTTCGCGTTCAAAAGACCGTGTGAATGTCAGTTGATTTTCTATGGATCGCGCTGAAGTAATAGCAATTGCAGCCTCAGTGGCCTGCCCGCCAAGAAGAATGCCGGCCAACAGTGTAGCCAGGTTGGGTAACATGTTCTGTTTTTGTGCACTGACCATGCGGGGAATATGCTGCTGAGTGACATGTGCGATTTCGTGACCTAGAACGGAGGCCACTTCAGCTTCATTCGCGGCAGTCAGTAACAGACCGGTATGAACTCCTATATAGCCACCAGGAACAGCGAAAGCATTTACCGTATTGTCATTGATCAGGAAAAAGGTGAAGCTATCTTTTGGCAGACCGAGACTCTCAATCAACCGGTTACCCAGATTGTCCAGGTATTCCTTAAGTGTAGGATCGTTGACCAAATCCATGTAGACGCGTGCCTGGCGATAAAATCCTTCTCCCAGCTGCTTCTGTTCTAGGGGGGACATTACCTGGTGTGACTCATCGCCGAGATCCGGCAAATTAAAATCAGAGGTCTGGCTCTGTGCCGGAATTACTACTAAAAGTAGGGCCAGTATAGAACAAAGATATTTTATTATTTCGCGGTTCATTCGCCTAAAAAATGGAAAATATGTAATGATAAGATGAGTGATGTAAGTAAACCCTTGCTGAATATAATTAACTTGGTAAATTATAACAGCTTATTCTCTGCCGTTGATTGACGGATTACCTTCATAACCATACTGAAGAAGTGGCATCATCCTATACACCGACGATTAATTTGTATGTCAAAAGTGAATTATTTGGATTTCATGCGCACATTGCACTATTATATCCAGTTGGATTATTTTACCTAATAGGTATATTAATAAATATTAATTAATGAGCTTGAAAAGTAGCTATCATATAGGCAATGATTACTGTTTGCCTGTATCCGAGGTGCGATAATCCCAACCTTACATGTAATTATTTATATTTAAAATTTATCTAAACAATATCATCTACTTTTAATTAATGGAGTAAATCATGTCTGATTTTGATCAAGAACTTGACGCGCGCGGATTGAACTGTCCACTGCCTATTTTACGTGCAAAAAAAGCGATTAATGGACTCGAGAGTGGCCAGGTGTTGCGCATTATTGCTACAGACCCCGGATCGGTAAAAGATTTTGAAGCCTTTGCAAAACAGACCGGCAATGAGCTGATGGACTCCTCAGAAAGTGGTGGTGAGTTCACTTTTCTGATGAAAAAAGGCTGATTTTAAATTTAATACCCCATACGGTGAATTCACCGTGGAGTGAATGTTATGTCTGAAAAGAAACTAGCAATAATTGCAACCAAGGGTACCCTGGATTGGGCTTACCCACCCTTTATTCTGTCATCTACTGCTGCTGCACTCGGTTATGAAGTAATGATTTTCTTCACCTTCTATGGACTGCAGTTACTGAAGAAAGACCTGAACCTTAAGGTCAGTCCGCTTGGCAATCCCGGCATGCCAATGCCTATGGGGATGGATAAATGGTTCCCGGTACTGGGAACCGCTATTCCTGGCATGGAAAGCATGATGACCATGATGATGAAAAACACCATGAAGAAAAAAGGTGTTGCCAGCATCGAAGACCTGCGCGAACTTTGCATTGAAGCTGAAGTAAAGCTGGTTGCCTGCCAGATGACTGTTGATCTTTTCGATATGGATCACAGTGATTTTCTTGATGGTCTGGATTTTGTCGGTGCCGCCTCATTTTTTGAATTCGCTGGAGATGCAGATATCACCCTGTATATCTGATTGCCTATAATTTTTGAGCACTCCAAAGGAGAAGTTTTAGAACCCTCCTGAGAAAGTCAGGCCTAGAAATGAAAACAAAAAGCCCGCATTTATGCGGGCTTTTTGTTGCCGATTAGCAACAAAGTAGTGTTATTCACAACAAATTTTAAAAAAATAGGGCATTTTTATTGACTTAAAGTTGAAATTTGACCATGCTTGCCGCTACTAAGAGTCACAATCTATGATTCAAGTTGCCTGGAAACAACAAAAACAACCCAGGTAGATGAAATTTTTATAAATATTTTTTAATCTTAAATATCGAGCAAATATTTAAATCTATCGATATTTAACATCTATTTAATCCAGAGGTAAGAAAGATGAGAAACCCCAAGAAGCACGCCCTAGCAATGGCAGTTGCTGTAAGTATGGCCTTGCCGGGTGTTGCCATGGCAACTAATGGCTATTTTGGTAATGGCTACGGCATTAAATCAAAAGGCATGGCCGGCGCCGGTGTGGCTATGCCGCTCGACGCGATGGACGCGACAATCAATCCAGCCAACATGGTCAATGTAGGCAGCCGTATCGATGCCGGTCTGACCTGGTTCAGCCCACGCCGTAATTATACCACCAGTGTTCCTAATCCACAGCTTCCACCGCAGGCATTTCAGCTGGTTCCAGGCACTTATGACAGCGATAACGAGGATTTTTGGATTCCGAACTTTGGCTGGAACCACATGATTGATGATGTCAGTTCTGTCGGTATAACACTGGCAGGCAACGGTGGCATGAACACCGAGTACAGCAATGTTCCCGCTCCTTTTCCTGGTGGCCCCACTGGTACCTTCTATGGCGGAACTGCCGGTGTTGACCTGTTGCAGCTGGCCACCATGGTCACCTATGCACGCAAGGTCACAGAACAGGTTTCCCTCGGTATTACCGGTATCTACGCCTTTGCACGCTTCAAGGCAACAGGCCTCGGAGCTTTTGGTGCAAACGGATTTTCAAACGACCCGGCTAACCTGACAAATAACGGTTATGACACTGCAGGTGGTTTCGGTGTAAAAGTAGGCATCACCGGCGACATCAACGATATGTTCTCGCTGGGTGCTTCCTACCAGAGCAAGATCAACATGGATGAATTTGATAAGTACAAAGGCCTGTTTGCTGAAGAGGGTGATTTCGATATTCCCTCTACCTGGTCACTCGGTGCAAAAATCAGTCCTGCAGCAGGACATTCCATCCTGCTTGACTACCAGCGTATCGATTACACAGACGTAGCAGCAATCTCGAACCCGGTTCAAAATTTCTTTAATCCGGGCTGTGGTATGCCACCAGTAAGGTCAGGTTGCCTTGGCGGCTCGAATGGCGCTGGCTTCGGCTGGGAAGATCTCAATGTGTATAGGATTGGCTACCAGTACGATGCCGGAAACTGGCAGGCACGCGCCGGTTTCTCCACCAATGACCAGGCGATTCCTGAATCACAGACGATGTTCAACATCATCGCACCGGGCGTGGTGAAGAACCACTGGACCGCCGGCTTTACTACGAATGTAGGCAAAAGCAGTTCACTGGACTTTTCTTTCTCTTACGCACCGTCTGTTAAAATAACGGGCGATCATCCTTTCGCCGGTGCTAGCCAGCAGATCAGCATCGAGATGGAGCAGTATGAACTGGGTGCGAATTACACCTGGAGATACTAACAGGCCAGCAGGCCATAGTTAGTACTGAAAAGGGAACTGGCTTACGCCGTTCCCTTTTTTTTTGAGCTGCTAATAAATAGACAATAATCGGGTGATATGATGAAAAATAATAGATTAGTACTAAACAGCTTTATGCTTATAAAAGTGCTTACGGTTTCAAGTGTATTTGCTTTTTCCGGTCTAGTATCAGCGCAGCAAGTGGATGCTAACAAAAAACAGGCGGAACAGGCAGCACCTGAAACTGCAGCAGAAGGGCCAGCAGACGCTTCACTAGTTAAACCTGCCGGTGATTTACAGCCTCTGATGTCAATCGAATACATCAAGCAATTCTGTGATGCATGGAATGCCGATGAATTGATGACCAAGGGACTTGCTGACTCAGAATGGATTGATAATGATGGCGATAAAGGATTCAAGATTATTCAGTTATATCGTAATGACTGCCCCGATAGCCCGCATGTGGAAATGCAGTTCGAACGTCAGAACAATAAGGCCATGTGCGTGTACGCCGGTAAGGTTGAAAATCCTGAACTGGATCGTTCTGCAGACTATGAAATGTATGCAGACACCAACCGCTGGGTAGAGATTGGTAATGGCGATTATGGTCCGATGAAGGCGATGATGTTTGGCCGCCTGAAATTTAAAGGTCCAAAGATTGAAGCTATGGGCAATATGGGACCATTCAAGAACTTCCTGTTACTGTTTGGTCATTTCCCGTCTGATCCAACAGTTTGCCCATAAAGTTGTAACGATATTTAGTCAGTAAAAAAAGCCCCGCATTGCGGGGCTTTTTTTTGGGGATTCATCCAGAAAAAGTTTTACCAGCTATTTACTCGCATTAACCTCTTAACGGTTTCTCCGGAGATACGCGTCTGCAATAGCCAAGATAGACTAGTGGAATGACAAAGAGTGTGAGTATAGTAGATGCGACGGTTCCGAAGATCAGGGAAACGGCAAGACCACCAAACACAGGGTCGAATATCATCACCATGGTGCCTAATACAATGGCAATAGCCGTTAACAGGATTGGGCGCAAACGAGTTACCCCGGCCTGAAATACTGCCTTTTCAAGACTATGACCTGCTCGCCGATATTCAATAATAAAATCAATAAGCAGCAGTGAATTACGCACAACGATGCCGGCTAGCGCGATAAATCCGATCATTGATGTCGCGGTGAAATATTGCCCCATAATGGCATGACCGGGAAACACCCCGATCATGGTCAGTGGTATCGCGCCCATGACAATGATCGGCAGCATGAATGACTGGAAATAACCAACCAGCACCAGGTAGATCAGTATCAGGGCGACAGCAAAGGCCGCACCAAGGTCGCGGAATACGTCCAGAGTCAGTCTCATCTCACCATCCCAGCGCAGAGTATATTCTCCTGTCTTTGGTCCTGAGACAAAATTTTGTACAAGGTCGATTCCCCCTGGCAGCGGGTGACTATCAAG
>Ga0316187_10002835_pt1 | contig 15132 bp, 12 predicted proteins | sample CroRivburrow1_MG_FD_204927 | JGI IMG/M metagenome (GOLD analysis project Ga0316187, IMG submission 204927) | Coastal sediment microbial communities from Maine, United States - Cross River worm burrow 1 | ecosystem: Environmental > Aquatic > Marine > Coastal > Sediment | place: USA: Maine... | reverse complement strand
AAGCATCCAAGCCAAAGCGGCCGCCGCAGACCTCGCCGCGGGCGTTTCACATGAAGTTGCGAACGCACTCAGCGCGATCGTCGGATGGGCCCAGGTGGCCCGCGAGCGTCCCGACAAAGCTCCGCCCGAAGAAGCGCTCGCGTTGATCGAGAAGAGCGCCCAGGTCGCCCGCGATGCGACGCAAGATCTCTTGCGGATGGTGCGCCACACCAATCACGAACGGACGCGCAGCGATCTGTCGGCTGTCATTCGCGACGTCGTTCGTCTGCTTCGACCCGAAGCGCAAAGCAAGCGGGTCACGGTTCACGCGGACGTCGAAGACTCCTGTTGGGTCGAGGGCAAGCGCTCTCAGCTGTTCTCGATCGTCTGGAACCTAGCGCACAACGCCGTGCAGATGGTTCCGGCGGGTGGAGAGGTTTCGGTTCATACGCGCCCCCGCGGCAGCCTCATCGACCTCGAGGTGCGTGACAACGGACCAGGGATGTCCGAATCGCAGAAGGAGCGCGCGTTCGATCCGTACTACACGACGCGCTCCGAAGGCACGGGCCTCGGCCTGGCTATCGTCCGCGGAACGGTGGAATCGCTCGGCGGCCGCATCCGCCTCGATACATCACCAGGTAGAGGCGCGAAGTTCCGGATTCAGCTGCCGGAGGCCAGCTTCAAACGCGAGTCTGAGATGGTTCCAAAGTCGACCCGGATCAGCAGGGTCATGAAGCCCGATCAAGCCGAGCGCACGCATGTGCTGGTGGTCGAAGACGACGAGGGCGTGCGGGGACTCATTTCGATGACCTTGGCGCTGAGCGACGTGGAGTCGACCTGCGTCGGCACGGCCGCGGAGGCACTGGCAAGCACCGAGCCATTCTCGGCGGCGCTAATCGATCTCACGCTTCCCGACGAGCGCGGGGACATTCTACTCGGACTACTGCGCAAGAAGGGTCTGGTCACACGTGCTGCAATCATGAGCGGCGCGCCGCCTCCTGACGATGCTGACCCGAACGGCCAGCCCGAGCGTTGGCTCCGCAAGCCCTTCGAACCGTCCGACCTTCTGCTGATCGTGCGCGAGCTCCTCGAGCCGAGCGCGGGAACCCAAAACGCCGCGAGCTCCTAGCCAAAGCGCTCTGCAAGCGCTTGGATGTGGAGTGGTCCTGTGCCGCAACACCCGCCGATGACCGAGGCGCCCGCCTCTTTCCATCGCTCCGCAAGGTCCGCATAGGCTTCAGCCGCGCGGGGGCTCGTCGCCCCCCAGCCAAGCGCCTCGTCCTCGCTACCCGCGTTTGCATACACGCCCGTCGGCACGGAGAGCGCCGCGATCGCGTCGACGTACGCATCGATCTGGGTGGCGGCAATGCAGTTCACCAGAAGTCGCTCGATCCCGATCGACGCCGCGTCCTTTCCAATCCGCGCGAGCTCCGCTGGCGAAAGCAGGTCTCCATAGGGACCGGCGGTCAGGGACAGCCACACCGGCAATCCCGTCGCGACGGCTTCCTCGGCCGCGACGATTGCCTCCGCCCCATCGGCGAACGTCTCGCAAAGAAGCACATCACAGCCCGCGTGTGCGAGCGCAGATGCGATCTCTCGATGCTGTGGCCGGGCCGCCGCACCTGGGCTGAGATCGGGGCGATAGCAATCCTCGACGGGCGCCATGCTCCCGAGCACCGCGCATCCAGGCGGAACGGCGTCGCGTGCAATACCGACCGCGGCCCGAAGCGCGTCGACCCAACCTTCCCCGAGGGCCCGCGGCTGGGTGCGAAACGTATTGGCGGTGTGAAGGGTCGCGCCCGCCCGCACATAGTCGGCATGGATCTCTGCCAGTAGATTCGGCGCCGCTGCGATCGCGGCGGCGCTCCACCCGGGCGCCTCGAGCTCCAGCCCGCGGGAGATCAACTCGGTTCCGATCGCCCCGTCGAGAATTCGTACCGGCATCGCAGAGGGCAGTCTAGCAACTGACCAGGCGCGGGGGAGCTGTTAGGCTTCTCGAGTGGACGCGCGGACCCAGACCTCGTTCATCGCTGCACTTTTGTGCTTTGCGCTCGCGGCAAGCGTCCTCCTGCGCACGCGGCGCCAGCGTGATCGATGGCTCTTCGGCATCCTCGCGACCAACACGGGCCTTTGGTACGTCAGCACGTTCATGCTCGGCGTCGTCGGCCGGGTTCCCTTTTGGGAACGCTTCAATCTGATCTGTGGCGTCTTGCTGCCACTGTCGGCGGTGCGATTCTTTGGCGTCTTGGTCCCCTGGGAGACCGGCCGCACGCGCTTCCTCCGCCGCGCGTCCGTCGTGGCGGCCGTGGTGCTCCTCGGCGCGATGCTGACCCCATTCTACGATCACGCGGTCGTCGTTGGAGGCCTCCTCACCTATGTGACCGTCTTCCTCTCCCTCGCCCTCGGCTACCTCTACAAGCTCGGCTTCCAAACTGAATCCCGCGTCGAAGGCGCGCGCCTTCGTTACATCGCATTGGTCGGCGGCTTTGGCGCACTCTTCACCCTGGTCGAATACCTCCCCTACGTCGGCCTCGACATCCCCCCGGTCGGCACGATCCTGATCCTCGTCTTCCTGTATGCGCTGTCCCAGTCGATCACCCACTACCGCTTGATCGACCTCTACGAGCTCGCCGGCCGCCTCGGCGTGTTGACCGCGCTCGCGTTCGTACTGGCCTTCATTCTCTGGCTGATGCGCCTCGTCTCGGGCGACCAGCTATTCCTCCACGTCGTCGTATCGGCATTCGTCGTCCTCATCCTCTTCGATCCCGTGCGAACCAGAGTGCAGGAGTGGATCTCCCAGGTGTTCTTCCACGAGCGCTTCGAGCTCGAACAGACCATCCTCGCTCTCCGCCGGTCGCTCGCACACATTCTCGAGGTCGACGAGCTCGGCGAGGTCTTGATCGAGGGCCTCGACGCATCTCCACGATTCACCCAGGGCGCGCTCTATCTACTCGGACCGGATGCGCGCGGCTTCATCCTCAAGAACCACTTCGGCCCCAAGCCCGCGGAGCGTGTCGAGATGGCACCTGCCCGGCCCCTTCTCGATCGCTTGTCGAGGACCGGGGCCTCCGTGCTCGAAAACGCAGAGCGTGAGCTCGAAGAGCGAAGGCTCCTCGGCGACGACCGAGAGGCCGAAACCGCGCACGACATCGCCGTCGCCATGCGCGCGCTGCAGGCCTCCGTGTGTTTGGGCCTGCTCGGCGAGTCCGGCCATCTCTATGGCTTCCTCGCGCTTCGAGACGACCGGCTCCGTGACGCGTTTTCGCGAGAAGAAGTGCAGCTCCTGGCCGGCTTGGCCACCCAGGTCGCCGTCACCGTCGAGAACTCTCAGCTCTACCAGCAGATGAAGGAAAAGGATCGACTCGCGGCCCTCGGCGAAATGGCCGCAGGCCTGGCCCACGAGATTCGAAACCCGCTTGGCTCGATCAAGGCCAGCGCGCAGTACCTCTCCGAAACTGCCGAGCAGCGCGAGGATCGAGGCGAATTCCTCGACATCATCGTGGACGAGGTCGACCGCCTGAACCGCGTCGTCAGCTCGTTCCTCGACTACGCGCGGCCCGCCCACACGGACCCAGAGCCGATCTACGTGAACTCGGCAGTTCAGTTGACGCTTCAGTTCCTCAGGCCGGAATGCGATTCAGCCGAGGTCGAGCTGCACGTCACGATGGACCCGGACCTGCCCAAGGTGCGAATCGACATCGAGCGCCTCCGGCAGGTCCTGATCAATCTCGTCCAGAACGCCGTGCAAGCCATGACGAGCGGCGGGGACATCTATGTCGAAACTCGAATCCAAGACCGATTCCGCATCGGCGGAGGGGCGCGTCGCTGGGTGCAGATCAGCGTCCGGGACACCGGCCCAGGCATCGCACCGGGCCTCCTGGCCAACCTTTTCGTCCCCTTCGTCACGACGAAGCAGCAGGGCACGGGCCTCGGCCTGGCGATCTCACATCGCATCGTGTCCGAGACGGGTGGCCGAATCGACGTCCGAAGCCGCCAGGGCGTCGGCACCACCTTCGTGGTCTTGCTCCCGGCCGAGCCCGACCCAGCTCTCGATGGCTTCGAGGCCGAACGGGACTCGGATCACTCCTCGGAGCCCGACGGGACGCCGGCGCGCCTCGAGCCCGCCGAACCCTGATCGATCGACACGGTCTGCATCCGAAGCCGATAGAGACGCAGGTCGCGCCGGTCGAAGCTGTCTTCGGGCAGCTCGTTGTCGCGGAACAGCCTCCGGTAAGCGTCGGTCGGAGTGTCCGCAGTCCGGGTGGTCCGCGGAAGAAGGTAACGCCAGCGTGCGGGCTGCTCGTACGCGACGCCGTGCGATGATTTCACCAGCGCATCGATGAGGGAGACCGCCCCCGGGTCGAAAGTACCGTCGTCGAACAGAAACGCCACCTCGACGTCGAGCTGATCGAGGCGGGAAGCGAGAGGCCCACCCATGGTCTCCGTCCGCTCCTCCCACCGCTCACGCGCTGCAAGCGACGCGGTGATCAACCCCTCGGCGATCGACTGCGCGCGCGCCGAGCGCCAAAGCTGTGGACCGCGTCCTCCGCTCAACAGAACCAGTACCTCCACGGGTTGCTGCTGCGCAAGCTCCTCGGGAAAGGCATCGAGTGGTGGGGGCGCGCTCCCCTCGAGAATGCCGCGCGCTACTCGGGCGAGGACGCGATCCGCAAGGACGACAGGCCAGTTCGTATGGTCGACGACGTACAGCAGCCCTTCGCTCGTCAGCGCTTCTCCTCGAAAACCGCGCACGACGCCGCCCGACGCGAACCGGTCGGCGAGGGGAAGCTCCCCACCGGCAACCGCTTCTGGAGAAACCCCAACCCAGAGCCCCTGAAGGCCAGCGTCTTCCAAAGCGTCACGAAGTCGATCGGGGTCGAGCCCATGAACGGCCTCCTTGACGGCCGGATGCGCGTCGACCCGATCCCAGTCGAGCCCCGGTGGCGGCGACCGCAAGGCCACGATGTTCGTCCACTGCAAGAGCGGGGCCGGGGCCTCCGGTCGGCTCTGCCGCCACACCACCAGCGCGCCGAGAACGCCCACCGCCACCAACAACCAAGTCCGCTTTGCCATGCCGCTACCCTGTATCGTAAGAACCAGCATGCCCCAAGGCCCCAAGCTCCGCGCCCACCCGATGGCGAGCCCGTTTCACGTAGTCTTGGTCGAGCCCGAGATCCCGCCCAACACCGGCGCGATCGCTCGGACCTGCGGTGCGACCCAGTCGCCACTGCACCTGGTGGGGCCGCTAGGGTTCAGCATCGATGAGCACGCGGTGCGCCGCGCGGGGCTCGACTACTGGGACCTGGTCGAGATCCATCGCCACGAATCATTCGAAGCCTTCGAAGAATCCGACCCACAGCGCCGAATTCATTTGTTTTCTTCCAGCGCCGGGCGTTCGTACCTCGAGGCTGCATTCGAACCGGGCGATGCCCTGGTCTTCGGAAGAGAGTCGGTCGGACTGCCCCCGGAATTACTGCAGGATCGGCAGAACGTCTGGGCGATCCCCACCCTCGGAGCGGTCCGGAGCCTCAACCTCAGCAATGCCGTCGGGATCGTGCTGTACGAGGCTTTGCGCCAAAATCGGGCCTTGGAGGACACGTTTCTGGGCTAGCCGTCTGCTCGTGAATACATCCCGGCCGAGCGCGTCCGAGACATATGGCCAATTCACGCGCGACGTCTTTCCTCCCTCTGCTGCTGCTCCTGACCGGCTGCCCCGTCTACGGGCCGCAGCCGGTGCAGCGCGAAGTTCAAGTCTCCTGCCAGGGCGACCTCGATTGTCCTTCGGAGACGTTCTGCGATTCATCCACAAACAGTTGTGTCGCCTACGATTTTGGGATCTGCCTGACGGACGGCGATTGCCCGGTTGGGAGCTATTGCGATCGGTCGGACGGCGGCTGCTACATCCCCGCCATCGCCGAGTGCCGCGCCGACGGAGACTGCTCGTCCGGTTTCGAATGCGACTTCCGGGATAGCTGCCGGCCAGAGACCGAAGGCACCTGCCTCACTGATGGCGATTGTGCCAACGACGCGCTCTGCATCGAGAACCTGTGCACGGCTGTCATCGAGACCTGTCAGTTCGATTTCCAGTGCTCGGCTGGTTTCAGCTGCGCCAACAATCAGTGCCGCTTCCTTTGCGGTCCTGACACCAGCTGCCCGTCCGGCACCGCCTGCGAAGACAGCCTGTGTCAGCCTGTCGTCGGCGAGTGTGTCGATAGCAGCGAGTGCCCCGACCTGAAGACCAACTGCGTCGAGGGAATCTGCCTGCGTCGCTGCGATGAAGGCTGCGACGCCGCCATCGAGGTCTGCGACCCGGAGGGCTTCTGCAGGCCGCGCACCAGCCCGGACCCACAGGCGCCCTCGCCGTTCTGCCGCACGGACGCGGACTGTGATGGAAGCCTCTGCGTCGAGGGGATGTGCCGCACCGAATGCGACATCACCGCGCCCGCGCCCGATGTGATCTGCGCCTCCCACGACGGCCAGGTGCCGCTCTGCGGACCCGACAACCTCTGCTACGCCGAAAGCGAGACGCAGAGCGACTGCCGCATGCAAAGCGATTGCCCCGACGGCGAGGACTGCGTCGACGGCAGGTGCCGCTAGCTCAGCTGGTGGCGTAGCCGCCGGACGTCCTCGAGGACCCGGTCGATCGAATGCGCGGGCTCGTACCCCAACTCGGTGCGGGCCCGCGAGTCGTCCACCATGCAGACGTAGCGCAGGTGGTCGAGCTCCTGTGACGGGAACGTGCTGAGCCGGAGCTTCCAAAGCTGATCGAGAGCGACCTTCGCGAGAGGCGTCGGCACCTGGCGCGGCCGGCCGCCCACTTGGCGAATCAGGTGCGAAAGCGGCATCTCCCCGGGCCCGCGGATGTTGTAGATGCCGCGCACCCCGGGCCGAAGCGCGAGCTGAATCGCGCGCACGACGTCCTTTTCATGCACGACCTGCATCATCGGGTCGAAGCCCATCACCATCACCGGTCGCTCGAGCCGCAGGTAGTTGCTGGCCGCATTGTGAACGCGGCCGACGATGTGACACGGCCGCAACACGACCGTTTCGGTGTCCGGGTGCTTCCAGAAGAAGCTTTGCGCCAGCATGTCGAGCTCGACCAGGTCGCGCATGCCGCCGAAGTGCTGGGCACCAAGCAAGGGCGCATCCTCGGTGAGGAACTGAGGGTTGTTCGGCTGCGGGCCGTACACGTTGGCGCCCGAGAGCACCACGAGTTTCGGCACCTGATACTGCGACATGTAGTCGAGGAGCTTTTGGAAGGCGACGATGTTCCAGGAGTGCCGCTCGCGATCGCTGCGCCGCGGGTCGTGAAGGACGCCGAGGTGCACGACGGCACGAATGTTCCGGCCGCGGAAGATGTCTTTCATCTTCTTGCGCCGCATGTCGACCTGGTGATGGACGATGTCCTTCGGCCGATCGTCAAACGGTCGTCGATCGACCCCCACCACTTGGTCTGTCCGATGGAGCTCCCGCGCGAGGAGCTTGCCGAGGCGCCCACACACGCCAGTGACCAGCACGGCCCCCTCGGTGGCGGGCTTGGGAAACTCTTGCGTAATCGGCTGGGGTTGCTGAACCGGCTCGAGCGGCTTCGGTGACTCGGTCACATGTCCGAACACGCCACGCGCGACCGGCGCCCTGGCCGAGGGGCGCTCGCGAACAGGCTCTCGCCCCCGGCGTGCGCTCGGCTTGCGACGGCTCGTGATTTGTGGATTGGGCATCGGCTAATCGGTTACTTGGTTTCGGTCAGATGAACACGCCCTTACGCTCGCGGAGGCCGCGGTTCACCATGCTCTGGATCGTGCTCTTCACGAGCCAGACTTTCTCTTCGATTGCAGAATCGTCGTCGTCGGGATCTCCGCTGAATCGGAAGGGCTCCCCGAAGTAGAGACGGTACTTGGTCGGCAACGGGGCGATCATTCCGAAGAACAGCTGGGGCATCACTGGAAACGCCGGCATGTTCAGGAGACGCGCCAGGGGCTTGAAGTCGGCGATGGACGGGTACTGCTCTTCGCCGCCGATGACGGCCACCGGGACGATCGGCGTGCCGGTTTCGAGCGCGAGCCGGACGAACCCGAGGCCGAAGTCGGTGAGCTGATAGCGTTGGTCAAACGTCTTGCTGATGCCGCGGGCCCCCTCGGGGAAGACGATGAGGCTTTCTTCCTGCTGAAGCAGGCGCCGGGCGTTCTCCGGGGAGCCGACGACCTGGCCGAGCCTCGGGTAGAGAGTCGAAATGAAGGGCAGCTCCGCGGTCCATGTTTCGACCATGCTGCGGGGGAAACGTGGCGGATCGGCGTCGAGCATCATGGCGCTGCCGATCATCACCGCGTCCAGGGGCAGCTGGCCCGAATGGTTCGCCACGATGAGGACCCTGCCCTGCGGAACCCGGTTGATGCCGAAGACCTGCGTTCGGAAGTAGCGGCGGTGCAGGAGGGCCGCCATCGCGAGCGCATAGCGGCTCGTCTCGGGGTCGAAGCCGAACGGATCGTGGCCGACCTCGTTGAGATGGGTCTTGATGCCGGCGATGCGCGCGTCGAGGTCCTGGCCGACCACGTCTTCGGCAAGTCGGACGACGCGGTCGCCGACGGATCGGAGCGCCTGCCGCAGGGGGGACTCCCCCAGCAACCGAGTCCGGCGCCAGCCAGCGAATGGCACGATGGAGCCCCCTTGCGCCATGGGACCATCGTGGAGACAGAAGCCGCAGGCGTCAATTGGAAACCGCGCAACATGCGCGCAACATCACCGCTTCACGGAGCCGGTGAGACAGGTCATGCTTCGCCCATGGGCATCGAGTTCGACACCGATCGTATTGGCGGAGTGGAGGGGCTGCGCGCGTTGGAAGATCTCGTGCGTCGCGCAGGGGACGCGGCGTTGAAGCATTTTCAACGAGGAGTCGTGCCGGAAAAAAAGCCCGACCGGAGCCCGGTCACCGTCGCCGATCGCGAGGCCGAACAGATCATTCGCGACCACGTGCTCTCGGCCTACCCAGACGCAGGCTTCCTCGGGGAGGAAACCGGGAGTCATGGCGACGGCAAGGGAATTCGATTCATCGTTGATCCGATCGACGGAACACGCGCCTTCGTCCGGGGTTGGACAACCTGGTCGGTGCTCTTGGGCATCGAGGCCGAAGGGGTTCCGGTCGTTGGTTTGGCGTACATGCCGGCGGACGACGATTTCTTTGCGGCCGTTCAGGGCAACGGCACGACGCACAATGGCACGCAGGTGCGTGTATCGAAGCTGGGACCCCTGGCCGACGCTACGGTCACCCATGGCGGGCTGCAACAGTTCACGATGGCCGGGGTCGGAGAGGCGCTCATTCGCCTGGCCGATGCGTGCGATATCGCTCGCGGCTGCCCGGATTTCGACGGGTACAGGCAGGTTCTTCTGGGGCGTTCGGACGCGATGGTCGACCCAGGGGTGCAGCCCTATGATGTCTGTGCGCCTGCGATCTTGATTCGCGAGGCGGGCGGGAGATTCACCTCCCTCCAGGGTGAAGAGACGATCTACGGCGGCGGCGCGATCGCGAGCAATGGCGTCATCCATGACGAATTGGTCGCAGCTTTGTCGGCAGCTCCTTACCAATAGTAGAGCAAACCGACTGACCGATGTAACGGCTTGCGTTTGGGCACGTCTTGCGGAAGGTTCCTCCGCTCGAACCTCAGGAGAGAAGTATGACGAAACCAGTACGGCGAGCAGGGGTCATCGGAGCGGGCGTTATGGGCAGCGGCATCATGGCGCACTTCGCGAACGCCGGAGTCGACGTTGTGATGCTCGACATCGTGCCCCCGGGGCTGAGCGATGCAGACGCCAAGAATCCCGCCAAGCGGAACCAGTTTTCGGCGGGGGGCCTGAAGGGCGCACTCAAGGCGAAGCCCGCGGCGTTCTTCCATCCGAACTACGCGAAGCGCGTGACGATTGGAAACCTCGAGGACAACATCGACCTGCTCAAGGGGTGCGACCTCGTGATCGAGGCGATCATCGAGAACATCGACATCAAGCGGAGCCTGCTCGAGAAGCTGGAGAACACGCTCGACGAAGGCACCGTCGTCGCGTCGAATACCTCCGGGCTCCGGATCGCCGACATGCTTCAGGGGCGCGGCGATTCGTTCCGCAAGAACTTCCTCGTGATGCATTTCTTCAATCCCGTTCGGTACATGAAGCTCCTCGAGCTCGTCGCCGGCGAGGAGACCGACCCCGCCGTCATGGAGCGCATGAAGGTCTTCGGGGAGAATCAACTCGGCAAGGGCATCGTCGTCGGCAAGGACACGCCGAATTTCGTCGGCAACCGCATCGGCTGCTACTCGATGTCGCTCACGATGAACGAAATGACGGCCGCCGGCCTCACGCCGGAGGATGTAGACGCGATCACCGGACCGCCCATGGGTCACCCGAAGAGCGCGAGCTTCCGCACCGCCGACATGGTTGGCCTCGACACCTTCAAGCACGTCTCGGACAACTGCTACGCAGCCCTCGTCGACGACCCGGAGCGCGACGTCTTCAAGCCGCCGCACTACCTGGACGCGATGGTCGAGCGGAAGATCCTCGGCAACAAGACACGCGGCGGCTTCTACAAGCGCACCAAGGAAGGCATTCAGACCTTCGATCCGGTCAAGCTCGAGTACCGGGCCAAGGCTGGCGACGCCGACATCAAGAAGTTCTGTAAGAGCCTCAAGGGTTCGCCAGCCGCCCGCGTGAAGGCGCTCGTCGAAAACGACGGCCCCGCGGGCAAGTTCGCTTGGACGGTGCTGTCCCGCACGCTTGCCTACTCCGCGACGATGATCGGCGAGATTACCGACGACGTCGAGGCCATCGATAATGCGATGCAGTGGGGCTACAACTGGGATCTCGGCCCGTTCGAGACCTGGGACGCGATTGGCTTCAAGGAAGGCTACGACCGGATGAAGGCCGAGGGGCTTTCGCTGCCGGCGTCGGTCGACAAGATGGCCGAATCGGGCGCGGAGGGCTTCTACACCGACGACGGCCGCGTCTTCAGTCTCGTCAAGGGCGAGTACGAGGCGCGCGACATCGACCCGCGCAACGCCAGCCTGACCATCATGCGGAAGGGCGAGGCGCCGGTGTTCAGCAACCGCGGCACCGAGGCATGGGACCTCGGCGACGGTGTGCTCGGGCTCACCTTCACCACTAAGGCCAACAGCATCGACGACACGGTGGTCGATGGGATCACCCAGGCTGTCGATGTTGCGGAGCGCGATTTCCGCGGAATGGTGATTTACAACGAAGGCGACCACTTCTGCGTGGGCGCCAACCTCTTTGCGGTCGTGATGGCAGCGCAGCAAAAAGCCTGGGACCAGCTCCGCGGCACCATCAACGGACTGCAAAACGGCCTACAACGAACGAAGTACTCGACGATCCCCGTGGTGGCAGCTCCGTTCGGAATGACCGTCGGCGGCGGTTTCGAGGTCTGCATGGGTGCAGACGCGGTGCAAGCGGCGTCCGAAACCTACGTCGGCCTCGTCGAGGTGGGCGTGGGGCTCTTGCCGGGCGGTGCGGGCAACATGAACATGCTGTGGCGCGCTCTCGAGGGCATCCCCGCCGACACGGACGTCGACACCCTCCCCTTCGTCTCGCGCACCTTCCAGAACATCGCGATGGCGCGTGTGGCCACGGGCGCGGGCGAAGCGCGGGAGTTTGGCTACTTCCGCAAGTCGGACGGCATCTCGTTCGACAAGGCGCGATTGCTGACCGAGGCCAAGGGCCGCGCGATCGGAATGGCAGAGGCCGGCTATCACCCACCCGTGCGGCGTGCATACCGCCTACCCGGCGAGAGCGGCATGGCGACGCTCGACATGATGATCGACTCGCTGCAGGCCGGCGGTTACGCGAGCGAGCACGACGCGCTCATCGCCCGCAAGGTCGCGATGGTGCTTTGTGGTGGCCCATCGGGTGCCGCCCACGAAGTGACCGAAGAACAGATGCTCGAGCTCGAGCGCGAGGCGTTCATCAGCCTCTGCGGCGAGCCGAAGAGCCAGGAACGCATGCAACACATGCTCACCACCAACAAGCCTTTGCGGAACTAGGCCAACCCGGAACCCACGAGCCAACAGGAATCAGGAGTAGAGACATGGGTAAGATTGTCATCGTAGATGCGGTTCGAAGCGCGGTTGGGCGCGCAAAGAAGGGGTCCTTGGCGAACCGGCGTCCGGATGAGCTCGCGGGCGAGGTCATTCGAAAGCTGCTGGAGCGCAACCCGAACGTGGATCCGGCGACGGTGGAGGACTTGGTTCTCGGCTGCGCATTCCCCGAGGGCGAGCAAGGCATGAACGTGGCGCGCATGGTCGGCAGGCTCGGCGGCTTGCCGGAAGAATCCGCCGGGATGACCATCAACCGCTTCTGCTCGAGCGGGCTTCAAGCGATTGCGCTGGCCGCGGGGTCGGTCAAGGCAGGCTTTGACGACGTCGTCATAGCGGGCGGCATGGAGTCGATGACGATGGTGCCGATGACGGGCAATAAGCCGAGCGCATCGCCGGAGGTCATGGAGAAGTACCCAACGACCTACACGCCGATGGGCATCACGGCCGAGAACGTCGCCAACCGGTTCAACATCAGCCGCGAGCAGCAGGATGAGTTCGCGGCGCGCAGCCACGAGCGAGCGCTTGCGGCCATCGAGAAAGGCGCCTTCGTCGACGAGATCGTGCCGGTGCATGGCGTGAAGTTCGACAACAATGGTGAGCGCCAGATGTTCGAGTTCAAGGTCGACGAAATGCCTAGGCCCGGCACGACCGCGGAAGCCCTTTCGAAGCTTCGCCCTGTGTTCGCAGCTAAGGGAAGCGTGACCGCCGGCAACTCTTCACCTCTCTCGGACGGCGCGGCCGCGGCTATCGTCATGAAGAAGAAGAGGGCACAAGAGCTCGGAATCGAGCCGATGGCGATCTTCAAGTCATTCGTCACAGTTGGCGTCGACCCGGCGATCATGGGCATCGGCCCGATCCCCGCTGTGCAGAAGCTGCTCGCCAAGAACGACCTCACCGTCGACGACATCGACGTGTTCGAGGTCAACGAGGCCTTCGCCAGCCAGGCGGTCTACGTCCAGCAACAGCTCGGCATCCCCGACGAGAAGCTCAACGTCAACGGCGGCGCCATCGCCCTAGGCCACCCCCTCGGTTGCACCGGCGCCAAGCTCACCGCGACGGCCCTCAACGAGCTGAGGCGCCGCGGAGGCAAGCGCGCCGTCGTCACCATGTGCATCGGCGGCGGCATGGGCGCAGCAGGGCTCTTCGAAGCGCTCGACTGAGAACGAAACTGCATCACCGGAGACCGGCCCGCGACGCACGTGCTCGCGAGCGGGACCCGCTCGGCCGACTCTATACGTCGATATACGGCTAGCCTCCCCCCCACTCGCTGTGCCGCACATCGCGGGCCGCTCTCCTGTGTAGAAGTCGATGTGCGGAGTCCTCGACGAGCCCTGATGTGAAAAAGAGGACTGTCCCCTTTTCTTCATGTGCACCGGCGGCGGCATGGGCGCAGTCAGGCTCTTCGAAGCCTTGGACTAGGGCTCAAGTGCAGAGAGCGCTCAGAAGATCGTACTCTTCCTGACACCCATAGAAGTCGTCACACGCTAGAGAACTCTCACAATCCATCACGTCCAGCCAGGCGTTCCCACAATCTTGGCCGTAGACGTGGGTCAAGGCGGCAGTCGCCGAGAGGGAGAACTGCCGGCACACCCCGAAATCGTCGAACCACTCGCAGGCGACCATTTGCTCACAGTACGGATCGACCACCCCGCTGATGTCCGCCTGCGGGTCGTCTCCGCATGCCGGGCAGATCAGAAGCGCGAGCATAACCGCGAGAAGCTGTGCCGCCGCCCTCATTGGCTTCCCTCCTCACGGTAGACACACGAAACTTCAAACGCTGCGTACTCGTCCAGACACTCGAAATCCGCCGTTCCACACTCCGCGTCTATGAAACATTCGAAGTGCGACCGCCCCGCGTCGTAACAAGCCGCGGGATCGTCGCTGAGCTGGATGTAGCTGTCCGCGTTGTAGAGATTGTAGAAGCGGCAGGAATCGACATCGTAGTAGTAGCCCGGGTAGCACTCCAGGTTCTTCATGCAGAACGCGGTCACGAGAGGATCGAGACGCTCCATCCGATCCAACGCTTGTTGGAAATCTAGTGGAGCATCACCGCAACCCGCGAGCGCAAGCCCGGCGGCCGCAATCGGGGGAATCGTCTTCTTGGGCGTGAAATACACCGCCCTCTCCTTCGTTCGTCATCAGATGCACGAGTCGTGCCATTCGCGGCAACCCGGTTTCACGACGCAAATCCCTGTCACAGCCAGCAACATGCCCGCAAACCATGCTTCCGCGCGCAAATCCTGCGCACCGCACTAAAAGGGGACAGTCCCCTTTTTGAAAGGGTTAATTCCCAGCACGTCACACACGACGCCCCTCGTACGTCGACTTCTACACAGGAGAACGGCTCGCGATGTGCGGCACAGCGAGTGGGGGGGAGGCTAGCCGTGTGTCGACGTAAAGAGACGGCCGAGCGGGTCCCGCTCGCGAGCACGTGCGTCGCGTGCCGTTCTCCGGTGATCCAGTTGAGATTCGCCAGCGTGTCGTGTTTCGCGTGCCCCGGTTGGCTACCAGCTACCGGTGTTCTCCATCGATGCCCAAGGTTCCTTTGGCTGCAATGGTTCGCCCCTTTGTAGCAGCTCGACTGAGATCCCGTCTGGCGATCGCACGAACGCCATTCGGCCGTCGCGGGGCGGGCGATTGATGGTCACGCCCGCGTCCATCAGTTCTTGGCACAGGCCGTAGATGTCTCTTGTCTCGAACGCGAGGTGACCGAAGTTGCGGCCGCCGGTGTATTCCTCCGCGTCCCAGTTGTAGGTGAGCTCGATCAAAGGAGACGCTTCGCTCTGCGCGCGGCCCCGGTCTTCCGGTGCGGCCAAAAACACCAGCGTGTAGCGCCCGATGTCGCTGTCGTGCCGCCTCTGTTCAACGAGGCCGAGCTTGTCGCAGAAGAAGTCGAGCGATGCATCTAGATCGCTGACGCGGATCATGGTGTGGAGGTAACGCACAATGCGCTGAGTATAGCACTGAGGCTGCCACCAGCGCTGACGCTGGCGCTGGCGCTGGGAATTAACCCCTTTCAAAAAGGGGACTGTCCCCTTTTTGTGGTGCTGGCGGTTTTCGTAGC
>Ga0316187_10002833_pt1 | contig 15134 bp, 13 predicted proteins | sample CroRivburrow1_MG_FD_204927 | JGI IMG/M metagenome (GOLD analysis project Ga0316187, IMG submission 204927) | Coastal sediment microbial communities from Maine, United States - Cross River worm burrow 1 | ecosystem: Environmental > Aquatic > Marine > Coastal > Sediment | place: USA: Maine... | reverse complement strand
GCGATGGAGCCCACCCTGCGCCGGAGGGCGGATGTGCGCGACTTCGAGAGCGGGCAGAGTCGGGTCTCCGGTCATGGCGCAACGCCGCTCATAGGCGTCTGTGACCAGGATCCGAAAGGCTCCAGGACCCAATCTGGGAGGGGCCAGCGGGGGTTCACCGAACATCTCTGCCTGGGGCTCGAGTATTCGCCCGATATGCAGGGCGGACATGCGGCCTCGAACGTCTTCCCACAGAGACTTCCCGGTAGGTTTCGCAGTGTCGTAGACCTTGCCCTGCACGATGCTCTTGGCGAAATCCTTCGGCGGCTCCAGCCAATCGGCCTCGTCGAAGTAGAATGGCCTCTCGAGGATGATCGAGCCGACGTCGTAGTCCTCGCCCCGCTTCGAGGGTTCCCGTCGATACCGTTGAATTCTCCTTCGGAGGGCCTCGGGAGTGACGGCACCGTTACCCTCACCGAATACCTCCCAGGCGAGGCTCGCAGGCAGCAAGGATGAATGGACGAAGAATCCTCCGCCGACAATGAAGGGGCGGGGACTGTGAAGCTTGAAGAGGAAAGGCTCTCCAGGTTTCAGCGCCTGGAATCGTCGTCTACCTCCCGGTTGCAGAAAGTTGATCTCGTCCAGGTCAGGACGGGTTCGCAGGAACTGAAACAGTCGGTCGTCGGTGACCGCAACGTAGATCTTCATCTTTCAGATCGATTCGACTCCTGCCAAATGTACCGCTTTCCGCGAGCAAGGTCGATACCTGCAGCGCTACTGGGCGGGTAGTCCCAGTCGTTTCTCGAGCTCGATATCCCATGCAGAGTTTCAGGGATCGGGTCCGACGATCGAGCGAGTTGCTTCAGTTGGGGATCGACAGCCGCTGCCCGGGGAAGATCGTGCTGCGCTTGGAGAGTCCATTGACACTCATCAGGCTGCTCAGGGAGACACCCTGCCTCTGCGCAATGCGACCGAGGGTGTCCCCTCTTTGGACGACATAAGTGCCGCCGCTCGTCGTCGGTGCCGCCGAGGCGCTGCGTATTCTGAGTGACTGCCCTGGCCTGAGCATGGTGCTGGACAGGTTGTTGTCGCGTTTGAGGCGGTCAATCGTCGTGCCGTAGCGGCTGGCCAGGAGCCAGAGGCTGTCGCCACCTCGAACGGTGTACTGAATCTCCTGGCCTGGAGGAATGGGATTCGACGCGTAGGTTGCCCTGGGACGGCCCTCAGGGACCTGCAATTGCTGTCCCGTCCCGATCCTATTGGCGCTGCGTAGATTGTTCATGTCCATCAGCGTCCGAACGCTGGTGCCGTACCTAGAAGCGATTCCGGAGAGTGTCTCGCCTCGGCGTACTCGATGGACCGTGTAGGAGGTCGAGGGTGCGTCCCATTCGGGCACCTTGTCCAAGCTAGCCAGCAGGTACTCTGCTTGCCCGGAGGGAACCTTGACTTCATAGGGATCGGTCGGAGTGGCCTGACGCCGTAGCTCGGGGTTCAGTGCCGCGAGAGTTCCGCTTGACAAGCCCAGGACCTGGTCGAGAGCGGTGAGCTCGGCAGAGCGCTCGATCTCGAGAGTTTCCCATTCGAGTGGAGCTGCCGGTTCCGGAAGGTCGAAGCCGTAGGCTGCAGGATCACTGACAATCTGCAGCACGGCAAGAAAGCGAGGTACATAGCGACGGGTCTCGCGGGGCAGCCGAGTGTAGATGTCCCAAAACTGATCGAAGTACCCTTCGCTTTGGCTGTTGATCCCACGTAGCACGTTACCTTCGCCGCAGTTGTACCCGGCCAGGGCTGTCAACCAGTCGCCAAAAAGGTTGTGAAGGTCGGTCAGGTACCCAATGGCCCCGATCGTGGCCTTCTCGGGATCCATCCGCTCATCGATCCACCAGGAGCGTTCCAGGCCATATCGGTAGCCAGTCGAGGAGATGAACTGCCAGAGTCCCAATGCCCGAGCGCGGGAGAGGGCTCGCACTTTGAAGCCGCTCTCGACGAGCGGTAGCCAACTGATCTGCTCCGGCAGTCCGGCCTTCTCCAGCTCCTCGAGGATCATGGGTCGATAGAGCCCGGATCGGATGTACGACTCGAGGAAGAAGTCCCGTTCGGGTCCCTGAAAGCTCTTGATCTCACGCTCGACGTACTCGTTGAGAACCATCGGAATCGATCGAGCGACATCGCCGACGGCCGTCTGTCGGGAGGCATAGATCTCGATCACCCGACGAGAGATCAAATGGCGAAGATCCTCCTTCTCCTGTGCAAGCAGAGGATCGCCGTTCAGCGGCGCTGCGGCCATGAGCTCGTAGGCCCGGTCGAGGGCGGCGAAGGCATCCTCGAAGTTGCCTTGCTTCCAGAAGATGTCGGCCGACTCGTAGGCCTCGAGCGAGTCCTGCAACAGCGCCACACTCTGGTCGTGGTCGGCTGCGATCGAAGAGGACCCATCGACGATCTCATCCGGGAAGTCGGAATCGCCAAGGATCTCTGACTCGATGGGCTCGCCGGGCTGTAGCGCGAAGGCATCGCCCTCCTCATCCTGTCGGTCTGCCGTGGAGTCCTCCGGTCCTGTCGCCTCTTCAGCGATTGTTTCCGGTGGCGACTGTCCCTCGGAGGGCGAGTAGAAGACCTGGACTGAGGAGGAGGGTGGATTGCTCTGGCAACCCAGCACTGGGAGAAGGAACACGACTCCGGTCAGGAGTAGGAGGATTCGGCGCATCATGATCGGGTGGCGTAAGGATAGCTCAGTGTTGGTGGCGCGCGCTGTCACTCTCGTCACAAGTTCTCACCGGTTCATCGGATCGACCCGAGTTCAATGGGTGCCGGCTCGCCTATCTGCTACCCGGCGTTGACGCACGAGTATATGCGAGCCGATCGACAGGGTCGGGGTCGCCCTCAGAGCAGTGGATCTCGGCGGCGGGCCTCAGCGAGCCGGAATCGGAGTTCCCTAACGTACGCAGCCCCGCAGCCAGCGTCCATCGAGGGTGACATAGGCGGTGAGGTCGCGGCGAACGCCAGTCTCGGGATCGGGGCAGGGTTCTTGGTTGATCACCACCTTGAGATTGTGAGGTGGGTCGCCGGCCACCGAAGTGACGTAGGTTTCGCCATTTGCCGAACGCTTCGGGATGGCGTAGGGAAAACGGATGGAATCGCCCGTCGCTGGACTCGCGTAGACGATTCCTGCGGTCTCGATGTCCACGGTCCAGACTGGCGGTCCGCCTGCAATGGCGATCCGAGGTGGATCGGATTCAGGAACGACGGATGGAGACGGTATCGGAGGTGTGGGCGCCATGGGGGGTGGTTGACTAGCGCTGTCTGCGATCACAGCGCAGTCGGTGTTCTGGGCGTCGGCTTTCAGAAGCTCGATGACGGTGACCTGCCTGGCGTAGTGAGCGCCAAAGCCCGACGCTGGAGCAGGCCCCATAGCCCCGCGGAAATGAATCAGGAGCGGCAGGTTGGGAGCCGAAACCTGACTCCGATAGACCTTCCACAACTCCTGACCGCTGTCGTCTTCGATCCAGATGCTCGCTTCCTCGCCGCAAGGAGTGAAGGAGCGGGCCTCGATCCCGGAGCCAATGGTCAATGTGCCCATGATCGACTTCCCATTGACGGTCGAGGTACTGGACGGACTCGATGCGGAGATGGCTACTGGCCTCTCGGCAGGCACGACAGCCGATGTCGCTGTGGTTGGCGGAGTCGGCTCGGTGGCGACGATCTGCTCCTCGGCAGGGACGGTAGCTGGCGTCGATTCGGACGCCGTTGTGGGGAGTGCTGCCGCAGCCACTGGTGGAGCCGGGGCGGTTTCAGGTTCGATCGCGGGCGTCTCGACGGGAGCAGCTGGCGGGGAGGCGAGTGGTTCCGAGGTTACCTCCGGTACGGCAAGCTCTTCGACTTCGGTCGCTCTGCGGTCCGAGATCGCTGGCTCGGCGAAGGTCTCGAACTCTTCGAGGACCTGAACGACCTTGTACCGGGTTCGTTGAGGCTCGCTTTCGCCCATCGCTGGATCCACCTCAACCAACAGAATGTAGGCGACACCTTCCCGGTAGTAGAAGTTGCTGATGCTACCTTCGAAGACACTCCAGTCGTCGTACTGCTCCGCCTTTGTCTGATAGCAGAGGCGGGCAGGGTCGCTGGGACAGTCCACCAGCTCGTGGCCGACCCAGAGCTCGAAGAGCCCGGGCTTTTGCGCCATGGCCTCAGAGCCGTAGCTGAGAGCTCCAACCGCGAAGAAAACAAGAATGCACCGCTTGAAAAGAGAGATCATCGAGTTCAACACAACTTCCTCCTGCCTCCGTCACCCTGCGCCTCATGGTTCCAGCTTGATCACGTCTAGGAATGCTACACGATCAGTGGCCGGATGAGACGACGGCCTTCGGTCCTGGTGATCAGGGCCGAGACCCAAACAAGTGCCAATTTGGCAAGAAGGCTGCCGGCGACAGCTAGGTGGTGGGTGAATCGCCGTGCCCGCCGGAGGTCGGGTCTGGCGGGTTGAGATCCAGTGCCTCGAGAGACCCTTCAGCGATCCAGTGCTCGAAGAGGCGGCGCACACGGAATCGATCCACCGCGATCTCCGACTCACACTCGAGGGGTGAGAATCCGGCAGCAGCTCGTCGCCAGACCTCGCGAACCAGCTCGCCGTCGGACTCCTCCTCGAGCTGCGATGGTGACTTCGGCCCTTTCTTGAATCGGGCGTCGTCAGGAGCCAGAGCGGCGGCACGATTGAACTCGTCGAACCGTCGTATGCCTTCGAATAACAGGTCCGGAATGGGCACGACTGCGCCCTCTCCGAAGTCTCCTGGCTCGGCGGCGGTATCCTCCTCCAGAACGAATCGCCCGGGCGCCGGGTCCTCGAGCAAACGGTAGACAGCGTCCCTCCCTTTCAACTTCCCTGCCCGTGCACGGCGAAGACGTCCTTCTTCCAGGGCCAGCTCGGCTGCAACGCTGCCGTCGCTGCCATAGACCAGCAGGATGCCGCCGATTTGCGATTCGGCCAGATTCTGCAGCAGGTTGGGGAGGCCGAAGAGGCCGAGATCACCGGAGAGTGTGACATCGGGGGCGTCCTGGGTGGTCGTTGGCGCGGCCGGTCCACCAAGCTGTTTCAAGGTCGTAGAAGCAATCTCGGCGAAGGGCTCGCCCTCGAAGTCGGCTGCAATTTCCGATAGGACGTCCCGCACGGTGGGCAGATCGGTAGAGCCCAGGGATTCGATGAGGTGTTCGAGGTTGCGAACCTTCCGCTGGCTCTTGAGAGTCATGCCGAGGACTTTTTTCGGCAACTCCGCCCGCAGGGCAGTGATGATCCGATCGACCAGGTCGGCTTCCTTCGAGAGATCCTGCCCGGACAGCCGAGCCAGGCGCTCGAGAGTGTCGCCGAGAGCTGCTTGTCGCTTCAGGCCATGAGAAACGAGGCTGCGACGGGCATCGGCACTGTCCTGACGCAGAAGAGACCGGGAAATGGAATCTACGAGGGCGATCAGCTGATCGGCTTCGTGGGGCAGTTCCTTGACTCCGAGAAGCGCGTCTTCGAGCTCGCCGAGCCGAGCCGACAGGTTGGTGACGACTCGCTCGTGCTGGATCTGCCCGAGGGCGATGAGTGCTTCCCGAACCAGGGGCACCTCACCATTGAGGTCCGATAATCTGACCATCATGTCGATCTCGGGATCGATCTCCTGACCTGGCGTCCTGGGGAGAGTTCGCAGGAGATGCACGAGGTTGCGGCGGTAGTACCAGGGGAAGGACGCTGAGCCGCTGGCCTCCTTGCCGAGATCGTCCATGACGGCCTGGCGAGTCGCCTCGCCCTGCGCCGCCAAGAGCATGAGAAGGTACCGCCGCCGATCCCGGTTCTCCTCCTCCTCGAGCTCGGCGAGCAGTGCATCCGGACCGAGCTCTGGAAAGAAGTGAAGGAATCTCCGCAGCAGGTGATGTTGATCCTGCTGCTCGGCAAAGGCTCGCAGTCGCGACTCGTCGATCATGCTTCGGCCTCGTCGCTGCACTCCCTTGACGTACGCCCCATCGACCACCTTTTCGGCTGCCATTCTCTCGGCCAAATCGAGCAGGGTTACGGCGCGGCCCAGAGATCCGCTATTGAACTCATTGACCGCGGTACTGACCAATTCGTCGTAACGCTCCAGGCCTTCGTTCTGGTCTTTGGCGAGACCGATGAATTTCCGCATCGCCCTGATAGCACCAAGAGGGGAATCGCCGGATTCTTCGGCTGGGGAAGATGCAGACTGTGCGGCAGCAGGCGCTGCCCAGTCCGGCAGTTGAGCGGCGAGCATCTTCATCAGTCCATCAGGGGTCGCGGGTAGGCCCCGCTTCTGAAGCTCGGTCAGGAACTGCTGGAGCTCCGCAGCGTTGTGGGCTCCGGTGGTCGCCTGCGTCAGGGCCTCGGCGGCGGCCCGGTTGCCTCCAGCCTGTGCATGGCCGGCGACGTGGATGGGGCCGCTCGGAGACTTGACCTCCAGACGTCGAAGCAGATGATTCAGCCGTCGCAACTCGGTTCCGACGGCGGCTGACGGAACAAGGCCGTCGTCCAGACTCCCTTGGTCCGCAGGCCTGATCCTGGTGCGGGTTGGTTGATCCTCCCTTCCGGATCGGTCAGCGCTGCGGTAGATGACGTCGACGCTCGCACCGCCAACTGCGACGCCGAGATGAATCCGATCCAGGTCGGCGGCGAGACTCTTCTGGTCCTCGATCGGGCAAACCGAAATCAGGGCCGGCCTGAGAGTGACGAGAAACTCCTCGACCGCTTCCTTGGGGATGAGCCCCAGCTCGCCGAGAAGGTGGAGCTTCTTGGCACCGTGAAATAGATAGTCAGCAATCGGCAGGGGCTTGATCTGACCCGCGGCCCAAGCTGCCATTCCCCCTGCCACCTGTTCTGGAGGGCTACCCAGTAACACCTCGGCCGAAGACGCGAAGAACAACGGCGGAATCTCGTCGGATAGGTACTGCTGCAGCTGTTCCAGGGCCTCCTGCAGCTGAGGATCACCAGGTGTATTCAGATCCACGGATTTAGCTCCAGCTCTAGTGTAGCGGAGTTGATCTTCGGTTCTCCGTGGTGGACTTCACAAATTCACGCGGAGCCGCCGTGAACGGGTAGCTCTTTGGGTGCATCGCCGCGTGGCTCGCGCATCGAGTGCGGCGATCCTCCGTCAAGTCTTCGAAGCGGTCGCTACTGGCTCGGAGTATCTCGATTCCATCGCCAGTTCGGGCAAGCCGTCTACGCCGGCCTCCCGGGCCTCGATCTGCATGATCTCCTCGAGGTAGTTTGTCACAGAAGCATCGAGAGGCTCTGGTTCGTGCCGTGTCAGGATCGACAGTACCCGCTCGCTGGCACGGGTGGCCGAGTCCTTCGCACCGGCCGCCTCCCATTCGCCGAGCGTGGCGCGATCGATCACATCACTGGGATAGTAGCCTTCCTGCCGGAACCACTTGGCAGTGTGCTCCAACGATAGGAATTCCTTGGCGACTAGGCCTTCTTCCAGGATGGGAAGCGCGATGGGGTCATCGCGCAGCTCGATACCCGCTGCCAACCGTAGGACCAATCCACAGATCTCGTGATCCAGGACGAGTTTCTCCAGGCTTTGACAGGTTTCGAAATCGTGCATGCCCGGTCCGGAGACGTTGTTGACGCCGCTCACTGCGGCAAGGGTCGCTCCCATTGCGCTTTCCATTCCGGCCTGAAAGTCGACCACCTTGGAGTCGCTCATCGCCATGTAGGCGTGCGTTGGAACGTTGAGGTGTTTGCCAATCTCCGCATAGGCGCCGTCGATCATCTGGGTCTCGACGGCCCCCATGGGGGTGGTGCCCTTGCGCATGTCGAAGAATGCGGGTGAGCCTCCGTAAATAATGGGCGAGCCGGGCCTGGCGAGCTGGTGAATGGTGATGCCGCTGAGGTTCTCGGCGCAGTGTTGTGTTATCGCGCCCGCCAGGGTGACCGGCGAGGTGGCACCGGTCAAGGGCATGGAGACGAGCTCGGCGGGGACGCCGGTCTTGGCGCAATCGATCAGGGCCTGGGCGGTGAGGTCGCTCCACATCAGCGGAGGCGAAGGACAGCAATCGAAGATGGCAAGAGGCTTCTCCCGCAGCTTTTCCGCGTCACCACGAACCGCACAGAGCATGTCGTGCATCACCCGGAAAGCGCGTTTCTCGAAGGTGCCGGTGACGATCGGCTTCGTCGAGGAGAGCAGCCCGATGTAGACACGATAGCGGTCGGCGAGATCCTCAGGCACGTCCCCGGGGATGACTCCAGTGCTCTGGGCTGCGTAGTTGGGGAGCGCGTCTGTCAGACGAGAAAAAGCGACGACATCCGACGTCACAGGTGTCCTCGCCTTGCCCAGTTGGTAGTCGAAGACCCGTAGTGCTGCCGAACCGGGATTGAAATGGACTCGGTCGCCTCCGAGATCCATGGTCATCGCACCGTTGCGGTCGAAGACCTGGATGCGGCTGGGAGCGCTTTGCAGGGCCGACTCGATCATTGGCGCCGGAATCAAGACTCTTCCCATGCTGCGGTCGATTTTGGCGCCGGCACCATCGAGGAGCTCGATCGCTTCGTCATTCTCCACAAAGACGCCGACGCGTTCGAGAACCTCGACAGCCTCTTCGACGATCTTCTCTCGTTCCTTCTCGCTGAACCATCGAACACGGGGTTGTACGCTCATTGCCTCGTCCCTCTCACCGTTGAAGAAATTACATCGAGTTGCCGATGTAGAAATCGACTGGTTCCACACTGCCTGAAGTCGGCGCAGCCTGTCACTGCGCCCGCCGAATCAAGCTAGCAGAAGGGAGGACTGCTTAGACCACCCCGAAGGGTGGGGTGGAAAGGCGCTGGGCGAATCTGGCAGCAGCGCTACCTATACGAAGCTCAGGGTAGAACGTCGATGGTGATCGGTTGTGTCAACTCCAGGATCATTTCGGTTCCCGCCGGGACCTCGACGGGCTTGCCTTTCGTCTTCTTGGCTGCAAAGGCTCCGCCGATGCCCCCAGCCACTGCACCGATGATCGTTCCCGTGTCTCCGCCTACTTGCTTGCCGAGCACTGCCCCTCCCAGGGTGGCACCGCCGATGATGGCGGCGTCCTTCCCCGTCTGGCTCTTGCCTTTCTGGAAGAAGACCGCAGCAATGGGATAGGTTGCACCGTTGGTCAGGCTCAGCGTCTCGAAATCCAAGGCCAAGCGGGCACGGCCGCCAATCTTCTTGGCAGGCTCTGCCTCGATGACCCTGCCGTGGATCGTTGCTCCGGCGGGTATGACCAGCTTCTCGCCCACCAGAACGGGTTTGGTGACCCGAGCCTGGAACGGTTGACCTACCTCACTGGTATGGCTCGATAATGTCTGCCGAAACTGGACATCGATTGTCTCGCCCGCCACTATCGTCAGGGGCACAGGATGAGGCTTCGGCCTCGGAGCGGTGGCAGGCGCCGGCTCTGGAGCCTGCGAGTACGGTGCTGGCGATGCTGCTGCCTGAGGTTGCTGGGGCGGTTGAACAGGTACTGAAACAGGGCTGGCCGAAGGTGATTCTGAGTCCGCCTCGACCTGGATTGCTGCAGGGTCAGAGTCCTGAAGATCCGCAGTCAGCTGCAATTGCGCCGTCTCAGGGGGGATTTCTTCCCGGCTGCTCACCTCGTCCTGGTTCTTGACCCCGCACGTAGACAGCAGCAGATACGAGCCTGAGAGTAGCAACGCGAGCACAAGTGACGGCTTGGCTTGTAATGGCATGAGATCCTCCCTTGGTCGAAATGCGAAGCCTGCTGGAGGTCCTTCTAGCATTCTGCATGCCGGCGCACCGGATCACTGTGGACTTTCAACACTGCCCTTTCACCGACCGGAATGGCGCTGCCCAGTCGGCTATGCAGTGGCTTGGCCATCGCGTGCCACGGACTCGAGAGGTGACAGGAGGGACTCGGGTGCGAAAGAGAGGGGAGTGACGGAGGGAAGCTCAGTTGAAGGTGGGGAGGACATCGCCGTGGTGAATTGTCACCTGCTGAATGCGGGTGGTCCTGACCCGATTGCCAAACTCCAGGAAGAGGCCGGGAGCGGCGAGGATGTCGCTCTTGATGGCGCTGCCACCCCATGTACAGCCGTTGATATTAACGGTCAGAGGAGCAGCGTGGTGCTGGTCGAACCATCCACCGGCCACGGAGTATGAGTCGCCGCCCAAAGAACAGATCGAGTAAGTGGAGTTCTTAGTGACGACGACCACCCAGTCGCCTCTCGAGAGATCCGACTTGAGTACAGGGTTTATGTCGCCGGCATGCTCGACAATCGCTCCCAAGGTGCGAGCCGGGAGGGCGTCATGCACGCCGCTGGCATCAGGCGAATCGTCCATTTTTGCTGCCCCAGGTTTTGCCCATGGTAAGCAACCACGTTGTCCTAGTCAATTGTGGGTCTCACCAGACCCGGGATGGGGGCGCCCGAAGCCGCAGAGTCCCTGGGGAACTGCGGTCGCCGCCTGCCGCCATGGGGACCGCGGGAATTCTGATCTCAGCCGGCGGCTAGGAGCTCTTCGATCGCGTCGACGACGTCTGCGTCGGTGTACTGGTTGTTGGGATCGTCTCCGGTGAGTCGATAGCGGAGAACCCCGTCAGGTCCATAGATGAAGACGGCTGGAATTCCAAGCAAGTCGAGCTTCTCGAAGGCGTGCGTCACGACCTCATCCATCAGGTAGTTCGGAAACGTCGCCTTCTGCTCGGTCAAGAACTTCCTGGCGAGCTCGATAGCATCTGCATCGTCTCTGTCGTCGAGGCACAGGGATACGAACTCGACGCCTTGATCGGCGAATTCCGTGGACAATTCCACCATGTGAGGGAACCTCTCGATGCAGGGCAGGCACCAGGTGGCCCACATGTCGACCACCACGATCTGTCCCTGTAGCGAGTGCAGCTCTTCCTGCCAACCTTCGAAGCTCACGGGCTCGAGAGTTGCTTTCCACTGAGAGGGCTTGACGGCTTCAGGTGCGCCAGTCCCGGCTGCTGTCTGAGCCGGATCGGGTTCGGATCCACAGCCGACAGCGAAGCAGGTGGCCACGGTCAGAGCCACTGCGAGGCGCCGAGTTCTCATCAGCGTCAGTCCTGCGCATACTCGACAGAGCAGCCATGAGCGCGGGTCTCGGCAACGGCAATCTCCTGGCCGGCCAGAAGCGCTTTGACCGCGTCCGCGACATAGAACTGCGTGGGGTCGCCCTCGGTGTAGTTGATAGTGCCGTCTTGCCGTTTCGAAGCCGGTGAATTGTGCAGGAGACCCATGTAGACGAGCTCGCGATCCTTGTTGAAGACGTAGTATTCGGGAGTCCTGGTGGCACCCAGCTCTCTACCGAGTTGCTGGCTCTCGTCGTAGATGTAGGTGAAGTTGTAGCCGGCCTCGGCTCCATGCTTCTTCATCGCGGGCAGTCGATCATCCTCGCGATGATTCACGCTGACGCCGATGATGCGGACGTTGTCGCTCTGAATAGCCTCTCCGAGCGCGATCAGATCCGGGTCCATCCCCTTGACCCAAGGACAGTGATTGGCGAGGAAGACGAGGATTACAACCTCCTCCTTCAGATCGGCGTAAGAGAGGGTTGTCCCATCAGTTGCCGGCAAGTCGGAGAACTGCGGCATTGGTGCGCCAATTTCGACGACAGCGTTGTATTCGCCGGCTTGGAGAACGACGGGCAGAACAACAAGCGTCAAAACGGATGTGGCCAGGATGAGTCCTCGAAGATTCATGGCGCCTCCTCAGGTGTTGATGATCGGACGATCGGAGATTGTATCAATCGGGTCCAGCGACCAGAAGGCTCTCGGCGAACCGGATCATGAGCCGCTTCAGATCGGGCTCCTGGACTCTGCGAGCTGCCTCTTGCGGTGCGAACCAACGACGATCACGAGTGCTTTCGGGCCAACTCTCGGAGAGTCGCTCCACCTGCAGGGGGAATACTTGCACTGTGCAGACCCCACCCCATTTCTCGTAGCGGTAGGTGCCAACGGTGTGCGCGGTGGCGAGGCCTTCGAGACCGGCTTCCTCCCAGGCCTCCTTGACTGCCGAATCGACGGCGCTCAAACCTGCTTCGACGACGCCCTTGGGAAGTACCCAGCGCTTCTTGCGTCGGGATGAGACCAGGAGAATCTCTACTCGACCGTCGAGAATGCGGTAGGGGAGAACCGCGGACTGGGTGTAGAAGTGCTCTGGTACTTCGGTCATTGATTCTCAGTAAAGATAGGCGACCACGAAGATCCCGAGCATTGCGAAGATCAGGGCAAGGCGGGCGGCGATGCTCAACACCAGGCCGATCCAGGCGCCAGCGCCAGCTCGGCTCGCTTCGAGCAGGCCCCGGCGGGCCAACAACTCCCCAACGACCGCGCCGACAAAGGGTCCGACCACGACACCGATAAAGCCGAAGAACATTCCGACCAGGGCGCCGAGGATGGCACCGACTACCCCCCAACGGCTGGCTCCGAGACGGCGAGCTCCGTAGGCACCGGCCAGGAAGTCGAGGACGTAGAAGAGAACCGTCAGGATCGCAAGGACTCCGAGCACGGCCCAGCCGACACGGCTGAAGTCGTCGGCCCAGGCTCCTGCGAACATGCCCAGGAAAACGAGCAAGGCACCAGGCATCACCGGCAGCAGAGTGCCGATGAGACCTACCAGTATCAGGACAAATGCCAGGACCCAGAGCAAGACCACTGTCATCGTCGAGGAGCCTACCAGAGCGCGGGATGTCGTAGGATGGGCGACCTATGAGCCCGCAGGAGACTCATGAAGGCGTTTTCTCGACGCTGACCTTCGACGATTTCTGGGAATGGGTCGCAGTGCACCCGAACTGTATTCTTCGGGCTGGGATTCAAAACTCGGTGATCTATGACGATGAGGACTACCATTGGCAGTTCGCTCAGGACAGCCCCGAGACGTTGCTCGTCCAGGTCATCCGAGGCAAACGTCTGGTGGGTGAGTTCGCCGTCTATCGTGAGCGAGTCGCGTATGTCCAAAGCTTGGCGGGGGACCAGGAGGGCGAGGTCCTTTTCGAAGCGGTCGCCGCCGACGAAGCCGAGTCTCCTCTCGTCTGCTTCTTCGTCATGTCCCACGGCTTCGACGCCGAAATCGACGACTCGCTCCATCCGGTCCACTGAGCTTGGACGCCCCAGTCTAATCCGTCGACGTCTCTTCGACGGTTCAACTATAGGCAAAAAGGGCGGCCACAGCGCCAGCTGGATCTTGAATAACGCAGTAGCGACCCATCTCTCCCATATTCTTGGGGCCACTCAGGACACTGCCGCCCATCTCCCCACAACGCCCTGCACTGGCATCGACATCCTCCACGGTGATGTAGATCAACCACTGAGCTGGCAGGCCGGCGTTGCCACCTCTGGCGTGACAGATGCCAGCCTTGGGCTCGCCACTGGCAGGGGCCGACATGTTGAAGTCGTCGTAGTCGCCCATGGAGACTGGGCTGTGCTGCCAGCCTGCCACCGCGGCATAGAAGTCCCTGATGCGGGGAGCGTCTTCCACGGTCAAGTCGATCCAGCCGACGGAACCGATCTCGGGGTTCTTGTGCTCTGTCATGGGGCCTCCGATCTCACTGGGGTGGTGTCGCCGTTCGAATGAAGTCAGCCACGTCCTGTTTGAATTTGGCGTGATCCACTTCGCGTATGTACATCATGTGACCAGCCTCGTAGTAGGCGATGGAGATGTTGTCGCGCAGCCCTTCCGGAAGGCCGAGATGGGCAACGGAGAACGGCGTATCGAAATAGGGGGTCGCCAGATCGTAGTAGCCGGAAGTGAATAGGACGCGAAGTGCAGGGTTGCGTGTGATGGCCTGCCGCAGGTCCTCCGATACGTTGACGTATCGGTTGGTGTTCTCCCCCCAGGTCCAATCACGCCACAGGCGAGCTGAAGCTCGAAATACCAAGTCGGTTTCGTATCCGAGCTCGCGACGCAAATAGTCGTTGAGCAGGGTGACATAGCCGACCCCGACGGCTTCGCTGGCTGGGTCGTACTCGTTGCGCTCGCCGGCAGAATCACGATCGAACCCGGTGAAACGGGTGTCGAGACGTCCGACGGTCCTACCGTCGGCCCGCAGGAGCTCTTTGACGAAACGCCAGTTGGCGATCCTCAGGTTGGTGCTCTTGACGTAGTTCCGAGAAAGGCCGGTGTAGGTAGCAAGACGCTCCTCAATCGAGTCTCTCTCTGCCGCGGAGAGCCAGTCGCCCTGGATCAGGGCGGCGGCGTAGTCGCCGACTGCGAAGGCCTCGACCTCGTCGAGGAACGAGCGCAGGTCCCGGGATTGGTCGTTCTCGAGGCGTTGGTGGAACCAGGCGGTCGCTGCGTACGTTGGAAGGTGGGTGATGTAGGCAGTGTCATTGCCCGGATGAATCTCCTGGTTCTGCCAGTTGAGAATCGTCGAGATCATCACCAGACCATTGAGATACATGCCGTGCCGTTGCTGCAGATGGAGGGCGAGCCCAGCACTACGGGTCGTGCCATAGCTCTCCCCGGCGATGAACTTCGGCGATGCCCATCGTTCGTTGCGGGTCGTCCAGAGGCGAATGAACTCTCCCACCGACTCGATATCCCCTCGCAGGCTGTAAAACTGCTTGGGATCGGCGCCTGGGGCGGGACGACTGTAGCCAGTGCCGACCGGATCGATGAATACCAGATCGCTGACGTCGAGTATGGAGTGGGGGTTGGTAACGAGGCGGCCTGGAGGAGGCATGGGCATCCCCTCGGGGTCGGCGAGGACCTTCTTGGGACCGAAAGCTCCCAGGTGGACCCAGACGGCCGCCGAGCCGGGACCCCCGTTGAAGCTGAAGGTCACCGGTCTGCCGGCGGGGTCAGTAACGCCTTCGCGCTCATACGCGACGTAGAAGACAGAGGCCTGAGGTTCTCCCTCCTCGTTGGTCAGAACCAGAGTGCCGGCTGTAGCCTTGTAGTCGATCCGGTTACCATCCAGGACGATCGATTGATGGGTGATCGAGCTGGTCTCCTCTAAATCCGTAGAGAGCTTCTTGGCCTCCTCAACTGGCGTCTCTTCAGACTCCGCGGATACGAGTGGGCATACGAACAGAAAGACGAGCAACCACGTGGCACTGAGCAGGGACATCATGCCTTCTCTTCGCATCGGGACCTCCTGGTTCAGGGGCCTGAATCGGTGGACTCGGGCTCGGCCGGAATGGTAACAGTAGTGCCAGTGCTTCGACCCGGC
>Ga0316187_10002831_pt1 | contig 15143 bp, 13 predicted proteins | sample CroRivburrow1_MG_FD_204927 | JGI IMG/M metagenome (GOLD analysis project Ga0316187, IMG submission 204927) | Coastal sediment microbial communities from Maine, United States - Cross River worm burrow 1 | ecosystem: Environmental > Aquatic > Marine > Coastal > Sediment | place: USA: Maine... | reverse complement strand
CAGCGCGGCCTCTCGGGCCTTTCCTCTTGCCGCCTACCATCGTTTCGTCTACTTCAACATGGCCGGACAGTCCGTTGTCCCCATCCACGGCACCCATGTACTTACGAATCTCGTGGCACATCCTCCAAGCGCACTTGTAAGTAACGCCGATCTGCCGTTGCAATTCCTTGGCCGCTACTCCATGTCTGGACGTGGTGAACAGGTACATGGCATAGAACCATTTTTGCAGAGGCGTACGGGAACGATGAAAGGGCGTGCCAACCATCGGATAGATTTCTTTTCCACACCACGCGCACTCATAAGCAGGGTGGCGGCGGACACGATGAAACTTGCCGTGCTTGCCGCACTTCGGGCAATCAAGCTTCTCGCCGTATCGAACGCGCATAAGATGATCAAGGCATGCTTCGTCAGTATTGAAGCGCCTAAAGAAATCCTGAACTGTGAATGTCGTAGCCATGTCTAGTACCTCTATGGGTGATACTAGGGAAACTACTTACACGTGTAAAGGGGATAAACACCTACTTTTATCTCCAAGGATCAGGGGGACAGCGTAAAATTAGATTTCACGACTATGATGAAATATACCAGGTTCAGGGATTATACGAGCAGATATTCTATGATCGCTTGAAATGCACATCTCCTTCAAAAGTAGCGGCTATTCTAGAGTCATCATTGAAACAGTCTGAAGATAATTTATCTGAATTGCGGGTTTTAGATTTTGGTGCTGGTAGTGGCATGATGGGTGAAGAGTTGAAAAAACATGGTATATCTCGCTTAGTGGGTGTAGATATTATTCCAGAAGCCTATGAAGCCACTGTACGTGATAGACCCGGTTTATATGACGCCTATTATGTGGAGGATTTCACTGAATTAAGTGAAGAGAAAAAAGAAGATATCGCATCATGGCAATGTGATTGTATGGTTACCGTAGCTGCCCTCGGTTTTGGTGATATTCCCACACATGCATTTATTGAGGCTTTCAACATTATAAAGACACAAGGGTGGGTCGCATTCAACATAAAAGAAACCTTCTTTGATATGAGGGATGAATCTGGTTTTTCAAGAATGATTCGTGAATTGCTCTTCTCTAAATATCTTGATGTATATCATATAGAGCGTTATAGGCACAGGTTGTCCATTGAAGGTGAACCCCTCTATTATTTTGCTATCGCTGGCAGAAAAGATGCTGACGTCCCTGCTGAATTTCTTGAATCAAAAGGTCTTAAGGTCTAACCGGATCGACTCCTTGACGCAGGACGTATCCCTCCTGTCGGAGCCAACTGCACGAAGATCGAAGAAGATGGCCGGTCAAAGACCCGGCCTATCGCCCTTAACGACTCGCCCCGCTTCCAGCGATCCCATATCTCACGCTTCTGTTCATCCGTATATTTGATTCGCGTTCTGTAACTCATCTCCAACACTCCATCTGCTCATTTTAGATAAAGTGTTGCATCCACCATCTGAGACCACCGTCGAAAGTGGACGTTCGCAATTAAGCTAGGGAAGCCAATCCGCCTTGCCGCGGAAGGCAAGGCAAGAAAGCGTGGGATCAGGCGGAATCAGCCCTTCCCAGGAAGATGGCGAAGACCAGGGCCGATATAGAGTTGCCGCGGTCTGTCGATGCCATGGTCCTTGTCGCGTTTGAGCTCCAGCCAGTGGCTTACCCAGCCGACGGTGCGCGCAACGGCGAACACAGCCGTGAACATCCTGTTGGGGAAACCCATGGCGCGCAGCATGATGCCAGAATAGAAGTCCACGTTGGGATACAGCTTCTTGCTGATGAAGTAATCGTCGGATAGCGCGATGCGCTCCAGCTCCAGGGCCGAGGCCATGAGCGGATCGTCTTCGACGCCCAGGTGTTCCAGCACCTTTTTCGTTGCTTCGCGAATGATGGCAGCCCTCGGGTCGTAGTTCCTGTAGACGCGGTGGCCGAAGCCCATCAACCGGAAGGGATCGTTCCTGTCCTTTGCGCGACGGATGACTTCCGGAATTCGATCGGGCGTGCCGATTTCTTCCAGCATATTGAGTACGGCCTCATTGGCGCCGCCATGCGCCGGGCCCCACAGGGTGGCGATGCCGGCCGCGACGCAGGCAAACGGGTTGGCGCCACTGGAGGCGGCCATGCGGACGGTTGAAGTCGAGGCATTCTGCTCGTGGTCGGCGTGCAGGATCAGCATCAGTTCCATGGCCTTGGAAAGCACCGGATCGACGCTATAAGGCTCGCTGGGCTTGCCGAACATCATCTGTAGAAAATTGGATGTGTAATCGAGCTTACTGTCCGGATAGCGAATGGGCCGGCCAATGCTGTAGGTATAGCTGGCCGCGGCGATGGTGGGCATCTTGGCGACCAGGCGGATGGCGGCATCCCATTGATCGGCGCTTTTCGAGTAATCCTCAGCCACCTGATAGAAGGCCGAAAGCGCACCAACCACGCCAACCATGACGGCCATCGGGTGGGCATCGCGGCGGAATCCCTTATAGAAGGAAAGCACCTGATCATGCAGCAGGTTGTGAAAATTGATGTCATCCTGGATTAACGCCAATTCTTCGGGTGAAGGGAGTTCCCCATGCATCAGCAGGTGCGCCGCTTCGGTAAAGCTGTGATGTGCCGCCAGTTCCTCGATGGGGTAACCTCGATAGAGCAACACGCCCTTGACGCCATCGATATAGGTGATGGCACTCTGGCAGGACGCGGTTGAGCGAAACCCAGGGTCGTAGGTCAGGATGCCCTGTCTGGCATACAGGGATCGGATATCAACAGCATCCGGCCCCATGCTGGCAGGTAATACAGGCAGACTGTCCTGGGTCTGTTCAGGGCCCAGTTTAATGTGGGCATATGTTTTTTGCTCAGGTGTGGATGGCATGGCAACTCCAGGGTGTTCTGCGTTCGGCCGCAGTGTCCATACCGAGTGAGGCGAAGTCCAGCACAGTTGAGCACAAGTTTGGATTGGATGCGTGGCTTGCCAAACTGCTCTCCGACTAAACTTTCGCCGGGGTGGGGTTTTCCAAAGCCGCCATCCGGATTGGCGAGACGCGGGATTGGGAGGTAAGCTGCCGGCGGGTGCAATAAGCTCGAAAAAAGGGGGCAGTATACTTATTTCCCAATAGCACCCGCCTTTCATGCGCAAATCCTGGCGAGTGTGGAAGTGCTTATTTAGTTAGAGGCATACTACGTACATCGCCGGGGCTATCCGTGCTTCAATACGTTTCTGAGACTCGTTGCGATTGCTTGTCGAAGCCACCCCGAGGCATAAGGATGCGGTCATGAAAATTGCCAGCTGGAACGTCAATTCGCTGAACGTGCGCTTGTCGCACGTGCTCGATTGGCTGGCCGAGGCAGAACCAGACGTGCTTGCCCTGCAGGAAACGAAAATGAACGACGACAAGTTTCCAGCCGAGGCCATCGAAGAGGCCGGGTACCATGTCTGTTTCGCCGGTCAGAAGACCTACAACGGCGTGGCGATCATCAGTAAAGCCGTAGCTTCCCAAGTATGCGTTGGTATTCCCGGTCTGGATGATGAGCAGAAGCGCATGATTGCTGCCACTTGTGAGGGCGTTCGCATCATTAATTGTTATGTACCCAACGGCCAGGAAGTGGATTCGGAGAAATACGCATATAAGTTTCGTTGGCTGGAGGCTCTGCGCCCTTTTCTGGCCAGTGAACTGGCGAGCCATGCCAAGCTGATCATGCTGGGCGATATCAATATCGCACCCGCCGATATCGATGTGCACAATCCCGATCGCTGGCGCGGATCCATCATGTGTTCGCAACCGGAGCGCGATATATTTGCCAGCATCCTCGATCTGGGTCTGCGAGACGCCATTCGAACGTTGGAACCCGATGCACATATCTATACATGGTGGGATTACCGCCTGAATGCCTTTCCCCGCGGCTGGGGCCTGCGCATCGACCACATTCTCGCCAGTGATGCGTTGACGTCCAGGGCTTGCGGCGTCGATACAGGCATGCGCGGCCTTGAGCGGCCATCCGACCATGCGCCGGTGTGGCTGGATGTGGACTGATGCGCCAGGCGCAGGAAAGCATCCATATTGATTGTAGCGGCCGTGGCTTGTTTGACGTCACGCGCCAGGTCGACGGCTGGGTTCTCGAAAGCGGTATCGAGGCCGGCCTGCTGGCGGTTTTCACACCGCACACCAGCTGCTCGCTGCTTATCCAGGAAAACGCCGACCCGGATGTGCTGCATGACCTTGAAACCTTCTTTGCCCGCATCGCGCCCGACGGCGATGCTGCTTACCGCCATCGCATGGAAGGGCCGGATGACATGCCGGCCCATATCCGGGCGGCGCTGACCAGCGTCAGTCTCAGCATCCCGGTGGCTCGCGGGCGCATGCTGCTTGGCACGTGGCAGGGGCTGTATCTATACGAGCATCGCCACCACGGTATGCGGCGCCAGCTTGTTTTGCATATCATCGGCGATTGATGGGCGTCACATCAGTGCAAAAGTACATATCTACACTCGAAAACCCGCCAAGACAGGCAAAAGGGCGAGCTTGACCCTGCTCATGGGCTTGCTTTACCTTCGGGCCGCTGGCGGCACATGCGGCCGGCGTGATTGGGTGCATGATCTTGGCACTATGGCGCACACCGGGTAGGTAGACACATGTTACAACGTTTGTTCGGCATATTTTCCTCGGATATAGCTATTGATTTGGGCACGGCCAACACTCTGATTTATGTTCGTGGCGAAGGCATCGTCTTGAACGAAGCTTCCGTGGTGGCCATTGCCACCAGCGGTTCGCTCGGCAAACGGGTGCTGGCGGTGGGCGATGACGCCAAGCGCATGCTCGGGCGCACGCCAGATTCCATCCAGGCCATCCGGCCGCTGAAGGACGGGGTGATCGCCGACTTCGTCGTCACCGAGGAAATGCTCAAGCAGTTCATCCGCAAGGTGCACAAGCGCGCCTGGGGCATAGCCCCGCGCATCGTCATCTGCGTGCCTTATGGCTCCACCCCGGTCGAACGCCGCGCTATCCGCGAATCGGCGCTTTCCGCCGGTGCGCGCGAGGTGTATCTGATTGAGGAACCAATGGCGGCGGCCATTGGAGCCGATTTGCCCGTGACCGAGGCCTCCGGTTCCATGGTGGTGGACATCGGCGGCGGCACTACTGAAATCGCCGTGATCAGCTTTGGAGGTATCGTGTATTCGCAGTCGGTGCGGGTTGGCGGCGACAAAATGGATGAGGCCATCGTCAATCATCTGCGACGCAAATACAGCCTGCTGATTGGCCTGGCCACGGCGGAAAACATCAAGATCAATATTGGCAGTGCCTATCCGATGGAGAAGCGCACGGAAATGGAAATCAAGGGCAGGGACTTGATCAACGGCATTCCCAAGAATCTTTCCCTGGATGATTCGGAGATTCTGGAAGCCCTGACGGAGCCGGTGAATGCCATCATCGAAGGGATCAAGGTCACGCTTGAGCGGACTCCGCCAGAGCTTGCCGCCGATATCGTTGACAAGGGCATCGTGCTCACCGGTGGCGGTGCCCAGCTGTCCGGGCTGGACCAGCTGCTGCGTGAGGAAACCAGTCTGCCCGTGACCGTGGCCGACAATCCCCTGAACTGCGTAGTGCTCGGAAGCGGCCGGGTTCTTGAAGAACTGGATCGCATGCGGGGCGTGCTCTTCGAGGAATAATCCTTGCCTCGGCGCTGGCTGTTTTTCCGCCTGGGTTTGGGCATTGCCGCATTTATCCTGATCGTGCTAATCGCACGCAATTTGCCCGTTGGCCAGACCGTCGCGCTGCAATTAGCACCCGCCTGGGGCGTATTGCAGGCCCCCGTGCGTTGGTATCAGGGGGTAAAGCTGTGGTTCGATGATCGCGCTACCCTTCTGAGGGATTACCGCGAGCTGCAAACCCAGCAGGAGCTGCGCGCCGCCCTGATTCAGGATATGCAGGCCGTGCGCGAGGAAAACCGCCAGTTGCGGCGTTTGCTTCAGGTTCAGGACATTCCCGGCTATCGCTGGCAGGCCGTGAAGGTGTTGGCCCGAAGCCCCGATAAACGCAGCCAGCGGCTGTTGATCCAGGCAATAAATTCCTATCCCGACGATCCGGTGGTGTCCAGCGAAGGTCTGGTCGGCCTCGTGGACAAGGTGGATAAGGATCACGCTGTGGTGCGCACGCTGCTTGATGCTGCCCTTGCCGTGCCCGTGACCCTGAGGGATTCGGCATCTCCGCTGGCCGCCCTGACGCGTGGCCAGGGCGACAGCTTACAGGTGGACTTCGTGCCTATCGCGCAAGCACCACCCGTGGGCAGCGTGCTTTATACGAGCGGGTCCGGCGGCGTTTTTCCCGCCGGTATCGCGGTGGCGCGCATCACCGCCATCCAGCCGGTCGAAGGCAATGTGTTCGCTGACGTGTCCGCCGAGCCCGTGGCGCATTGGCGGCGCGATGCCTGGCTGGCGGTGGCCTCGAGCGCGCCGACTCCATGAGTCCCTCAGTGTGGTCGCTTTGCATTGTCATCGTCAGCGGATTTTGTCTGGTTGTAAGTTGGGCGATTGGCGGCATTGCGCACCAGCCCGACTGGGCATTTGCCCTGTTGCTCGCAGCATTGCTGGCCCGCCGCCGAAACTGGCCGTGGATTCTGCCTTGTGTGTTCGTGCATGACGCCATGCTTTACTGGACGCCGCTTGGCTGCCTGCCCGTCATGGCCGTGTTGCCTTATTTCATCGGTAAAATTGACCAGCGGCTCGGCGCGGGGGTGCCCCAGCGACTGATTGCATTAGGGATCGGTGTTACGCCGCTGTTGTGGTTGAGCCATGACGTGGGACAGTGGCTATTGACGGCGCTGTTGATCGTGCCGCTGTGGTTCCTGCTGGTGCGGGGCTATGGACGCCTCGCTTAGCTGCCGGCACCGTTATGACCGGCGCTTGCTGGTCTTCGGGGTTGGCGCAGCGCTGGTGTTTGTCGTGCTGTTTTTGCGGCTGGCCGACCTGCAATGGCGCAAGCATGAGCAGATGCATCTCCAGGCCGAGCAAAACCGCATCAGTATCGTGCCGACCCTGCCGGTGCGCGGAGAGGTGCTGGATCGTTATGGCCGCGGCCTGGCGGTGAATCACGTGTCCTACCGCGTGCAGATCATTCCAGACCGCGTTCAGGATATGGAACTCACTATGCTGCTGCTGGCTTATCTGCTCGACTGGGATGAAAAACAGCAAAAGCAGGTGGAGGCACGGCTGGCCGAAAGCCGTTCGGATCGGCCGGTGCTGATCGCCGACCAGCTGCAATGGGCCGCCGTGGCGCCGTTGGCGGCGCGATTGCACCGCTTTCCCGGCGTCGACGTGCTGGCCGGAACCCACCGCCATTACCCCTATGGCGAGCTGGGCGCGCATCTCATCGGTTATCTTGCCATGGCCAACAGTGAGGATGTCGCCGGCGGCTTCTTGCCCATGGAGAAGGTGGGGCGTTCAGGCGCGGAAAGCGCATTTGAAAACCTGTTGCACGGCAGACTAGGCTATCAGCAGGAGGAAGTGGACGCCCTGGGCCACCGGGTCGGCATCTATAAGCACACACCGCCGGAAATGGGCGCATCCATTCGTCTGAGTATCGACATCGATTTGCAGCAGGCGGCCTCCGAGGCCCTGGGCGATCGTTCTGGCGCTGCCGTGGTGCTCGATGTGAATAGCGGCGAGGTGCTCACTCTTCTCAGCAAGCCCGGCTTTGACACCAACCAGTTCATTACCGGCCTGGAGGTTGAACAATGGCAGTCCTGGCTGGGGGATCCCAGGCACCCATTGATTGACCGCTCTTTTCAGGCCGCCTATCCGCCAGCATCCACATTCAAATTGTTGACCATGCTTGCCGGCCTCGATTTCTCCTTGCCGCTTATGGATGAAAGCGTGTACTGCTCGGGTCACCTGGAGCTGGCCGACCGCAACCTGAGATGCTGGAAGGAAGAAGGGCATGGCTATGTCAATCTGCGCCAGGCTATCGCGCAGTCCTGCGACGTATATTTTTATCAACTTGGCGACAATCTGGGTATTGATCGCCTTCAGGCTACGGCCAAAAAATGGGGTTTCGGCGAGGTCGCTGGTTTTATCCTGGCGGGTGAGAAGCGTGGCGTGGTGCCTGGCCCCAAGTGGAAGCGCTACCAGGGCCTGGGGCGCTGGACGCGCGGCGAGACGATGATCACTGCTATCGGGCAGGGGGCGATGAATGCCACGCCATTGCAGATCGCACGCTTCGCCGCCGCCATCGCCAACGGAGGCAAGCTGCTTGTCCCACAATTGGAAGCGGGCAACCTGCCATTGATTGAGCGCGAGCTTGATGTGAAGCCGCAACATCTGGAAAGACTGCGCCAGGCCATGCGCTCGGTTGTATCCAGCCCTAAGGGGACGGCCCATTACCGCCTGTCCGGCGCACCCTGGAAGATTGCTGGTAAAACCGGCACGGCGCAGGTGATCGCCATGGCTGAGGAGGGTGATGACGAAGAGTTGCTGCCCGATCGCCACAAGGATCATGCCTGGTTCATGGGCTACGCGCCTTTCGATAATCCACGCATAGCGTTCGCTATCTTCGTTGAGCATGGCGGTCATGGCTCGAGTGCGGCAGCACCTGTGGCCGGAGCCATTGTCAAGGCCATGGCGGCGAAAGAGGCGGAATCGTGAGCACGATCCGTCGTCTGGACATGCCGCTGCTCTGTTGCCTTCTGTTGCTCGGTGCGCTGGGAATGGCGGTGCTGTTTGCCGCCGTGCATCAGGGTGATGTCGGTCTGTTTCAGCGTCAGGCCGTGTACTGGCTGCTTGGCGTCGGTGTCTTCCTCGGGCTCTGTTATGTGCCGCTGCGTCATGTCGCCCTCGTGTGCTGGCCGCTGTATACCGTAGCGCTGCTGGCGTTGCTTCTCGTTCCCGTGTTTGGCGAAGTGCAAATGGGTGCGCGGCGCTGGCTGAACCTGGGACTGTTCAATATGCAGCCCTCGGAGATGATGAAATGGGCTCTGATTCTGTTGCTGGCCTTTATCTTCGCTACGCGAGAGTCCTCACGGGGGCGCACGTTAATGCTGGCCCTGCTGGCCTCACTGTTTCCGGCTGGGTTAATCGTCGTGCAACCGGATCTGGGCACGGCGCTGGTGCTGTTGACGGCGGCCCTAGTGCTGATCGCGGTAGCGGGCCTGCCATGGCGCTGGCTGCTCTATTCTTTGATTGCCGTGCTGGTCAGCCTGCCGTTGCTGTGGCGATCGATGTATGACTACCAGAAGCAGCGCGTTCTGGGCTTTCTAGACCCCCAGTCCGATCCATTGGGGGCGGGCTACCATGTGATTCAGTCGACCATCGCCATTGGCTCGGGCGGCATCTTCGGCAAGGGCTACCTGCAGGGCACTCAAGCACGGCTACACTTCCTGCCTGAGCAGCACACCGACTTTATTTTCGCCGTGATGGCGGAAGAAGGAGGGCTGCTGGTGGCGGCGCTACTGCTGGCGTTGTACGGCGTCATGCTGGCCCGCATGTTGATCATCGCCGCCAAGGCACACAGCCGTTTTGCCGGCCTGCTGACATTGGGCGTTTGCACCATGTTCATGATTTACCTGGGAGTAAATATTGGCATGGTGTCAGGCATGTTGCCGGTGGTGGGCGTGCCGCTGCCCTTTGTCAGCTATGGCGGTTCAGCCCTGGTGACCATGATGGCCGCCATGGGGCTGGTGATGCGCGCGGCCATCGAGTCTCACGGCCGCATTCCCTGGCAACGTACGGCCAATCCCCTGGCCTAGGATGTTCTGAACGGGTTCAGGCGGAGGTTGGTGGCGGCACTTTGTCGATGATTAATTTGTATTCGATGGAATCCACCAGCGCCTGGTAGCTGGCATCGATGATGTTGGTGGACACCCCGACGGTACCCCATTTTCGCACTCCGTCGGTGGATTCGATGAGCACGCGCACACCGGCCTCGGTCGCTTTTTGCGTGGTCAGTACGCGCACCTTGTAATCGATCAGGCGTAAGGACTTCAGTGTGGGGTAAAAATCGAGCAGGGCTGCGCGTAAGGCTCTGTCCATGGCGTTAACCGGCCCATTGCCAAGGCTCGCGGTGTGGGCGAACTTGCCGCCGACGGTGATCATCACCGTCGCTTCAGCCTGTGGCCTGCCTTCATGGCCGTGTTTTTCGTCGATGACGCGAAATCCTTCCAGCTCAAAATAATGCTCGAAGTGCTTCAGCGCCTTGAGGAACAGTAGATGGAAGCTTGCCCCAGCACCCTCAAAGGCGTAGCCCATGTCTTCCAGGCGTTTGACGTGCGCCACCACTTCGGCCACTGCGGGATCGTTGGCATCCAGTTCCACGCCCAATTCCATCTCGGCGCTCTTGAAAATGATGTTGCTGCGTCCGGCCTGGTCGGAAACGATGACCTGCTGCGCGTTGCCCACCAGGGTTGGATCGAGATGCTCGTACAGCCGCGCCTCCTTGCGCACGGCCGAGGCATGGATGCCGCCCTTGTGGGCGAAGGCATGCTGACCGACAAAGGGCTGGTGGCGCCAGGGCAGGCGGTTGGCCATCTCATTGACGAAACTCGACAACGCTTTGAGCTCGAGCATTTGTTCGGCGCTGATGCCGCAATCCAGGCCCATTTTTAGTTGCAGGGCCGGAATGATCGAGATCAGGTTGGCATTGCCGCAGCGCTCGCCGATGCCATTGATGGTGCCTTGCACATGGTGTGCCCCCACGCGCACGGCGGCCAGTGAGTTGGCTACGGCCAGCTCGCAATCATTGTGGGCATGAATGCCGATGGTCGTTTCCGGGAAGCGCTCAAGCATCTTGCCCACGACCTCGGCGATGCGGTAGGGGATGTTTCCGCCGTTGGTGTCGCAAAGCACCAGGGCGTCGGCGCCCGCCAGCTGGGCGGCTTCAAGTACGGCCACGGCATAGCCTGGATCGGCGGAGTAGCCATCGAAGAAATGCTCGGCGTCGAAGAATACGGTGTCGAAATGCTGTTTGAGGTGCGCCACTGAATCCCGGACCAGCGATAGATTTTCTTCCAGGCTGATATTGAGCGCTTTGGTGACATGTATATCCCAGGCCTTGCCGAAGATGCAGGCGGCATCCGCACCAGAGTCGATAAGATTGGCCAGCCCCTTGTCTTCCCGCACCTCTCCGCCGGGCCGGGCGGTGGAGCCGAAGGCCACGAGCTTGCTATGAGGCCAGTTTCTCTCTCGCGCCAAATCGAAAAAACGGTCGTCCTTGGGGCTTGCACCGGGCCAGCCACCTTCGATCCATTCGATGCCAAACTCGGCCAGGCGATTGCCGATGCGCAATTTGTCTTCGGCTGAGAAATTGATCGAGGCGGTCTGGCTGCCGTCGCGCAGGGTGGTGTCGAACACCTCGATGCGCCGTTTGCCATTATGTGATTTGTGCATCTGCCAGCTCCGTAAGCAGAGATAATATTAAGGCAACCTCTAATAATTGGCGTCCTGCCAATTATTAGCACGGAAAGTCAAAATTTAATTTTGACTTTCCCCACAAAATCAAACGCTTGCAACGTATGATTTTGGTGGCACATCCATACGCCACACGGCCGCCTCTATTATTGGAGACACCCTTAAGGCATCTCTGAAAAAGTCCATCCTGGAACATTTTCGGCACGAAGAGGCAAAAGCGCTGTTTTTCTCTTCTCATAAGATCAAACACTTGCGCGTTCGATCTCGAATATTTCCGGGCGCGTGGAATGTGGCCGCATCATACTCCGTGGTGAGGGCAAAGTGTATGCTGGAGGGCATGGCATATGTAGCTGTCATTTACCCCTCCATTGCGGCAATTTCAGCCCCGTTTCCGGGGCTTCGCAGAGGCCGAAAAAACGTGGCGGAAAAAGGCGGTTGACAGGCCTACGGGCTGACACTAAGGTTCGCGCCCTTTCCGCCGCCCGCAGGCCATGCTGTTTGCCTGGAGGCGAGTTTGAAAAACCGAGGAGCTGATGCCCACAATCAACCAATTGGTCCGCAAAGGACGCACACCGAAGCGCAGCATCAACAAGGTGCCCGCCCTGCAGGCTTGCCCGCAGCGCCGTGGCGTTTGCACGCGCGTGTATACCACCACGCCGAAGAAGCCGAACTCAGCGCTTAGGAAGGTGGCGCGTGTGCGTTTGACCAATGGTATGGAAGTCACGGCGTACATTCCTGGCGAGGGCCACAAGTTGCAAGAGCACTCAGTAGTGATGATTCGTGGCGGCCGCGTGAAGGATCTTCCTGGCGTTCGCTACCATATTGTCCGTGGCGTGCTCGACACCACGGGCGTGTCGGATCGCCGTCAGAGGCGCTCCAAATACGGCGCCAAGCGGCCGAAGTAGTCGGGAGGATATTGAATTATGCCACGTAAGGGCCCCCCAAGCCGCCGGCCGGTCACCCCGGACGTCAAATACGGCGATACGATTGTTTCAAATGTGATGAACAAGGTGATGCTGGATGGCAACAAGCGAGTCGCCGAAAAGATCGTCTATGGCGCCATGGACAGGGCCGCCGAGAAACTGGGCGACACTCCCCTGAACGCGATGCACCGGGCCATTGAGGCCGTTACGCCCGAGGTGGAAGTTAAATCCCGTCGCGTCGGCGGCGCAACGTATCAGGTTCCGATAGAGGTAAGTACCAAGCGCCAGCTTTCGCTGGCCGTGCGCTGGCTGGTGGAGTTTTCCCGCAAGCGTAGTGAGCACACGATGATGGAGCGTCTCGGCAGCGAGATTGTGGATGCCATCCAGGAGCGCGGCGGCGCGTACAAGAAGAGAGACGACACCCATCGCATGGCGGAAGCCAATCAGGCGTTTGCGCACTTCCGCTGGTAGCTGCGTGTTCATGTTGACCATCAAGGAGAACGAATAGTGGCCAGGCAGGTCCCGCTGGAGCGGGTACGCAATATCGGCATCATGGCGCATATCGACGCGGGTAAAACCACGACGACGGAGCGCGTGCTGTATTACACCGGCGTTTCCCACAAGATCGGCGAAGTGCATGATGGTGCGGCCACCATGGACTGGATGGCCCAGGAGCAGGAGCGCGGCATTACCATTACGTCGGCTGCGACGACCTGTCACTGGCTGAATCATCAGATCAATATCATCGATACTCCGGGCCACGTCGATTTCACTATTGAGGTTGAGCGCTCCCTGCGCGTACTCGACGGGGCTGTGGGCGTATTCTGCGCCGTCGGCGGCGTGGAGCCGCAGTCAGAAACCGTATGGCGTCAGGCCGACAAGTATCACGTGCCGCGTCTCGCCTTCATCAACAAAATGGATCGAACGGGCGCTGAATACTTCCGTGTTGTCAGCGAGATCAGCGAGCGCCTTGGGCATAATGCAGTGCCGCTGAATCTGCCGATTGGCGCCGAGGATAAGTTCAAGGGCGTCATTGATCTGGTGCGCATGAAAGCCATCGTATGGAAGGATGAGGCAATGGGCGCCGAGTATTCCGTAGAGGAAATTCCGGCAGACCTGAAATCCCAGGCCGAGGAGTACCGCGAAAAGCTTCTGGATGCCGTGCTCGTTTATGACGACGATCTGATGGAAGCCTACCTTGACGGCAAGGACATTGCGGAAGACGCGCTCAAGGCCTGCATTCGAAAGGCCACGATCGCCATCGATATTATCCCGGTACTGTGTGGAACGGCCTTCAAGAACAAGGGCGTGCAAACGCTGCTGGACGCTGTCGTCGACTACATGCCGGCGCCGATCGACGTGCCTGCTATCAAGGGCCACAAGATTGATTCCGAGGAAAGTGACAGCCGGCCGAGTTCGGATGAAGCACCGTTTGCGGCTCTGGCTTTCAAGGTCATGACCGACCCGTTTGTCGGCACCCTGACCTTTTTCAGGGTGTATTCCGGCAAGCTCGAGGCCGGTTCATACGTTATCAATTCCACCAAGGACAAGAAAGAGCGGGTTGGCCGCATTTTGCAGATGCATGCCAATGACCGGAAAGAAATCAAGGAAGTGCGAGCAGGCGACATCGCTGCCGCTGTGGGCCTGAAAAGTACCACGACAGGCGACACGCTGTGCACTGATGAAGCCCCAATCATTCTGGAGCGCATGGAATTTCCCGATCCCGTGATCTCCGTGGCCATTGAGCCCAAGACCAAGGCCGACCAGGAAAAGATGGGCGTGGCGTTGGGTAAGCTGGCGGCCGAAGATCCTTCCTTCCGCGTGCATACCGATGAGGAAACCGGCCAGACCATTATCTCGGGTATGGGCGAGCTGCACCTGGAGATCATCGTCGATCGCATGCAGCGCGAGTTCAGTGTCGACGCCAATGTCGGCAAGCCGCAGGTCGCGTATCGCGAGACGATTCGCTCAACCGTCAAGTCCGAAGGTAAATTCGTGCGCCAGTCCGGCGGTCGCGGCCAGTATGGTCACGTATGGCTGGAGATTGAACCGCAGGAGCCGGGTTCCGGTTTTGAATTCGTCGACAAGATCGTTGGCGGCGTGGTGCCTCGTGAGTACATTTCGGCTGTCGGCAAGGGCGCTGAAGAGGCGATGCAGAATGGCGTGATGGCCGGTTATCCCATGGTGGATATCAAGGTCACCCTGTATGACGGCTCCTATCACGATGTGGACTCTTCGGAAATGGCGTTTAAGATCGCCGGCTCCATGGGTTTCAAGTCGGGCGCGGCCAGCGCCAAGCCCGTGCTACTCGAGCCGGTGATGGCCGTAGAAGTGGTAACGCCGGAAGATTATATGGGTGACATCGTTGGCGATCTTAACCGCCGCCGTGGCCGGGTGCAGGGCATGAACGAGCGCGGCAACGCCAAGGTGGTGGATTCCGAAGTGCCGCTGGCGGAAATGTTTGGTTATGCGACCAACCTGCGTTCGATGAGCCAGGGTCGCGCCACCTACACCATGCAGTTTAAACATTATGAAGAAGTGCCGAACAACATCGCGCAGGAAATCATAGCGCGAGTGAAGGGCTAAAGGTTTAAGGAGAAAGGTAATGTCAAAGGCGAAGTTTGAGCGTACGAAGCCGCACGTAAACATTGGGACGATTGGTCATGTTGATCATGGCAAGACGACGTTGACGGCTGCGATCACGAAAGTATTGGCTGAGAAGGGCCAGGCTGAGTACAAGGCGTATGACCAGATTGACGGTGCGCCCGAAGAGAAAGCCCGCGGCATTACGATTGCGACGGCGCATGTGGAGTATGAGACGGATGCGCGCCACTAC
>Ga0316187_10002830_pt1 | contig 15147 bp, 11 predicted proteins | sample CroRivburrow1_MG_FD_204927 | JGI IMG/M metagenome (GOLD analysis project Ga0316187, IMG submission 204927) | Coastal sediment microbial communities from Maine, United States - Cross River worm burrow 1 | ecosystem: Environmental > Aquatic > Marine > Coastal > Sediment | place: USA: Maine... | reverse complement strand
CCTGACCACCGGTTTCAGCGGAATCTCAACAATTCCCCGCTCGATATTCAAGTCCATTCGTGAGACGTAGATTTCTCCCGGAGGGCATTTTAAGGCTTCCTTTACATAATATCTGTCGCTTTTGTCTTGCAGCTCTTCCTTTGCAACAATATAAACCTCGGCGCTATCACGGTTCATGCGCACAATTTCCAGTCCGGAGGAATTAATATACCGAAGTTGGTAAAAGGCTCTTTTGCCTTTAGAAAAGCGTAGAAAATCTTTTTCTACCTGTTTTTGCGCTTTCTCAAAAAGTTGACTGTTGCGGTCTCCGGCGCCTTTTTGCTGCAGGCTTGCCAAATTCTCAAACGATGAAGCCGAAGATAAATAGAGCAAGTCGCGTTGGATATTTTTTAAAAATTCACTGATCTGATCTCCGGTGGCGTCAATTTGAAATTGCAATTTTTTAAGGGTCTGCTCCTCCAAAGAGCGACTCATGGACATGATGCTATAAAAGCCATAAACTGCAAGCGGAAAAACACCAAGAGCCAGAAAGGCAATAACCAGTTTTTGGGTAATATTCAGACGAGGAAACTGTCTTTTCAGTTTTTTAACGAAACGGCGCATTTTTAACCGGAGTCCGAACTGTCTAACAATTCTCTATTTTTCATTGCGCAGGCAACCGGCAAGGTTTACTCTGAGCCTGACCGGATGAATAGCAATAGTGTTCCTTTAAATAGGAATGATTTTGTTGAATTACAAAAATTATTTCCCGCAATTCTCCGTGGAAATCTGTTACGGTTCCATGAGAGAATATGCAACAAGAGTAAAGGCGATGTTCGGGAATGAGATTTGAGAAAGAATTGCAGGATTATGGTCAGGCAAGACTCTGTGACGCAGTCTTGCCTGAAAAGCGATGCGAAATTACTTAACTTAACGTTGCGGTTAAATGAATATCCGTTCCGGCAAAGAGTCTTGAAATTGGACATTTTGCTTTTGCAGCGCTGGCAAGCTCATCAAATTTTTCTTGACTGAGACCGGGAACGATTGCCGCACAACTCAGCTCGATGCTGGTTATCTTCGGGCCGTCATCCTGCCCCAGGTTAACTTTGGCGGTTGTTTCAATGCTGGTCGGGGTAAAATTTTCTTTTGATATCAATGCTGAGAGGAACATTGAGTAGCAGCCTGCGTGCGCCGCGCCCACAAGTTCTTCCGGGTTGGTTCCTTTGCCTTCTTCAAAACGTGAGGCGAACGTAAAGGGTCCTTCAATATCGCCATAATTCATAACTCCGGTGCCTTCTTTCAAAGTCCCTGTCCATTTGGCGGTTGACTTGCGTATTGCCATGCTGTTCTCCTGAATATATTGTAAAATTTTAATTCGATATTTGGCCGGGTTTCCGGCGCAGTTTCGGATGGCAAGATACGAACAATGGGCCATAGCGCCAAGCTTTATTTCATCATTCGTTTGTCTTTTGGTGTGGTGTTTGAACTTGTTTTTTGGCGCTGCTGTCTGTTGTCTTTATCAACTTGTTGGAAGCGTGCTTGTTAATCTCCTGCAAGTCGAGGCGCAATAAAAAAGGGCGGCTGCCTGACAAACAACCGCCCTTTAATTTTCGTTTGACGCTTGAAACGTTACTTAATGAATAGCATTTTTTTGATTTTAGAGAAATTGTTTACCGACATCTTGTAAAAATAAACGCCTGACGGTAAATTTTGAGCGTTAACTTTAACATGATGCGTTCCGGCAATTAATTTTTCATCCACAACCGTCATGACCTCTTTACCGGCAGCGTTGAACATGATTAATTTAACATGACCCTGCTCTTTAACCTGAAAGCGGATGGTTGTGCTTGGGTTAAAGGGGTTCGGGAAATTTTGTTCCAGCGCATAGCTGGTCGGAATTTGTTCCGAAACAAGAACCGATGTTACGTTAAATGATATCGCCGGTGAAGCGTCGCTCTGGTTTCCGGAGAAATCAAATGCTGTGACACGATAGAAATAGTTCTTGCCATTTTCAGCGCTTTGATCAAGGTAAGTGTTTTCAGTTACCTCGGCAAGCGGTTCAGCGTCGGCCAGTTCAGCTTCTGTGATTGCGCGATAAACTGCAAAATATTTAAAATCTTCATCTACTGAATTTGTCCAATACAAAGCCACGCCCTCATTGGTCAATTGACCGCTAAGATTTTCAGGCGCCGCCGGGAACAAGTTATCGACTGAGTAACCGGAATCGGGCTGTGTTACCGCGTAAATTGCCGTAACATTGGTGTGGCCTGAAACCCTGAATGTTGATAAAACAGTATCGCCTGGAACTGCGTCAAACAAGGTTGGGACAACCGCGCTATACTCATTTTCCATAGAAGCAGGCACAGAACCGACAAAATCCCACAAACCGCCTTGCACAGCAAGTTTGGCGCCATTTTCCAGCTTGTTAATTTCTGTGGAGCTGATATTTAGAGAGTTGAGCGCTTTTCCGGCAGCTTTCCCGCCTTCAACTTTGCGCCAAATGGCGTAGTTGCGCACAGGGTTGTCGCTAACACCGTCGCCGCCAAAACGAGACCATGAAATGCGAACTTGTTTGCCCTGATCATTCGGAATATCAGAAATAGTCAGAATATCGCCTTCAGTAAGCACGCCATAAGTCAGCGCGGCTTCTGTAAGCTGCATCAAACCGACTGCAAAACGAAAGTTATGCGCGCCGTGGGAGGCGTCATCATGAATATAGTGGTAGTTGAAGAGCGCGTTTAATTGAATTCTGCTATAGGTGTCGTCAGGATCATCCTGCACTGCAGGATCGCCAATCGGCGGTAGAAGCAACGCCACTTTTTCCAATTGACCGTCCAGTTCATCCTGATAGCCTTCAATGGCACCATCGCCATCGTAATCTTCGGTGACAATAATATCATTGTACTCAGTAATATTGCCATGACAGCGGGCGCAGGCTGCTACGTTTTCAACCTCAGCGCCATTCTCTTCCGCGCTCATTGCAAAGCTGTGGTCGCCAACCAGGTCGCTGCCGGGTTCCCCTGTTCCGGGAGTTTCAAACATGTGGCAGTCAACGCAGGTATTTTCCAGCGCGTCTTTATGCGTGGAGTTTGGCACGATCATACCCCAGGTTATGACGTTTTGACCAAAGAGCATATCCGCCTGGTTGCTGTGATGCGGTCCAAAATGTCCCTGAACCTTCTGTGCGTAAACAATCGCATCGCGGCGGCCGATGTGGCAATTCATACAAAGTTTGCCTTTGCCGCCTTTTTTAATAATTGTGCCGTTGCCCAGTTCAACATCGTCCTGGTCGCGGATTTGATGCTCGCCCGCGTCACCTGAATGAGGATCATGGCAAGCCGCGCATGCGATTTGCTGAAATCCTGTCTTTTGCTCCAAATCGCTGGCCGGATCGATTCTGGCGATAAACCCATAAGAGGAGTGACAGTCAGCGCAGCCGCTTCTTCCTGCAGCAAGGGCGACGCCAATCGCATGTCCGGAATTTTTCCACATCGTGTTCTTGCGGTGGTAAGGCGCTTCTTCGTGGCAACTGCCGCAAAGGCCTTCATCCAGGGAAATGTCAATTTTTGAAACATCGCCTCTATGCTGGCTGCCAGGGCCGTGACAGCTTTCACATTGAATATTTGACACCGCGGCCAATGCAGGGTAGTTGTCTACAATGTCTTGCCAGTTTCCGGACTCCAATGTTTCCGGGAAAGTCCAGTCAAGATCTGTTGCGACATCGGCAAAACCGCCGTTGTTCGCGCCATCGAGATAACCGACGGTGTGACATTGAATACAATTGGCATTATAGCCTGCGCTTTTGAGACCGTCTATAGCTTCGGTAAACATGGTTGCGTGGCCTGTTGCGCTCCAGGTTGCTTCGTTGCCGGCGTGACAAGTTCCACATTGTCCTTTTGGAGTATCCGGGGTTGCGCCCGCAATGGTTCCGACGCCAACATACATGCTTGCGGTGATGGTTACACTGCTATTTGATGTGCCTGTCGCAGTGGTGATTACGACATCAACATTATATTGACCTTCAGTATCAGGAGAAAAAGTGGCGCGTTGTTTGTCAGTGCTATCTAAAGCTGTGGTAGAGCCGTCAGGTTGACTCGAAAGCGTCCAGTTAACCGCAGTCAATGCCTCTCCTCCAGCCTCTACAGCAAACAAATATACCATTTCATCAACTCCGACAACCTTGAGTCCGTTTGAACGTGGAGATGACCAGCCAAGATCGTGTATCTCCTGAGGACTCCATGCTTCGATGATAATACGCGCTTCTTGTGCAACCGCAATGGACGCGACCACAAATAAAAAGCTCAGAATTATCGACATTTGTAGCTTAAACCTCTTCATCTTTGCTCTCCTATTTATTTTGTAAGGAAATAAAATAACTCAAAACACTTTTGAGTTTGCAAAAAAATATTTTTGATATATCGAAAGTTCATGTCTCGACAATGAAAATTGATCCAGAACTTAATTATGATATTGTGTGAAGCCAATTTTTCGAAAAAACGATTTTACTGAATGATCTGAATCAGAATGGCGCATGGCTGTGCAAGGAATCTCAAGTCAAGAAAATCAATAAATGTTCATTTTATTATCAAATTTTATTCCACAAAAAACACTTTAAGCCGGGATCACACACGCTGGACGCAAAGGTATTAATTACAATAGTTTATGTTCTCTCGTATTTATTTAGAATACTTGTTGTTAGAACTGTTTTATTTGCAAAAATGAGAATAATTCCCAATAGTCGGAATATTTGTTCAATTTCAAGAATGGAACTCGCCCTGCTTCACTGGTTTTCTTTGCCTTGATTGCTTTTTAAACTTTTTTGAAATAAAAATAGAGTGTAAATCGCGATGAATTTGGTATGTCGAGGAGCTATTCCATCTGAACTCATAATTCAAGATTTTCCTGGTAATATTATTTTGACCTGAACCCTTAGTTTAGGATTGGTTTGATTTGTGTTCTCCAGTTAGCGTCGTTGGCGGCACATCTCACTGAATATCCCGAAATCTATCCATGTATTAGTTGACGGTTGAATTTAGTCGATTTCTTTTTGCAAATGCAGCGACATGAGTTATTTTTTGTTTTTGACCATGCTTTGATACCCTTTTTCGTCACCGTCGCCAGACTTGGTTGGGAAATTGAGCTGCTGCCAGCCTGCTTGTCTGATATTCCCCACCATATCCCTCATTCCAAAGAATCCACCTTGAATGTTGTTCAGATTGCTATAATCATTCTGTTTGAGCATAGCGGCTGCTGCATTTGAGCGCTGTCCTGCGGCGCAACCCAGCAACAACTTTGCTTCTTTCGAAAAATTGGCCTCAACAACGGACAGGAAATCAGGGTTGCTTTGCAAAGTTCCGGTCTGCGGGTTCATTTGCATGACCGGTATGTTATAAGCGCATGCGGCATGTTGTTGTTTGAACTCATGCTCTGAACGAACGTCCAGATAAATATAGCCCGCATCGCTGTCTAAAAGTTCCTTGGCCTTTTGAGCCGATATTTGATTTATCGTCATTTGATTCTCCTTACGATCAATTGCCACTTTGAAATGCGTTGTGTCTACTTAAAAAAACGAAGCGTATTGATCTCTCAAAATAAATATAAACTACGCCAATGTCGTTCGTTTAGCTCAGAAGAATTTGAAAACGCCATTTCGTCACAGGTCATTGACGGCCTTAATTATCTGCAAAAAAGCAGGTGAGAACCACTAAATTTAGAACGCATTCTATTTTTGGGCTAAGAACGCTGAAAAAACTTTTTTGTCCAGGCTGTTAAGCGATTTGAGTTTGATGTCGGCAATATCAAATCGTTTGTCCTTAGATTGCTCGGGTTCAGGGATGCAAATTGTATGCATTCTGGCTGCCTTGGCCGCTAAAAGTCCATTGAACGAATCTTCAATTGCAATGGCTTCGTATGGCGCAACGCCAAGTTTTTTTAAAGCGGTCAGATAAATTCCAGGATGCGGCTTGCCATATTCTTCAAATTGCGCTGAGTGAATAACTTCAAAATGATCGGCTATGTTAAGTTTATCCAAAACCACTTTTATTAAAGGCAAATGTGTGGAAGAGGCCAGTCCTATTTGAAAATTTTGTTTCTCAAAAAAATCAAGCGCATAATCTACGCCAGGCATGGGTTGCCCGACCTCATTGATCAAAGCTTCCAATTTTTTTAAAATATCGGACTGCATTTCCATCAAGCTTCGTCCCGTCCAGCCATTTTTAGCGTATCGGAACTTGACGACTTCATCAATGCGAAGCCCCATTGTCTCTTTGCACATTTCACGAGTCATTTGCAACCCGACCCGTCCAAAAGCCGCTATTTCTGCTTCTTGCCAAAGGGGTTCTGAATCAATCAAAACACCATCCATATCAAAGATGACGGCTTTTAGCATTGGATGAAACCTGGATTCATTTTTGATCTATATACCTGTTGAAGGTTTGATAAAACAGAGCAACTGTAATAAATTTCCCTTTAGAATACAAGGATAATGCATCATTTTTTTATCGTCTGAAACGCTTGCGGCAACAGGCCGCTTATCCCTGTTCTTTTCCCAAAAAAGAGTTTTTATTTTTGCTTTGGATTATTGTTTACAAATTGGTCAAGGTAAACAAAAATACCGCCGCCGGTGAAGCGCTGCAAGCGTCAGAAAGCATCTCGAAGCTTACGGAATAAATATGTGTGACGGGCAGTGAGGCTATAAGTCGAGCCATCCCTTGGTTCGTTCTTGAACGAAACTGTCATTTCCCTGTTGCGAAACAGAGAAAGGATTGAGATCTTTGGTTTATTCAGAAGAAACAGTATCGTTGTTTATAATGTTTTTGGGAGAAAGAGTATGAAATTAGCAATCAGCGCCTTTTTGATTTTCAATTTAGCTTCCTTTGTTTCAGTCATGGCTCAATCTAATTACTCAGGCCAGGAACAAAGAGAGCTGAAGTCACTCTCGCCGGAGGAAATTAGTGGATACCTGGCTGGAAAGGGCATGGGGTTGGCCAAGCCGGCAGAGTTGAATCATTTCCCCGGGCCCAAACATGTGCTGAAATTGGCAACTCAGTTGGCTCTGTCTGAAGTTCAACGGACGCAAACGGAAACCATTTATGAGGCAATGAGAGGGAAGGCGATTGAATATGGATATCAGCTTGTGAAGCATGAAAAAGAAATAGAAAGGCTGTTTTCCGAAGGGGATGTTAGTCCCATGCTTCTTGAAAAAGCGCTGAATGAGTCAGCAAAAATCAGAGCAAAATTGAGATTGGTTCATTTGGTGGCGCACATTGAGCAGAAGGTCATTCTAAGTCAAGCGCAAATAAGGTTATATGATAAGCTACGCGGCTATTCCGGTGGTCACAGTGGTAACGAACATAAAAGTCATAAACACTAAGCATTGCAAAACAAGCGCGCGCTTGCATAATACCTGACCCGACGCAAGGAGTTTTTGCAAATACAAAAACCGGCAGTTGCGCATATATGACTCTGTTGATTAAGTCCATTTTTAAGAATTTTAGCAACGTAGATATTGAAGTTAAGTACTGTGATTTGTTCGAAATGCTATTAAATCAACAGACTCATATATGAAATCTCATATTCCAGCGGAGTTAGCATGAATATTAAATATTGCGTTAACAAAGAAATTTCGCCAGAGCAATTTATCTGTCTGCTTAAGGAGACTACGCTTGCGGCTCGTCGCCCAATTGATGATCCGGTTTGCATAGAGGGCATGTTAAGAAACGCTGACCTTACTATTTCCGCGTGGCGTGGAGACAAACTGACAGGCGTCGCTCGTTCAATAACGGATTTTCATTATTGTTGTTATTTATCCGATTTGGCAGTTTCAAAACAGTCGCAATCGCAAGGCATTGGCAGAGCGCTCATTCAACAAACATTTGCGCAGTTAGAAAAGGGTTGCAGCTTAATTTTGCTATCGGCTCCGCAAGCGGTTGAATATTATCCACATATCGGATTTGAGAAGCATGAGAGCGCCTGGACTTTGCCTGACAGCAGTGAGCTGAAATAAGGCGTTTGGCTGCGGAAATCATCTGAACCGAAAGAAATCTTAATATTGACTTTTTATCTGAGAATTGTTCAATTCCACCTCGTTTAAGCAATAAGGAGAGAACTCAGTGACTGTGTCTATTGAATATTGTGTAATGTGAAACTATTATCCAAAAGCCTCCAGTTTGAAGGCCTCGTTAGAAGAAAAGTATCCGGAACTAAACATTCAACTTATTGAAGGCAAGGGCGGTGTTTTTGAAGTGATGAAGGACAATCAACTCATCTACTCTAAAAAGGCTCTTGGCCGATTTCCTGAGCACGAAGAAATATTTGTGCAAATCTAACCAAAACAACGTCAAGCATGAAGTCCTTTTTACTCGGAAGGACTTCCGCCTCTTTTGCAAGCCTGACTCTGTAAATCAGAATCGCGCAATGTTTGTAGTCAGAGCTTGTTCTGCGCTACAAGCATGACATAAACAACCTTTGTTCTCATTCCCACGCTCTTTGTCGAGTAGCCGGAGCGGCAATCATTTGGAGTGCGCCGTCTGTGACGGCGTTGCATTGACACAGTCAATGCGCTCCAAAAAAACGCTTCCAAAATGCAGTTAACGGCAATCGGAAGGCCCCGGACAAAGCCGGACGCTGAGCGTCCAAGGCGGCATTTCGCCGGAGACCGGCGGAACGAGAAATAAACGAATCCAATCTTTATGGGCTGATGAAAAAGGCGCTTGTGAAGCCGGGTTCATTACCAATGGAACAGGAGAAACATGGCGATGAGACCATCTGAAAAAGGGGCGCCCGAAAGCGGTAAAAAGAAGCAGAGAGAGCGGCAAGCTCTAACTCCGGAGCCAATGTCTCCTGTGGAGCATACGGTCAGTCGAAGAACAATCGGCGATGAACCTGCTGCAAGGGACTCGCTTGGTTTTGAGCCGTATGTTAACGCGGTCACGGATTTCCTTACCGCAAAGGAGACAACGCCGCCGTTGACGCTTTCGGTGGAGGGAGAATGGGGCGGCGGCAAGTCCTCTTTCATGCGGCAGTTGAAAGGCAATCTGGAGGGGCAAACCTTTGCCCGCACCGGAAACAATAAAGACCGCGACCACTTGACTGTTGAATTCAATCCCTGGCGGCATGAGAAAGAAGACGCCATGTGGGCGGCTTTTGCCCTTCACTTTATTGCGGAAATCTCCCGGCAGCTTCCATTTGCACCCCGCTGGCTGGCGCGCTTTCGTTTGTTGCGCACCCGTTACGACTGGAAAGAAGGGTGGCTTGACTGCCTGAAAGTGCTGGCCTTTGGCGTCGCGCTCCTCAGCATGGTTATCACGCTCCCGCTTTTGCTGATTTTTTGTGGACCTGTGTGGCTTAAACAGTTCATCGACCAGTTGCCGGAAAGCAAATCCTGGTCAAAAGCGCTGATAAATTCCATTGCCGGCCTGGGTGCTTTTGGCGCGGTAACCGGCGCGCTCCTCGCCCTGTGGGGAAAGGTGAAGGATTATCTGGCCAATCCTTTGAGTTTTGATTTGCGCAAGCATCTCAAGTCGCCCGACTACGCGTCTCGCATCTCTTTCGTAGAAAATTTTCACAAAGATTTCCAGAAGATAGTGGACGCTTATATCGGCGACCGGTACGCCTTTGTTTTTATCGACGATCTTGACCGCTGCGACGTGCCCAAAGCAGCTGATCTTATGCAGGCCATCAATTTGATGATTTCGGGAGACCCGAGATTGTTTTTCATTATTGGCATGGACCGCCAAAAAGTTGCGGCCGGGTTGGCGGTGAAGTTTGAGAAAGCGGTTCCGTATCTGGCTGCGGCGCTTCAATCTGCTCCGGAAGCCTCCCGGGTAAGACATGGTTTGGAGTTCGGCTACAACTTTATTGAGAAGTTTATTCAAATCCCTTTTCTGGTTCCCCAACCCCGGATCGGCAGCCTGGATTCGTTGCTGGGAGCGCGACCGCTGCAACCGCGCGAGCCGCAGGTAGCGAAAGGGGCGAACTTTTTATCCGGTTTACGAAAAAAAATGTTGCGCCGGATTGACGCGGCAAACGACGCCGTCGACGAGAATATTTCTGAAGTCCTGGAAGAGCGCGACGCCAAACTTCCCGAAGAACAGCGCGCGGGTCGCCAAAAATACCGCATTTTGTTGAGCGAAAATGACAAGGAAACCATGCGGGAAGTTTTAAATTGGGTGGCGCCCTTCCTGGACGCCAATCCGCGCCGGATCAAACAGTTTATCAACCTTTTCCGCCTTCGGGCGCTGATCGCCAACGAGACCGGCTTGTTTGACGACGATGTCAAGGATGCGCCCCTTACGATACAACAACTCGCCAAATTTGTGGTGATTACGCTGAAGTGGCCGCTCTTTCTCCGCGACCTTGAAAACGATTCCGGGTTATTGCAAACCCTTGTCCGTGATTCCGACGGCGAAACCGGCTTGAAAAGTTTGACCGCGCGCGTCTGGAGCGACTGCGCCGCGCTGCTTGCGCTGCTGCGCTATGGCCAAGATACGGGGGAGCATGCGGGCGATTACAGCATGACCGCCGTCGATATTAAGAGGCTGCTGCAAGCGTCGCCCCGGGTGCGGAGCACCGACCTCTTTACCCCTGAACCGCAACAGCCGGCCGCCGAAGTTGCAGATTCAGTTGCGCCGTCAAATGTTCCCGATTTCGACGAAAGTTCTAAAACGAAGAAAGCGCCTGAAAAAATGGCTCCGGCGCGACAGCAGGAGAAGGCTGAAAAAATTCTGAACAAGGAGTCCGTGCGGGAGATGTTGAAGGGGCAAAATTATTATGACAGGCTCTTGAACCGCGAAGGCCGGGGCGCTGCGCATGACTATGAATTACAGAAACACGCGAACGGCAAGAGCGTGCTTGACCGTGCGACCGGTTTGACCTGGCAGCAGTCTGGATCTTCAGAGAGGATGACTTTAAAAGATACTGCTGAGTATATTAAGCAATTGAATGATGAAAAATATGGCGGCCATTCTGATTGGCGGTTGCCGACTTTAGCGGAAGCCATGTCGTTGATGCAGTCGCAACCAGGTGAAAACGGCTTGTACATTGATCCGGTGTTTGACGAAAAACAGGCCTGGATTAGGACGGCTGAAAAGAAATCCGCTTCGGCGGCGTGGGTTGTCGGTTTCTACTATGGCGGTTGTGACGGCAACTTTGGCAACTACGGCTACTACGTTCGGGCAGTTCGCTGAGGATAATCATCGGTTATTGGACTCTTTGTATTATTTGGCTCTTTTTTTGGGGGGAGGCGTGTTCTCAGTCCCACGTTCCGCATCGAGTACCCCTGAGTGATGAGCCAGACAAATAACCGGACGGCGAATCGCACAAAATGCAGATACTCGCAAGCGGGAACTGTAGTGTGAAAAACCGGACGGCGTTTCGCCGGAGACCGGCGGAACGAGAAAGAACCTGATAATGTCATTTCGAACCGCGCGTTTTTCAGCGTGGGAGAAATCTGAAGCGAAAAGAGCAGCTCGGAATTTACACGTCCTCATTCGACGACACAAATGCTTTTTGGCCGATCATGACAAGGCTGTTTGAATTTTTAAAAAAGTTCGGAATAATGCCTTGTTTACAATGGTTAAATTCTTTAAATATGCATAAGCTTGCATACGTAAAGATGAACTAAACACCTTATTATCAATATGAAAAACCAAAAAATAGCTATTATTGGCGGAGGTCCCATCGGGCTTGAAGCGGCGTTATATGGCGTTGCTTCAGGCTACGAAGTAACCCTTTTCGAAAAAAATAGCGTTGGGCACCATATCAGACAGTGGGGGCATGTGACCCTTTTTTCTCCATGGGAAATGAATCATACACCGCTCGGCGCGAAAATATTGCAGGATACGTTGCCGGATTGGCATAAGCTGTCGCAAAAGACGATGACTGGCGCCGAATATGTTTTGCGATATCTTGAGCCTTTGAGCCGTCTGGATATTTTACGCGACCGAATCAGAGAGAAGACCGAAGTCGTTCATCTCGGTAAAGCGGGAATACTGAAAAGTGACCTGGTAGGCAATCCAAAGCGGGGAAAGCATCAGTTTCGCCTTCTGACCAGAAACGAAAATGGCGACGAGGATATTTTTTTTGCCGATATTGTTATTGACGCGTCTGGCGTATACAGCAATCCCAACAGCCTTGGCGACGGCGGCATTCCTGCATTGGGCGAATCAAAAAACAGAGACAAGATCGATTTTCATTTGCCAGATCTCAGCGGGCTCGACCGTGATCGGTTTGCCCGAAAGCATACGTTATTGATCGGCAGCGGCTACTCCGCCGCAACTACTGTCTGCGATTTTCTGAAACTCATCAAGGCTGAGCCTGAGACAAAACTAACCTGGATGGTTCGCGACAATCGTGAAAAACCGATTCGTGAAATTGAAAATGATTCACTTGAGTTGCGCGCAATGATCACAAAAAATGCAAATGAAGCGATTTCGCATCCCAAAATTGATTTTCTTACCGGAGCAACGGCGCAATCGCTCAACTATAACGAGCCGCTGGATAGTTTTGATGTTGCTGTCAAGGTTGGCGACAAACCTGAAACTATTACGGTTGATCGCATCATTGCCAATGTTGGTTACGGCCCGGATAATTCGCTTTATCGGGAATTGCAGGTGCATGAATGTTACGCCACTCGCGGACCGATGAACCTGGCCGCTGAGTTGTTAAATTCGAGTTCGACAGATTGTCTTGAGCAGGAAAGTCCGGGAACAGAATCGCTCAAAAACCCTGAGCCTGATTTTTATATCATAGGCAACAAAAGTTATGGCCGTAACCCGACTTTTCTCTTAAAAAGCGGATATCGCCAGATCGTGGAAATTTTTGCGCTAATCACACAAAACACCGACCATGATCTTTATAAAAAGAACAAAAAGAAAGGCCATTCAGGTGAGCTTTAATTCTTTTAAAGACCAAGAAACAGATATTTTAATGGAGACGATGGCGCCTTTGCGGGAGCCGGAAATTGAAAATGTTCCGAGCGCCCCGCTGCATGCCCTGGACAGCCTCTGGTTTCAAGTCGGGGGCACAATTTGTAATCTCTGGTGCTCCCATTGTTTTATCAGTTGCAGCCCTAAAAATCATAATTTTGGATTCATGCCGCGAGCGACTGTTAAACGTTATCTCGATGAGTCAAAAGGTATTGGTGTTAAGGAGTATTACTTTACCGGCGGCGAACCATTTATGAATCGCGACATGCTGGACATTTTACAAGATACGCTTGCCATTGGCCCCGCCACTGTGCTAACCAATGGCATTCTTATTGTCGAGAGAGTGGCTCAACAATTAAAAAACATCGCGGAAGGCTCGATATTCTCACTTGAATTGCGTGTGAGTATCGACGGCTTTACGGCGACTGAAAATGATAAGATTCGTGGCAAGGGCAGCTTTGATCGGGCAATGAAAGGCGTTAAGAATTTAGTTGACGCCGGTTTTCTGCCTATCATCACCTGCGCTCAGACTTGGGAAGAGGAGCAAAACGAAGCGACGCTGGCCGGGTTTGCGGCGACCTTGAAGAAAATTGGATATGCCAGACCTCGCGTCAAGATCATTCCCCCTTTGCGAATGGGTCGTGAAAAAGTTCGCAGCAGAGGATATGATCAATTTGAATACGTCACGGAGGAAATGATGTGGGATTTTGACGATAATTTGTTGCAATGCACGCACAGTCGCATGGCAACAGACAAGGGCGTTTATGTTTGTCCCATATTGATCGATTACCCTGAAGCCAAAGTTGCGGAAACCCTGTCAGGTTCCTTTAAACCATTTCCTTTGCAGCATCAGGCTTGCTATACCTGCTATATTTCAGGCGCAATCTGTCACAATTTTTCGGGCGCCAGCGGCTCACAGAAAGAAAAGTCAGCCTCATTGGCAGGCGTTTGAGTGGGGAACTGCAGCCAGTGAAAAGACCGGAAAAAATAGCTGTTTTTGGCGGCGTTTATAACAATTACCTTGCTCTGGAAGCCTTAATCGCCGACGCCAAAAGCAAGGGTGTTGACAAATTTTACTGTTTGGGCGACTTAGGCGCCTTTGGCCCGTTCCCCGACAAAGTGTTTCCTTTACTGCTGGACAACGAGATTCAGGTTGTTCAGGGCAATTACGATAATTCCATTGGCAATGGCCTTGATGATTGTCAATGCGGATATACGGATCCACGCGACAATTATTTTGCGCAGATCAGCTACGACTATACTTTCAAAAACACCAATCCTGAATTTAAAAGGTGGCAGAGAGAACTTCCCACTGAAATCAGGTTTGAGTTTGGCGGCAAGCAGGTGCTGCTTTGTCACGGTTCGCCGCGTCAGACCAATGAATTTCTCTGGGAATCGACAACACCGAAACATTTCCTTGAAAAACTTTTTTCAAAAAACCGGGCTGACATTGTTTTGGCGACCCATACAGGACTGCGCTGGAAGAGGGAATTGGCGGAGGAAAAATTCTTTGCCAATGTGGGCGTTATCGGCAGGCCGGAAAATGACGGCGCAACAAATGTCTGGTATTCAATATTGAAAAAAAATGGCCGGGTCGACATCGAATTTGTTCCACTCGAATATGAATATGAGCGGCTTGCGGCTGAAATGAAGTCTGAAAAGATGCCCGCTGAATTTATTACAACCATCTTGACTGGGTGGTGGACAACTTGTCTGGAAATTCTTCCCTCAAAAGAGCGCGTTCGCGGAAAATTCTAATTCTCATTCCATTGATATTCTTAGTTGAATTTAATATCTTTGCAGTTCTTTGCCGATAACAGCAACGGCGCCCGTTCAAAATGAATTTCAAGAAACCTTTAAACTTTTTTCCAACTCAAGTGTGACTAATGCCGGAAACGACTGAAAAAACAGACAACCTCAACATTGAAGGTCTGCATTGTATGGACTGCGCCGCCAACATTGAAAAGACTGTGGCGAAAATAAACGGTGTTCGTCTTGCAAAAGCCAGTTTTAGTTCCGGCAATCTGAAGGTGACCTATAGCCCGACACTGGTAAAATTTCGTGAGTTAGTCTCTTGTGTGGAAAAGATCGGCTATCGTGTTCGAACGGAAGAGAGCCCGAATATTGAACGAACGGCAATTTGGAAACAGCTTCCCTTCTGGTTGATGATTTGTTCAGGCATTGCCCTTGGCGCGGGTCTGCTTCTTCAATGGTTTAAAATAGATCCCATTTAGATCGGAAG
>Ga0316187_10002827_pt1 | contig 15159 bp, 7 predicted proteins | sample CroRivburrow1_MG_FD_204927 | JGI IMG/M metagenome (GOLD analysis project Ga0316187, IMG submission 204927) | Coastal sediment microbial communities from Maine, United States - Cross River worm burrow 1 | ecosystem: Environmental > Aquatic > Marine > Coastal > Sediment | place: USA: Maine... | reverse complement strand
AATTTTGCTCAGCAAACAATTTGATCATGCATGGGAGGAAGTCAAAAATTTCTATTACAAACCCATTGCGGCGCCAAATAATGTGGTGAAATTTCCGATGATATGATCAGTATGAGAGTTACACCCGCGTAAAAGGGTCAGGTAAATTGTATAATGTACAAGATTTCTATTTCAAGTGAAGTATATGATATAACAATCTTGATCCCAAATTATTTTGACGTGTAAAAAAATATGGCATACACCGAATTGACGAAATCAGAAGAATGTCGACATTTTGAAATGTTCATGAAGCTATATAGGTCAAATTACTCTAGTGCTAACCTTAAAGCTATCAATTTGGACGAGGCCGAATGGAAACACAGTGATAATCCAGATTTCCATATTTTACTACCTGATCTAGTAATTGGAATTGAGCACAGCAGGATCTACAAAGATAAAGGCGAAAAAAGAAGTACTCCACCACCGCAAGCTTTAGATAATATTACGAGGCAAGTTGTAAATTGTGTCCAAGATTTAGCAGTTAATAGCAAATTAATACCATTGAAAGTTTCTATATTCATGAATTTGAGACGATCATATAATTCTAAGAGTAAAATGGAAATTGCTAAAGGAATATTTAGATCAATTGAAACTGAAGTAAATAGCAATGACCTATTAAATATGAATCAACCAATTCACATTAGAGCGTATAACTTTAGCGAATACTTATACGAAAATTATCCTGGAGTTAGTGGAGAAGCATTAGTCTGGTTGAATGATCCCAACAAAGGACATGAATGGAAATACGTAAATGCGGCGGAGGTAATCTCGGATCGCGAAATAATAAAAATAATCCAAGAGGCGATTAACAAAAAAAATGCATTAGCTAGCGCTTATAAGAAACAGCTTGCTAGCTATAAACAAAAACAACGTGAATTGTGGCTACTTTTAGTAGCAGAAGGATATCCACACTTCAATTCCTCGTATACTTTACAAGCGGGTAAAAATGGTATCGATTACTGTTTCAACACTTACTTTGATAAGGTATATTTCTTAGATTTGTTTAATCTTCAATTATCATTATTGAATTGCACCAGACTGGAATGATGGGTAAGGGCTTACCTAAATCCATAATTTAGTTTTATAGAGAGTTAGTTTAGGACACCCATTAAATTATTAAGTCTAATAGATCTCGAATCAGCTATAGTAGCGGCGCAATATTTCAAATGCTTGTCTGATTTCTATGAATTTCTTGTGATTACCACCTTTGTCGGGGTGGTGTTGATTTGCCAATTGTCGATATCTTGTGTGTACTTGTTCCCAGATGCAGTTAGTGTCTAGACCAAGTGTAGTTAATGCTTCTGCTAGTTGATCGCTGGCAAAATACTTTTTCCAAAAGTTATTTAATAGTGCTTCCACATCTTCTTGTTGGGTTTTGTCGAAATGGCTCCAATCCAGATAGTATTCACGTAATTTGCATTCAGCGCTATCTGTTAATATTTTGGTTTCCGTTTTTGCATTCAATGGCCGCAGACTTATCTTTACGGACGTAATGGATAGAAAGTATCCGTCCTCGTATAGTTCTAGTTGCAACTGGTAAAGCGCATTCATGGTCATGAAGTGCTTTTTAAATAGCGCCAATTCATAGGTCTCATTCGCGCCTGGAAACTGGATGCCTTGTTGTTCCAGTTGTTGAATAATTTCATATTCACCGATACTGAGCTTGCTCTGCTTGAGGATATCTAAAATAGGTATAATTATAGGATTATCGATCATTACTCACCGAATTCAAGTGAATCTTGCGTAAAAATGGGGTCAGGTGAATTGTATAATATTTATGATTTGTATTTCCAATTTAGTGTATGAATTAAGGAGTTTCTTGTTTTTTCAGGCCTGTTTATCAAATGGTGGGAGTGGTATTCAATATTTCTTTCAAAGTGACGTGCTCATCTGCTCGATTTCGCTGACCTGAAATTCAGAAAATATGTTGGTGGTATGTAATAAATTTTCAAGTTTTAGATAAAATAGTTGTACACCTGAATTAACTAAGATTTCAGTGCCACAATGATATATATTAGCAGGAACAATAATCGTCTGCTGATCGTTACGGGGATCATTCCGCTGAAACAGCAGCGCACGAAAATATTCACTACCACTTCCGGTGCCTTGCACGGCCCTTACTGCGACTGGTTGTGGTTTACCTTTGAGTTTGCGTAATCCGACCTCAATATCGCCGTTTTGGGAGGCTTTCTGCCAACGTATAACACCCAGGCAACAGTCTTCAGAATTATTTTCATAGTTCCAACTCGCAATATCACCTACGCCTAATTTAATATCGGGATCAGGTGGCGAGCGTAATCCCAGACCGTCGTCACTAAAGTTAAAAACAGTCCATGTATGCGGTTGTGTTTGGTGGACGACGGTATTTCGATGTGAACCAGCTTCTAATTCTGAGGTGCCAAGTTTTTTCCAAATATCATGCTCTAAATCAAAATCTGAGACACGGGTATTATATATACCAGTGGCTATTAGATTATCAAGTTCATCTGCTTTCCAGGGTTCATAATCTGAAGGGACTAGCGATAAACCGGATGTTTTATCATTGCCTTTTTGTAGATGCAACTCGTCTCTTTCGGGTAAAAATTCTTTCTGACAATCTAATGTAAAATGGACAGAGCTTAATCCTGTGACAATTGTAAGTCGTTCACTGGAACTGTTGCGATGTAGTTTGCGTTGTTGTCTGGTTTTCCATATTTCGCATAATCTTTTCAGCATTTCCATGCGCATTCGATGGCTAAAACTGGCCAGCTGAGGGGCAGCATTATACTGCGTGGTTAGTGTCTGCAACTCTACTTTCACGAGTTGGCGCAAATCCGTTATGTCGACTATTCGCAAACCGTCTGGATCTAAGGCCAGCTCGTCATGGTAGAAACAGGGGCTGTTGTGGCTATTCAAGTCAGTAACGACAGTTTCGTTATTAATGACGGGATTGGTTTCTCGTCCAACAACGCGACACCCTTTGGCCCAATCTTTCAGTTGAATATACAGCGGCCTGGCTTCATTTTGCATGAGTTGGTAAGGATTGCTGGTTGCTAACAGCGCAATTTGTAAATACGCATGCTGAATGGTTTGCATCGATAGCTGTTTCTTTTCTTGCTGACCTAATACCAAATTGTGAACACCGAATTTTTCCGCGATCCCGTATATTTGATTAAGATCGGCCCAAATATCCTGTGGTTCGTCAGCGTAGGCGATATAACATTCCAATAACAGGCGAGATAGTTGAATAACCGCTTTGCGTAAAGCATTGAAGAAAAGCAGTTCTAATGTCGCATTTCCATTGGTCTTGCCTTGCAACTCAACAATAATAATTTTATAACCAATGGCGTATTCACTAATCAGTTCATAACACGCAGAGAATCTTTGTTTATTTCGCGGTGTTAACGGGAAAGTACCGGTTTGATATTTCGCCGACAGAGTATTGATAATTTGACGGAAACTTTGCGCTAGTGTGTTTAAGGCATTAAACCGCAACATTGGATCAAGTTGACTGTGGTTATACTGGCGCAGCAGAAAAGACAATTTTTCCGCCGCAGCCAGCGCATCGCCTAAAGGCAACGACTTGATCCACGCCGTCAAATCGGTTGGCAAGATCACGCTTTCGTTGTCTATGGGGGGCGTTATAGAGTCAATTTTTAACCTTAAAGCTTTCATTCCACTAGGTAAATACGGCCTGTACGGGCAAAACTTGAGTATTGGCTGGGCGCGTGCAATCGTTCTTGTTACTTATTGTTTTATAAAGAAATAACTGAGCTATGAGTTATCTAATAACAGGGGCCAGGTCTTTCCATGCCTAATATACTAGATTAAACTAACCCAATGGCAAGACCACTAAGATTAGAATTAGTGGGGAGTTTATATGATGTCACTTCCTGATTCCTACGATAGGCTTTAAGACTCTTAGAGTGATTGCATAAGGCACACAATGAATGCCGAGAAGTATGAGCAATTAATCAAAGAGCGGGGCATATCCTTTGCGCGTGTAATTTATCATATTGAAAGAGAGGGAGTTTTGGATATCATCTCGCACCCAAATCCTTCCCAATATCCAAATCAACGGATGTTTATCGTCGATATTGATAATTATGCCTACCTGGTACTGTTCGTTGAGACTGAATCCGAAATCTTCTTGAAAACCATCATTCCAAGTTGTAAAGCGACACGAAAATATCTTGAGGTGCGTGATGACTAATAAGCTTAGTAAAGAAGAGAAAGAACTTCTTGAATCCTACGAAAATGATGAGTGGATTTCTGTCTCCAGTCCATCCGATATTGCTAAATATAAAGCAGCGGCTAAAAATACGTTTAAAAAAGATAAACGGGTAAATATTCGTATATCAAAGATGGACCTTGAACTGCTGCAGGAAAAAGCTCTGATTGAGGGGTTGCCATACCAAACACTTATGTCTAGCGTTTTACATAAATATGTGACTGGTCGTCTAAAAGAGAAAAACACATAACAATACGCCCTGAGTCCTTAATGCTTACCTATCTGGCGGTTATACACTAAAAGAACTAGGCGATTATTTTGGAAGGCATTATTCGACGATTAGTCGAATAGTAAGTGAAAATGAATGATGTGGCATGGAAAGACCTGACCCCGCTGCTTCTGGGCCGAAAAAATCGAGTGATTTTTAACAGTCAATATACTTCTTGTATTAAATTGAATTCCAAGGCTTTCATAACTGCCTGAGTTCTATTTTTTGAATTCAATTTTGTAATGATATTATGTACATGGCGTTTTACTGTAAATAAACTAATGTTTAGTTCATTGGCAATATCCTTATCATTATAACCTATACGAAGTAACTTCAAAATCTGCTGTTCTCTATCCGTAATATTTACACTCGGTTGGCGCGAATCAGTAGGATTAAGCAGGCGAAGGATCGCCCTATCTATATGTGGAAAAACAATTTTACTAATTCTTTTGAAATTGTCTCTATCCTTTATGTCTCCATTGGTTAATCCGTGATAAATAGCCTGTTTGCCACCATTATGCAATTCGGCTTTTGCGAAAGAATTTTTTATACCATGTTTACGTACCAAATCCGCCCATATTTCATTTTCCGTCCCAAAAGTTAAAGCGTTATTAATTTCTACATAATCGCCAGAAATTGCTGCTTTAGCAACAGGGCATGTGCTAACAACGCCACCTGATTGTTGAACCGAAAGAGATTGTATAATGTCTTCAGGGTAGTCGACAGAGATCAATGCATCTATACGTAGAGTGTGTGGATCGCCAATACCAAAGATTGTTAGTTCGTGAGGCAAGACCCGCCTGAGTTCTGAGCTTGTAATTGCTTCAAAATCTGATATTGACTGAGCCGACTCAAGCGCTTCAATGAGAGTGACAATGTCTACGCAGGTTTTTCCAGAAAAAGGGAGCTTGCTGTGTTTTTTAATAATATGCATTGTTTAATACTGTTCAAATTCAACTAAGACCGTTGTATTGATCCTGTTCATAACTAAATAAAACATTAAATCAACTCACTGCGTTATAGTGTACGAGTATCTTTGCAGCGGCAATAATGCGTAGTATATCGAAAGTTACTGCTAATTGATATAAAGCAGTATTGTATTACATAGTACATCACGGATGGACTAATACTCCTTTAGAAAAATATTGTTGAGTTTTCAGTTAGTAAGGTTAATTGGGAGATAACTCTAATTCGAAAACGGAGAGCGTTGTTTTACCAGTAAAACGAAATTGAATTGTTAGTACGAGGTGTTGTGGCATCGATTGCAATCACAAACTAATCGATTGATGGGTATAAGAAATACATCTTGTATTTTGCCTATTCTTTTTAAGATCGCCTCTGTTTTACTTCTCCAATAAAAACAACAACTATATCTGTTTGGGTGATTAGAGGGCAGGCCTTTTTTCATTAATGAGCTTTTAACGGTAAATTTGGAAGAAAATAGTTCAATACAATGGTTCTTTTGAACCATTGTCCTCTCGAAGCAGTCATAGTACCATTTCGTGAATCGTGTAATTTAGTTTAGATTACTAGGTATCGTTAATACAATTATTGTAGTTGTGGGAAATGGGCGCAATAATAATAAAACAATTTTTAAAATTAAATAAATTTGGGAAATTATTTTAAATTACTATGTGCGACGCAAAATATTTAGGCCGCATTTAGGAGAATTTTATTGCGACAAACACAGTACAGCATTAAAAAGCATTGGTTTGGATTTCGGTAGTTCACCAGGGTCGCCTTTATAAGGCTTTGCGATTATTGTTAGTTAAGGTTGGAATAAGTATTATAAGTAATGTGCGAAATTGGTCTTGCGTTAGATTTGGCAGCTGTTTATAATTGCGGCTGAATCAAATGGCTCTAAATAAAAATAAAAATAAAAATAAAAATAAAAATAAAAAATAGCAAATAATAAAAATTATAATTTCTGCTGTATAACATTCAACGACGACTATTGAGTAAATGGATGATCCTCGAGTTTTCTTAGTGTTCAGACGGTACTTTAATTCCATGTGCTATGTACGTAGATGGAAAAAAAAGGGAATAAAAGAAATGCATCGACCGGGTAAAGTTTGCTGATGTCATCAATCCAAAAATAAATCACAATTTTGGTTGGTAGTCAGTACGCCTTCGTGTGTATTTGTACGCCATGACTATATCAATAAATTCGAATATATGATGCTGTAACTTGCGGATTATAAGAAGAATTATAGGTATGTCTTGTTGTGTACGCTCGCGGTCATTTTAGAGTTATTAACTTATAGCCGTAGTCAAAATAATATGAATAATAAATATTTGAAGCCTGCCTTACTCGTTCTAATTATAGTGATTTCAGTGATTGCACTGTATCTGATAAAAGAGAATCGACCGTCTGGGGTAGACCCAATGGCCGAATTTCCTATTCAGCATCAGCTGGTATATGAGTTCAGGGCACAGAATACAACACCACGAATCGTTCAAAAGGCAGAAGTTCGAGCCTTCCTGTCATCGGATAAATCCGCCACGCAAATTGTAACCAATATTACTTCATCGACTGAACACAAATTGTTTACAGGTGGAATTGGCAACAAATTTTTACAGTTCAAGTTTAAAGACGTCGCGGCGGGTGGGGGTCAGAAAATAAGTATTCAGGCGGATTTGGGGCAAGCCAATAAACCGGATACTGATACCGAAAAGCGTGCCGCCAGGTATTTGCAAGAAGAGCCGATTCTTAAAATAGAAGAAGAGGAATTGAAGGCCATTCTTGAAGTGATTAAAGCCAAAAAAACGGGCAACGCTAATGCTGATATTTTGGCCTGGATGAAGGATGACTACCCGCAAAAGGTTGAAGCGTACAAGAAGCAAAATAGTGAAAAAGGCGCCGATATTATGGCTATGCCCGCTAAGCGCGAAAGAGAAAATTTAAAAGGCAGCCAAGCCGCATCACTTGGTGATGTCTATTTATTTGTGGCCTTGAGCAGAGCCTCTGAAATTCCAGCGCGTTTAATCGTTGGGGCGAAGATTGCAGAACAATCGAATAATGAATATGTCGATACCAAATTACTCATGCGGCCAGAGGTTTTTAGTGAAAATGCATGGCATGCCGTTGATCTCAATGAATTCAGTGTATCAGAATCCAATACTGATTTTGTTGCCTTGAGGACCATAGATAGAGTGTTACCTCCGGAAATAAGCACTATCGAGGCATTTTTGTTTGATGCTGTGTCGATAAAAATTGTACCGGGTTCTGTAAAACTGCGTGTTAGGTCCATCAAAAAATAGTAAAAAAACGATTGTAATAAAAAACAAGAAGCAATTATAAAAAAACTAGAAAAGGGAGTAGTTGTGGTTTTTAGCACAAGATTGTTCGCTATATTGACTCTGTTGACGGTATCCAGCTCTTTGTCGGCTGCCGTTGTACCGCATACCGGTAATATCGCTGTTAATACCGTTTGGTCGGCTGCAGATACTCACTTAATTACCGGGAACGTGACCGTTGCCGCCGGAATCGCATTAACCATCGAGCCAGGGACTATTGTTAAATTTAACAGTAATACTACGCTAACGGTTAGTGGTTTATTGAATGCGGTAGGCACCCCGGGTAATGAAATCGTTTTTACCTCGTATCGCGATGATAGCTTTGGGGGTGATACCAATGGGGATGGAGTTAGCGTTGGCCAGCCCGGTGATTGGGGATATATCGCATTTAATTCATCGACTATAATAACTACCCGCCTCGAGTCTGTCGACGTTCGCTATGGCGGTGGTAGTACCAGTGGTAGCGTAAGAGTCATTACTGCAGACATCACGGTTATCAACAGCAGAATCACAGATAGTAGCAGCGACGGCATCTACACCAGTAGCGCCTCACCTTTATTGCAAGGCAATACAATTAGTGGCAATAGTAACGGACTAGTCCTCATTAATGGTAGCCCGGTGGTGCGTGGCAATACGATCAGCAACAACCGTCTGGATGGTATCGCTGCATCTTCCAGCACTCCAACAATAGATGGTAATAGCATTACCGATAATCTGGGGTGGGGTATATATTTTAGTAATGTCAGCGCGGCGCCAGTGATCACGGGCAACACGGTGACGGGCAACCTACGCAGTGTGCGGCTTCCTGCCACGGCGATACCCGCGGTGACGGATGGAAATGTGTTGTTACCCAATAGTGTTAATGGCATCACAATTTTGGGCAGCACAAGCATAAACTTTACGCGCACTAGCGATTTGCAATTATCGGTGTTGAGCAATGCCGCTGCCGAGCTGAACACCTATGAAATCGACGGAATTTTGTCAATTGGCCTGGCTAGAACCCTAACAATCGATCCGGGTGTGATCGTCAAGTTTACTACTGCAGGGTCCGGTATGAACATCAACGGTACTCTACAATCGGTGGGCACGCCCCAGCAACGTATTGTGTATACGACCACGACGGACGACGTACACGGTGGAGATTTTAATGGCGATGGCTCCACCACTACACCGACCGAGGGAAGTTGGCGAAGTATTTATATTAGTGGGCAATCGTTAAGTTTAAGCAATATTGCCTACACAAATATGTATTATGGTGGTGCAAGTAATAACGTTATGCTGGATCTAACTGGCAATGTTCAGATCAGTAATAGCGTGTTTGCGCATTCGAGTGGGAATGGCGTCGAGTCGTACGGCAATGTCTTGAACATGACGTCGACGGAGATCTATGGTAACAAATTGGATGGTATGCGAATTGGCTCCAATGGCACGCATACGGTCAGCGGCAGTCGCATATATGCCAACGCAGGCGATGGCATAGAGGTTGCTGGCACAGTCACAGCAACCATCACCAACAATGAAATCTTCGCCAACACCGGATTTGGCATTAACAACCTGAGCCTGGTAGAGATCGATGCAGTGGACAACTGGTGGGGCGCCATAGATGGCCCAGGCGGTGTATTTGCGGGTTCCGGTGATGAGGTGAGCAGTAATGTTGCAGTAACCGGCATCATCAGTGGATTTAAAACGACGGGAACCGGCTTTAGTTATTTTAACGCTGGCCCCAATCTCAGCGAAGGCCCCCTGGCCGGCCCGAGTGTATCGCAAGGCACCGCGACCAGCGAATGGGGCGTGACCGCACCGACGCAGATGCTCTATGATTTAGATCGAGTCAGTCTGGACTATGCGGGCCTGGATCCCACCACCTTTTACGATGCATTGGTAACCTATTACAACCCGGACAATACCATCGCTAGTGGTGGTACAATTCAGCGCTTAACGGATGCGACCGAACAAAGCATTCACGATAGTGTGCTTATCCCAACCAACCAACCATCGCTGCAACGTATTGCCTTGCCGTTGAGCGCCTATAGCAGCGGCACGCTACGGTTGAACTTCATTCGTGAAAATGGCTATCGTGCTACGGTATCGCAAGTGTGGTTGGTAGAGCGAGCGGCAAACATTACCGATACCACCGCACCGATAACAGCGATAGTCAGCCCCGCAGCGGGCGCCCGCGTTGGCGGTGGTATATTTGCTATCACTGGCACGGCGACGGATCTTAGTGGAATAAAGACCGTGCAGGTCGGGATCAATAATGGCAGCAGCACTGTATGGCGAGCCGTCAGTCAGTTGCAGAGCAATGGCAACTGGAACTACCTTTGGAATTTACCAGTCGATGGCAATTACACCATTAGTGCGCGGGCAATCGATCAGGCCGGTAATATTGAAATAGCCAGTGCGAGTGTGGCGGTAGTCGTAGACCAAAGCGCGCCCTTGGCGGCGAGCAATGTCTATGCGACGGATACCATAGCCGATGTCGGCAACAGCATCGATGTCTTCTGGAGCGTATCGGGAGATGATGGAGCGGGCGCCAATGACGTAGTGAATTATGAGGTCGAACGACGCCCACTAGGGGGAGCTTTCGTCTCCGCCGGCGTAGTGATAGCGGGCAGTACAAGCACAGTCGATACTGCTGTTGTCACCGGTACCCAATACGAATACCGGGTCATCAGTATCGATAGGGCAGGCAATCGTAGTACCTCGACGGTCTATGGTCCGGCCAAGGCGATAGACAATAATATCGCGGACAGCACGGCGCCGGAAGATGTTACTGCTCTAGCGGGCAAGCCTGGCAATCAGAATGTCTATCTTAGTTGGACACGCAGTATCGATACGAGCCTCGACCTGGTGGATCAGCAACTGGATATCTCCGTCGATGGCGGGGTTAGCTGGGGTTCCCAAGCGCCGGCCTTTAACGACGGCAGTAGTATCAGTTTAGGCAAGGCGACCAGTAACCATTTGGCGCAAGGTTTGACCAACGGCCAAGGGTATTTGTTTCGCATACGGGTCACAGATGCGGCGACGCCGGCGAATGGCAGCGTGGGTGCGATTAGTCCGGTAGTCACGCCAAGTGCGACGGCGTATACCACAGTGTCAGGCGTGTTGAGTGTTGATACGGTATGGACCTCGGGTGTGTATTATGTCTCCACGAATATCACCGTTAACTCCGGTGTCACACTGACCATTATGCCGGGTGCTATTATTAAATTTGCGCCTGGAACACGACTGTACTCCAATGGTATTTTGCTGGCCGAAGGTACAGTGGCGAATCCCATCGTCTTTACCGCATTCACAGATGACAGTGTCGGTGGCGACAGCAATGGTGATGGCGCATTAACAGTAGGTACGGCCGGTTACTGGCGACATCTGTACCTTTACGGTACAGGAAGTAAGGGTTCGCGGGTGGTCAACAGCGTGGTCCGTTACGCAGGTGGTTCGAATGTATCGGCCGCCATTGATACTTCGACCAATACTAATGTGAGTTTGCTGAACAATACCATTAGTGACGGTGCAGCGAGTGGGATTTATGTGCGTAATTCCTCGCCGCAAATTGACGGTAACAACATCAGCAATAATCAGGACAATGGTATTTTAATTTCGACTTCCAGTCCTACGTCTTCCATTCCTACGTCTATCAATAACAACAGCATAACCAATAACGGTAACTATGGCATTTTATATGGATCTGAAGCAAATGCCTTACCAATCACCAACAATACGATAACCGGTAATGCCAAAACAGTACGCTTGCCTTTTTCCGCGGTACCAAGTACGGGTGATGGCAATACGATGGCGCCGAATAGCAATACTACCATTTACTTTTTGGGTAACACTCGCAATCAGGATCTGGCCTTAAGTACTGGGTCAACCCATGTGTATTACCAGGTTAGCGGAGTTGCCACGATAGCTGCCGGGGCTTTGTTATCGATTGGTCCGGATGTGATCTGGAAGTTTGGCAGTACCACCCGTCTACTTATTAATGGTGGTATGAGTGCCGTGGGTGCCTTGGGCAACGAGATAGTATTTACCTCGTATCGCGATGATAGCGCGGGAGGGGATACCAATGAAGACGGGCCGAGTGTGGGTCTGGCGGGCGATTGGGCACGTATCAGTTTTAACGATACAGTGATTGATTTTATTACCCGCCTCGAGTCTGTCGACGTTCGTTTTGGCGGCGAAATTACCAGCACTGGCAGCAGAGCTAACATAACCTACACTGGAAGTAACGTAAGAATCATTAGAGCAGATATCACGATAATTAATTGCCGGATCGCCGATGGTGGCAGCGACGGTATCTACGCTATTAGCTCCTCACCGTTATTGGAAGGCAATACGATCAGTGGTCATAACGGTAACGGACTATATTTCCAATATCATAGTACCCCAGTGCTGCGCGGCAATACAATCATCAACAACAGTCTGAATGGAATCAACTTAACTTCTGGTGCACCGACAATAGATGCCAATACCATTTCCAACAATCTGGATTGGGGCATAAAATTTGACTCAGCCAGCACGGCACCGGTGATTACGGGCAACACGGTGACGGGCAACCAACGCGGTGTACGCATTCCTGCCACAGCAGTACCCTCTGCGACGGATGGAAATGTATTATTACCCAATAATATTAACGACATCACAATTTTAGGCAACACACGCACCAGTGATTTGCAATTATCGGTGTTGAACAACGCGGGCGCCGAGCAGAACACCTATGAAGTAGTCGGTACTATGATAATGGGCACCGGCACGACCCTAACGGTCGACCCGGGTGTGATTCTCAAGTTTACCGCAGGTTCCCGTTTGAACATAGACGGTAATTTACAGTCGGTGGGCACGGCCCAACAACGTATCGTGTATACGGCCACATCGGACGATGTGCACGGAGGAGACTTTAATGGCGATGGTTCGGCGAGCACGCCGACGGGTGGCAGTTGGGGCGCGGTAACTATAAGTGCGCAATCGTTAGGCCCGAACAATATCGCCTACACGGAAATGTATTATGGTGACAGTAACCTGAGTCTACGAGGTAATGCCCAGATCAGTAATAGCGTGTTTGCGAATTCGGGAGGATATGGCATCTCGTCGTACGGCAATGTCTTGAATATGACGGCGACGGAGATCTATGGTAATGGATTGGACGGCATGCGAATTGGCCCCAATGGCACCACCCCTGGTACCTATACGGTCAGCGGCAGTCGCATTTACGCCAACTTAGGCGATGGCATAAAAGTCGCCGACGCTGTCACGGCGACCATCACCAATAACGAAATTTTTGCCAACACTGGCTTTGGTATTAACAATCTGAGCTTGGTAGAGGTCGATGCGGTAGACAACTGGTGGGGTGCCATAGATGGCCCGAGCGGTGTGTTTGCCGGCTCTGGCGATGGGGTTACCGCTAATGTTGCGGTAACGGGCATAATTAGCGGGTTCAAAACGACGGGAACCGCCTTTAGTTATTTTAATGCCGGCCCCAATCTCAGCGAAGGATCATTAGCAGGCCCGAGTGTCATGCAAGGCACCGTGACTAGCGAATGGGGCGTGACCGCACCGACGCAGATGCTCTATGATTTAGATCGAGTCAGTCTGGACTATGTGGGGCTGGATCCCGCCACCAATTACGACGTATTGGTAACCTATTACAACCCGGACAATACCACCGGTAGTGGCGGTACGATTCAGCGTTTAACGGATGCGGCCGAACAGAGCATTCACGACAGTGTGCTTATCCCAACCAACCAACCATCGCAACAACGTTATGCCTTGCCATTGAACGCCTATAGCAGCGGCGCACTAAGGTTGAACTTCATCCGTGAAAATGGCTTACGAGCCACGGCATCGCAAGTATGGCTGGTAGAGCGAGCGGCAAACATCACCGATACCAACGCACCGATAACGGCAATAGTCAGCCCAGCAGTGGGTGACCGAGTCGGCGGTGGTATATTTACTATCACTGGCACGGCGACGGATCTTAGTGGAATAAAGGCGGTGCAGGTCGGTATCAACGATGGCAGCACCACCGTTTGGCGAGCCGTCAGTCAGTTGCAGGGCAATGGTATCTGGAACTACCGTTGGAATTTACCGGTCGATGGCAATTACACGATTAGTGCACGGGCAACCGATCAGGCCGGCAATGTTGAAATAGCCGGCGCGAGTGTGGCGGTGGTGGTAGACCAAACCGCACCCTTGCCGGCGAGCAATGTCTATGCGACGGATACCGTAGCGGATGCCGGCAACAGCTTGGATGTCTTCTGGACCGTATCGGGAGACGATGGTGCGGGCGCCAATGACGTGGTTAATTATGAGATCGAACGACGCCCAATAGGCGGTGCTTTTGTCTCAGCCGGCGTGGTGATTGCGGGGAGTACAAGCGCAGTCGATACCGCTGTTGTCACCGGTACCCAATACGAATACCGGGTCAACAGCATCGATGGCACGGGCAATCGCAGCACCTCAACGATCTATGGCCCGGCCAAGGCGATAGACAATAACATAGCGGACAGCACGGCCCCGGCCGATGTCACCGCCCTAACGGGTACACCCGGCAACCAGAACGTCAATCTTAGCTGGATTCGCAGTGCGGATACGGACCTGGATCTGGTGGATCAGCAACTGGATATCTCCATCGATGGCGGAGCCAACTGGGGCTCCCAATCGCCGGCCTTTAACGACGGCGGTAGCATCAGTTTAGGCGCGGCGGCCAGTAACTATTTGGCACAAGGGTTGACCAACGGCCAAGGGTATTTGTTTCGAATACGGGTCAAAGATGCGGCGACGCCGGCGAACGTCAACGTGGGTGCAATTAGTCCGGTAGTCACGCCAAGTGCGACGGCGTATACCACCGTGTCTGGCGTATTGAGTGTTGATACCATTTGGACCTCGGGTGTGTATTATGTCGCGAATGATGTCGGTGTTAATTCCGGTGTCACACTTACCATTATGCCGGGTGCTATTATTAAATTTGCGCCTGGAAGACGACTGTATGTCAATGGTATTTTATTGGCCGAAGGTACAGAGGCTAATCCAATTGTCTTTACCGCGTTCACGGATGACAGTATCGGTGGCGACAGCAATAATGATGGCCCCTCAACAGGTACCGCGGGTTACTGGGATGTCCTGTTAATAAACGGTGGTGCGGGGAGTGCGGGTTCGCGGGTGGTTAACAGCGTGATCCGATACGCTGGTGGCCGGAATGAGTTTGCCGCAATCAAGATCAATGCCAATGCGAGCTTGCTGAACAATACCATCACTGACAGTGCAACGAGTGGAATTTATTCGATAAGCGCCGCACCTCATATTGACGGTAACAACATCAGTAATAATCAGGGCCATGGTATTTCTA
>Ga0316187_10002826_pt1 | contig 15167 bp, 11 predicted proteins | sample CroRivburrow1_MG_FD_204927 | JGI IMG/M metagenome (GOLD analysis project Ga0316187, IMG submission 204927) | Coastal sediment microbial communities from Maine, United States - Cross River worm burrow 1 | ecosystem: Environmental > Aquatic > Marine > Coastal > Sediment | place: USA: Maine... | reverse complement strand
CAGGGCGTCTATCCGCAAGGCACCTGGTTACGTAATCCGTCGTATAGCCAACACCAGCCGTTCAGCCGCGAAGGCTGCACGATCTTCGTCAAGACCGGACATTTATAGAGTTTCGCTTCCCTGCTCCCTGCTCCCGACTGCGCCGGAAGGCGGCTGCACTCATCGGCATGAATGTGTCCGCTCCGCGGACATGGGGAGTTTTACAGGTAGCGGCATTTATGAATGGCTGTCAGGGATCTGATCGGGAAATGTCGGAGGCGAGATTCACGCATTCTTCGTGTTCGATGGTCACGACTTTTGCGGTTTCCTTGTGGACACACCAGCATTTGCCTTCTTTTTCATCCACGGCGCAAAAAATCTCTTCTACCAGGTATGGCTCACTTGCCGGCTCCTGTTGTTCCGGTTGGTTTTGCTTTTGATCGAAGATTTCAGCGGCGGGATCGCTGAGCTCGAAAGTATCTGCCGGGACGGCCATCGGGTAAATCAGCAATATCAAAGCGAGGCGGTGCATGGTGCATATTCTCCTTGGCATCGGTTGTTGGCTCTCGCAGGGACCGGATACAGGGTTGGGATCACCAGTATACAAAATTGGCTCGAAAGATTTGTGACGTTGCCAAAATCCATGGGGTTTTGAAAAAGCCACCCTGGCATCGAGTTCAGAATGGGGCAGGACTTGAATACGGATAGCCTGTTTAACCCTTTAAGCTGCGGGATGTCCGTTCTCTGTTCACCGGCGTGATGATCGGTAACTGCGGCTACGAAGCTTATCAAGCCTGAAGTTCAGATCAGGGCGATCTTTTCCTTTTCCACAGTGATCAGGCGTTTTTTATAGAGTCTGCCCAGGGCTTTTTTGTACTTGCCCTTGCTGACACCAAACTGCTTGTAGATGGCTTCGGGAGGACTGTAGTCGGTCAGGTCCGAGACACCATCATGGGCCTTCAGGTGCTCGATGATCCGGTCGGCCAGCACGTCCTGTGCGCTCCTTTCGTGAAGCTCCAGGGTCAGGTTGATTTTCCGGTCTTCGCGGATGGACTTGATGTACCCAACAGTCCTGTCGCCGGGTTCGAATGGAGTGAAAACCTCTTCCTTGAATAACAGGCCGAGATGGGTGTTATTAATGACGGCCTTGTAGCCCAGGGGGGTCTTGCCCACGATCATCAGGTCGACTTTCTCACGGAGTTTGAGTGGTGTTGCGTCCTCCGAAAGATAGCGATGCAATTTGGTGCTGCCGATCATTTTACCGTCCGGATCCATCAGCACGTAGACCACGTAGGACTGTCCCTTCTTCATCGGTGATTGCTGCTGGCTGATGGGCACCATCAGGTCCTGCCCCTCGCGCCAGGTCATGAAAGTGCCGGCGCGGGTGACGTTTACCGCTCGCAGCAAGGCGCACTCGCCTGCTTTTGCCTCGGCGTCCTTTGCAAAGCCGGGGTTTTCGATATTTGTTTTGCCTGGGCACATTTGACCTATGATACGTGCATGTTTCATTTAATACGATTTGTGGTGATCGTGGCCTTGTCACCTGGCCAGATGGCGGCCTGCGCACCAATGTTACCGACCTGGGTAGATTCTTCGGCGCGATTATCGGGGGTGGCCAGTTCCAGGGAACGAGAATCCTGCAGGAAGAGACCGTCAAAACCATGCTGACGCCGCAGTTTGCGCAGGGGCAGGTGATGGAAGTGGTGGAGGAAGATGAAAGCCAGCAGCAGGCTATCACCTGGGTTTACCGGACCCTCAGTGACGGTAGCACTGTTACAGGCCACAGCGGCGGTGACCCCGGCGTCATCACGCATGCATACTATTTCCCTGGAACCGGTGCCGGAGCCATTCTTCTGGTCAATACTTCGTCCGACTCTGAAACGCTTGGGCTGGCAGTCCGGGACATGATCCGGGCGCTGCTGATCCGGGCAAGAAATGAGCAAGTATAGACAGCATACGGTCGCCCGGCTTGTTGAGATTCACCCCCGTTGGTGAATCAGCGATTGTCTAGTTCAAAGCCCTTGATTTCAGCATTGTATGATAACGCTTTAATGTATTCCGCAACGGCAATCCGCATCGCTTTTGTATGCAGATAGTCACGAATATTGTCGTGTGCCTGCTCGAATGTTATACGCTTGCCCGTTTTGTCATCCGTGAAACGGTCGAGGTGGTTGTCGTAAAACCGCTGGCAGGTTGCTTGATCCGCCTCCGGAACGGTCACATCCTGCTCCAGGAGTTGATCGATGAGTTCTTCTTCTTGTTCAGGTGGAGTGACTTGCCCTTTGTCCTCACACCACCCATGACTGGCGGCCTGCTGCAATAACAGTTGTCTTATCACCAGTGACTGTGCCGCCATCCGCCAGGCATGTTCCTGGCTATCGGCAGGATGGTATTGCATCTCCTGCCCTATTTCGGCGCCCGTAATTTCAACATTATTGACGATGATGGACATCTAGCCGCGCTTCCTTACGATCTGGTAGCCGCTGCGGGTCAGGTATTGAACGGGCACACTCCAGACATGCACCAGGCGTGTAAATGGAAATACGAGGAAAATAGTCAGGCCCAGGACCAGGTGAATTTTAAAAATAAAAGCTTCACCCGCCACAAACGAAGCGGCATCACCCTGGAAGGTGACCAGGTGCTGAGCCCAGCTTGCCAATGCAAGCATTGAACTGCCGTCCAGGTGTTGGGCTGAAAATGGAATGGTCAATAAACCCAGCACAAGCTGCACAAAAAGCAGTAGCAGGATAGGTAGGTCGGTAGCCTGGGAAGTGGCCTTTATGCGCGCATCAAGCATACGTCTGCGGATTAACAGGATCATACCGGCCAGGCAGATCAAACCGAATATTCCGCCCGCGGTCATTGCCATCATCTGCTTGGTGCCCGCCGACATCATGAAATGATAAGCCCAATGGGGGGTCAACAAGCCCACCAGGTGACCAAAAAACAGGGCAATAATGCCGATGTGAAACAGGTTGCTGCCCAGACGCATATCCTTCTTGCTTAACAGCTGGCTGGAACTGGCTTTCCAGGTGTATTGATCGCGGTCATAACGCAACAGGCTGCCAAGAAAGAAAACGGTAATTGCTATGTAGGGGTAGATCCCGAAGAAAAACTGATTCATGTAGTTTGCCATGTGAATGCCTCCTACCTTGTGATTTGTATTTGTAAACCGCTGTCCGGGGTCTGACACCCCCCGCACGCGGTTTGATCAGGCTGGCCGGCAAACGCCGCTGCTTCTTCCCATGCTTTGTCCATTGCCTCCAGGCTGTTGTCTTCCGGTTCCTGGGCCAATACCTCCTGGATTTTCTCCTTGCTCGGTTTGACCCTGGACAATGCCACCAGGGCATCAAATAAGACGGCATAGGATGAATCCCGTTTTTTCAACCGGGTCCCGATCGTTGCGATAATGTCTATCGGTTCTCCCAACAAGCCGACCGCTTCATCACGGGGACACAAGGAAAGAAACTCGAGAAACAGGGGAATATAGTCGGGTAATTCTGCCTGATCGATAAAGAAACCTTTTTGTTCATAGGCATCGGAAAGATTCACCATTGCCTGGCCACGGTCACGCGATTCACCGTGGATGTGTTCAAACAAATGCAAGCAATGAGAACGCCCGCGGTCGAAAGTCGAACAATACTCTTCCTGCAGCGTAAAAATGTCGGCTGACTTCAACTCTTCAATAAAAGCCAGCACGGCCTTGAGCTGTTTTTTTGACAGCAAATTTTCTGCAAACAGCAGCGGACCAAATTCATCCAGGTGAGAGACCCATTCTGTTTTTGGATAAGACAGCAGAACGCCTAAAACTTTGAATGTTTTCATTTGCCATGCACCTTGCCGCTCAGCGTATTTTTGTGCGTGGCGTCACCAAACAAGCTGACCTTGCTTGTGCCATCCGAACAACCGTTGCCGAAACTGAAACCACAGGATGAACGGTGGTTGAAGGCCAGTTCGTTATCAAACGGTGTTTTCCCTGCGTACTCGCGGTGATTTGTCGGAATAACATAGCGGTCTTCATAGTTGGCTATTGCCATGATCTGGTACATATCGTCGAGGGTTTCCTGATCCAGACCGACACGATCAAGAATTTCGGTCGCGTTAATACCTTCTACCGTGCGGGCACGCATATAGGCTCGCATTGCGATCATTCGCTCAAGCCCGTCGATAACGGGTTGTTCTTCTCCCGCCGTCAGCATGTTGGCCAGGTATTTAACCGGGATACGTAACCTGGTCACATCGGGAATGACGCCATCGCTCTCGATTTTGCCCTGTGCTGCCGCATTCTGTATCGGTGACAGGGGTGGGATATACCAAACCATTGGCAATGTGCGGTATTCGGGATGCAGCGGGAATGCCACCTTCCAGTCCATTGCCATTTTGTACACGGGCGATTGTTGCGCTGCCGTGATCCAGCTATCCGGCACACCATCCTCTTTGGCCTGATTGATGACTTCGGGATCATGCGGATCAAGAAAGATATCCAGCTGTGATTGGTATAAGTCCGCCTCGTCAGACGTGCTTGCCGCTTCCGCGATACGGTCGGCATCATAGAGCAGCACACCCAGGTAGCGGATACGGCCAACGCAGGTTTCCGAACAGACCGTTGGATCACCCGCCTCGATACGCGGGTAACAGAAGGTGCATTTTTCAGACTTGCCCGACTGCCAGTTGAAATAGATCTTCTTGTATGGACAGCCACTGACACACATACGCCAGCCACGGCACTTGTCCTGGTCGATCAATACGATGCCGTCTTCCTCGCGTTTATAGATTGCACCGCTTGGGCACGAGGCCACACAGGTTGGGTTCAGGCAATGCTCACACAGACGCGGCAAATACATCATGAAGGTGTTTTCGAATTGCCCGTATATCTCCTTCTCGATGTTTTCAAAATTCGCATCCTTGCTGCGCTTGCTGAATTCGCCACCGAGAATCTCTTCCCAGTTGGGTCCCCAATGCGGTTTTTCCATCCGCTCACCGGTGATTACCGAGCTCATTCGCGCAGTCGGCGTCGTTTGCGAGGCTGGCGCATTTTGCAGGTGCTGGTAATCGAAGGTGAAGGGCTCGTAATAATCGTCGATTTCCGGCAGATCCGGGTTGGCGAATATCTTGGCCAACAGGCGGAATTTTCCACCCATTTTTGGTTTGATTTTACGCTTGCCGGATAGTTTCCAGCCGCCGTTCCAGAGAGCCTGATTTTCCCACTCGCGCGGGTAACCGACACCCGGTTTGGTTTCAACATTATTGAACCATGCGTACTCAACACCCTGGCGTGAAGTCCAGACATTTTTGCAGGTCACTGAACAGGTATGACAACCAATGCATTTGTCCAGGTTCAGGACCATGCCGATCTGTGCCCTGATTTTCATGCTGTAGCCTCCTCGCCGGATTCGGCGGGTGTAACGCGCCATTCGAGCTTTTCAAGTTTGCGTACTACTACGAACTCATCTCGGTTGGAGCCAACGGTCCCGTAATAGTTAAACCCGTAAGCCAGTTGCGCATAGCCGCCGATCATATGGGTTGGTTTAATCACGGCACGGGTGACAGAATTATGAATACCGCCGCGGTGACCGGTGACCTGGCTCAGCGGTGTATTTACAATCTTCTCCTGCGCGTGATACATCATGACCATGCCTTCCGGTACCCGTTGACTGACCACAGCACGGGCTGCAATGGCACCGTTGGTGTTGTAGAACTCGACCCAGTCGTTGTCTTCGCAATCGATCTTGGCTGCATCGGTTTCAGACATCCAGACACAGGGCCCGCCGCGACTGAGGGTCAGCATCAGCAGGTTCTCCGAGTAGGTGCTGTGGATACCCCACTTCTGGTGTGGTGTGATCCAATTCAATACGACCTGTTTGGCGCCTTTGCCCACAGCATCAATTACCGGTGCCACGGTCTTGGTGTTGATCGGCGGTTTGTACACGCACAAACTTTCACCAAAGTCCCGCATCCAGGCGTGATCCTGGTAGAACTGCTGGCGTCCGGTCAGCGTGCGCCATGGAATCAACTCATGTACGTTGGTGTAACAGGCGTTGTAGCTGACGTGCTCATCCTCAAGGCCACTCCAGGTGGGTGAGGAAATAATCTTGCGTGGCTGCGCCTGGATATCACGGAAGCGGATTTTCTCATCGTGCTTCGGCAGCGCCAGGTGCGTATGATCACGACCGGTTATCTGGCCCAGGGCTTTCCAGGCCTTGACGGCAACCTGTCCGTTGGTTTCAGGTGCCAGTGACAAAACCACCTCGGATGCGTCGATATCAGAGTCGATTTTTGGCAAGCCTTTTGAGACACCCTCTTCGGTGACAACATGGTTGAGAGCGCCCAGCAACGTGATCTCATCTTCGGTATTCCAGGCGATGCCCTTGCCGCCGTTACCCAGTTTTGACATCAGTGGGCCGAGCGAGGTGAATTTCTTGTAGGTATCAGGGTAATTGCGTGTAACCTCGATAAAGTTCGGCATGGTTTTACCAGGAACCGGTTCACATTCGCCCTTCTTCCAGTCTTTTACATCAAGAGGCTGACCCAATTCAGCGGGTGTATCGTGCAAAATGGGCAGCGCCACGATGTCGGTTTCCGAACCGAGGTGGCCCACGCATAGTTCTGCGTAGGTCTTTGCCAGATCCTTGTAGATATCCCAGTCGCTGCGGCTTTCCCAGGCGGGGTCGACTGCGCGTGACAAGGGGTGAATGAAGGGATGCATATCCGAGGTATTGAGATCGTTCTTTTCGTACCAGGTGCAGGAGGGCAGAACGATATCGGAATAAACGCAGGTCGTGGACATTCTGAAATCCAGCGTAACCACCAGGTCCAGTTTGCCCTCGGTATCGTGGTCAACCCATTCCACCTCACTTGGTTTCTGACCACCCGTCTGACCCAGGTCTTTACCCAGCACGCCATTCTTGGTGCCGAGCAAGTGCTTGAGCATGTATTCATGCCCCTTGCCACTGGAACCCAGCAGGTTGGAACGCCAGATAAACAGGTTGCGCGGGAAATTGCGTGGATCGTCGGGCGCCTGGCAGGACATGCGCAGGCTGCCATTTTTCAAGCGCCCTGTTACATATTCGACACTACTGACACCTTCTTCCTTTGCTTTCCTGGACAGCTCAAGTGGATTTTCCTCCAGCTGAGGAGCAGAAGGTAACCAACCCATTCGTTCTGCCCGGACATTGCAGTCGATCAGGCTCTGGTTCTCCCACGACGATTTCTCTGCCAACGGCGAAAGAATTTCATCCAGTTCCAGTTTTTCATAACGCCACTGGTTGGAGTGAGCATAAAAGAACGAGGTGCTGTTCATATGGCGTGGCGGGCGGTGCCAGTCAAGCCCGAAGGCCAACGGCAGCCAACCGGTTTGTGGGCGCAATTTTTCCTGGCCCACATAATGTGCCCAGCCGCCGCCACTCTGGCCAACACAACCACACATGATGAGCATATTCATAATGCCGCGGTAGGTCATATCCATGTGGTACCAGTGGTTGATCGCCGCACCGAGGATCACCATGGAACGCCCCCTGGTCTTGTCGGCCGTATCGGCAAACTCACGCGCAACCTGAATAATCTGCTCACGCTTGACCCCGGTAATCTGCTCCTGCCAGGCCGGTGTGTAGGGAACATCATCATCATAACTTTGCGCAACCTGGTCATCATCCAGGCCACGGTCCAGGCCATAATTGGCCAGCATCAGGTCGTATACGGTTACAGCTTTCACTGTACCGCCGGCAAGTTGCAGGGTTTTAACCGGTACCTTGCGGTTCAGTATGCTGTCGTGGTCGCTGTGCGCAAAGATCGCCTGGTCGTGTTGCTGGTTTCCGAAGTATGGAAATGCGATGGGTAACACCTCGTCAGCTTGACCGAGGAAACTCAGCATGGGCTTGATATCACTGTCATCCTGCTGGTTCTTTTCTTCCAGGTTCCACTTACCCTGGTCACCCCAGCGCGAGCCAATGGTGCCGTTGGGGACAACCACCTGCTGGCTTTCCTGATCAAATACAACCGGTTTCCAGTCAGGGTTATTCTCGTGGTTCAACGCGTCCGTAAAATCGGAGGCACGCAATGTGCGCCCGGGCACCCACCGGCCCTCTTTGTGATCCAACATGATAAGAAAGGGCATGTCGGAATACTTACGGACATATTCATGGAAATATTCACTCTGATTGTCCACGTAAAATTCTTTCAGAATGACATGGCCCATTGCCATCGCCACGGCGGCATCCGTGCCCTGTTTCGCCGGTATCCAGGAATCAGAGAGCTTGGCCACTTCACTGTAATCCGGCGTTACCGCAACGGTCTTGGTTCCCTTGTAGCGAACCTCGGTGAAAAAGTGTGCATCCGGTGTGCGTGTCTGTGGCACATTTGAACCCCAGGCGATGATGTAGTTGGAGTTGTACCAATCGGCACTTTCCGGCACATCGGTCTGCTCGCCCCAGGTCTGTGGCGAACTCGGGGGTAAATCACAATACCAGTCGTAAAAGCTCATGCAGGTGCCGCCAATAAGCGACAGGTAACGTGAACCACCGGCGTAGGAGACCATCGACATGGCCGGAATGGGTGAAAAGCCGATGACCCGGTCTGGGCCGTAAGCCTTTGCTGTGTAAATATTCGAAGCTGCGATGATCTCGTTCACCTCATCCCATTCACCGCGAACCATGCCACCCAGACCACGCGCCGCCTTGTAGGCTGTTGCTGTTTCCTTATCCTCAACCAGGTGCTGCCATGCGACGACCGGGTCGCTGTGTTCTTGCTTCAGAGCACGCCAGGATTTTAGTAACTCGCTGCGGATCATCGGGTACTTCAAACGTGCCGAGCTGTACAGATACCAGGAGTAACTGGCGCCTCGTGAACAACCGCGTGGCTCATGGTTGGGCAGGTCGGGCCGTGTGCGCGGATAGTCGGTTTGCTGGGTCTCCCAGGTGACCAGTCCACCCTTGACATAAATTTTCCAGCTGCATGAACCGGTACAGTTCACACCGTGGGTTGAGCGCACGACCTTGTCATGTGACCAGCGTCCACGGTAGGCCCGCTCCCAGTCGCGGGGTTCATTGGTGGTGATGCCATGCCCGTCGGAAAACTTTTCAGGTTTTTCCCGGGTGAAATAGGTCAGGTTGTCGAGAAAATGACTCATAGCTTGCTCCGGGGATCAGGGGTTGTGGAATTCCGCGCCTTTACGCAGGTAAAACCACCAGTTAATCAGAATGCAGACGCCGTAAAACGCGGCAAAGCCGAATAATGCGTTTTCCGGTGTCGTGGCCTTTATTTGTTCGCCAAATACCTTCGGGATGTAAAAAGCACCATAAGCGGCGATGGCAGATGTCCATCCCAGTACAGGTCCGGCCTGTTCCTTGTTGAACACCTGTGAAATGGTCCGGAAGGTGGATCCGTTACCGATGCCGGTCGCCGCAAACAGCACCAGGAACAGCACCAGGAAGGGCACAAAGTATTGCTCAGGAGTGGCAGACGAGTATGCCTGCTTCAGATAATAGGCCACCCCCAATGCGCTGAATAACATCACGAATGAAATAATCTGGGTGACCCTGGCACCACCGATTTTGTCAGCGATCTGGCCGCCGATCGGCCGGATCAGGGCCCCGATAAACGCGCCCATCCAGGCAAACATCAACGCGGATGGTCCATTGGGGTTGATCAGGTCATGTGTCATAACGCCGTCAACCTCAACGTGTTGATAACCGAAAACCACCTTGATGGCCAACGCAAAGGTTGCGGCATAACCGATGAACGAACCGAAGGTCATGGTGTAAATCACGGTCATCACCCAGGTGTGAGTGTTTCCGAAAATTTTGTATTGACGCTTGAGGTTGCCACCCACCTCCCCGGGGATTAGCCTCAGCAATGCGACCGTTGCGATTACAATCAGCAGCAGAACGATTTCCTTGGGAACATTGAAGCCGGAACCATTGGCAGCCTCGGGTAACATCAGCCACAGACCGCTACCCGCCGTAAAGAATGCAATCAGCAACATGAACGTGATGATCCCGAATGAGGACAGCGGGTTTCCGATATTAGGAGAAACGTGTTCGTCACGAATGTTGTTCATACCAAACCAGCCTGCAAAGGCCAGCGGAACCAGGAACAATAGCCAGACAAAACCTGCATTTTGCAGATATGTTTCAGTACCTGCCGGAATCTTGCCGATCAGGGTGCCACTGGAGTTCAGCAGTGTCATTGATTCACCGCCGAAGAGACCGAATGTCATACTCAGCGGAACCAGGATCTGCATGGTGGTAACACCGAAATTACCCAGGCCTGCGTTAAGGCCCAGGGCCAGACCCTGCTGTTTCTTGGGATAGAAGAAGCTGATATTGGACATGGATGAGGCAAAGTTTCCGCCACCGATGCCCGACAAAAGCGCAAGTAGCTGGAACTGCCAAAGTGGTGTTTCCGGGTCTTGCAGAGCCATACCTGCCCCGACTGCAGGAATCATTAACAGGGCCGTGGTGAAAAAGATGGTGTTCCTGCCACCTGCAATACGTATAAAGAAAGTACTTGGAATACGCAGGGTAGCGCCTGAAAGACCAGCAATTGCCGCCAATGAAAACAACTCGGATTTGGCGTAAGGAAAACCCAGGTTGAGCATCTGCACGGTAATAATGCCCCAGTACAGCCACACTGCGAATCCGCATAGCAGGCTGGGGATTGAAATCCACAGGTTCCGGCTGGCGATGGATTTGCCCGATGCGGCCCACTGCTGTTCGTCTTCCGGGTTCCAACTTTGAATATCTTTAGCCATTACGTTCTCCTGACCTTATATAGGTTCGTTATGAGCTGACCTTTTTTCATTTGAGCGCATTAATCACACCGGACTTCTGCGGCATGTCGCCTGTACCACCACCAGGTTGCCAGTACACAACTCAGGTAGAACAGGCTGAAAACGCTAATGGCAAGATGGGCTGATCCGGTTGTCTGCAGCGATGTTGCGACAAAGGCCGGTATGAAAAACAAGCCCAGCGCGGCGACGGCGCTGGTGAAGCCCAATGCGACCGAGGCTTCAACGGCACCTGCGGCCTTGGCTGCATCCATGGCTGCCTGGTCTTTGCCTTCGGCGGCACGTTCATGCAGGGTACGGAACACGGACGGCACAATATGAAATACAGAGCCGTTGCCAACACCTGATCCGAGGAACAGCAGCACAAAGGCCGTGAAGAAGCCGGTGACATCAGAACCGCCGTTGCCCGAAGGCAGACTCATCAGCGCCCAGATTCCTGCCAGGAACATGACGGCAAAATTCCAGAATGTGACCTTGGCACCACCCACGCGATCGGACAACCAACCGCCTAGAGGCCTTATCAGCGCACCAGCCAACGGCCCGGTCCACGCCCATTTCAAGGCCCCGGATTCAGGAAACAGGACGGCCAGCAATATCGGGAAAGCGGCAGCAAAGCCGATAAAGGAACCAAAGGTGCCTGTATAAAGCCAACTGAGGACCCACGCATGCTTGTTGCTGAAGATGGCTGTTTTCTCAGCGTAAGATTCCTGAACACCCCGTAAGTTGTTCTGACCAAATGCGACCCCCAGGGTAGCGAGCAGGATAAACGGTATCCAGATCAAGGCGGCATTTTGCAACCAGACCTGGCTTGTTTCACCACCGACTTCATAGGCTTGCGGGAAGCCACCCTTGAACGCCAGCGCGCCACTGAAAATGACGATTGGCACAACGGCCTGCATCACACCAACACCGAGGTTACCGACACCTGCGTTCCATCCCAATGCCGTACCAAGCCTTCTCCGGGGGAAGAAGAAGCTGATATTGGCCATGCTGGCGGAGAAGTTACCACCACCAAGACCGCACAATAGCGCGATCATGACAAATACCACGTAACTGGTATCCGGGTTTTGTACGGCGACCGCCATCCAGAGGGTTGGGACCAGCAAAGTCAGTGTGCTGAAGATCGTGAAGTTGCGACCACCAAATATGGGTACAACAAATGAATAGAGAAGCCGGAACGCGGCACCGGAAAGACCCGGTATGGCAGCCAGCCAGAAAAGCTCACCGGTAGAGAACTGAAAACCAATGCGGGGGAGCTCTACCACCACCACACTCCAGACAACCCAAACCGCGAAGGATAAGAACAAGGGGGGCATGGAGAACACCAGGTTGCGCATGGCAATGGCTTTTCCACCGCCCCGCCAGAACTCCAGATCATCCGGACGCCAGTTGCTGATCCAGCGACCGGCAGTGGCCAACGGCCGGGCCAGTTCTTCCTCGACCATCTTCTCGCGCAGCCCGGGCCTTCTCGCCAGCACCTCTTCACGCTCACCACGTGCCGCCATCCAGGTCCAGATCATGACGCCGGCCAATACACCGAACATCAACATGAAAGTCGTGCTGCGAACTCCGGTTGCATCGACCGCGATTCCGAACATGATTGGAAGGGTGAAACCGCCCAGCCCGCCGATGACACCAACCAGACCGCCTACCGGGCCCATGTTTCCGGCATAGTGATCCGCGAGGCTGCGGTAAACACTGGCCTTACCGATACCCTGTGCGATACCAACAATAAAGGCGAGCGCCGTGAACACGGCAACACCTGTTGCGATGTTAAAAGTGAGGTCCTCATTAATCCTGTGAATGGTGACGGATGTCGGTGGGTAGGACATGAAGAACAGGCAGATGATACATACCCAAAAAACCCACCAGGTAACGGTATCGCCACCAAACTTGTCTGATATCCAGCCGCCAAGAGCACGGATGACACCGGAAGGCAGCACGAATATCAACGAAATCAATGCCGCCTGCTTCAGGGTGAGACCATACTCCGCCATGTAGTATTTGGGCAGCCATAATGACAAGGCCACGAACCCGCCAAACACAAAATAATAAGCAAGCCCATAACGCCAGACCCGGGTTTCGGTGAGGGCCTTGAACTGTTCACCGAGCGTCGGAAAGCTGGCGTTTTTGCGGCGCTCTTCGAACTGGGGGTCAGGGTAGGTAAATAGCAAAAAGACAAACGCCATGATCAGCATCACGACTGAATAGATAACGGGCACCGAGCGCCAACCCATGGCCACGATAATCAATGGCGCAACAAATATATTCAGGGCGGCACCGGCGTTACCCGCACCGAAAATCCCCATCGCAAACCCCTGTTGCTTTTTACCGAACCACGCGGAGGTGTAAGCAATTCCGATCGCAAAGGAGCCGCCGGCCAAACCAATACACAGGCCAATCACGAGGTATTGCCAGAACTGGTCGGCAAAGTGCAATCCATACGTTGCAATGGCAACGAGCAGCATCTGGCCAAAGTAGACACGTCGCCCGCCAAACCTGTCGGTCAGGATGCCAAGTGGCAAGCGCACCAGCGAGCCGGTCAGTATCGGGGTGGCTATCAGCAAACCAAACTCGGTTTCGCTTAATCCCAGTTCCTCTTTGATCTTGATTCCGATAACGGAAAACATGGTCCACACGGCAAAATTGATGGTAAATGCCAGCGTGTTCATGCTGAGGACGGAGATTTGTTTCTTCTTATCGTATTCGAAAACGGATGGGGTGCTTGTCATTAAACTTTCCTGCTACTTCAGTCTGCCGGTTCTTTAGCGCGTTATTCTTCGTTGGCGAGTGAGCATCCGATACTCTTGAATTGCCGTTGCCTTTTACGCAGCCATATCGAGGGCAACTTTTCCATCCCTAAACTCGAAATGAGTGGCGCAAAGATGCATTTTTGGGCATGGATTTTGGCGGCCTTCAAATACGGCGCCAACATAGCGCTATATCAATAGAGTGTCAAGTCTATAGATCATTTTATCTATAGATTGTCATATCTATTGAAATATGCGAAAGTGTTACTTAGGCATTCAGATGGAAGATGATTGAAATGTACCTTAGCCGGCCAGCCGAATATGCCCTGCGGGCGATGGCGCATATCGCCCGCCTGGAGCCTGACACGAGAGTCTTGACCCGCGATCTCGCCGAGGCAATTAATGTGCCGGCGCCTTTTCTTTCCAAGATCATGCGTAGGCTTGCGGCTGACGGTATGCTCGATGCAAAAAAAGGACACCACGGTGGGTTTTTACTTGCAAAACCACCAGAGAAAGTCAGGTTTATCGATGTTTTTCGCGCGGTGGATTTTGAACCGGTCGCCGACCATTGCCTGTTCGGGCTGGAGAATTGTGACTCGCAAAATCCGTGCCCGCTGCACCCGGAATGGAGCGTTCTGAAAAGTCAGATCGAGCAGTGGGCCACGTCGCATACCTTGAGTGATTCGTTGAAATTACCTGGAGATTCCAAGACTAACAGCAACTGATCCAATATCTGCTTCCCGGCGGGAAGTGGTCATCGACAATCGGCAGAAACCAGGTGAACACAATCCAGGATATTCAATGAATCATTTGCTGTTACTCAAAGAACCCAAAAGCCGATGTCAGACAGGCTGACGGTCAAGGCGAAAACCACCTTGCTCCCGTTCCTTACGGGCCAACTTAAGGGTTGGCCGCGGAGCGCGATCAAAAAGCGCCTCAGAAGTGGTTGCGTCAGCGTCAACGACGTACAGGTTACCCGACATGACCACGACCTGTCGGTGGGCGACCAGGTGCTTGTCGAAGCCTCCGCCCGAGGCACCTCCAGCATGCGACCCAGGCTCGACATCCTGTATGAGGATCGAGATCTGATCGCTATCAATAAGCCTGCCGGGTTGTTGTCGGTTCGTTCCCCCAAGGGCAAGGAGCCGCATGCGTTGGGCATATTGCGTGAGCAACTGTCACGCCGGAACAAGTCGATGAAACTGTGGCCGGTGCACCGAATTGATCGCGATACTTCCGGGGTTTTGCTCTTTGCCACCTCCCGGGAGAAGCGGGAGGTGGTGATGAGGGGCTGGAGCGCTGCGAAAAAAACCTACCTGGCGATTGTGGAGGGTTGTCCAAAACCTGCGGCTGGCACCATCAATCAACCTTTGCGTCTTGACCCCGTAATCTACCAGATGCATGTCGGGCCTCACCCAGACGCCAGGCATGCTGTGACCCATTTCACAACCGAACGCAGCGTGGGTCTGCGAACGCTGTTAAGGGTCGAACTGGAAACCGGCCGCCAACATCAAATACGAGCTCACCTGGCATGGCTGGGACACCCGGTCGTTGGTGACCAACGATACGGTACGGCCGGGACGCGAATGGGCCTGCATGCCTTGCGGCTGGAAATCACCAGGCCAGGTACGAGCAAGCCGCTGATATTTGAAACG
>Ga0316187_10002825_pt1 | contig 15176 bp, 17 predicted proteins | sample CroRivburrow1_MG_FD_204927 | JGI IMG/M metagenome (GOLD analysis project Ga0316187, IMG submission 204927) | Coastal sediment microbial communities from Maine, United States - Cross River worm burrow 1 | ecosystem: Environmental > Aquatic > Marine > Coastal > Sediment | place: USA: Maine... | reverse complement strand
TGAAAGATATGATCCGGCCAAGTTGCTTTCCTTAGCTAACTGGCTCAATTGACCTCGTGAAACCATCTGGGAAAAGCTATCCTAATAACGCATAGTCAAACGGAAACTGACTCGATTTTCATCATAATCCCTGTCTGACCCCGTGGAATCCTGAATGGTATATCGATAAGCCAGCGACCCGCGAAGATGGGGGCGCAACTGCCGGCTTATCTCTTCTTGAATGGTGCACAGCCCCGTTTTCCTATTGGTAGAATGAAAACTGGTGCGCGTACAAGCTGCACTGAGCACCGAAGTCGTGTGGCCAGAATATCGCCAGTTCCAGGAGGCATTGCCACCGTATGACACCTCATCCCTGCTCAACAGCGCAAATGCGTGGCGCTCATGAAACAAGGCGAAAAACAATTTGCTTTTTGAGGCCTGGTAGACAAACGAGGTCTCACCCCGTTTGCGGAGAAACACTTCATCGGTTAATGCGAACACATCGACGGGAAGCACGGTCACCGTCTGGCCAGGCAATGGATTAGCCACGACCTTGCCGGTTGAGGGGTCAAAAAAGATAAATGCTGTCCCAGCAAGCGCCAACTGCTGTGTCGTGGTTGTGTCCTCAAGGTAACTGGCTTTCCATAGCGTTCTTCGATTTTTCAACTCGAAGCTTCCGCTCCAAACCTGGCCCACGTTGGTACCAACATCACTATTGCGCCATGACACACTCAATGATGTTCTTGTGGTTGGATTCAATGCGAAAGTGACGGATTTGAACCTCTCGCCATACAAGGCATCAATAGACAAATGGTTGGAAGGTCGCCAGCCAAGCCCCACGGCCCAGTAGCCGCCATTCCGGGTAGGCCGAGTAGACACGAACTCATTGTTCTCATAGCCGCCCTGCGCCAGCACGCTCCAGGAATCGAATACCTGATAACGCACCTCACCGAATGCGCTTTCACGATTAATGTCACCTCCAGCGTCCCGGTTCGATTTGCTGTTGCGGTAGTTCATCCGCCACTGAAGCTGGGTAAACCTCCTGCCACTGTTGAGGCTAGCTTCGTAAAAGTTCGTTGTGCTATCCGAAGCGCCCTCTTCAAACGTCACCTCATTGAATTTGTAGCGCATCAGAGCTTCAGCCAGGTTGCTGAAATTATGCCGATAATAGGGACTGACACTGTAGGACACGCTATTTACCCGCGCATCAGGATTTAACTCATCAACGGAGATTGTCTGCTCAGGAGAAATAAGCACTTGCCGCATAACAGCCTCAGCATCAACAAACAGATGCTCTCTGATGGGCTGGGCGTTCACTTCCGCCTGGAGTTTGTGATTGATGGCGTTCCTGTTGCTATCCACAGCATAGAACAGGTTTTGCATGAGGTATTCAGCACCCAGTGTGAGACGGCTCCCTTCTTTATCAACAGAAATACCAGGACTCACATCGGTGATGAACTCATCTTCCTTACCAGAAGCGCTCTGAAGAGTGGCATTATCCGTGTAGAATTCTCCTATACTCAAGGATGGATGAATTTCCCACTCGGAAGCAACTGCGGCTTGAACCGTTAGACATACCACCAAACACGCAACTGCCGTCGAATACAAAACTCCAGCGCGGTGGCGTAAATATCGTGTCTGAATTGCTCCTAGGCTATTGACCGTAGACACCATAAAGCCCGCCGTAATAACCTCCTCTAGCAGGCTGTGGGCTTTTATTGAGCGCCAAGCCGATTATTTTGGCTGGATCAAGGTGGGAAACGGCCTCTTTTATCGCGCTTTGCGGCGTTTTTCCTGCCTCAGCCACTACAAGAACCTGCCCCGCCAGCCTGCTAATCACACTGGCATGACTCGTCGCTAAAATCGGTGGACTATCAAACAGTATAGCGCGGTCAGAATATCGCTGAGCCAGCTCCTTGCAGATCTCACGCATGCGCTCGCTAGCCAGCAGCTCAGCTGATTGGACATGTGCCTGGCCCGCCGGCAACACCCACAACTTGGGCACATCGGTTCTGACGATGACATCCTTCAATGTCATCTTGCCATCAAGCACATCCGTCAAGCCTGGCGCACCCTCCAAACCCATGGCCAGGGTAAGAGCTGGACGCACCACATCTCCATCTACGAGCAAGACAGTGGTATCCATTTCCATAGCCATGCTCATGCCAAGGTTGACGGTCATAAAAGTCTTGCCATCGCCTTGCAGTGCGCTGGTAATCATAATGATGTTTGCATGATCAACATCGCCATTGCCAAAAGCATTGATAAGCAGCGGCCGCTTCAACTGTCTGTATTCCTCAGCCAAAACACTTTGCCTGGCCTCATGAACCAGAAAGCCGCTCTTTTCCAGCGCATCCATATCCAGATGGTGCAGCCTGGTCGGCGAAGGAATCGCCACCTTGCCCTTGGTGTGCTCCTTAGTCTGGACCCTGGACGTTACTGACGGCCTCTTTTCCTGTTCGTCTTTGCGCTGGACGGCATTGCCCATGCGCTTGAGCGCTTTTTCTATTTTACTCATGACAATCCCCTCACTACAGAAAACTCCCAGGAATAAATTGCAGGATTTTCTCCGCTACACCTATTCCTTCGCCATGCATCCATATGACCGCCCCATAGGCGGCCACCAACACCAAACCCGTAAAAAACAACGCAGCAACCTCCAGGCGCACCTTAAGCAAGGCGCCAGGTAGCCACACCCGTGACACCGTGCCAAAAACCGGCAGTCCCGTAATCTCACGCAAAGTATGGCGGTCGTAGACCAACGGGCGGAGCTGCGACAGGAAAAGTGCCAGTGCCAATCCAATACCCATACCCGCCAACAGCACCACGCTGCTGAAAAGCAATCGATCCGGCCCCGATGGTGCAAGCGGCACACGGGGAGGGTCAACGATCTTGAAACTAAGCTCGTTGCCACTCTGACCGACATCTTCCGAGATTCTTGCCGATTCGCGGCGCTCGACCAGCGCCAGGTAGTTTTTCTTGTTGACATCATAATCCCTGTTCAGGGTTTTTAGTTCGATTTCAACCTGCGGCTGTGTATTGACAAGATTCTTCAGCTTGGCCACGCGCCCCTTGAATTCCTTAACCCTCACGCGAGCACTAGCCAGATTGGCATCAGCCTGGCGTAAGTTCATTTGGATCTGTTGATACATCACCCTGTCATTGGCCTGATTGGAAGGAGGATTGGCGGCAATGGCCTCAAGCTTGCCCTGCCTCTGTTCGTCAAGCGTTGCGATTGTGGCCTTGATTTCCTGCACATCTGGATGATGTTCGGTGTATCTCAGCAGCATTTCATCCAGCATGGTCTGCATTTTCTGGATGCGCTGATCAAGCTGTGCGACCACTGGTGTTTCCGGCATTGGCATGGGATCGATATCGTCTTCCACCTCTTCAAGCTGCATCTCAAGCTCGTCCCGTCGGTACTGCTCTTCCTGCAATTGCAGTTTGGCCGATTCCAGTTGCGCCTGTGCCTCCTGCAGGCTTTCAAAAAAGTTCCCCGACTGCCTGGGCAGGACTCCTACATGCTTGCGCTTGAACGCCGTCAATTTGGCTTCAGCCTCGACAAGCTTGGCTTCGTACTCCTTGATTTGCTTGTCCAGAAACTTCTGGGCTGCGTCTGATTCCTGGCGCGTTTCCCCCAGTGTGTCCTCAACGAAAATCGTAAGCAGCGACTGCACCACGCCCTTGGCAACTTGTGGGTCCTCGTGTTGATAAGCAATGGTGTACAGGTTTTCCTCGCGCCGCATGCTGCCGATCTCAATGGTGTTGGCCAATCCATCCAGCAAAGACTCCATCTGCTCAGGCGTCTCTACCCTGATGTCCATATCCGTCATACGTGCGACCTTTTCCAGACTTGGCCTGCTCAGCAAGGTGCGCGTCATCAGACGCACTCGATCGGTGGCATTAGTTTGCACGGCCAAGCCCTTCAGCAGTGGGCCCAGAATGGTTTGGGTGTCGACATAAACCCTGGCGCTGGACTGATACTGATCCGGCATGCGCGCCACCATCACCCAGCCGATCACAACGATGACCCAGGCAAACATCATGGCGTACCAGCGATAGTGCCATATCCCGCGAGCATAAATAATAAGTTGTTTAATAAGTTCCTGCATGGGTTTTCCCTAGATCCTCAGCGCTTGTCTCTTTAGAACCATGCCTCGGGGATAATCAAAATATCGCCGGGCAGCATGTCCACATTGGCCGAAACATCCCCTCCCTTGATCAGGTCATCGAGGCGAACAAGGTATTGCTCCTGTTTACCATCAACAATCCTGGAAATCGTCGCGCGGTTTCCAGAAGCAAATTCAGTCAATCCGCCAACAGTTATCATGACGTCCAGTGCCGTCATATGCTCCCTAAAGGGCAAGGCCTGCGGCTCGACTGCTTCTCCAATCACCCGGATCTGTTCGCTGTAGCGCCCAACGAAACCTGTGACCGTGACGGTAACGACCGGATTTTTTATGTATTTTGATAAGCGGGTCTCCATTTCTCTTGCCAGCATGGTCGGTGTTTTTCCGCTGGCTGGAACATCCTCCACCAACGGCATGGTGACCCGGCCGTCAGGCCGGACTGGGGCTGAGCTAGATAGCTCCTTATTCCCCCAAACAAATACATTGACGTTATCGCCGGGACCAATTAGGTAGAGAGGCGTATCTCCACTGTAGCTAGCTGATTCCAATTTTGATTTCACGCAACCGCTTAGAACAGCAACGAGCGCCAGGCAAATCGCCAAGCCAAACAGATTAAAATCACGCCAAATTTTCATTATATCTCCTCTCAGAGCTTGTTAACGTATTATTGCAGACCGCCGCTGATCCGTTAATCTTTTTGCATTGTACACAGCCGTTTCCACAAGCGGCAAGTGATCTTAATCACGGGGAGGAAAAAGAAAAACCCGGCGTATTTCTAAATTTGGGCAACTCCTCCACTATACATATCGCCTTGCCGAGAATGAGCCTTAATTTCCACCCCTTCCTTGCTTTTCCCGAAGCTTGCGCTCCCATGCGAGAGATGTGCGCACAATAGCTTCCAGTTCGTCATAGCGGGGTTTCCAGCCCAGCTTCTGGCGAATACGGTCAGCGCTGGCCACCAACGATGGCGGATCGCCCGCTCGCCGCTCTTGTTGTCGAAAAGCGATTGGCTTGCCGTGGACCTTCGCCACCATATCCAGCACCTCGCGCACGCTGTAGCCATGTCCATAGCCGCAATTCATGGTTTGCGAAGCGCCCTCCCGGCGCAGATAGTCCAGAGCCTTCAGGTGCGCGTCCGCCAAATCCTCGACGTGAATGTAATCACGCACCCCCGTGCCGTCCGGCGTCGGATAATCATCGCCGAAAATGGCTACATGGGGACGCCTGCCGACTGCCACCTCGCATGCCACCTTGATGAGCAGGGTGGCGTTTTCTGTCGACTGGCCGATTCTGCCTTCCGGATCGCAGCCGGCGACGTTGAAGTATCGCAGGGTGACATGCCTGAGATCCGATGCTGACGCCAGGTCGCGCAACATCCATTCGCTCATCAGCTTGGAAGTGCCGTAGGGGTTGATAGGTACAGTAGCCGAATCCTCCCCGGCAATACCATCGGTGGGGATGCCGTAGACGGCAGCGGTGGACGAAAAAATGAAATGCTTCACGCCATGCCTTTGACAGCATTCGAGCAGGTTTCGGGTGCAGCAGGTGTTGTTGCGGTAATACTTCAATGGGTCGCTGACAGACTCCGGCACGATGGTATGGGCAGCGAAATGCATCACCGATTCCACATCGAATTGCTTCAATACGCGATCGATGAGACTGGCATCGCCGCTATCACCCTCAACAAACTCACCGTACATCACCGACTCGGCAACCCCGGTGGACAGATTGTCGACCACGACCACTTTTTCGCCAGCTTCGCCCAACTGCCGCACGACATGACTGCCAATGTAACCGGCGCCGCCGGTTACAAGTATGCCCCGCTCATTCATCTCGTCATGCCCAAGCCCTGCATGGCTAGCGCGAACCCCTGCCCAACAGCACGACTTCCACCGTCTGTAGCAAAATGAGCATATCGATCAACAAACTATGGTTCTTGGCATAGTACAAATCGAATTGCAATTTTTCCCTGGCATCCTTCTCGGATGAACCATAAGGATAGTGCAGCTGCGCCCAGCCCGTGATGCCAGGCTTAACCCGGTGCCTTTCAGCATAATGTGGAATCTTCTTGCTCAACTCGTCGACAAAGCTCGGCCGTTCGGGGCGCGGGCCAATAAAACTCATTTGGCCTCGTAGCACATTCACGGCCTGCGGAAGCTCATCAATACGGAATTTTCGGATAAAAGCACCGACCTTCGTCAGCCGCGGATCAGCTTTTTCAGCCCACTGCGCCTGGCCGTCGGCCTCGGCATTCACAACCATGCTACGAAATTTCAACAGCTCAAACGTATGGCCGCCCTGACCGACACGCATCTGCCGGTAAATAATCGGTGCACGCATGCCTTCTTCCCGCATGATCGCCAGGGCGGTGATGAGCATCAAGGGCCAGGTCACCAGCAAGATCAGCAAGCAGGCTGAGATATCGAAGCCGCGCTTGACGATTTCACGCGCCGCCGTCTGCTTGAAACCATCCGAAAAAATCATCCAACTGGGATTTAGCAGGTCCAGCCGCACCTTGCCCGCCTCGCGCTCAAAGAAATTCACCAAATCTATAATTTCGAGGCCACTGAACTTGCAGTCAAGCAGCTCATCCATCGGCAAACTGCCACGCTGGTCATCCGCGGCCACGACGATCTCATCAATCTCTTTCTCCAGGGCTAGATCAAGCAGGGAACCCTCGTGCCGCAGTACCAGATGCGACTCTACGATCTCTGCATCCCCCTTGGAGGGCACAAATCCGATGATGTTGAAGCCCCGCCTGTCTGATCGCCGTCTTAATTGCTGATTAATGCTGGCGGCGCGCTGTCCCACGCCCACAACCAACACCCTGCGCCTAAGCAGGCTTTCATCAACCGTTTGGAAAAAAATAGGTCGTATGGTGCCGATAATAAAAAACGCCAAAACAGCGGCCAGCGCCAAAGCGCCGCGCCCCAAGTACACAAAGGGAAGGATATAAAAAAGCAACGACAGAATCATTCCACCCAACATGAAACTGGCGACGGTTCTTAACAAAACACCGAGCATTCCTTCACGCAAGCGTGCCTGGTAAAGCCCGAGCGCCACCATGGAAAGCATCATCACGATGGTAAACAACAGCGCTCTGGGCATGATTGGCCCGATGCTGGCTACAATTTCAGCTGTGTTTCCGGAAAAGCGCAGGTATACCGCGGCATAGACGGAGAACAACAGGATGAAAGCCTCTGCGATCCCCAGCACCAGAAACGGGGTGCGCAGGTAATGGTTAAACAGGCGTATTGCGCCCACTAGAAGCACCCAGCCAGAAACAACATGCCAAACACGCCGGTCAGGCCTGCCGCTGTAACGGCATTGCGGCGTCCACGATCATTCGAAAAACCTTTCACTGCAAGAACCCGGCTCCATTCATAACGTCGGTGCATGTATAGTATTATCTTCGGCGGCTACCACGTGACTACGGTCACAACCAGCAGAAACCGCCATGGGTCGGCATGGCTGTCATGAGTGCCCAGCATTAAATTCCAGAAAATGTCTCCCCTCACTCCATGATGGGCGGCGCTGCAGCGTTGGTCAACGTCACAAAACTTTGCAAACAGGAGACCGTGCCGTAAATATACTGGACTGGCATATCACACGCATGAATCGCCTGTTCCCTTCCAATAGCCCCGACTCTAACATCCGGCCAATGAACACAGCCCCTCCGCCCATCATGGTCGTTGGCGTAGACCGCTCCGGCACCACGCTTCTCAGCCTGATGCTGGATTCACATTCCCGAATCGCCATTCCTTATGAGTCGAAATTTTTCATGCGCTATCACAATATGCCCGACCAGCTTGGAAACCTTGCCGAGCCGGAAGCACGACGTGCGCTGATCGAGCGCATGCTCAATGAACCCTCGGTGCGCCAATGGGGGCACACGGTAGCAATCGGCGACGTCGAGCTGGACCGTTGCACTTCGTTGGCATCCAGCATTGATGCTTTATACAGCGCCCATGCACGGGCATGCGGCAAGGACATCTGGGGGGATAAAACGCCATCCTATATTACCTCGCTGCATGTGCTTAATGCCTTGTTCCCCGAGGCCAGGTTCATTCACATTATCCGCGATGGACGTGATGTAGCCAGCTCGCTTGTTCAACAGTGGTGGGGTCCGAACGATTTTGCCGAGGCCATGCGCTACTGGCACGAGCGCGTATCCTGCGCCAGGAAAATGCTTCGAATGTTGCCGGAGAACCGTTTCATCGAAGTTCGCTTCGAGGATTTGGTTGCGAATCCACGCAATACTCTGGAGTCCATCACAACCTTCCTTGGCCTGGACTTTGAGGAGGCCATGCTTGACGCTTATACGAGGAAGGCCAGCTCTCGGGTGGGAGAGAGCCTGAGCGAAATCCACCCACACTTGCATGAAAAACCAAACCCTGAGCAGGCATACAAGTGGAAGAGGCAGGTACCGGCCTCGGATCAGGCCATCGCCCATGAGATCGCTGGCCGCACGCTGGCGGAGCTTGGCTATGAGCAGGGTGCAACCCAGCACCCGGGCAAGTTGTTCCGGGAGCTCTATCATCGCGTTCGCTCGGCATACATCTGGCGTTTCGGCAACAAAAAACCGCCGACCGGCGGCTGAACGCTCATAAACCCAAACTGATGCCCGCATCGCCCCGCATTTCCGTCATTATGCCCACGCATAATCGGCCAGAATTATTGGCTGAGGCCATTGACAGCGTGATGGCGCAAACGGTTGAGGATTTCGAGCTGATCGTCGTTGATGATGGTTCGCAGCCGGAATCGCCCATCGAGTCGCTCATTCAGCAATTCGGGCCGCGGTTGCGCGGTGTCCGTCATCCTGCCCCCAGGGGCGGGCCGGCGGCAAAGAATACTGGCGTGCTGAAAGCCAATGGCGAATTGCTGGCCTTTCTCGACGATGACGATCTCTATGCGCCTGAGTATCTGGAGAAGGCAGCCGACATGCTGGAGCGCAATCCCGATATTGGTGTCGTTTTCATGGGTGTGTCCTGGTTCGGCACGTCGGCGGAGTGGGGGGGAAATGCTTATGATAACGGCATGCGCCTGGTGCTGGAAAAAGCGGGAGGAAATGAAACCGAGCCGGGCGTGCATCTTTTTGGTGAATTGCTGGTCGCCGCCCTTCTTGATCGCGTTCCCATGGCGTTCCAGAGACCAGTCGTGCGCCGTGAGGCGTTTGAACAAATCGGCGGCTACCGCTCCGGTTGCTTGCTCTGGGACTGCGACTGGGCCATACGTGCGGCCATTGCCGTCTCCTGCGCGCTGATCAGCGAGGGATTGTACCTGCAACGATCGGACCAGCAGGGCCTGTCCTCGCGCCCGTCACGCAAGCTGGAGCAAATGCAATCCAATGCGGAAATAAAGGAGCGCCTGCTGGGCGAGCATGTTGAAGACATGGAAATGGCCGCCTTGCTGCGCCGGTCGGCGGCTCAGGCGTGGTTCGATATCGCCTACCATCACCTGCTGGGAAAACAGTGTGCCTCGTCGCTGAATGCCTGGCGGCGGAGCCGCAAGTTATCTCCACAGGTTGCCGGCAAAAAATTTTTAGCCCGCCTTGCCCTGAGGAGTCTGGGAATAGGAAAAGGAGCACCCGCCGATTAGAACTTGATCAGACTCATGCCTGTTCAAAGGCTCTGGCTCGAATCTCCATCAAGCAAATGCTGGATCAACTTCTCGGCTGCCCCATCTTGCCAATCACGCTCTCCTACAATGCGGCCGATAAATTTTCCGTCGTGGCCGATGATGTAGGTAGTCGGCAACGCACGCACCTCATAGTCGTTTCGCACGGCGCCTTCGGCATCCAGCAGGGTGTGAAAGTGCAGGCCTATATCCTGCATGAATGATTCATGCCCCCCTTGCGGTTGCCAGGATCAACATTCACGCACAGCAGCTCCAGCCCCTGCTCGCGATAATCGTCCCATGTCGAGTGCAACTCTGGCATTTCCTTGCGGCAGGGCGCGCACCAGGTGGCCCGGAAATGCAGTAACACCACCCTGCCTTTGAGATCAACCAGCCGCTGTTCGCCGCCATGCAACGACGGCAGGGTAAAATCCGGGGCGGGCATGCGCTCCTTGGGAGTTAGAATCCCCGTATCCTCCAGAGAATCAGCCAGCGCTAGCGACGAAATCGCCGACAGCACAAGCGCGAATGGAACGAGGCGGGCGAAGCGGCTCAATGATCGTGACTGGACTTGTGCCCGCCTTCATGCTCCTTTTCGCTTTGCTGCCGCTGGTGACGGATATCGCGCACCTCGGCATCAATGCTGAGTGTGCTTTGATCTGATAATTTCAGCTCAATAATCACCGTCTCCCCTGCCCGCAAGGGATGCTTGAGCCCTGTGAGCATGAGGTGCTTTCCACCAGGCGCGAATTCCAGGCTGCCGTGCGCCGGTGCCACCACCTTATCCATGCGGCCCATCTTCATCATGCCGTCATGCATGCTCATCTCATGAAACTCCACCGCCTTGGCCACCGATGATGTCGCTCCGATAATTTCCACGGCTTCATCGCCATGATTGGTGAGCGTCAGATAACCCGAGGTCACTTCAGAGCTTGGTGGCAGGGCGCGCACATGCGCGCCTGATACCATCAGCGCCTCGGCCATGCCGCCAGCGGCGGCAGTTTGTGCTGTGACAAATATGCTAAGAAACAAAACAACTATGAAACGCATTGATATACCCTCTTTATTTTCCGAGTGTTATTTACCGCAACTGGCGGCGCACCGCTGCAACGATATCCTCCGGCTTGGTATGGTGACTCATCATGTCGACCACCGCCCCATTGCCGTCGATCAGGAACAGGTGATCGGCATGGGCCATTTTGTAATCGTCATCCGCTTCCGAGTCCTGGTCGAAGAACTTGTTGAAATACACCTGATAGTCCCGGGCCACGGTTTTCACCTCTTCCTTCGTACCGCTCAGCCCGATGATGCCGGGGTGGAAATAGCGGGCGTATTCCGTTACCACCTCCACCGTATCACGCTCCGGATCGACGCTGATGAACAGGCCTTGCACCTTGACTCGCTCCGCCTCATCAAGCATATCTAGCGCCGCACCGACATTGGCCAGCGTCGTCGGGCACACGTCCGGGCAATGTGTATAGCCGAAGTACGCCAGCACCAACCTGCCACGAAAATCGTGCAACGATACCGGCCCGGAGGCGGCATCAAGCGTAAAATCGCCTCCCAGCGAAGCACCACCAGTGGATTGGTCATCCCTACCATTACACGCAGTTAAAGATGCTGCGATGACGATGGCGATCATCGACATCGTGAAGGATGTTGAACAAGCTCCGGTCACTTTACGCATGATTCCATGTCCGCTTCATTTCCTTGTTAACCACCAGGTCATCCGTGCCAAGCATGGCTGCACCCGTCTCCGGTCGGCATTTTCCGCCACCACCACACCCGTATCCTGCAAAGATATCCTAGCGGAAATGAAAGCAGGAGATTCATAATGATGACACGTGTAACGACCATCTGAAAACCGGAAGCTCAACAAAACACTATCGAAATATAAATCCAAGACAATATAATGCTATATGCACCAGACAAGGAGAGGCCTATGCGCTTGATAGGGTATGCCCTGTTCACCGCTTTGTTTCTATTTTCCGAGGCCTTGCCGGCGATGGCGACGGAATTTACCTGGAAAGACGCATCTGGATCAGAATTCAATCTTGCTGATATTCAGCAACCCGTCGCCCTGCACTTCTGGGCCACCTGGTGCGTACCCTGCCGGGACGAACTGCCAGAACTGGCAGCGTGGAAGAAAGAACACCAGGATGTCAAAGTGGTCACTATCTCGCTGGACCGGAAGACGGAGATGGTCGACGAGTTTCTGAGCGAGGAGGGCGTTGACCTGCCGGTGCTGTTGGCCAAATCAAGTGACTCCATGCGCCTCGGCGTGCGCGGCCTGCCCTCCACTGTCGTGCTGTCGGCGGACGGTGATATCAAGAAACTGTATACAGGCCCAGTGCCGTGGAACGATGAAGAATTTACGCGGGAGTTTCTCGACCTGATGCAGCCGTAAGCGCTGCCTGATAGCACTTCAGGGCTTCGCGGCCAAAACAGGCGAAGATGACGTGCTTGATGCCGGAGCCAGTAACAAACGCGCCCACTTCTTGCACGGCAATGCTTGTCGCTCTCGCCAAAGGAAAGCGGTACACACCGGTGGAAATCGCCGGAAAGGCGATGCTGGTTACGCCATGTTCGCTGGCAAGGGCAAGGCTGTTGCGGTAGCAGTTGGCCAGCAGCTTTTCCTCTCCACGGTCGCCGCCATGCCACACCGGCCCAACCGTATGAATCACCCATTCGGCCGGTAACAGATGGCCCTTGGTGATCCTGGCCTCCCCCGTAGGACAACCACCCATACCCCGGCATTCCTGCAACAGCCCTGGACCCGCGGCGCGGTGAATCGCGCCATCCACGCCGCCACCGCCCAGTAAACTGGTATTGGCGGCGTTGACGATAGCGTCCACTTTTAAGTGGGTGATATCCGTTTCAACGGCTTCGAATTCGCAAACCATCTTTCTCCCCCTGTTTCCTCCAGTCTAGCCCATGGCATCGGTCATCGCCTGGGATTGCATATTCAGCACCTGCATGCAGGATGCCCGGGAAATATGCCTGCTGGAGCCAGACTATGAGACGAACACCAACACCCTTAGCGATTGTATTATTGGCAGCTTTGATCCTGTTGGCCGCGCAGCCAGCCCCAGCTGAAGAAGAAGCAGCGAAACCGAATCCGGTCGAAGCCATCGAGGCGGCTATTCATGCCGCCAATCCCGATCTGCTGATCGATCACGTGCTGCCACTGGAAGCTATTCCCGGCTTGTATGAGGTGCGCGTAGGCAACAACATCTATTACACCGATCCGACTGGCCACTACCTCATCGCCGGCCATATCTTTGATACCGAGACCAAGCAGGATTTGACCGAGGCTCGCCTGGAAGAGCTATCACGTATCGAGTGGAGCACGCTGCCGCTGGATAAGTCCATCGTCTCCGGCGACCCCGAGGGCACGCCCATTGCCGTCTTCACAGATCCTGATTGTCCGTTCTGCGGCAGGCTTGAATCCGAATTGGCCAATGTGAGCGGCCTGAAAATCCACACCTTTCTGTATCCGCTGGAGTCCATTCACCCGAACGCCCGCGCCAAGGCCGAGTCCATCTGGTGCGCGGATAATCAGGTTGAAGCCCTGCACGCGGTGTTGGTTGAGCGCCAGAGCCTTGATTCCGCCGCTTGTGACAACCCGGTGGGAGACATTGTCCAGCTAGGCGACGAGCTCGGCATTCAAGGCACGCCCGCCATCATCGCATCCGATGGCCGCATGCATTCGGGGCTGATGAGCGCCGATGACCTCATGCGCTGGGCCAAAGTCCAGTAACCCAAAAGGAACGATCTTATGCGCCAGAACCGTCAATCAGATGAGCTAAGGCCCATCCATATCGACACAAGCTTCAACATTCATGCTGAAGGCTCGGCCCTGATCAGCTTTGGCGACACGCGCGTGCTGTGCACCGCCTCCATCAGTGACGGCGTGCCGGGCTTTAAGCGCAACAGTGGCAGCGGCTGGGTCACGGCTGAGTACGGCATGCTGCCGCGCTCAACCCATACCCGCGGCGCACGTGAGGCGGCGCGCGGCAAACAGGGCGGGCGCACGGTGGAAATCCAGCGCCTTATCGGCAGATCGCTGCGCGCAGTGATGGATATGGAAGCGCTCGGCGAGCGCACCATTCAGCTCGATTGTGATGTCCTGCAAGCCGATGGTGGCACGCGCACGGCCGCGATCACCGGCGCCTGGGTGGCGCTGAGAACAGCGGTCAACGGCATGCTGCATGAGGGCCAGCTGGATGATGATCCCATCACCGGCCAGGTGGCGGCCGTCAGCTGCGGTTTCGTCGATGGAATCGGCCTGCTCGATCTGCAATACAGCGAGGATTTCGAGGCTGAGATGGACGCCAATTTCGTCATGGCGGTAGATGGAGGTATTATCGAGGTTCAGGCTTCTGCCGAAAAGCGGCCGCTGGCCTGGGAAGAAGTGCTCGAATTGAAAGCGCTGGCCGATAAGGGCATCGCCAAGCTCGCCGCTCTGCAACTCAAGGCCGTCGACGGCTGACGTGCGTCTGGTCATCGCCAGCAACAACGAAAAAAAACGGGCGGAGATCGCCGGCATCCTCGGCCATCTCAGCGTCGAAATCGTGCCGACTGATGAAACAGCGTTCGTCGACGTCGTGGAGGATGGCGATAGCTTCGCCGAGAACGCGCGCAAAAAGGCCGAGGCCTTTTCCCGTGCCAACCATCTTCCCGCCCTAGCCGATGATTCCGGCTTGTGCGTCGACGCTCTTGATGGTGCGCCCGGCGTCTACTCCAGCCGTTATGCCGGGGAGCATGCGTCAGATACCGACAATAACGCCAGACTGCTTACCGAACTGGCGGGAAATTCAATTAGAACCGCTTATTTCACCTGTGCCATCCACCTGTGCTTTGTCGATGACCGCCAGGCCGTGACCGCTTCGGGGGAGGTGCAAGGCGTCATTCTCGACAAGCCCGACGGCGCGGGCGGCTTTGGCTACGACCCGCTGTTTTACTGCCCTGAGCTGGGCAAGAGCTTCGCTCAGGCCGGGCCGGACGAAAAGGCGCGCGTCTCGCATCGCGGCCGCGCCTTGCGTGCGCTGGCCAAAAAACTCGAATCCACCACGGAGGCACAGAGCCTCAGAGAGAATACAAAATGATTATTTCACCTCCATGCCTCCTTACTTCTGTGGTTTTTCTTGCACATGGCCTTTGACCCGGCCTGTCGCCAATGTCCCCGGCTTGCGGACTTTCTTGACGAGGTGCGCGGCAAGCATCCTGATTATCATGCAGCACCCGTGCCCGCCTTTGGTGATTCGACGCCACGCCTGCTCATCATCGGCCTCGCGCCGGGCATGCATGGCGCTAATCGCACAGGCCGGCCATTCACCGGCGACTATGCCGGCCTGCTGCTCTACCAGAGCCTGTTTGAGCTGGGCCTGAGCAATACGCCGCATTCCGAACACGCCGGCGATAGCCTGAGGTTGTCCGGCGTGCGCATTA
>Ga0316187_10002824_pt1 | contig 15176 bp, 15 predicted proteins | sample CroRivburrow1_MG_FD_204927 | JGI IMG/M metagenome (GOLD analysis project Ga0316187, IMG submission 204927) | Coastal sediment microbial communities from Maine, United States - Cross River worm burrow 1 | ecosystem: Environmental > Aquatic > Marine > Coastal > Sediment | place: USA: Maine... | reverse complement strand
ACGCACTGACGTTGCCGCGGCACAGAGGACCACAGCGAAGACCGTGCATCAATGGCGAAATCGGTTTGAAGCTGAGGGTATTGACGGACTGCTGGAACGTCCGCGCTCTGGACGCCCGACAGTCATCAATAAAGAGATCGTTGACAAGGTTTTTTCTGACGACGAAACGTATCCCTGAAGAGGCCACACACTGGAGTATCGAGTTGGTGGCCCGCTGCGCAGAGGTGACGCGGTGGAAGGTACGCCGGATCTGGAAAGCCGCTGATTTACGCCCACACCGGCTCCGTATCAGATCGTCGTCGCGCTGGTGGACAAGATGCTCGAAAACGGATACTCCAAAGAAAATTGCTCGGAGGCAACATGTACCGGGTGATGAAGCAGGTCTGGGTTTTAACCCTGGCCTTATGCGGGAAAGTAGACCTTAAAATGAAGAAAAGTTGCCAGTATCCCGCCGAGAGAGGTATACGCTAGCGATCTTTTGACAACATCGGTTCAACCGCATCGCTGATGGGGGCTGAAGACGAAGCTCCGCCGCGCGATGGTGCGCTGAAAAGTGACGCGAATAAAGGGAGATCAAACATGAAACAACTGCTGCGAATCTCAAGGCTCGTGACCGGAATGGCACTTGCCTTCGGGCTCCTCGCGGTCGCGCACGTCAACGCGGCCCAGGATTACGACCTCGTGATCCTCAACGGACGGGTCATGGACCCGGAGACGGAGTATGACGCCGTCGCCAACGTGGGCGTGAAAGATGGCCGAATCACGGCCGTCACCCAGGACAAGATCAGCGGCAAAAAGACCATCGACGCCACCGGCCACGTGGTCGCGCCAGGTTTCATCGATATCCATGCCCATGGCCAGAACCTCGGCGATTACCGGATGCAGGCCATGCAGGGCGTCACTACCATGCTCGAGCTGGAATCGGGCGTGCTGCCAATTTCCAGCTGGTATGAAGAACAAGGCAAAAAGCGGCTGCCGGTCAACTATGGCGCGGCCGCCGGTTGGACCTATGCCCGTATCGCCACCTTCACGGATACCCAGCCCGAGGCCACGGTCAAGTATTTCCAGGATGCGCAGAAGCTCAGCGGCTGGAAGATGGATGTGGCTACCCCGCAACAACAGGAGAAGATCCTTGATCTGGTGGAACAGGGTCTTGATGAAGGTGCGCTTGGCATCGGCATCAATGCCGGATACGCCCCCGGCTATGGCCGTAAGGAGTATTACGCCCTGGCCGAGCTGGCCGCGAAGCGCGATGTTGCCACCTACACCCATGTGCGCTATGCCAGCAACATGGAACCCAAGAGCTCGTTCGAGGCGGTCCAGGAACTGATTGCCAATGCCGCGATCACTGGGGCGCATATGCATGTCTGCCACATCAACAGCACTTCGCTCAAAGACATCCATTCCACGTTGCCCATGATCGAGAATGCCAAGAAGCGCGGCATCAATGTCACCGTCGGCGCCTATCCCTGGGGCGCCGCCAGTACGGTGGTGGGAGCCGCCATGTTCAGCGGCGAGGGCTGGCCCGAACGCATGGGTTCCACTGCCCATAATTTTCAGCTCGGTCTCGAACGCATGACCGATGAGCAGCTGGCGGATTATCAGAAGAACAAGCCAGGGACTTTCATCGTCTGGCACTTCCTGGACGAGACCAATGCCGAGGACCTGGTGCTGCTCGACGCCTCGGTGCTGCATCCGGATGTGCTGATCGAATCCGACGAGATGTTCTGGATGTTCATGGACGAGCACAATGAGATCCAAAACTACAACGGGGACGCCTGGCCCTTGCCCGAAGGGTCATTCTCACACCCGCGATCGAACGGGACGTTTGCCAAGATTCTGCGCTCCTATGTCCGCGAACGTGGGTTGATGAGCATGCAGGAGGCCCTGCGCAAGATGGCCCTGATGCCAGCCCAGACGCTTGAGGCGTTCGTACCCCAGATGAAAAAGAAGGGCCGCATCCAGCTCGGCATGGATGCGGATATCGTGGTCTTCGATCCCGAAACGATCCGCGATGTCGGGACCTATGAAAAGCCCAACCAACCGGCAGAGGGTGTGCAGTCGCTGCTGGTCAACGGCGAGCTGGTGGTCGCTCGGGGTGAGTTGGTTCTGGACGCCGCACCGGGCCAGCCGATCAGACGTCCGATGACTGATTGAGCGGGGCTGTCGGGGCAGGCCATTATGCGAATCCACGCCGACTTGTTCGACCCCTGGCGCACGTAGCAAAAGCACTGGACAAAACAAAGATACAGATGAATTGGCCAGTTGATTGATTCGCCCATGATTGTCCTTGACTGGCCGGGTTCGCCCGTGGCAGATAAAGCCGCCAATGTCAGCTCCTGGTCGGGAGCACCATCTAGCCAACCTGACATTTCCAAGCATCCCAACAGCGAGATTGGGTGGCCGGGGAATGACCGCTCCTGTTACAGAACGGTCGTTAACTGGACGTGACCTGACTGGAAGAAGTGGGTCGCTGGCATGAGTTCGATGCCGATAAATCGAACGTCCGCTAACGGGAAACTCGGAGTTCAAATCTGGATTACTCCTGCGTAAAGACCACCGAGCGTACTAATGCTGCATTTGTGCGGAATGAGCGGTTCCAGCAGACGATCGATCTGTTGGATGAGCCGACGAAGCCTGAACTGAAAGTCGTCAAATGATGACGTCCCGGATTCAGCAGCTGAATGACGCTTTCAGAACGTCTCTAAGCGCCGATCGCGGACGATTTGTGATGACGAGTGGGGTTGCCAGTTCGGATGCCAAAACAGAAAATTACATTGAGCGATTTCCGTTGCCAGTCTTACCGTGGACGGCTGGATCTGTTTCCAGTGGCGCCATAAGCATCCATTTGTCACGGAAAGGAGGCAGACGAAAATTCGTTTATGGGCGATAAGATACTACGATGACGCATGCCAAACTCAATCCTTCTTTACGATGCCCTGTGGTCTCTGAATAAGGGCCATCTATTGCGTAAGGCCGGCGGCTTGAGCAACGGTCTGTACCTGGAATACGTGCCCGAAATTGCGTTGGTGTTCGATCGCCTACAACGCGACGGCTATCTGCGCGCAGTCGTTTTCCCAGATCGTAATCCGGACTCGATCCAGTTCTTCGCCCTTAGCGAAGCGGGTCGAGAGAAACTACACGAGGTTTCGGGCTGGTACAAACAGCTGCCGTGGTACTTGAAATTCTGGGGGCGGTTGGGACTCCCGCTACCGGACTCATGACAGCTGGTGATTCGCAAGCGAGATACCGGCGCGGTCAACGTCCAGATCGCCGAATGTGCGTTAGGGGTACATTGTCAAAGTCGCGCGATCCGATTCTTGACGTCTTTCCCAGCAATTGTCACGTCTCTGAGCGCCGGTCTCGGTCGCACCGTAATGACGCGCGGTGTCGCTTGTTTGGACGCTGATACGGTCGCTCAAATCCTGGATTCGGTGCGCACGTACTATCGGTTTGACGAAGACATCGATCCATATGAGGAGCACGATATCGTGCCAACTCATTGTCGAGAGGAAGGACTACTATTGGAAGATCGATTATTACGGTGGGAACATGGAGTTCCACTCTCCAGATCCGGCTGAGCTTTCAGTGACGATCCGGGTGCTGACGATCATGCGCGTCGATGAGTACTGACACACACGGCCCTTATCGCGCCCTTTCATCGGGCGACTGATCGGAACCCTGTGCTGCGAACTCCTTGAGCATGTGTTCTTATGGAATGCCGGTGAACTGAAACGAAAACTCGAAGGATTCCGGCAATATTGCAATGCGCATCGCATGCACATTTCTCTCAACGGCGACACACCGTCAGAAACCGCTGGCGAAGCCATCGGCAGCTGTGCCAACCTCACCGATACCAGTGAAAATCTCATTGCCGCGGGCTGTAGCAGGCATCCGTAGCCACTTGAATGACAATTCGCCAGTCACGGGCTACGCCACGGCTACAGGTGACGCAGCCAAGCTTGCGCGACGTTAAATATTCGAGCAAGCCCCAGTTGTTACCAAACACAGGAGGAGCCGATGTCATATTGTTCTCGTGCCCTGGTAACCGGTGCCACTGGCGCCATTGGTGAAGCTATCGCCAGAGGATTGGCATCCGACAATGAGCGGGAGGTGGTGCTGGTAGCCCGCAACCGGGAAAAGGCGGAACGCACCGTGCAACGCATCCGGCACGAAACAGGCAATCATCACGTACGTTTTGAGTTGGCCGACCTTTCCCGGGGCGGCGCAATCGACGATTTTGCGGCACGTTGGGATGGTCCACTGCACATCCTGGTCAACAACGCCGCTGTCACGCCAGGTCAGCAAGAGGAATCCCCGGAGGGGGTGGAACTACAATTTGCCACCAATGTGTTGGCCTACTATCGCATGATTCGTGCCTTCACCCCTTACCTCTTCGCAGCCGAAGGGTCGCAGGTAGTGAACGTCGCAAGCTACTGGGCGGGCGGACTGGACCTGGACGATCTGGAGTTTCGGCGCCGACGCTACAACAATGACGCCGCCTACCGTCAGTCAAAACAGGCCGACCGTATGCTAAGCGCAGCCTTTGCTGAACGCCTGTCTGATCAAGGAATATGTGTCAACGCCTGCCATCCCGGTGACGTAAACTCGACCCTCAGCAACAATCTCGGTTTCGGCGGTCACCAGAGCCCGGAGGAGGGAGCGGACACCCCAGTCTGGCTGGCCATTGGTAGCGCCGGCACCGAAACAACGGGATGCTATTTCGAGAGTCGTCGGGCCGTTCCTTGTAGTTTCAGCAAAGACCGCAATATGGTGGAACGGTTGTTTGATGTCTGTGAAGCCTACGGATGATTCGTTTTCATTCTGCCGTTGCGTCGTGTCGGCCTGGGATGCTGGACGTTAGGGCAGCAAAAACAGCCCTAGCCATCAACCGGTATCCTTCTTCACTTGGATGCACACCATCATCAAGCCACTGGTTCGGACTTGATTCACCGACAGACCAATGTTCATGAATGGGCACACAAACTACGCTTAGCGTCCTGGCCGACTCGCGCATTGCCTGCCGGAAGGGCTCAAGCATGAGGTTTTCCTGTGGGGGATAAACCGGTGGTGGAGGTACCAGCAGAACAATGCCCTTCGGGCACTCTGTTTTATAGCCACGCACTATTTTCCGTACTGCGACCTGGAACTCAGTTGCGGAAATACCAACGAAGCAATCATTGATGCCGAATTGAACCAAAGCGATGTCTGCTGGCGGGTGCAACAAAGCCCCCCTCAGGCGACGTAGGCCGTCCTGGGCGGTATCACCGCACACCCCATGATTATGCAATCGAAATAGGTTCGACGGATAATCCTTTGCCAATAGCTCCATCAGCATGTGAATGTAGCCAGTTGGCACCATGTACCCATAGCTTAAGGAATCGCCAAGCACAGAAAGGGTGATTTGGTGTTGATCCTTGATAAGCGAAGCAAAAGAACTATTCATTATTTTTCCAGAAAGGCCATCACCCTTCGCGTAACCTCATGGCGCCTTTAGTCCTGTCCCGGAGTTTGCTCGCCCAAGTCGAGCCAAAGCTGGAACTGCCATATATGCGCGTTGATGAATACTGACGAATTTAGACCACTAGGCCAGCACGCGCCCTCTTCCAATTCTGGAACGCTCAACTAAGACTACTGTGGCAGTTTGTACGAGACGTTCCCTTCGCTCACCACAATGTAGCGCTTCTCTTGTAGTTCGTTGATCAACGAAATCAACTCCCCTTCCTCAAGCTTCTTGGTGAATAGCGTATTGATGGTGTTGGCTAGCGTCTTAACCTTCCTAGGCCGCGAATGTCCCCGCCCTGCCAAATTCTTTACGATTGCCGCAATTTTTTCGTCGTCACTAGTGGCAGCAGACATACGCAACACAGGGATCTCGGCCAAATCCTTTTCTCTCTGAATCCGAACTTTTCGGGCTTTCAGGTGCTTGATTAGAGGGTCGAAACCAGTGTCTTTCGATATGACGTGAAAATACGCTTCTGGCTCTTTTGCGACCAGTTCGCCGACATAGAATGCCAAGTGGAAATCAAGGGCATTCTTGCCATTGCCACCGATCTTTACGTACTGAGCATTGTCGCCAAGCTGTTGCATAGCGGCAGCCAATTCATACGAAATTTTGGCTTGGCTCGCTCCGACGAAAACGAGAACTTTAAAAGGGTGGCTCGCGAGGATTTCGAGGTTCCTCGGCTGCACGTTTTCGAAATCGATGAGTACGTAATTCGTCGCCAAACCTCTACTCCCTTTTCCTATACCATTTACCGGAACCGGCCAGTCCGTAAGTCACGATTCGCGTGCTGACCATCATGCGCGTAGATGCGCAATAGCGACGCGCATTCACGCCACCAGCTACGGCCTCAAAACTCACGCGTACCACGGCACTTTGGATAGTTCGTACAACCCCAGAAGGCTTTTCCAGAGTTAGAGCCTCGACGCGCCACGCGCTTCACCATCGGGCCATGGCAGGTGGGACACTGGGGTGTCGACTCGGCTCCGGCTGAAGTTGGTTCTTGCCGGTCGTGAACGCTGCTGGCCCTCGCAATCGGTCTTTCACTGTCCACCCGCGGCTTCTTGGAACCGTGCGCTTCTCCATCGGGACACCACTCTCTCGAAGAATGAGATCTCGTACCGCATTTCGGACCACTATCCGCTGTGGGTGGAGTTTCGCCTTTAAAACTGTTTCTACACTCGGCTGCCCCATTTCAGACAAGGCCTCCGCTCTCAATTGCCTGTCCTCCTCGCCGTGTTTTGTCCGATGAGGTCTGAGCGGCAGTAACGGTCAACGCCGCTGGTAAACACCGCTGACGATGAAATCGACACCTAGGGAATCTCGGAGGGGCATCTGAATCGCGGGGTTGAAGCCGACATTTTTGCGGATCTCTGCGATCTCCTCCCGCAGTCGATCAAGGGCATCCGGCCCCAAAATGGATATGCGCGGGTCTTGAGCCAGCATGTGGGCCAGTCGAGGGCCAACAGTGTTGTCATGCCCCGAAAAATTCTCGACCGCGAGGTTTACGCGTGTCGCCCTGAGGTCGACCGTTTTCTGAACAGCTTTACCCCACTCCACTTCCACCGGCACTGAGGAATAACCGATTGCCCCAATTTCGATCACAAAATCGTCTTCCAGCAATCTCAGTGCCTCATGATTAAGGTCACTGACCACCCTTGCCTTCCCAGTGCCTTTCACGACGTATAGGTGCGTCTGCAAATCAATATCTGAATCGGCACTCAGTCGAATGCTTCCCGTTTTCAGGTCTGCTGGAATCGACAGATTAACCTCGACCCTTGGTTTTGCTGCTTCTTCCCCTTGAGAGACTGCTCCGAGCACCCAAGTCCGCACGTCCTGAATCAGCGCTGCTTCCAGCGCATTATGATTCTTTTGAGTGAAACCCCGCGATGTCACCATAGACCGCTTGCGATCCCCCTCGACGTCCCAGATCTGCACTTCCAACTCTTGAGCGGCATCTTGAGAAAACCACCAAAAGCCTGCGGCTAAAACGACGAGCAGAACGACTCCGGTCGATACGGCAATTTCCCAGCGCTGAGTTTGCGAGGACGTTGCGGAATCGGTCTTCAACCCGAGGTCGTCTACACGCGAAGAATCACTGGGTTCACGTTCTTGACCTGCCATGACACGGGCCTTAACCGCAGCAACAAACGCCTGCACCTCCGGGTGACTATTATCTTCCTCACAGTCGGAAAACTGCGCCGCCTCGATACGCCCGAAACCAAGCGGCGACTCCACGTGATCGAAGATGACCGGTACCAGCGCTTCGCGCCTCGCGCCTCGGGAAGCCTCGTCCTTCACCCAGTCCGATTTAACCGAATTGTGGCTCCACAGAACGACGACGCATTCTGCTTCGTCCAATGCTGTCCCAATCACCTGGTCCCAGGTCTTACCGGGGGGTATGTGGCGATCCCACCAGATGGAAAGCCCGTGCTGTTCCAGAAGGCTCGCGATACGTATCGCTCTGTTCTCGTCCTGGTGCGCATAACTGATGAAAACATCTGCCATAGGGTTTTATTCCCAGTATCAGGTTGTTGCTGAATCAACAATCAGGCCCATTGTCATTTCACTAAAGGCGTAACGAATTCATGCAGAACAACACGTAGGTAACCGTCCAAAGAAGCATTTTTGACACCGCGGCATAACGCCCCTTTCCAGCCCCCTGCCCCGCGAGTATAGAAGATGCGGCTCGCTGAACGGTTTAGTCGAATCCTGCCGTTTCGTCATGGTACATCGGGTACAGAATCTGACAGCCCTGGCCGTGAAAGTGTCACGAACGACGGTACCGTCACGCGCACGACAGGATAAGCTAGGCCTTCTTCCGGGTACCAATCCAACGGCTACGCTATTCTTAGTCGCGCAGTCTCTGGACCATTCGGATTCAGCCTGACCGCCAAGGATACAGGTAAGAGTCAACTGGATCTTCTGATCGGGCAGATAATGCAACCGACTGGAAAAGGACCCCATCCCGGACGTCATGCACTGCGTCCCTCGGGTCGCATGAATCAATCAAGGAGAACCTGTTTTACGCATGAAACCCGTTCAAAGACCTGGGTTCCCCTTCGATACGGTCCCCGGCCCCATCTATCGCCCAGCCATGGGCGCAGCGCTGATAGCGTCCGGTCTGTTGGCATTACTGGTCGGCTTAGTGATTCCCTCACTCGGACAGTTCGTTCTCATCAGCAATACGCTGGCCGATGCCCTAATCCACGAGCCAGTGGCCATGTTACTAATCGCTGCACCTTCGGTGCTTGGCATATTCGGCGGTGCTTGGTTGATCTCGCGTGGACGACGCATGCGGGCAATCCCCGCCGAAACGCTTCTCAAAGACGCTGCTCGACCTCCCATTCTGTTCCTGCGTTCCTTTGATGACGACGATCTTGTTGACCCGACACCACGCATGATTCCGATGGGCGACTTTCTTCCCCGTCGCTACGAAGAATCTTTCGCCGGCGCCCTCAAAGGGGTTGGGCCCATGGTAGCGATCGGACGCCCAGGCAGCACTTTGTCGGATCTGGGCAGCTGCCGGCTGTACGTGCCGGATCACGCGTGGAAAGATGCGGTGAATTACTTGCGAGCGCGCGCGTCAGCAATCCTTTTTGTTGTAGGCCGTACCGAGGGGTTATGGTGGGAAATCGAAACGAGCCTACGCGATGTCGCATCCGAGCGCTTACTGTTTTTCTTCCCGTACGCCGAAGAACGCGGTCGCCGAAGTTCAATCTGGCGGCGCCACTTCCACTGGGCGGTAACACGGGTGCCGTTCAGCAAAGCCGCTTTCGTGCGCATGGAATCTGAGCGTCAGGCACGCTACCAAGCATTCCGTGAACGGGCTAACCCCCTTCTTCCTTTCCCCCTTGCTAATCAGCTCGGTAAGAGCCAGTTTCTCGATTTCGACGAACAACACCGCCCCCGCCTACTCGACACGATACAGCCGTGGTGGGTCCCACTAGCATTCTATCTACCTTCGACCAGGCGGACCGTCATCGACGTAACCAAAACCCTGCGGCTATTCGTCACGAAGTTGCAGCGCGCCATCTGAATAAAGCGATTAAAGAAAAAGGGGATGTGCCGCTGCCACCTCAGCTTCCCATCGTACAGTGGTCCTTAGATAACGCTGTTCGGATAAAAAATCCGGTGGCCAGCCCTACTCAACCAGCACAGGCAATCAATCCGACTACACGTTGACCACATTCCGCACCGTCATTTTGTAGCAAAGCCACACAGTGCGATCGAACTTGACGTATCGAAAGCAACCCCCGTCCCATTGTTCTGGGAAACAATGGCGGGCCTTCCTCGCCCTTTTAGGAAACAGATATTCCTTTCACATGTAGATGGACTCTGACATACGATAGCGGCTAGGCATTGTGAGGGGAGAAAGACCGTGGCCGACGAAGAACAACTAGCAATGCTCCGGGAAGACGTTTGGTTATGGAATCAATGGAGGGCGGTTAACGAGGATATCCGCCCGGATCTCATTGGCGCGAACCTGCGGGAAGCCGATTTGGCTGACGCGAACCTGCGCGAGGCGGACCTCAGCGGAGCCGAGTTGTGTGACGCGAGCCTCGAAAAGGCGGACCTCCATGGGGCGAACCTTAGCGGCGCGGACCTGACAGCGGCATTCCTCCGCGGCGCAGACATCAGTTGGGCCGACCTAAGCGGAGCAAAGCTCAGTGGGGCGGACTTAAGCGAGGCCGATCTCAGTGGCGCGGACCTCAGAGAGGCCGACCTCAGCGCAGCAGAGCTGGTGCAGACATCCCTCGTTCATGCGAAGCTTGATGGTGCAAAGCTGGATGGCTGCCGGGTCTACGGCGCATCGGTTTGGGACGTGAGCCTGGAACAATCATCCCAACGAAACCTCGCCATCACGCCAGCCAACCAGCACACCGTTACGGTTGATGACCTCAAGGTGGCGCAGTTCATCTACCTCCTGCTGAATAATCAGGAGGTGCGCCACATCATCGACACCATCACCTCCAAGGTCGTTCTCATCCTCGGTCGTTTCACAGCGGAGCGTAAAAAAGTGCTTGACGCACTCCGCAACGAGTTGCGCAAGCGGGGTTACACGCCAGTTCTGTTTGACTTTGAGAAACCCGACAGCCGCGATCTGACAGAGACCGTTTCCACTCTGGCTCACATGGCCCGCTTCGTTATAGCCGATATCACGGATGCGAAAAGCATCCCGCAGGAGTTACAGAAGATAGTCCCCACCCTACCATCGCTACCCGTTCGGCCTATCATCCTCGAAGGCCAGTACGAGTATGCGATGTTTAAAGACTTCGGCGGCTATCTATCGGTGTTGCCTCCGTACCGTTACCGGGACACCGAACAGCTACTCATGTCACTGGAAGACGAAGTCATAGCCCCAGCGCTCAACAAGGCGATAGAGATTGAAGAGCGGCGCAGGGACTTTGAGCAGGAACTCGCCAGGCGGTAAGTTGGGGACGCGCTTTCGGATAAAGCAATGCCTGCTGTTCTCTCAGTTTCCGTTCCCCGAACACCCCTGACCCTGGGCCCTGACGGTACACCAATTTCTACCCCTGGGACTCTGCGAATTTCTGTTGCTCTGCTGCGCATTGTTCCACGAAATCACTGGGCTACAGGCGGTTGATAGCCCCGTGAGGTCGGCTCACATTGTAATCCTGCAGCCAAGCCTGCAGAGTTTCTTTAACTATCGACCATCCCGCTTGCATTCGCGCGAATATCAGAGATCAGTAACCATCTCGTGAACCACGTCAGAACAGAGAATTCACATCGAGGGCGCTAGACACGTGTGGGCGGATTCTCTCGATAGCTCTTTTGACGAACCAGCTGCTCGGGCACAAAATCCGTAGGTCATCCGCAGGATAAGACGCGGAGCGGGTATGCCATCACGGCGAAATCACAAATTTACGCCCCTCCATTTTTTGCGAAATGCTGATTTTTACTCAGCCTACTCGGCAGATTACGGAGGCGCTTGGTACGTCACTGCAGGATGTCGCCGCTCAGCAATGCAATGGCGCGGTATCTTCAAAACCCGGGTAATTCGGTAGCCAAGCCGCTCTTTGAGTTGACCCGCGCTGTTCTCAAAGAATATTCCGCCCAACGAAGGGCGGAATTGATTCCCTTGCCTTTCGTCGTAAAGCCCATGATGCCTTTATGTGGCAAAGCGTCCGACAATTACCCAAAGCGTCCGGGTTACCGCTCAAAGGATTTCTTCCTGTCGAAACCGCAACCCGACTGCTAGCGCCAATCCATCCATTCCTAGATTCCATCAGGGTGGCCGTAGGCCTACCCGATAGCCATTGGCGGGAAATCTATCTGCCTGTGCTTCGTAACTACGCAGAGCTGTCCCAGCGCTTACCCGCCTCTGAAGCACATCACCACGCCGAATCGGGAGGGCTGTTGCGCCACGGTCTCGAGACCATGCTGGAGGCCTTGATGTTGCGCCGGAATCAACTGCTGCCACCTGGCGCACCCGCTGAGGAGATCGCCAGGCAGCAAGACCTTTGGACCTACGCAACAGCCACCAGCGCCCTGTTGCACGACGTCGGCAAACCCATCACAGATCTGGTCGTCACTTACATGCTGCCCGCCGGAGGAAAGCCTCAGCGCTGGCAGCCCCTCACCGCCCCACTACCCGCAGGCGCCCACTACCAATTTCGGTTCAATCCGCAGCGACAGTATCACCGGCATGCTCTTATTCCACCGCTATTGGCCCACCGCATACTTCCACATGCAGGACTTCATTGGCTGGCGTCGGAACCGGCTGTCTTCGACGCCTGGTTGGCCACCATCAGCGGAGATAACGACGCAGGACCCCTGGCCGCAATCGCCCACGAGGCCGACGGGATTTCTGTGGCACGTGATTTGTCCGGTGGTGTGCGCACGCGTTCGCCGGCTGCGCGCGCCAAGCCCCTCTCCGAGCGTCTGCTGACCGGGCTGCGGCACATGGTGAAAGAGGGGGAAGTTTCGCTCAACCGGCCAGGCGCATCGGGCTTTGTGGCAGACGGCGGCCTGTGGCTGGTTTCCAAGCGTGTACTGGATCATCTGCGAGAGCACCTGACCAAGGAGGGCCAAACGGGAATCCCCAGCCGGAACGATCGTTTGATGGATGAGCTGCAACAGTGGCACGTCATCCAACCAAATGGTGACAAGGCCGTGTGGTACTGCAACATCGAGATCGGCGACTGGTGTCAGGCGCTGACTTGCCTGCGCATGGACGTGACGCAGATTTGGCCGAGCCTGAAAGAGGTGCCGATCACGATCGACATCTCGGTAACACCGGTGGATAGAGACCCTGAGAAACAGGGCCAAGCAACCCTCGATAGCGCGGTCGCGTTAAAGCCAGCAGGCGGAGCGAAGTTGACCGCGGATTTGGTTGACGGCACCTCACCAACGGGCAGCCGTCACGCCAACAATACGCTGGCGATCATCCACCCAGCTGAGCCATCCAGCTCATGCGATGACCTTCCGCTGCCGTTCGACCCACCCGACGCCGCGAAAACGACCGAAACGCAATCCGGCACGGCCGATACATTATGCGCCGATCCAAGTCCATCCACTGCAGGCGCCTTGGCGCCTGCGCCTGCAACGGTGCGCGATGAAAACATCGATATCGGTCGCCGCTTTGTGGAATGGCTGACCCAGAACATCCGTGAGGAACGCGTGGAGATCAACACACCTCGCGCACGACTGCATGTACTACCTGAAGGCCTGGCGATGATCACGCCAGGGATATTCCGTGATTTCAGCCCGGAACACTGGGACCGCGCCCAAAAGCGCTTCCAGAAACTCAAGCTTCACGCCAAGACCATCAGGGACACGAATATCTGGACCTGCCAGGTGGCCAAGGGCCGCAAGCGCTCTGCAGTAAAGGTGATGTTGATTCCAGATGCCGAAACGGTGCTTGGAGTAAACATTCCAGCCCCCAATCCCGCAATGACACTTATCAACGCGACATGATGATGTTCGGCCTACAATTCGCGCCCTTTTCTACCAAGGATTGGTCAGGATGATGGACACAAAGGATTTCCAAACTGTTTCTGAACTGGTTGAAGACTACCTCTTGGAGCGACTCCCCCGCCCCGCTACCTGTCACATGTACCGTGAGGTCGCGCAACGATGGGTCAACGACACTGGAAATGATGTTGTTGAGATGATCAGTACTGATGATGTCCGTGAATGGCGCGGCGCAGTGCTGGCGAGAGCCAGCGCTCAGACATGGAATCTGTATCGCAGACACCTGCGCGCGTTGTGGAACCACGCCATGCGCTGCAAAGCCTGCACCAGCAACCCCTTCGCAGACACCGCACCCGCCCGCGCCCCCAGCCTGCGGAAGAAGACAGTCGATAGTGTCGACTTGTCGACGATCATCAAGGCCCTACGGGACAGCGACCAAAGCAAGCACAATACACGACCTGCCTGGTTCTGGGCGATCGTCGTCAAGACCTTCTACTACACAGGCATCCGGAGACGCCAGCTAGTGGAGCTGAAGTGGGAGGACATCAATTTTGATGAAGCGACAATCCATCTTCGCGCCGCTTCAAGCAAAACTCATCGAGAATGGTACATACCTATCGCCGAACCCCTGCTCCCAGAGCTTGAAAACTTACTGCTACTGACGACTGACCGAATCCAACGTGCGCCCGAGGGAGAAGAACAGGTCTTCAACGTCACGCTGTTCCATGAACGTTTCAAAGGCAAACGGATGACCGTCGACCAATTGAGCAGCACATTTGAACGGTTGTCGAAAGCATTGAAGATTCGCATTACACCCCATCGGTTGCGGCACACCATGGCAACCGAACTCGCTGCGCGTAAGGATATTCGTACACTGCAACAGATGCTGGGTCATACGGATATTCAGACAACGATGCAGTACGTACACCCCGATATCGACCGCATGAGAAATCTCCTGGACGGCATGTCGCTTTGACCCTTGCAATAGGGCGAGTGCTGTATTAAAAATACAGTGACGTATCTGGGGTAGGCGGCAATACCGACCGCGGTGCTCTGGGAGAGATTGTCTTAAAGAAGACGGAGGGGCTGCGACAATCAGCCCCTCACGAAACAACGTATCTGGGTTTCAACCCTGGCGTTGGATTGAGGGCCGAGGATAGCATATCGGCCGAACCAGCCACTCAAGCTGGGTTGGACGCCACCGTGATTCGTAATCAGTAGGTCGGCGGTTCGATTCCGCCCATTGGCTCCATCTTCTCAAGTGATCCTGCCCAGAGCATCGCCTCGAACGCGCTGCTTTTCCACCGTCGCTCGGCTTGTCGAGGGCGTCACCGCTCATCTGATTCCGCTGGGTGGTGTCTAAAGGTCCAGTAGGTATTTACGAAGTAATTCAAAAAAGCGGCCGGTACAATGCCTGCCAGTTGGCTCAGTTGCGGCGGCCACTGCGGGATCAACACACTCAGCGTTGCGAATGTGCCATAGCTAAGACCCAGTGTCAGAAATGAAACGGCGTTAAACTTCAAACCACGCAAGTGCAGGCGATCGCGCATATTGCGCCAACGGAAGGTCCACGCGTTGTTCAAAAAAAAGTTCCAGATAATGGAAATCTCTATAGCTATGGGCGATGCCAAATACTTGTTCATTCCCAAAGCCAGCAAAAGAGAGAACAACCCGAGATTAACCAAAACACCTGAGCCGCCCACGATCCCGAACTTAATAAATGTCGTCGAACTCC
>Ga0316187_10002819_pt1 | contig 15185 bp, 29 predicted proteins | sample CroRivburrow1_MG_FD_204927 | JGI IMG/M metagenome (GOLD analysis project Ga0316187, IMG submission 204927) | Coastal sediment microbial communities from Maine, United States - Cross River worm burrow 1 | ecosystem: Environmental > Aquatic > Marine > Coastal > Sediment | place: USA: Maine... | reverse complement strand
GTTTATCACGCATTATTTCGCATTCGAACAAATCTTCGTCATCGCCACCCCATCCGCCTAGCTCGTCAACCCAGGTTTGTAACCCCCGACGAAGATCACCAATTGTTCTGATTTCCTTTAATCGAAACTCGCCTCCCATGAACGTGGATATGCAACACTCCCGAAACTCAGCAGTAGAACATCGCGATGGAGATGGGCTTGCGGCTCTATTTTCTGCTTGCATGTCTATTCTCCTGGCATAGTCAACACGGTCGTTCTATGGACACATCTTCACAGCGACATCATCGCCTTTCGGATTTGATTCATCAGCGATATTCCCATTACTCATCAAAATTCCCCATCATTATAAATGAAAACTCGTTGCCTCAGAAATGCTCTTGGACTTCGGTGAAGGCTAACTGTGTAGAATCCCCCATGAACTATACAGAGACCGAACGGTATCGTTAATAGAATATACATAGGCCCAAACAAGTCATGAGGGTTCTCAAAACTGTACAGGCAGGACAAGTACAACACTACAACAGCTCCAAGAGCCCCAATCAATAGCATGATAAAGTATCTCACCCTCAAAGTCCTGATGTACTTGTGAACATCTTCATGCTCCCCAGGCCTTCTAGCTAGATAAGCCTCACACTGCAATGCTAGTAGATCATTCATCCTAAATACCTCCTGTATAGATAAGGCTGTGTGTTGTCGCCACATCTTTCATATTGCGTTCGAAATTCTCCATAAACCTATCATCACAATCAGCCACGTTATCGTGACAAAATTGAACGTCTTGACACAGAGCCACTCCAGCAATGATAGCTTCAGGTATCATATTCTCTGGGAACATTTTTAGCAATACCCATGCCAAACGACCCTCCATCATCTCATCATATTCCTTAATCGCAGGGGCAAATGCACAAGAACGTCCGCCTTCACCTCTATAAGCACATTTCGACCCTGAAATACTCGGCCCTCCCTGTTTTCTAATATGGTTAAGAGCCAGATCGAAAATATGCTGCTGTGCTTCTTTTTGTGTCATTGTCATTCGAATTTCCTTAGAAAGGGGGCATTCCTTATATCTTACAGAGATAAAGGTCTCGTGTCAAGACTCAATACCAAAATGTTCCTTGATTTTTCCGATACACTCAGCAACCACTCTGGTAGCCATGTCAGATTGAATGATCTGAGCATGAGCCTCATTGCCAAGGTTATCGTGATCTGGATGTCTAGCATCGCGTACAGCCGACTCTACAGATTTTCTACGAATCACATCACTGATAGCCTGAATCTCTTCGATTAAGTCGTCAACAGACTTGCAGGGATCTTCTACAGAGGGAGTAGGTAATGTATTAGGGGGTCTAACCTTCAATGAATCTTTCCATTTGAGGTCATTCCACTTCCGGGGTACGGCTAATAGATTACTTAACTCATGCCCTTTGATATCCCACGTAAACTGATATCTCACTGGAGCAGTGAGGAAGGAATACCACTCACCAGTCTTATCCCTAGCAACATAATCATACTTCTGATCCTCCCAAAATTCATCTTCAGTCATCAAATCTCTCCATTGTTTACGCTGACACAGACGTATTCGTTATTGTTGTCCATTTTTATCCATATACTCTGATTTGGTAACACCACTCAATTCGTCAACAATTGTCTCCATACCTACCCCTGTACATAAATATGCATCTTACATACAAACTGACTTGTTAATGGTCTAAGGTGTTCATAAATGATAGTTGCAGTATCAACATCCCCACACACCAGAGTGAATGGGGCGTCGAAGCAATGCCATTTGCCTAACCTGATCTTTGTAGCGGAAGGCTGATGTGTTGCCAACATGAATTCCACTAACTTCTCTGGGAATGTAACGCCAGATCTCTTCTCAATTGCCGCGACATCTAGATTCCCTAACATAAAGCTCATATTTATCCCTTAGTTGTGGTGGTCATAAGTAACAATTTCCTGATCTTCCATCATCTCACACATTCTACACCATTGCTAGGGTAGCGATCAACCCCTGATTAGCAATAATGATGAATAAAATCACTAGGAACCCCCTCCGTCCTCCCAGCAACAACCCTAGGGGTTTAGTGACATGGTTACTTCCCCACGTCTAAGTGTTGTTTCTTGAAACGAGACATAGCTAAAACGATGTTGTCTAATCGCTTAACAGATGCTAATAGTTTTGACTTCTCATTCAGCAAGTCATCCATTATCTGATTAAAGTCCTCCACAGTAGGGCATTCTGAGACAGTCGGAACAACCCCGCACCCGGACTCTCTACACTCCCTATCAGGTTGACCGCACAAATAACACGGGCCATCTAACATATTCAATTTCTCTCAACAAGAATGCCCACTGGACTACCATCAGGGAAGGTGAAAAGCTCTAGTAACCAACTGTAAGAGCAGTAATTCCCATCGGACAGGACGGCTGTATGTTTACCTACACGGCGGATACCTAGCTCAACCTGAGTCGACTTATGAATCACCTTAGTTTCCAGATACTCAACAGCCTCAACGGGAGTCAATGGTCGATACTCTGGCTCTGGTTTGACGCGATACTTGTCTGGCCCAAGTGAAAAATCGCAATCCTTGTCAACCCAACGCGGACTATAGCTTGTACCAAAGTTGAGTTGTAGCTTCTTACCCTCTTTCAACGCCTCCAAAAGGTGCCAATACTTTCTGACAAACTCTGTCGTAAATCTCATGTCTTAGTTCCTATTAGTGTGTGTTTGATGCTAGATATTTCAGCGTAAGGGTGTGTCGGTGTCAAGGGCTATTCAACTCTATGAACAATCTTTCGGAGAATAGCTGCATCGAAAGCACCTTGGCCTCCTCTAGTCAGTCGTAGTTGAACAGCACCATCAGGCCACCCTTCAGCATTCGGAGGTTCAATCACTCTAGCTGTGTCGCCTCTAGTGATTGAGATGTGCGTATTGTACGTGCGAATTCCAGGAATAAATTCCACCTCGTCACCAACAAAGAATCCTGATGTGTAGTATCCGTGAGCCAGGTCTTTCGCTGGGAGATCCTCTGGTTCAGATACCCAGACTTCACCCCCATCCCACCCTTGTTGGTCACAGGTTGCTACAAAGCTATCGATGTACTTAGAGACAATTTCCCCCGTATGAGTCATCACATTAAATAATGGTGTCTTGTAGGGACCAGCCAACTCAATGAACTGTACTCGCCCATAGTTAGGGGAACAGTACCAAGTGCCAGACCTATACTCATGCTTCATCACTGCGTTCATTTTATTTTCCTTTGCTTAGTGTCATGAGATTACATCTTAGCAAGATTCTCTCATGTGTCAAGGGCTATTCTTGAGATTCTTATCATTAAGTTGGCTGTAGCTGCTATTTCATGAGGACTCATTTAGGACTTCACAGTATTTATACCATTCTGGAGTTTCTGAAGTCTTTCGTATCGCTATGAATCTAAAATCAGGGGGAGGCGTGCGTGCATCTTTGATACAAAACTCACACTCTACCCAAGCCCCATACACAGTATCCCGGCACCTACACCTAGTCCAGGCAGAGGTGTCCTCGGTAGCTTCCACCCACTTGAGAGGCCTCCAATCAAATCCCTCTGTGTTGTCTTGAATGACTTTAACAGTTGCTTCAGGGATCAGTGTCGGATAGTAAGCGTCCCTGCTAGGGTCGCCTACGTGTACACACTTACCCAGACTAAGACGCACAGGACCAATCTCATCTTCTAGACATGTTAGATAAAACCACTCTCCAGCTTTCACATCCTTCAATTTCTTCTCTACTAATTGGCCGCTCATGTTATTTCCTTGAGAATAGTCTAAGAGGAAGGGGCTAGAGAACAAATCCCTAACCCCTAGAAGAGATCATTGACTAGCTAATTTCAGCCAACTGCTTGAGAATATCATCCTTGGACATTCCCTCCATCTCTGAAACTTCCTTGTCCTTCAGGATTCGTAGCAGAGTTTCCCGTTGGTCAGCCTTGTCTCGACGAGATTTAGCATCCTCGATGTCCTGGAGCTTGCTGCTAATGATATGCTTCAGGATCTCCAAAGGAAGTTCTAGTTCTGACTTAGCTACGCTGCTCTTGACAACAAAGCTGCTCTTGACAACAAAGCTTTCCTCTTCCAGTTCCTTCAGATCGCGGTTAGCAGCCTTAGCTAGAGAATCCAAGTCATCACTGCTACCTCGTGATGTTAGGGGTAGGTCCCACAATTGCTCCACTGATAGCGAACCAAAAGTAGACTGGAATCGGAGTTTGTTTCGTGACGCAGTTTCGAAAATATTCATAACAGTTCCTAGGTTTGATTAAAAAACGATTGTGTAAACTTTGTTCAATTTTGGCCCCTTGGCCAAAACGGTGACCTTATCTTTCCGAGTAGAGGAGAATCCAACCCCACTAAGTTGTTCCTCTTGGGGAGGGCATTTTGTCTTGTCGCCTAGAATCTCAAACACTTTTCGGTGCTTCTCGAATTTAGGCTTCAGGAACTCATTGTAGATTCCTCTCGTACTATTGGGGTTGTTGCATTTGTCAAGGATAAAGAACCAATGCTTGTTTCCTTCCTCGTTGTCATCCCAGTGGTTAGGACTCAGCATCAGAGTGTTCACTCTTACAAGGCTCTCAGTAGTGACTCCCCATTTGTCTTGTTGGGCCGAGCCCTCCTCAACTCCACTGTCGATAATTGTGGCAGATACTACTTTGTTGTCAACCACCTCGAACGAGAAAACAGAGATTTTCTCATTATTTCTCACGCCCTTGTGATAGGTGTAGTTTCTACTGATGTTGTCCGCTTCGAATTCCACTTCAAACCCGAGATCTTGATCCTCTCGCTTGCAGTAATTATGGACCACCACAGAATATGTTCCGTCCTGCATGTGATTATTCCAACAGACATTCTCAACTGGAGTTCTACTTTTACGTCCCCCAGCATTCATGTCTACGTCTAATTTTCCACACTTGTTTCCATAGTGGATCTTGTTACCGTTCGGCTCAAAAACCCAGATGTCAAGATCATCCGTGTTATACCACGCTAGGCTTGTTCGCACGCGGGCTGCGACGTTGCCTCCAGCCTTCTTCACACGTTGTTTGATCGAATCCGCAACACCCCCATCATAGGACCAAGCGAAGTCATTATCCCACTTAAACAACCCTCCTCCAGGGATATTTGCTGCTGTGATGCTAACGAAGTTTCCTAGCATAGAGTTTTGAAGAAGGATTTCAATCGATGTACTCTTAGGGACAACATTGGACAAGAAGTCGTCTGCTGTGATGCTTTCCGCCTGATCCAAGCTAGGGGTAGTCGTTGAAACCTCCTCCATTAGAAGACCCTCGATTCCCCCTTTCATCTGTAGCTGCGTGTCGTTATTAACGAACAGGACATTGTTGACCGAGACGTCAGAGATCTTAGCATAACGTCGCTGAAGAACGCCCTCTAGACCCTCTTTCTCAATCAACTTCATGGCATCCTTCACCATTCGAGGCGAGATCAATGCTTTAGGTCGCTTATAGTTAGCTGGAGCCACCTTAGCCTCGAATGACTTGACAGCCTTGTCCACCTCTACACCAGAGGATAAGTCCTGCAAGAGTGTTCCGATAGTCGAGTTGCGGATTCTGGCACCCTTCTTCTTAGCATTATCCCAGACGAACAACTCCTTATCTTGACTATTGTTGTACCGAACCTGAAGCCCTCGGAAGGCGGTGATGACTTCCTTAAATTCAGCACCTCGGTAGATCATGTTATCCATGATAAGCTCAGACACAATCGTTAGTGCGGCAGGATCTAACTCCTCTAGTCCTCGGAGAAACACGTCTACAGCCGACTTGTACTCGCCCTGCTGCTCTCCGGGAGATCCTGTTTGATGCTTGGTAGAGACTTTGCCTTCAAAGTGGTGCCACCCCTTAGTCACTCCTCCCTCAAGGACTAGGGTCTCTAACTTACCATACCTGGATTCCTTAGACCGAAAGATTGATCTGATAGGCTTACTCGTAGTGGCAGCCTTCAATTCATCAGCCACTATATCATAAGGGTGCTGGACGTCCACATCCCACACTGAGACCATCTTCCCATCCTTGATAGCCACCACATTTCCAATGTTTCGAATGAACTGTTTACAACAGTTACAATCATGCTCTGTACGCTCCTTGTACATTGGATTGGAGCCCTCGGGGAAGGACTTTAAGTAGAGTTCCCATAGTTCATCCTTGCTACAGTCTGTGACGAATAGTTCCCCTTTCGACATCTCATCGAATTTAGCCATAACAGCTAGAGAGAAGTTTTCGAAAGTAGTCTTTGGTAAAGATGCGACTAACATTGTTGTCCCTTTTAAGGTAAGTGTAGTTAACCCCCACATTCTACAGAAATGTCGAGAGTTGTCAATAGGTAGTGTGGGGAATTCTAGAGATTTTTACTCAGTAAAACCCACACCCTCATTAGTAGCAGGGCCATTAGCAGGCACACCTAGATTGATTCCATAACTCCGATACTGATCCTCTAAAACACGTAGGGCACCCAATGCTTCCCCCAGCGAGGCCAGTAAGGAAGCCACATGATCCATAGGGTCCGTATTAAAACTTGACGCTTCATCTAGCACTTCCTCACATCGTCGAATTGTTTCTGCTAATCGGATTTGTTCGTTACTCATTATTATTAACCTCGGTGTTACTACCTAGAAATTCTCTAAACATTCGCCTTTTTCACTAATCCCTGGATGTCTTTTATGGTTGTAGAGGGGTCATCGTTGAACTTCGCTATGCCATAATAAGGGGTAGTTTCCAACAAAACATCCAGCATTTTAGAAATAACTCCCTTTGAGGCCCCCATAAACATCTCTCCATAGACCAACTCAATACCCCCATACAAACAATAACTACATGCTTCATCCGGGTCACTTGTGGGGGCACCTTTCCTATCCCGCATGTAGCAACCCTTCGTCCACTTACTAGGGTCCAAGAACAATTCTTGCAAAGTCGATGGTTTCTTTTTCATATCAATCCCTCTAAGGCATTAGGTCAGAGATTTTCTCTAGCAACACTACACGAGGAGCTACTATGACTTTGAAAACCGCTAAAATATTTCCAACAGCCATAATCACACTGGTGACACCCAGACTGAAGGGAACTACCAATAGAATTATCTCTGGATGATCTACGACATTCTCGAAGTCAATACGTTTAAGGACCTTCGAGATCCCCCAAAGAATAATGATAGAGCAAAAAGTGTACACCACGGCAAAAATTAAAGATTCCCAAAAATACCAAGCCAGGTACTCCTGCACAACTAATGGCGTCTGCTCTAACATGAAATCACCAGCCGTTGTTACAGACGATTCAATCGTATCTAAGTAACTGTTGATACGGGATTCGATATCTTGTGTTTGATCTGTCATTTCATTTCCTAGAAGTTGTTAGGGTCTTGCGTGTCGATGATTTCTACATAATCATACCTTGACAATTGTAGTTGGAATCGTTCTGCTTCCTCTAGCGTGTCAAACGTCCCCTTGGGATCACCCCACCACCCGGCAGGGTCGTACAGATCGTATGCAAACACTAAATAACGCTTCATCTTATTCCCCTTATAAGGACAATTCATGCACCCATTGTGACAACACTTGCCACGAGATAATAGGTATTCACGAGTTAGGGGAGTCACAACTGCTCCTTGATCTCACAAGCGTAGGCATATATTAGATTGCCATCGTTATCCTCAACAACGTATGCGTGATGAGAGTTTCCATCAGACATACAGATAAACCGCCCTCCTTTAAGAAACAGTGATCCAGAATTCTTTCGATACCTACATGCTACAAATCGATTAGAGTCCTCAGTAGGCTTCACCCATTGTGGCTCTGGCTTCCAGTCCCATCCTTGCGTGTTGTTTTCGATTTTGGTGAGGCTAGTTCCACTATGAGGGATGTAGAATGAATATCGGAGTTGCTCTCTCCTCAATAGCTTATCACTGCACACACCCAACAAGACTTCTACACCGTCCTTAACATACCACTCACCTGGAAGTATTGCAAATACACTCATAACTTTTCCTCTCGTGTTTGATTGACACACATCTTACCAAATTCCCACTCTATGTGTGTATTTGAGATCCATGTTATTCCCTTTCATAAGGCCAATAGGTATTAACTGGAACTTCGTGTATCTTCTCTGCCAGTCTTGCACATGTCGGGCAAGGATTTTCCCAATAACCATACTCATCTAGGACGCCACTACCAAATGTCAAACCATAAGGGTGTTCTGGAGATCCGTCACCTATTGTCGACTCATGTATCCCTGTTGATGCGGAGCAGTGGTTATCACAATTTTTGTTCATGTTATTCCTTCGTGTCAGTTGATTTCTTGTATCTTAGCAACTTGTGTGACGTTGTCAAGGGGCCACCACGAATACATTCAGCAGGATCACAAGGTTTTTCGTATTCATGACTGCTCCTTAATCTCACAGACTAGACGTTCGTTAAGATCTCTCATGATTTTCCTTTCAATGCCTTGTAACGTAACATTCCCACATCATACACAAGTCGATCCAACCTGTCAACATCAAATGTGGAGATCACGAAGAATAATTCTGAATCACCTCCTTGCGTCATCCAGGTGACTGGTATGTAGGTCATGTACCTGAAGCCTTCACAGACGCCCTCTAAGCTAGGAGCGAGCAAGGAGGCACGGATTTCCTTGACACCATTTCGAACGCCGTATACCTCGCCGTGGAGTGGTCCGCCAAGGAATGTTCTGTCTGTGAATCCGCTGTCAATCACCTCAACTCCCCACAAAGTGTTCGAAACGCTTCCTAGCCCTTGTGAGGCTACCGTCTAAATAAGGGAAAGGCTCCGTCACCTTTCTCATAGTATTCCACGGGGCAGGCCACATGATAGCTTCCCCCGCCAACATTGTTCGGTACTCAGAGATGTTAATCTCGCTATCATCAATAAGCGTGTGCCAAGCCTTAGCATAAAGGAATTTCTTTGTAGTTAGCGAGTAGTCCCCGGCTTTGTGGGGGAAATGTCTCTGAATCCACTCTAGTTTTCCAGAGGCACTTCTAGGGTCTCGACTAGGCGTCGAGCAAAAGATCCAATCGAATCCATGATCTTCAACCATGGAGATCAAATCGTTGGCCCAGGATGTTGGTGATAGATCCTCCCAGAAGTTGTCCGTTTCCTCGATGTTCTTCCAGAACTCATCTTTAGGGATCTCTAAGGTCTCCCACACATTCCACTTAGTCATCTTCTCTAATGGGAGGTCAGACCTGTTAGCCTTTAGTGCAGATGACATGAAATCTACAATTGGACCGTCTAAGTCTATAAGGGCTAGCATGGGGAGTAGTCCAAATTGTACTTAGTGGCTAGGTTCCTCATGTGGGATTCGTACTCGGAGAGGAAATTTCCTGATTCATACTCATCCGATGGACAATCATGGCACTCCTGGATATAATTTAAGAAATACTTAGGTACATCTTGGCAAATCGGATTCAGACTGGCTGGAAATTCCTCCAGCAGACATGAGGACACTTTCCCTTCCATCTCAGGATGATATGACGTGATAAACGGGGCGAAGGCACATGATGACCCGTCATCAGATTTGTAGACACATGAAAATCCATCAATACTAGGCTTCCCTTGCTTTCTAATGTGAGCCAACGCTGTATCAAACATTGACTGCATTGCTTCTTTTTCATTCATCATTAGTTCCTTGTTTTACAGAATTTAAATCAAACGCATAATTGTATGTCGCACGTCCTGGGAAGGAGTGCTTCCAACACCAGATGCACAATGACCTATCTGTCCAGACACTTTTAGGCTCTATGTCTTCTTGATTGCAGAAGTAGTATTTGTCTTTGTTACACATCACAAGACTCCAAATGCGACAAGGTTTCCTCGGGTTGTTTTGAGAGCTTCTCTGCTCTATCCTCAGCATCTATACATCGATTCCATAGAGAGAAAAATTCTGTCATTTGAGAATCCCATTCCGTACCCCAAAACTTAAATACTCGTCTATAGTAAATTCCCCCTTCACATCTCTCCTCCACCGTTACTGTCGTTACCCAATGCCTCCAGAATAGGAATCCTTGCCTATGCGACTCAACAGACCAGTCAAATTTTTCAAGTTTTCTTTTAAAACCCATCAGACTAAAACTCCTCAGATTTTGGTAATTTGTCTTTGTTACACATAGAGGTCCCAGTTAATTCTTTCACTAGCCCACTTAACATGCTCCCAATTCATCTTCCATTCATAGTCGCAGTCTTGCACTTTGAAGATGTGGATCTCATCCTCAGCATACCAGTCCTCATCATACTGACCAGTGAAAGGATTCATAGACACTCCAGTCAATTCCTTCCCGGACCCCTTAGTCGATGGATCATCTCGCCTATCCCAAGTGATGATGCCTGCACACCTATAATAGGACTCCGAATTTACTTTCTCGCCAATACCCCCTGTTTCAGGCATAGAGTAGATGTCCTTCTCTCTAAAGAACAGGTACTCTTTATTAGGATCTACCTCATCAGGCTTAGACTCCCTCTCAACGGTCAACTCACCATCGTTAGGGTCATTACAATTAGATAGGAGGATGTGGCGGATAACATCAGACCAATCCGTGTCATCTGGCTGCTCGTTAGTGATTGTGTACTTGACTTTATTCTTCATCATATTCATCCTCCAGTAGGTCATCGTCTTCTAAGTAATCATCACAGTCATAATCACAACCGAGTATCTCGCGTTCGCACTCATCACAGCACTTTTCATGAATTATTCCTAAGTGTTCCGAGGAAAAGGCCAACCCGCAAGCAGCTACATAGACGTTATTGTACATCAAGTGTTCTCCGAACATTCTGTCAGCTTGTTCACCCATTCTTGCGGAATCTTATTGGGACTGTCTCCCTTCAGGTATCTCAATGGCACCTGGACAACAGGAAGAGTGACATAAAGTGTTTCCCGAATAGCACAGTCCCCCAAGCAGGACGACATTATCTCGCCACTTACATCTGTTTTGAAGCGAACCACTAAGCCCGTTTCAGTATCGATACTGACCAGATATCGCAACAGAACGCCATCCCCGTCATAGAACAAGTCTGAACACGGATTATCAACACCATACACTGTCATAACTTTTCTCCTCAACCTTCTAACCATAACATGACATCTTGAAATCGTTTCTTCTTCCTTAGCCATCGATCCGTGTAGCCATAGTCTCTCATCCACTTACAGGCTCTATCCACCATCACTTTCTTATGACGGTGTACTTGGCCTATTGATACGAGGTAGATGTAGGATCTGATCTGATTGCAACCATAGCAGCACACTACTTTATTCTCTAAACCTTCGCCACCACCGTCTGCAATGGGTCTGATATGGTCAATTGTTGCTGCGTTGTACTTTAGCCTACGACCACACCAATAGCAAGGTCTAAACTTCTTATTTCCGAATAATTCAGACTTGAACTCAGCTTGGCTGATTCTCTTCATATTGATAGAGAGCCTTTAGTTGGGCACGCTCGGAGGGCCAGAGTTTACGAAGGATTACAGAGACACCTAAGTCCACAACCCTCAGTCGATCCTCGAAGTGTGTGTCCAACGCTGTTTGTGGCCCCAAGTAGATGATATAGCCCCAATGACTATCAGCAGTAATGGCAGCAACCACTTTCCCAAGATCACGATCATCAGGAACAACCACCTCACCTTCTAAAGGAAATGGGTCGATGACTTTGCAGTATTTCCATTGGCTTCCTGTGGTGTCGCAGAATGGGTACTCATCAACATCATAGTCAACATTGACCCAGGCGAGAGTGGATGAATAGAGGTGGTCACTTCCATTCGTGTCGATGGGGTCGTCACAGAAATTAGCCTCACATCCAATATGATCCTCAGTAGCATCAACCCAACGAGGAGCATCCTTCTCGTCCTCCGACTCAAGTAGTTCAATACGTCGTCTAAGTTCTGCGATTTCTTCTGATCGTGTCATGTGTTATTCCTTGTGTGAGGTGTTTCAGGTACTGTAGGGCATGTGGTGTGACTTGTCAACTGCTAATCATGGATTTTCTACAAATCCGCAAGGTGTTCCGTCTGGGAAGATGTGTTCTAGTGAAGTAGTCATTTTCTATTCCTTGTTTTCTGGGTGGTTGGGGTTAAGAATGAGGGAGTCTTTCCAGTCAACTTCTGGTAGGTCTAGGTCTAGGAACTCTAGACTGATTACCTGGCATTCACCATCGACGTCCCAGATATCACCACGCAATTTTGGATGTCTGAAATGCACATGCCAGGCCCCGTTTTTATCCTTAGCAATCGCTCGACCCTTTAACCACTTGGGCCAGACGAAGGCCTTTTGTACTTTGATGTATTTTAGAACAGAAGTGCCAGCAACCCAATCTTTAACATGGCCATTCCCATCAACGTACAAGTCGCCGCGTGTTAAATTGACGTAACCAACCACTTCATATCCGGGACATACGCTCTCTCTGACCTGCCTACCTAGCTCCGCATCATTCATAATCATCTCCTGATCTGGGTAAAGTGAGATGACATTCTACAGAACCACACTCTACATGTCAATAGGTATTACTAAAGAATCTCTAGATATTCCTAGATTAACTACTCTAGGTAGAGTACCTATACATATATACACTAATGCTTATAGATAGTAATGATCTATACTACATATACTAGGTATATTACCTATGTTATATGTAGTATGTATAGTATGATCTATTACTAATAGCTAGACCGTGTATAGGGGGTCTCTTACCTTGGGGTGGACTGGACTGGCGCTAGCCATTATACTGTAGAGTTTCAGTCTTGTCAAGCGAAAAATGGAAATTTTCCCAAAATAAATTCCCATTGACACAGACTGGGTTTTGCGGTACAATCCAGGTCGACAGTCTAGAGATTACACCAACGAGAGCAAAATGATCAAATTAGAGGACGGGGAATACATGTCAGTCATGCTCGATGAAGAGGATGGCCTGACAGTCGTGTGCGAGAAACGAGTGGGGAATCGGTTGCTGTCATCTGGCGGCATGGCGTCCTGTCTAGCCTACAGAGACGAGGGTGAGGCTCTAGTGGATAGAATCTGCACTGAAGCGATGGAGGAGCTACGTGGCGAAGTTGACGAAGTGTAAACTGTGTTCCAATCGTGGATCGCTTGAGGCTTCTATGCTCTTAGTTAGCGAGATTCCTTTCATATCGATGGGAGACCGCCTGTGCGGCCCATGTAGGGACTTTCTCAAGAATGCGGTATCTGAGAGGGAGAGTCACAAAACAACCGTTAGAATCGCTCTGAGAGCCTTGGACGACGCTATTACTGCTCCTTCTCAATACACGGGGATCAAAGGCCAGATTGAGCGTCAATTGCTGAGAAGGTTGAGATCACCCCTAAAAGTAGCTGTTCGAGTGATTAAGCGTCGTCGTTAAACGAAAAAAGCCCCCTCTAGAGTTAACTAGAAGGGGCTCAGGGGGAGTGACTTAGAATTTCTCCAACGACTTCTTCAACTGGCTAACCCAGTCGTTTCGACTTATCACTCTCTCTTTCTCCTCTGCGAGACCTTTCACAGCGTAGTTAACAGAACTAGAAAGAGACTCAAGTTTCAAGGTCTTCCATTCCGAGAATGAGGGTGTCTTCTGATCCTCATAGTAAGACAGGTCACAATCCCATTTAATCGAGGTCCTTAGCTGCTCTACCAGGAATTCAGCGTATTTCTCATGCTCTGGCGTAGGGGGTTCATACTGGAGAGCCTTATCTAGCATCTCCTCATATCGACCCAATTCAGTCTTGATCTCGTGGATTCTGGTCTGAGTACGCTCTAGATTCTCTACAGTTTCCTCCCGATACATCTTCTCGCGATCCCCAGCACTCATCAACACAAAGTCTGCTAGGGCCTTGACGCTGGAATCTACGGCTCTCTGACAGTAGGGATTTACCTCAAACTCGGGAATCTCACTACTCAGAGGGTCATCACGCATTGTGATGCAGGCACCAAAATTCCTAGCACACAGTAAAGCATACTCTTTGAAGTCTGTTACTTTGCCTGATGCGACGTCTTTTGTGTATCCTGTAGCCATTTATTTATTCCTTGCGAGTTTGAAGTTAGACTCACCAAATATAAAGGAATTGCCCTCTCTAGTCAACCCCTTTCCTGGAAATTACTTGAAAAACACAGGAATTCAGCAAATCTATGGATTTTTCCTGGAATTCCTCAGATTAGTTAATTTTGTGGTACAATACGTGCTATGAAGAAACTGAAGGCATGTCTGGAGATGTGGCAAGCGAAGTCGCCTGGTTTCGATATTGACCACATTTATTATCGTGAGGCACTCATCGAAGTGTTCGGGACCGTTGTGTACGAACTGGAAACAGATGAGGGAATCGCCGACTTATCATTCATCAAAACACTGTGGAAATCAACAGAAAAAATACTCAATAAGTGTGAAGATGACGACATTGATAAGTTCTCTAAGCACCTACAAATTTTGAAGGCTATCAATGAATTCGAATACAGGTACTTGCCAGGACTGCGAAAAAGAATGCCTCAGCGGCTATCAAGAGGAAAGTGGATTCTACTGCCGAACTTGCCACGAAAAAAGAGTCTCACGAGATACACGCGGAGATACAGAGCAATGTGTCGATCACTTAAAAGTGTATCACGGGGATGGGTGGAGTAGTTGAGTAAGCAGAAACGATTCCTGACAGATCCTATTGTATTCTATAGGACGTTCTGGCCAGACTTTGTCATGTATGACAAACAGGTTGATATTGTTAAGTCTGTTGATGAGAATGACGAAACAATCTGTGTAGCTGGAAATATGCTGGGGAAGGACTTCATTTCAGCATTCATTGCTCTTTGGTGGATGTGTTCGAGGTCTCCTGCTCGTGTGGTCCTAAGTAGTGTTGATGGTGATCAACTAGAGTCTGTGTTGTGGGGCGAGATCAAGATGTTTCTTGACTCCGCTGCTCATCCATTGCCTCTTAGAGTGCAACACATGATGATTCGTCAGATTGATTCTAAGGGACAAGATGTTCCAAAGGCTATTCTAGAATGTAAAGTGGCTAAGAAGGGCGAGGGAATGTTGGGACGTCACCTGGACAGAAAAGGTGGTCGTCCTAGTACATTAGTTATCTTTGACGAATGCTCCTCTATGGAAGACATCGCCTACTCTAATGCCTGCACCTGGGCACACAGAGTCCTGATGATTGGTAATGCTTATGAGT
>Ga0316187_10002814_pt1 | contig 15193 bp, 17 predicted proteins | sample CroRivburrow1_MG_FD_204927 | JGI IMG/M metagenome (GOLD analysis project Ga0316187, IMG submission 204927) | Coastal sediment microbial communities from Maine, United States - Cross River worm burrow 1 | ecosystem: Environmental > Aquatic > Marine > Coastal > Sediment | place: USA: Maine... | reverse complement strand
CTGTCTCAACCCATACCAGATCAAAGACGTTCTCCACGCCCTGTAGATACATGGCCAGACGCTCAAGGCCGTAGGTAATTTCGCCCGGCGTCTTGGTCAGTTCCACACTGCCCACCTGCTGGAAATAGGTGAACTGGGTGACTTCCATACCATTGAGCCAGACTTCCCAGCCAAGGCCCCATGCGCCCAGCGTTGGTGATTCCCAGTCATCCTCAACAAAGCGGATGTCATGCACTTCAGGATCGATGCCGATCTTGCGTAGGGAGTCGAGGTAGAGGTCGAGAATGTTTTCCGGAGCCGGCTTAAGGATCACCTGAAACTGATAGTAGTGCTGCAGGCGGTTCGGGTTCTCGCCATAGCGGCCATCGGTCGGCCTACGGCATGGCTGCACATAAGCCGTGTTCCACTCGTTGTTATCCAGAACACGAAGGAATGTGGCCGGGTGAAAGGTGCCTGCACCCATCGAGCTGTCGTAAGGCTGTTGAATGACACAGCCCTGCTCAGCCCAGAAATGTTGCAGTGTAAGAATCAGTTCCTGAAAAGTTAGCACGTCTACTCCCCGACGATCAGGCCGAATATCGACCCGAAAAAGTGGACGGCAAAGCTAGCCATGCTTCTGCCTCTTCGCTAGAACTCTTTACAGCAACTGATTTTGATGTGAATCAATCGCGTGACAACTGTCACGGCGAGGGTGTTGCGAATTTTGAAGATGGTGCCACGCTACAGGCTGCGGTGTAATCCTGCGGTTTGGTAGATCAGGAGGGCGGGTATGGATATCGATTTTGATTGGCTTGAGGATCAAATTTTTCATCGGCATCTGAATGATGATGAGAAGCAGGTGCTTGAAAAGTCGATTCGTTTCTCTGAATTCGCAAAAGGTGATGTGCTGATGGCTGAGGGGGAAGATTGTGACGGACTCTATCTTCTACGGTCAGGGCGGGCTGGCGTACACCATCACTCTCATGGGCAACAGGTTCGCGTGGGTGAGGTCAACGAGGGTGCCCAGCTTGGCGACATGGCCTTTTTCGATGGTAAGCCATACAGCACCACCATTACCGCTAAAACAGATTGCATAGCCTATAAGATTTCACGACTTGAGCTGGAGGATTTGATGTCGCTCCACTATGAGATGGCCAAAGATATCATGCTCAACACGATCTGCAGGCTTTCGGGTATTGTGCGCGGCATGAATACGGTCAACGCCTATTCACAACAGTATATTCATGGGCGCCGGGTTTAAGTGATTTTGGCTCTTTTGGTTGCAGAATAGAGCATAGCGTCTAATCTCTTTTTTAATCGCTAGTTAGTTTCGGGAGGGTCCTTTTATGAATCAACGTTATTTCCAGCCAGATCAGTGGTTGGGTGCAGCAAGAAATGCACTTAAACCACGTATTTTAGCAACGATGGCGCTGACGGTATTGACGGCCGTGGTGATCTACGGAGTTTTCAGGGTGGATGGTGATATGACCTTAACTTCGATCCTGTCCCACTTCATTGGAGGTCTGGGGGCCCTGTTCGCTCTGCTGTTCGGGCTGACTGCACTCGCCTACCAGCTACAGTGCCAACTCAACAAGGCGTTTGTACCCAATACCATCGAAGCGAGCAGGTTTGCATGGGCTAGAGCGCAGTCGATTCTGATGCTTCCTGTCTGGGCGGCTGGCGTGCTTCTGGCGCTGATTCTGGCAGAGATGGTGATCCTCTCCCTTGCCAATATTCCGGGCCTTGGCCTGATCTGGTTATCACTGATTGGAGTGCCTCTTCTACTCTTGAATACAGTGGTGGCTGTGGCTCTGATGCTGGCGCTGTTCAATATGGCAGCGCGCGTGGCCATTGCCGATGCTGATACGATGACATTGAAAAATGACCTGTGGCGATTGATTAAGGAGAAGCTGCCAGAGCTGCTGATCTATAATCTTGGTGGTGTGCTGGTAACCCTGTTTGTGGCGGCACTCCTGCTCTCCCCTCTCTGGCTCGGTGCGCAGGTGACGCTGGCGCTGGTCGATTACACAGCGGCTGAAGCGATGATGCGTGCTACCGAGTCGACAGGCTTCTGGGGCGGCATTGCCCATCTCATCGGGCTGGTGATGGTAGGGCTTCTGCTTGCTGCAGTGGTGAGTGTCCCCAGTGTGGTGATTACCCAGATGACACTTCTGGTTCATATGGAACTGGAGTGGGAGAAAGGTGAAGAGAGTGATGCAAAAGCCAAGTCTGAAAAGAAGGCTGCACCGAAGAAGCCTGCTCGCAAACGTGCACCAGCCAAGCCGAAAGCGGCTAAGGAAGAGGCTGTAAAGGGCAGCGATGGAGATGGCGACAAGCCGGATGAAAAGTCAGACTCAGACAGCTGATTACATCTCGGAAATCCCAAGCCTACCGGCTGCTTTTTTTAAGCAGGTCGAAACGAGTGCTATCCATCCGGCGCAGTGGTTTCGTAGGGATGGCGATTATATTCCGATCACCTACGAGATGCTCAGCGAGCGCATTAAGCATGTCGCATCAGGCCTGATGCTGGCCGGCGTAAAGCCGGGTGATCGCATTGCCATTGTGATGGAGAATCGCCCTGAGTGGGCAGTGATCGATTATGCCATTCTCTCTATCGGTGCTGTGACCGTACCGCTCTACTGCTCCTATCGACCTCAGGATATGGCCTACGTGCTTGATGATTGTGATGCCTCGATGGTATTCACCTCTGGCGGACATCTGCTCCGTGATCTGAAAAAGGCGGTTGAGTCGTGCAAGGCAGTTAAGCGTATCTATGCAGTTGATGAGGCTGGCGACGATGGGCTTGTGGCCAATCTTTCCGAGATCGAGACGTGCGAGATTGATGAAGAGCGGTTGATGGGCCGAGTGTCGAAAATCGACCGCGATCAACTGGCAACGCTGGTCTATACATCAGGCACGACAGCCAATCCGAAAGGGGTGATGCTGTCGCACGGCAATATTCTGACCAATCTGGAGACGGTTCCGGCGGTGATTGAACTGCTGCCGGATGAGAAGATGCTCTCCTTTTTGCCACTGGCGCATGTGTTAGAGCGAACCGGTGGCCATTTCCTCCCATACACCTACGGCATTTCAGTCGCCTTTGCCGAACGGCCGGACACAGTGGCCAAGAATCTCACCGAAGCGCAGCCGACACTGATGATCTCCGTGCCGCGTATGCTGGAGGTGGTTCGAAGCAGGGTGCTGGCGCAGGTCGCCAAACAATCAGCACTTAAACAGAAGTTGTTCCGTCTCTATTTCGAGCTGGCGACAAAGAAGAGTAGTGGCTTGCTCTCTGATCTTATCTATAAGGTTCTGAATATGTTGGTGGGTGAGAAGATCCGGGATCGCTTTGGCGGCAGATTGCGCGCGCTGGTTTCCGGCGGTGCCCCATTGGGCCGCGATGTGGGGCTCTTCTTTGAGGCTGTTGGACTTCCTGTGTTGGAGGGGTATGGCCTGAGCGAGTCATCACCACTTCTTGCGGTGAACCCGATGCATGATCGACGGATCGGAACAGTTGGTCTGATCGCCAAGGGTGTTGAGATCAAGATTGCCGAAGATGGCGAGATCATTGCCCGCGGTGGCAACATCATGTCCGGCTACTGGAAAAACAGAAAAGCGACAAAAGAGGCCTTGATCGATGGCTGGTTGCATACCGGTGATATTGGTGAGTTTGATGAGGATGGGTATCTTCGAATCACTGATCGAAAGAAGGATATCATTGTTAATTCAGGTGGTGAAAACATTGCACCACAACGTGTTGAGGCGCCCTTGGTGGTTGAGCCCCTGATTGATCAGGTGGTGGTGTATGGTGATCAGCGTCCCTATCTGGTGGCGATCGTGGTGCCCAACAAAGAGGCCTGTAGCAGCTGGGCCAGTGAGCAGGGGTTGCCGAAATCCGGCTGGGCAGAACTGGCAAGTTCGGATGTGTTACGAAAACATATCCAGAATAAAATCCAGCAACATCTGAAACCGTTGAACTCCTTTGAACAGATCAGGCGCATTCATATTCAGGCTGATCCCTTTACGGTGGAGAATGGATTTCTCACACCGACCATGAAGTTGAAGCGAAGAAATATTTATCGTGAGTTTGCGGATATCTTTGAGGCTTTGTATTAACCAGACCCTTTTAAACGCCTGATTTTTTTGACAAAAGCCTTCAAAGCTTCAAGCATGGGCTAGTTCGTTGTGGATAAGTTTGATTAGGCCGCTTTGACGGCGGATGAGAGGAGAGTGGTTTGCAGCAGGATTTTGCCAGTCGTGTCGGTCAGGAGAACGTCCGTCCTTCAGTGTCGAAACGAAGCCCTTCACTGAAGCAGCCGCTATCGGTTAAGCCGGTGATGCTGGGGGCTGCCGGAACGGTTGCAGCCCTGTTTATGCTCACACTTTTGCTCGTTGGTAACCCTGTCGATGCAAGCGTCCCAACCACCAAGGAGGAGTGGCTTAAGGTCAAGCCGCTACAGGAGTTGGAGGCGAAGGCTCTAACGCGTGTTGTGTTACAACCCGGCGATGCCGCGGTCTCAGCACTAGGAAAGCTCGGCTTTCCATTCGCCGAAGTGATGGAGATGAGCAGAGCTTCCAAGCCGGTTTTTTCACTGCGACAGGTTCGGGCTGGTCAGGCCTTTTCACGTGTTGATCAGGATTCACAGGTTGATGTCTATTACGAGGTGGATAGCGAGCAGCGCCTTCATCTTTTCGCTTCTGAAGGTAATGGTTGGCAGGCGGAGATTACGCCGCGCCCGGTTCACAGAAGGCAGGTGCGCGCATCAGGCGTGATTGAGGAGTCTCTGTTCTCTGCTGCAGTTGAAGTGGGGATGGATGAACGCACAACCATGAACCTGATCGATATCTTCAGTTGGGATGTCGATTTTGCCCGCGATCTTCGTTCCGGTGATAGCTTCTCTGTACTCTATGAAGAGCAGTTCGATGATCGTGGTAAGCTACTAGGGACGGTGATTCTAGTCGCCGAGTTCAATAATAATGGCGAAACTTATCAGGCGATCAGACATACGCATGCCAATGGTGATAGCGAATACTTCTCACCCGATGGCAGCAGCATGCGCAAGACCTATCTCAAATCACCGGTAAAATTTTCAAGAATCTCATCACGCTTCTCAACCAGTCGCAAGCACCCTGTGCTTGGTTATACCCGCGCCCATCGTGGCGTTGATTATGCCGCTGCTACCGGCACACCGATTCGTGCCATCGGCGATGGTAGGGTGGTGTTCTCAGCGTGGAAGGGTGGTTATGGCCGTTTTGTTGAGATAAGACACACCAACTCCGCCCACTCGACGGCATATGCTCACCTGCGAAAGTATGGGCGTGGCATCAAACGCGGCGCGAAAGTGAAGCAGGGACAGATCATTGGTTATGTCGGCATGAGCGGTCTGGCGACAGGTCCGCATCTCCATTTCGAATTCCGTGTTCGCGGCAGGGCAACCAACCCGTTGGCCGTGAAGCACGCTCCGGCCAAGCCTGTTCCGGCAAGTGAGATGGCTGCTTTTCAACAGACTGCAGCGGCTATGCTTGGGCAGTTGTCGGCGCCTATGGTGGCAATGGCCTGGGAGTGAGTGGCTTCCCTTGGTTCCTATGTCTTCGTGTATTAGTTTATCAAATATCGATTTAATGAATGGATGGTTCATACATGAGTGAAAACAGAGCGGCGTGGCTGGAGAAAGGGCGCAAGGTATTGGATATTGAGATCGATGCACTTGCCCTGCAGCGCGACTCGTTGGGGGATGAATTTATTGAGGCGGTCGGAGCGATTCTGGCACTTCAAGGCAAGCTGGTTGTCGTGGGTATGGGCAAGTCTGGCATCATCGCCCGAAAGATTGCAGCCACCTTCGCCTCAACCGGAACGCCGGCCTTCTTTGTCCATGCCGCCGAGGCGCAGCATGGTGATTTGGGTATGATCACCAGTCACGATGCTGTACTGGCTCTTTCACACAGTGGTGAAACCGATGAAGTGTGTGGCCTGCTGCCCACGATCAAACGATTGGGTGCAACCGTGATTGCCATTACAGGCAAAGCCGATTCAACCCTTGGACATTATGCCGATATCACACTTGAGGTGCCTGTCACCAAAGAGGCGTGCCCTTTGAATCTGGCACCGACTGCCTCGACCACGGCAGCGCTGGCACTGGGTGATGCGCTGGCTGTGGTGGTGCTGAAGCAACGCGGTTTCCGCGAAGAGGATTTTGCTCGCGTGCATCCGGCAGGAAGTCTGGGGCGCAAACTGATGCGAGTAGCTGATGTGATGCATAGTGGCAACGAGCTGCCATTGGTCAGTGTGAATGCCACACTTCGTCAGGCGATTGTTACCATGAGTAGTCATCGTTTCGGAATCGCAGGCATGGAAGAGGGCGGTCGTCTTGTCGGCTGTTTGAGTGATGGTGATCTGCGTCGACTGATGGAGTCTGGCAGTGTCGATCTTGATGCTCGGGTTAGTGCTTTGATGCACAAGGCTCCGTTTACCATTGAGTCGGATCATCTGGCCAGCGAAGCGGTAAGAATGATGGAGGAGCATAAGGTGACAGTACTGTTCGCGGTTGATGATGCCAGTGCAATGCCTGTAGGCATTGTTCATATGCATGACCTGCTCAGAGCGGGTGTAGCATGAGTGATTCATTTTCCAATTTTCCATTTAAGTTGGCACGCGGTATTGAGATGCTCGTGCTGGATGTCGATGGTGTCATGACAGAGGGACAGATTGTCATGGATGATCAGGGTGAGGAGTCCAAGGCATTTAATGTGCGGGATGGGCACGGTATCAAAATGCTGCAACGCACTGGAGTTAGTGTCGCGATCCTTACCGGACGCAGTTCAAACGTCGTGGCGTGCAGGGCTCGTGATCTCGGTATTGAGTATGTGGTGCAGGGCTCGCTTCGAAAGGCTGATGGTATCAAAGAACTGTGTGAACAGGCGGGCATCACACCGGATCGCTGTGCCTATATGGGCGATGATGTGATTGATCTTCCGGCGATGGCCCAGTGTAGGCTTACCATGGCTCCGCTCGATGCACATCAGGGTGTATTGAAAAAGGTTGATTGGATTTCAGGTTATCCCGGTGGCAGAGGGGCTGTGCGGCAGGCGGCGGAAGGACTTATTCTGGCCAATGGATTTTGGGACAAAGTGGTTAAGGATGCCTATGGCCTTGCGCCTGAAGATTGCGGCTGGGAACAATCCTGAGTTCAAATGAATAACAGGCAATGGAGACTGGTTAAGTGGAGCAGCCTGAGCATCTCCATTGGCAGTGTGGTTGTGGCAGCGGGCTTAATGTGGGTCAACTCGAAAGAGAGTGTCACGGTTGAACGACCCAAGGTAAGCGAACAGGTCGAACAACCTCAGGCAAAAGTAGAGAAGCCATTGATTGTTGAGCGTAAGGGTGATCGCCTGATATGGCGACTACAGGCGGATAGTGCCAAGCAGCAGGAGCAAGGCATGTACCTGATTGAGCCACGCTTGGAGATGTTCACCGAAGCTGGAGAGGCGATTCCAATTCGAGGGCGTGAGGCGTGGTTTGAACCGCTTAGGAAGAATATTAGTTTCAAAGGTGCTGTGCAGGTCGACTTCCATGAATGGCGATTGAATAGTGAGGCACTGCGATATGAGAGTGGCCGTGATGAGGCCGTTGTTCCTGGGAAGTTTGAGTTGAGCAAACCCGGCATTATGTTAAAAGGGCGTGGTCTTCGAGTGGATAGGAAGAGTCAGAAATTGACAGTCGATCATGATGTCTGGCTGGTGGACAAGAGTGGCACGTTGGGAGCTAAGCGATGAGCAGGTGGATGCAAGCCATTCTCTGTATGCTCTTCTCAAGTACGCTCTGTTATGCAGAATCGGTAGAGATTAAGTCAGATTCGCTGGAGGTTGAACATCAGCAGAGTAGGGCGCAGTTTGAAGGCAATGTCTGGCTCAAGCGCGCAGATTTTGAGCTGCGCTGTGATCGCCTGGTGGTTCGTTACCGGCAGGAGATGGGTGGCGAGGTTGAGCAGGCTGAGGCGTATGGACATGTTATTATGCAACAGGGCGATAAACATGGTAGCTCCAACGAGGCTCTCTATCAGCAGAGAATGGGTCTGGTGACCTTGATCGGTGAAGCGAAAGTAGATAGCCCTGATGGTTTGATTCAAGGAGAGAAAGTTCTTCATAATATCAATACGAAAGAGACCACCGTTTTGCAGGGTAAGGATGGTGGCCGAGCCCGGATCACGATTGAAGAGGATGATTTGAACAAAAAAGAGAAAGATGCCAAGCCAGCTGTTGAGGAGCCTGCTCCATGAGTGTGGTACATCATCTTTCGGCTGAGGGTTTAAACAAGCGATATGGCAAAAAAACGGTTGTGCATTCTGTGGGGTTGGATGTCTATTCGGGTGAATGTGTTGGTCTTTTAGGGCCGAACGGCGCAGGTAAAACGACCAGCTTTTATATGGTATGCGGCCTGATTCGAGCTGATCAGGGAAAGGTGGAGCTGGATGGCGAAAGTATCACCGAACTGCCGATGCATATGCGTGCCCGCAAAGGGATTGGTTATCTGCCGCAAGAAGCGAGCATCTTCAGAAAACTGACGGTTCGGGAAAATCTGATGGCTATCTTTGAAACATTGGGATTGCCGGATACGCAGGTGGAGGAGGAGCTCGAAGAGCTGCTTGTCGAGCTGGGTATTGAGGGCGTTCAGCATCAGAAGGCCTACACCCTCTCCGGTGGACAGCGACGCAGAACAGAGATCGCCAGAGCGCTAGTGACCAAGCCGCGGTTTCTGTTGCTGGATGAGCCGTTTGCCGGTGTTGATCCGATTGCTGTTGAGGATATTCAGGCGATTATTGCAGATCTGAGGACACGGGGAATCGGTATTCTTATTACCGATCATAATGTGCGTGATACGCTAAGTATTTGTGATCGCGCCTACCTGATGAGTGCCGGTGAAATTCTTGTGCAGGGAACAACCGATGAGATTGTAAGCCATCCTGATGCACGCAGGCTCTATCTGGGTGAAAGTTTCTCGATGTGACAACACTCACTTCTATGCGGTATGGTAGGCTATGGTATAGCGATCTCTTCAGGAGGTTCGATGAAATTGCAGTGGTTGGAACGGTAGTGGTTTGATGAAACAGATGATTATTGCAATGACTGGAGCTTCGGGAGCTGCCTATGGCATGCGTCTCATTCAGCGTTTGGCCAATGCAGGCATCAAACAGCATCTTCTCTTTTCCGATGCGGCACGTGTAGTCTTGAAGCAGGAGCTCGATTTGAGCCTTCCTGAGGCAACAGAAGATGTTGCTGCAGCTGTCGCATCACACCTCGGAATCTCCAGTGAACTTCTTAAACACTATCATCAGACTGATTGGTTCTCTCCTACAGCATCGGGTTCGGCAGGCATTCGGCATATGGTGGTGATCCCCTGCTCAATGGGCTCTCTGGCCCGCATTGCAGGCGGTGTTTCCGATAATCTTATCGAACGTGCCGCCGATGTGATGCTCAAGGAGCGCGGCAAGCTGATTCTGGTCCCACGCGAAACACCGCTCTCCAGTATTCATCTGGAGCATATGCTTAAATTATCGCGGATGGGCGTCGATCTGATTCCGGCCATGCCGGGCTTTTATCATCGGCCTGAATCGGTAGATCAACTGATCGATTTTGTGGTGGATCGAGTCATGGATCATCTTGGTGTAAATAGCGAGGAGGTGAAACGATGGGGCGTTTGATACTTACTCTGTCCATCATGTTGACCATGTCTGGTTGTGCCGTGGTCGGAGCTGTCGGTGGCGCGGCTGTTGAGGGTATGGTTTTTATGTTCAAGGGCGAGGAGGAGAGCTTCTCGATTACGATGCGTTCGGCACTGGTTGCAGCGCAGCGAGGTCTGAAAAAGGCCGATCTTCATGCAGATATTCTTGAACCCAAAGAGGAGGGTTACCTGATCGGCTTCGGTAATGAGAATCTTGATGGAGTGATCTCTCTGGAGAAACAGACCGGCAGTTTGACTACGATTGAGGTTAAGGTGAGATCCAGCGGTATGCGTGAAGACTCGATTGAGCGCGCCATACTTCTTGCCATCGGTCAACAGGCGAAGAAAGCCAGAAATTTGGATCGATTCGACTTCAGAGGCTACAAGTATATCCATGAAAAACCTGACACTGTTTCAAAACGGATGGGTTGGTTTCTGCAGGGAGCCAAGCTTGATGTTAAGCAGGTCTATAAGTCTGAAGAGTGGTTGAGGGTTAAGATGCCATCCGGCAAGCAGGCCTTTTTGAAGGGAAGCCTTGCTGCCTCCAAAGGCAAGTGAGATGCTGTGCCACTTCTGAGGAATAACGGAGGCGGAAGATGGCTGTAAATAACGAAGTATTGGACGATATCGCCGAAAAGGTCGCAGCGGGACTGCGTATGTTCGGTGGTGTTAAACAGGAAGCAGAGAGTCAGGTGCGCGGCATTGTTGAAGGGGCGCTGGAGCATTTTGACGTGGTTACGCATGAGCGTATGCAGGTTCAGGAAGCGATGCTGATTAAGGCTCGCGAAGAGCTTGCTCTACTTGATGCGCGAGTCAAAGAGCTTGAAGAGAAGCTGAAAGATCACAAATAAGTAGTTTCAGTTTTGTTAGCTCGTTTGGCTTCAGCCGCACTGCGCGGGCTCGATGCCGAGCCTGTCGATGTTGAGGTGGATCTCTCTCGTGGTCTGCCATCGTGGTCCATGGTCGGTCTTGCCGAGGCCGCTGTGCGTGAATCGCGCGACCGTGTCCGAGCCGCCCTTCTCAACTCCCAATTCGAATTTCCGCTTCGCCACATCACCGTCAATCTCTCACCCGCCGATCAACGCAAGGATGGCTCCTATTTTGACCTGCCCGTTGCCGTCGGCCTATTGATAGCCTCCGGCCAGATCGATCTCAGAAACAGACCATCCGATGAGAAGCTCCCCTTCATGATCGGTGAGCTAGCGCTCGATGGTAGGCTTAACAGTATCAACGGAGCTCTGCCGCTTACGCTCTTTGCAAGAGCGCAGGGTTTCAGCTCGATTATTCTCCCCGAAGCCAATGCTGATGAGGCAGCCGTGGTCGATGGTGTCGAAGTGCTGCCAGCCAAGAGCCTTCTAGCCGTCGCCCGTCATCTCGCTGGACGTGAACAGTTAACCCCCTATGAATCCAAAGCCGACACCATTGAATCAATGGCCAATGTTCCAGACATGTCCGATATTCGCGGTCAGCAGCAGGCGCGCCGGGCTCTGGAGATCGCTGCGGCAGGTGCCCATCACCTTCTTCTCTCCGGCCCTCCCGGTGTTGGCAAGAGCATGCTGGCCCAGCGCCTTCCTGGCATTCAGCCGCCATTAACATCCGAACAGAGGCTTGAGGTGGCACGCATCTACAGCATTGCCGGTGAGCGTGGCCGTACGCCGCTTTCGGCAACACCTCCCTACCGCGCTCCGCACCACTCGGCATCCGATGTCGCCATGATCGGCGGCGGCAGTGTGCCGAGACCGGGCGAAGTCTCCAAAGCCCATCACGGCACACTGTTTTTAGACGAATTGCCTGAATATAAACGGCAGGTGCTTGAGGTGCTGCGCCAACCGCTGGAGAACGGCCATGTCTGCATCGCCCGCGCCGCCGATACGCTGGAGTTCCCGGCCCAGTTCCAACTGGTGGCCGCGATGAATCCGTGCCCGTGCGGCTACTTCGGCCATCCGACCCGAAGTTGCCAGTGCAGCAGTATCCAGATTCGCAGATACCGTGCCCGCATCTCCGGCCCATTACTGGATCGATTCGATCTACGTGTGCATGTGCCACCTGTCGAGAAAGAGGAGTTGATGGGCATGGCAGTAGGGGAGTCGTCAGCCAACGTCGCCGCAAGAGTCCACGAAGCCCGCCAGCGCCAATACGCAAGACAGGGTGACGGTGTGGTCAATGCACGCCTCACTCCATCACAACTTGAGCAGTTTGCTATGCCGGATGAGGCAGGTTCCAAGCTTCTTGATACGGCCATGTCCCGTTTCAGCCTCTCGGCACGCAGTTATCACCGCATCCTCAAAGTGGCGCGTACCATCGCCGATGTTGAAGGCGAGGAAAGAGTGAGCGGCAATCACATCGCCGAAGCGCTTCAGTCCCGAGGAGAAGAGGATGATAATTAAACGTCCGCTTTTGGCCGGAAGCAGTCATTGGTGGAGATTCAAGAGTCTTAAATCTTAGTGATAAATAACCGATCTGTTCCACATCGCATATTCCTGTGAAAGAGTGAGGCAATGAGTAAGGCGATAGTCGTTCGTGCCAGTGATCTTCGTAAACGCTTTGGTGAGCGCGAAGTGGTCTGTGGTGTCGATTTCGAGATTCCGGCAGGGATCTGCTTCGGTATTCTCGGGCCGAACGGGGCGGGGAAGACGACACTGATGCGCATGCTGGTCGGCATGTCGCCTATCACCTCCGGTGAATACACCCTGTTTGGAGAGCCTGTCTCCGATGCATCGCTGCACCATCGTTTGGGAGTGGTGCCACAGCAGGATAACCTCGACCCTGATTTCACCGTGCATAAAAACCTGATGGTCTATGCCAACTACTTCGGCATTGATAAAACCACTGCCTCACAGCGTGCCGATGAGCTGCTGGAGTTTGCCTCACTAACAACTCGAAAGAAGGATGCGGTCTCCAGTCTCTCCGGTGGTATGCGCAGGCGGTTGATGATTGCCCGCTCGCTGGTCAACGATCCCGATCTGATTGTGTTGGACGAGCCGACTACCGGTCTTGATCCGCAGGCACGCCACCTGATCTGGCAGCGACTTCGTTCTCTAAAGACACGTGGTAAGACCTTGATTCTGACCACCCACTACATGGAGGAGGCAGCCGAGCTGTGCGATGAGATCATGGTGCTTGATCATGGACGCATTCTGGATCGCGGCACACCCAAAGCGCTGATCAACCGGCACGTGGAACCGGAGGTGGTGGCGGTGCGTGGTCTGCACGGAGAGGTTCAGATTGATGCCCTGTGTGAAGGGTTGGAGGTTCGTCGTGAGTTGGTTGGCGATACTTGGTTCTGTTATGCCAAGGATGCCCGGCCACTGGTGGCGCGTTGCGCCGATGATGCCAACCTCACCTTTATCCATCGTCCCGCTTCGCTGGAAGATGTCTTCCTCAAGCTGACCGGTCGAGACCTCAGGGAGGAGTCATGATGTTGGTTCCTGCACTGAAACCTTCGCATGTGATGGCCGTCTGGTATCGCAACTTTCTTGTCTGGCGCAAGCTGGTGGTTGCCTCGATGCTGGGCAACTTCGGGGATCCGTTTCTCTATCTGCTGGGGCTGGGATATGGGCTTGGCCTCTACATCGGCGAGATGGGTGGTATCCCCTACATGGCATTTCTGGCCAGTGGTATTCTCTGCTCAAGTGCCATGAACACGGCCACCTTCGAGGGGCTCTATTCGGCATTCACGCGCATGAATCAACAGGGAACCTGGGAGGGGATACTGGCGACTCCTTTGCGGATTCAGGAGGTGGTGGCAGGCGAACTTGTCTGGGCGGCGACCAAGAGCCTGATCTCAGGCACGGCGATTCTGATCGTGGCAGGGCTGCTCGGTGGTATTCAGAGTTGGGAGACGGCATGGATGGTCGTGCCGGTGATCTTCCTGATCGGCTTGGCATTCGCAGGCCCGGCACTGGTGGTCAGTGCCATCGCCCCGAGTTACGACTTCTTTCTCTACTACTTCACACTGGCGGTGACGCCGATGTTTCTCTTCTGCGGGGTCTTCTATCCCATCGATGCCCTGCCTGAATTTGCCCAGCTGTTGGCGCAGGGATTGCCGCTTACCCATGCGGTAGCATTGGTTCGGCCACTGCTCACTGAACTGCCGTTAACGCAGCCATTTTTGCATATGACCGTTCTGGGAACCTATGCAGTGGTTGGTTATATCATCGCCTCGCATTTGGCGGCGCGGCGCCTATTGCGCTAGATGTTTTTTTGCAATCGCATATTCATGCTACCCCTTTTATGCGATAGACGGATGAGACTTTTGAATCAATCATTGTGACATGAAGTGCGAAGGGGGTGTCATGAAGTTTGAGGGGAATGTCATGATTGAAGAGGCTATTGTAGCCATCATTTTTGTGATTATGTTGCTTGTTACGTTATACCTTTCGTTTGGCAAGTGAGCATTGATTTAGACCTAATTACAGACTCCTCTGTGATAGAAAAAGCCCCGGCAGGAATGCCGGGGCTTTTTAGTTTTGGCCTGTTTGGGCTTGATTAAACGACTGTAAGCCAGTCGGTGTGCGCAGCACTTCTTCCATGTACCACATCGAAATACTTCTTTTGCAGTTTTTCGGTGACTGGGCCACGTGAGCCACAGCCGATGGTCCGACCATCAAGCTCGCGGATGGGTGTTACTTCAGCAGCAGTGCCGGTGAAGAAGGCTTCATCAGCGACATAGACCTCATCGCGGGTAATCCGTTTTTCACGTACTTCATAACCCTCTTCTTTCGCCAGTTGAATCACCGTGTTACGGGTGATGCCATCCAGTGCGCTAGTCAGTTCAGGTGTGTAGATAACACCGTTGTAGACCATGAAGAAGTTCTCGCCACTGCCTTCGGCAACGAACCCATCCACATCCAGCAGTAGTGCTTCATCATAACCATCACGGATGGCATCGGAGAGCGCCAGCATCGAGTTGATATACTGTCCGTTGGCTTTGGCCTTGCACATGGAGATGTTGACGTGATGCCGAGTGTAAGAGGATGTACGGATACGAATCCCCTTTTCAAGGGCATCTTGTCCCAGATATGCGCCCCAACTCCATGCAGCAACAATGACATGGCTCTTTAGATTGTCAGCGCGAAGCCCCATCCCCTCTGAGCCATAGAAGACCATCGGACGCAGGTAGGCTGAGTCCAGATTATTCTCTTTTACCGCTGCAACCTGAGCCGCATTGATCTCATCTTTCGAGAAGGGCATCGGCATATTCATGATATGTGCCGAGCGGAATAGGCGATCGGTATGCTCCTGCAGGCGGAAAATGGCGGTGCCCTGGTCTGCATGGTAGGCGCGAACGCCTTCGAATACGCCCATGCCGTAATGCAGGGTGTGAGTCAGTACATGGACCTTGGCTTCGCGCCAATCCACCATTTCACCATCAAACCAGATCAGGCCATCACGATCAGCAAAATTCATCATCTACCTCGTTTAAACTTTCATACTGTTCAGAAGCTCCAGATAGAGCCCGCGAACTTCACTCATTCGCTGCTTTAGCGCAGCAAC
>Ga0316187_10002813_pt1 | contig 15195 bp, 13 predicted proteins | sample CroRivburrow1_MG_FD_204927 | JGI IMG/M metagenome (GOLD analysis project Ga0316187, IMG submission 204927) | Coastal sediment microbial communities from Maine, United States - Cross River worm burrow 1 | ecosystem: Environmental > Aquatic > Marine > Coastal > Sediment | place: USA: Maine... | reverse complement strand
GCGAAGCTACCTCCCGAATGACCATCCTGGCAGGGCTCGCTGGAGCGTCCGTCTACATCGTCCACGTCACCTGCCGACAGGCCGCCGAGGCCCTGGCGAAGGCCCAGGACTCGGGGTGGGAGATCTTCGGCGAAACCTGTCCCCAGTACCTGCTGTTGGACGAGTCGGTCTACGAGAAGCCCGATTTCGAGGCGGCCTCCTATGTAATCGCACCGCCGATTCGGCCCGCCGAGCACCAGGAGGCTCTCTGGGAAGCTCTGCGGACCGGAGTTCTGCAAGTCGTCGCTACAGACCATTGCCCATTCAATCTGGAGGGGCAGAAGGAATTGGGCCGCAACGATTTCCGACGGATCCCGGGAGGGGCCGCCGGTGTCGAGCACCGCCTGGCACTCCTCTACTCCTATGGCGTGAAACAGGGCCGAATCGAGCTTCAGCAATTCGTCGACCTGGTCTCCACCCGTCCCGCTCAACTCTTCGGCCTGTATCCACGGAAGGGTTCGATCTCGGTCGGTGCCGACGCTGACCTGGTGCTCTGGGACCCCGAGGTCACTGGCACCATCTCCGCCTCGACCCATCACCACCACTGTGACCGCAGCATCTTCGAAGGGTTCTCTGTGACCGGGTTGCCGTCGATCGTAATCGCAGCGGGGCGAGTGCAGTACAGGGATGGAGACCTGCGGGTGGAGCGAGGTGCGGGCCGCTATCTGGCAAGGAGCCTGTCGGCGTGACCCTTCTCGGCTCGAGCCCGCCACGCCCCGACGGCGCCTCGAAGGTGGACGGGACCCTGCGCTATGCCAACGACCTGCCAGCGCAAGGGATCTGGCACGGTGCGACGCTGCGCAGCCCGTATCCCCATGCGCGCATTCGGCGACTGCTATGGCATCCCAAACGAGCGCCGGCTGGAGCTGTCTGTGTGACCGCAGGCGATTTGCCGGGACCGAATGGAGTGCAACTCCTCGACGACGAGTGGCCGTTGCTGGCAGCGGATTTCGTGCACCACATGGGGGAGCCGGTAGCGGTCGTGGCTGCCCCGACGAGGCTTGCTGCTCGCCAGGCCCTAAAGGCTATCGAGGTGGACTACGAGCCTCTCGAGCCCACCCTGGATCTCTCGACAGCGGGAAGGCAGGAACCCCTCTACAGCCTGGAGCTGAAGAGCGGCGAGGCCGAGCAGGAGCTCGAAAGAGCGCACCTGCTGGTGGAGGGTACCTACCGCACGGGGCACCAGGAGCACATCTACATCGAGTGCCAGGTCATGAGCGCCGGGTGGGAGGCCGACGGCACTCTGGTCGTCGAGGGCTCCATGCAGTGCCCCTACTTCGTGCATCGATCGTTGGTCCACGCCTTGCCGCTGGAAGCCGACAAAGTCGTCGTGAGGGCGACACCGGTGGGCGGTGGCTTCGGCGGCAAGGAAGACTTCCCGAGCGTGATCGCCCTGCACGCGGCGCTCCTCGCGAGGGCCTGTGGCCATCCGGTGCGCATCGCCTACGACCGCCACGAGGATATTGTCGGGACCACCAAGCGGCACCCTTCGATGGTGACCCATCGAGTTGGAGTCGATGCCGAGGGACGTCTTCAGGCGATGGAGATCGACGTGGTGCTGGACGGAGGGGCCTACAGGACACTCTCACCCGTGGTCCTGTCGCGGGCGGTGCTCCATGCCGCCGGCCCCTACCGCTGCCCCAACGTTCACATCCGGGGCAGAGTACTGCGCACGAATACGCCGCCCAACGGCGCGTTTCGCGGCTTTGGAGCGCCACAGGTGCAGTTCGCCATGGAACGACAGATGGACCGGATTGGTCGGCGCCTGGGCCTCGACCCATTGGAGATCCGACTGCGAAACGTGTTGGAAGAAGGCGACAGGCTGCCAACCGGTCAGCAGATGGACGAGAGCTGTTCGGCTCGCCTCTGTCTCGAGAAGGCGGTGCAGGAGACCGACTTCAAAGAGCGTTGGCAGCGTTTGGAAACGCAGCGCATCGCCAGAGGTGACGGAGACTCGGCGCATGGTATTGGGCTGAGCCTCTATTTCCATGGGGCCGGATTCACCGGTAACGGTGAACGGGTCCTGCAGTCGGTCATCGAAGGCGCCCTGCTCGAGGATGGACGGGTCGAGGTGCGCACAGCAGCGGTGGAGATGGGGCAGGGGTGTGACACGGTCTTTCCCCTCATGGCCGCCGAAGCTAGCGGCTTGCTGCCCGTGGATGTGGTGCTGGCCGCTCCGGACACTTCTCGGGTCCCCGATTCCGGGCCCAGCGTCGCTTCCCGCACTTCGATGGTGGTGGGCAGCGAGGTTGCCTACGTGGTGCGGGAGATTCGGGACAGAGTCCTGGCCTGGTGGTCTGACCACCAGAAGGATGGATCGGGTTACATCGTAGAAGGGGGCTTCGTGCGAGGTGAGAACGGCAAGGGTTGGCCGTTTCGAGAGGTCTCCAGTCGCTACTTCGAGGCGATGGAGCCCCTTGTGATCTCGCGGCAGCACGAGCCTCCGGAGTGGCAAGTCTTCGATGAGGAGACCTACCAGGGCGTGGCCTATCCGACCTACGCTTTCGGGGCCGATGTGGTGGAAGTCGAGGTGGACCCCGACACCCTCGAGGTGAGCCCAACAAAGGTCACCGCGGTCTGCGAGGTAGGCCGAGTGCTACACGAAAAGCTGTGTATCGGCCAGGTCGAAGGCGGGACCTTGCAGGCCGTGGCATGGGGGCTGATGGAAGAGGTCAAGCTCGAGGCGGGGCGGTATCTCAACGACCGGCTCGCCACGTACATCATTCCGACGATCCGGGACAGCCCCGAGATGGAGGTTCATCTACTGGAGAGGCCTTGGAAAGGGGGTGCTTTTGGCGCCAAGGGCGTGGGTGAGCTGCCGATGGACGGTGGCGCCCCGGCCACGGTCTCGGCGGTGGAAAACGCGACCGGTATCGAGGTCGATGCGATACCGGCCACCCCTGAGCGCTTGCTGGCCCTGTTCTCGGCGCGTCGGTGGGTGCCCTCGGAGCCGAAAGACCCGCAGAGCGATAGGGGAGCGAAGAGATGAAGAGCGAGATCGTCGTCAACGGCAAGGCTGTGGCCGTCGAGGGCCATCCCATGGCTCGCCTCCTGGACGTCCTGCGAGACGAGCTCGATCTCATCGGCACCAAGGAGGGCTGTGGCGAGGGAGAGTGCGGTGCTTGCACAGTGCTCATGAATGGCGAGCCGGTGCTCTCCTGCCTGGTTCCCCTGATCCAATGCGAGGCGGCGACGATCGAGACGGTGGAAGGTCTCGCAGCCGCCGAGGCCCGAGCCTTTCTCGCAGGCTTCGTCAGCAACGGTGGAGTGCAATGCGGTGCTTGCACCCCTGGCATCATCGTCACGGCCTTGGCGCTGCTGCGCGACAACCCCCGTCCCACCCGCCGAGAGGTGCAGGTGGCCCTGGCTGGGAATCTCTGTCGGTGCACCGGCTACGAAGGCATCCACAGAGCCTTCGACCGCGGAGCGGGGGACGAGTGAAGGCCTTTGCTCCGAGATCACTGGAGGAGACCCTGCTGCGTCTGGGGGAGCATCCGGATCTGCGACCACTGGCGGGCTGCACCGATCTGATGGTAAGTGAGCCGGAAGACCGTCTCGACCTGCCAGGGGTCCTCGACCTGCAGGGCGTCTCGGAGTTGCGCGGTTTTCGATGGCGCGGTGAGACCCTGGAGATCGGCGCTGTCACGGCCTTCTCCGAGATCCGCGACTCCCCAGATGTGCGGCAGAGCTTCCCAGCGTTGGCAGAAGCGGCCTCGAAAATCGGCGGTTGGCAGATCCAGAACCGCGCCAGCCTCGGTGGCAACATGGCCAACGCCAGCCCAGCCGGAGATTCCCTACCCGTGCTTCTGGTGCTGGACGCACAGATCGTCCTGGTGGGTCCCGAGGGGAAGCGCACAGTGCCCTACCGGGACTTTCATGTCGGCTATCGACAAACAGCGCTCGGCCCCGGCGAGATCATCGGTTGGGTACAGCTACCCAGACCACCGCAAGGCGCGACGCAGTTTTTTCGCAAGGTGGGAACTCGGGAAGCGCAGGCCATCAGCAAGGTTGTAGTGGCCCTTTTGGCCAGCGTCAGTGACGACCTGATCACCGAGTATCGGCTGGCTGCAGGCAGCGTGGCCGAGATTCCCTTGCGGCTCCCGGAGGTCGAAGAGGCGATGGTCGGAAGGGCCGCAAAGGCCGATGTTGCCGACCTGGCCGGCCACCTGGCAGCTCATGCCGTCAGGCCCATCGACGACGTGCGCTCGACCGCCGAGTACCGAAGATTCGCCCTCGCACAGGTCGTGCGCCGCATGACCCTGCAGCTCGTTTCTTGAACCTCACCCGAGGGTCTGGTCGTCAGTCCTCGGCACCAGGCTCTCAGGGTTCGTCTTTCGGTATTCGAAAGGCCAGGAAGACCTTGATGCACCAGTAGCCCATGAAGGCCATGAAGAGGATGAATGAGGGCCAGAAGAAAGCGTTGTTGAGCCTGACCGGGTTCGAGAGATTGGCCTGCGTCGTCAGGATGCCGACGAAGAAGAGAAACAAGAACATGGCGGTGCCGAACTCGAGCAGCAGGGAAGAGAGGATCTTCTGGGTCCTCGCCTGGTTCTCCTCCCGTAGCCAGTAGTCCTTATTGGGCAGATTCACCCAGCGTGCAGGTAGCCCTACCGAGAGCCTGGAGCCGAAGAAGATCGTCACGAACAGGACGAGTTGGATCCCCAGGAAGATAAGCACATGAAACCAGATGGGCGCCCACCCATCAGGCATGCCGTCGCCCCGGAAGTGAATTGCTACGTTTTCCGGCAGGATCACCCACGAAACCAGGGTCAGCACGACGTTGGCTGCAAAGGTGGCTAGAAAGAAGATGCGCATCATGGCTCAATCCTCGTCCGATGTGGAGCTCGTACCGATATCGATGGCCTTGCGCCGCAGGCGCGTGGCCTCTTCCTCTCGGCCGGTGTCGTCCATGACATCGGCCAGGGCATTCAGGACGTAGGTGTTCGGCCCGACGGCAGCCGCGGCTTGCAGCTCCGCCTCGGCCTGGAGGTACTCCTGACGGTAGTAGCTGATCAGTCCTTTGAGGTAGAGCGCTCTCTGCGAGAGTGGCTCGAGATCGAGGATCTGATCCAGCTCGCGTCGCGCCGCCGCGGCGTGGTCTGGGTTTCCGGCAAGGAGATTGAGCCCCGTCACGCCGCCGAAGGCTGGCAGGAGAGTTAGCTCGCGACTCTCGAGGACGGGCTCGAATCGGGGTAGGCGTCGCAGATAGAGGGCGGCGAAGTCGTCCCAGTAGACCAGCCCCCAGTGATCTGTTGTCAATTGTGTGGCAAGGTCCTTGAATTCGTGCTCTGTGAGGACAAGGTGATCGAGCCCCCATTCCGTTGTCGCCTCTTCCAGTGGCGTACCGGGCAAGCGGCGCATCAGGGGCTCGAACAACAGGGCTCGCCCATCCCAGAAGATGGGCCGTTTCAGCCTCCAGTGGAGATAGCCGCCGTAGTTCTGATGGTTGAAGACCCTGCCGTCGACTCCTTCCTCCTGGAGAAAGCGGACCGCACCCTCGGGGAAGTGTCTCGAGATCGGCCCTGCGGGTTTGCCTCGCCATCCTGCGACAACGGCACTTCCGACGATCAACAGGACCATGGCTCGCAGAAGGTTCCGCAGGAGTCGGTAGTGTCTCGAGTCGTCCAGCATCTGCATGGCCGGTTGGAAGAGCATTGCCATGGTCGGCAGAGCCAGCAGAACGAAGTAGAAGATGAACCGGTGAGAGCTCAGGGAGAGCAACAGAAAGACTCCGACCGTGACGACCTGGGTCAGGGAGATCCTGTGCAGTTGCTCGCGCAGGGGTAGCAGTGCCAGCAGGAGCAAGACCAGTAGTAGAAAGAAGGCGGGTTGCATCTGGGGGGTCGCGCCGGTGAAATGGCCCAATTGGAGGTCCATTCCTCCCAGGGACAGAAAGCGCACCACGCGGAACGGGTAGAGCAGGACCTGGATGCCGTTCGGGTTGACCAGGGTGGCGACAACCGAGAGTACGAGGAGCCGCAGATAGGGCATCTCTGGCGAGGCCCGAAGCAATGAGCGCCAAGGGGAGCCCTCGAGAAAAGAGACTCTCCCCAGCACCGCTTCCAGGGTGACGAGGCCCAGCACAAAGAGCCCGAAGAGAACCTCGCTGTGCAGGTTTCCCCAGAGGAAGAACAGGCCGACGATGCCGGCGAAGGTCCACCAGTGTCCGGTCTGGTCGAACGACAGCAGCAGATGAAGCAGGAGCAGCAGGAGCAGACAGCTGACGAGCGAGGGGCGAAGAATCAACTGTTCGTCGATCGCCCACAGCCCGAGGGCCAACAGCGGTACCAGATAGACGGCGAATTTCCACCGGTCTCTGCCGGCCATGCGGAGCATGAGCAGGAACAACAGGGCCGCGATACTCATGGCCAGGAGGGACTTGAGCGCCACCAGGCCGCGGTAGTCGCCCACTGCATGGGCACCGTAGGCCAACAGGCCGAAACCCCATTCGTGACTAACCCAGCGCTCACCCGCGCGGGTAAAGGAGAAGGGGTCGGTGGTTGGAACCCTGTGGTGCTCGACGACGAAGTCGCCGGTCGAAAGATGGAAGAAGAGATCGTCGTGAATCAGCGGTCTCGCGCCCCAGACCGCGGCAAGAGCAAGGGTCAATCCCAGTCCCAGCAGGGTCGCCAGCCGAAGCGACAACTCGGTAGCGGTGCTGGTGGCTGAGGTCTCGCTGGTCAAGGCGATGCGTGAGAAGGATGTGGTATTCGGCAGTGCGAGAAGAATTCAGAATAACACGCACCCCACCAGCTCCTTTGTGGAGTCTTAGCCCGCATTATTCATCAGCCCCACGGCATCTAGCGGAGATCGCCCGCCATCTCAGGGAAGTCCTCGCTCGTCGCTCCTCAACAACCTGCAAGGTTGCCTCCGGTGCTCCTCCCTGCGGGTGACCAGACCTAACAGACGCTTTCCACAATCTGCTCGCGGCGTCATGAATAAAGCGGGTTAGGGTGTTTCGAGACAGCGAGGGTGGGGGGTCAGGTGCCAGCGACGATGCGCCAGATCTGGGTTACCACGAAGCAGAGGACGAAACCCATGCCGAGAGGCAGCAGTGCCGAGATCGTGGTCCACTTGGCACTACGGGTTTCCCGGTAGATAGTGTAGATCGTGGTGGAACAGGGGTTGTGGACCAGGCTGAAGAGCATCAGGTTCACGGCCATGAGCAGGGTGAACCCCCCTGCCTGCAATAGTTGGCTCGTGGCCTCCAGGCTGTCCAGCTCGAACATGACTCCGGTGCCGCCACCGACGCCCTCCATGCCGGTCACCAGCACGGTGAGCATGAGGATGGTGGGGATGACGATCTCGTTGGCTGGGATGGCGATGATGTAGGCCAAGAGAATGATGCCGCTCAAGCCCACGAGCAATCCGAAGGGCTCGATCGCACCGATGATGTGTTGTGCCAGGCTGACTCCTGAGATCTGGATGTTGGAGAGCAGCCATATGACTGCTCCGGCCGGCAACGCGAAGATCACTGCACGCCAGAGAACGACCAGCGTTCGATCGATGATCGAAGTGTAGACGGTGGTCCAGAAGCGGGGTGGGCGGTAAGGGGGAAGCTCCAGATTGAAGGTGGAAACCTCGCCGCGCAGCACGGTACGGGACAGCAGCCAGGAAGTGGCAAAGGTGAAGACCACTCCCAGAACCGCTACGGCCACCACCGCCAGGGCCGAGATGAGACCGGCGAGGTAAGCCGGCGCCAATCCGCCGATGAAGATCGAGGCAATCAAGATCTGGGTCGGCCAGCGCCCGTTACAAAGAGCGAAGTTATTGGTGATGATGGCGATGAGCCGCTCTCGCGGACTGTCGATGATACGAGTCGAGACGATGGCCGCAGCGTTGCAGCCCCAGCCCATGGCCATGGTCAGCGCCTGCTTGCCGTGGGCTCCGACCCGTTTGAAGGTCCTGTCCAGATTGAAGGCGACGCGTGGCAGATAGCCGAAGTCCTCCAACAGGGTGAACAGCGGGAAGAAGATGGCCATCGGCGGCAGCATGACGCTGACCACCCAGGCCGTTGCCAGGTACATGCCGTCGATCAGCAACCCGTCCAGCCACCATGGCATTCCGATGGCGGCCGCTGCAGTCTTCAGGGCGGGATGAATCGTGTCCAGGAACAGTGTCGCCAGCATCCTGGAGGGCACGTTGGCGCCAGCGATGGTGATCCAGAAAACCAGGGTCAGCAGCGCCAACATGAGGGGAAATCCCAGCAGCCGACTGGTCACCAGACGGTCGATCGTCCGGTCCAGGTCGAAGCGGGGTTTCTCACCAGTGCGGTGGACGGCGCGATCGGCCAGACGCGCAGCCTCCGTGTAGATCAATTCCATCAACTCCTGGTGGAAGTCCTTTCCCACTTGCCAACGCAGGCTCGCCGCGAGAGCAAAGATGTCCTCGGTATCGGGTCGCTCGGTATCTGGAAACGAGGCGGCCAGCGAAGAGGAATCGGCCGCACCCTCTGAGAGGAGATGCGGCTCTTGGAGCTCGCCCAACTCTCCGTTGCGGAAGGCCTCGGCGATTCTCTCGTCGCCGTCCAGTAGACGCAGGGCCACCCACTGGGCGTTGGGCAGCCCCGGATAGGCTTTCTCGACTTCCACGGTCAGTTGCCGGACGGCGCGTTTGAGGGAGGAAGACTGGCTGCCTACCCTTAGGGGCTTGCTCTTCAGCTGGCCGCTGGCGACCTCGGCGATGACCCGATTCAGCTCGTCGAGACCCTCTCCGGAGCGGGCCGACGTGGGGACGACCGGCACCCCTAGATCGCGTGCCAGGCGGCGGTGGTCGATCTCCAGCCCCTTGCGCTTCGCCTCGTCCATCAAGTTGAGGCAGACGACCGCGCGATCGGTGATCTCCAGGACCTGGAGTACCAGGTTCAAGTTGCGCTCCAGTCGGGTGGCGTCCACGACGACGACCGTGACGTCGGGCTTGCCGAAGAGGATGAAATCACGTGCGATCTCTTCATCCACACTGGTTGAAAGAAGAGAATAGGTGCCGGGCAGATCCACGAGCTTGTAGCGTGCCTCGCCGATCGAGAAGCCGCCTTCGGCACGGGCCACCGTCTTGCCAGGCCAATTCCCGGTGTGCTGACGCAAGCCGGTCAGGGCGTTGAAGACCGTGCTCTTGCCGGTGTTGGGATTGCCGGCCAGGGCTACCACATAGTCCCAGTTCTCCATGTCCACGCCCAGCTTGACCAGATTGGGCAGGCTATGGGCCGGACAGGTAGCGCAATCGGCTGGACTGTGGCTCATGAGGCCGCACTCGCTTCGAGCCGCTCGATCTGGATCTGATCGGCCTGGTCCTGTCGCAGGGCGATGACGGCGCCGCGGATGCGGTAGCCGGTTGGATCTCCACTGGGGCTGCGGAGCTCGGCTTCGACAACCGTGCCCGGTACCAGGCCGAGATCCAGCATCCGTCGTCGCTCGGGGGCGCGCAGGGTCGGTGCGATGGCGACGACTCGAGCCTGCCGGCCCAGCGGCAGCTCGGAAAGCCGCTCGAAGGGTCCAGGCATCTCTACCTCTTCGGGCAACGGGGCCACCGAGAGATTCGCTGCCAGTACCGGTGCCAGGACGATCTCTTCGGCGTTGGCTTCGAATCGGATACGCCGTGGAGTCGATTCGTTGACCCGAACCCGCATTCCTGGGTGTAGGCCCTCGGCCAACAACTGGGCGTAGACCGCCTCGGGCTCGTCCTCGATGTGGACGATCTCGGCCAGCTCGCCGACCGGCAGCTCGGTCAGGGGGCTGCCCTGCGGTGGCGGCATCTCGCCACTGGCTGTTGGTATGGGGTCGCCATGTGGATCGAACGGGGGATTGCCCATCTTGGCGGCGAGGGCCTCCGCTTCGGCAGGCGTCGTGGTGTGCTCCCGGAGCTCCGCCTCCTGATGCCAGGCTCGAGGTTCCAGCCCCGTCTCGTCCGAAAAGTAACGCTCCCAGAGGCGATGGATCCGGATCACCTGCAAGGCGTGTCTACGGCCTTCACTGGTTAGCAGGTAACCACCTTCGCCAGAGGAGATGAGCCCCTGCTCTTCGAGGCTCTCCAGCAGCTCGGCAGCGCGGTTGCCCGAGATCGTCAGAACGCCCGACAGGCTCTGAAGCGTGCCCACCTGTTGCCGATATTCACAGTCGAACAGGTGCTTGAGTGCATCCTCGACGAGAACCCGCTCGGTCGCTTTCGAGGCCCGAAGGAGCCTCCACAGCAGGCCGCGATCGGGCCGCAGCAGATAGATGGCCGTGAGCGTCAGGCCGATCACCCAGAGGAGTGCAAGGTAAGGATTGATCATGATCGTTCTGGGAGTGTCGAGTGGAGGTACGGCCAAGGCGTCGAGTTTTAGAGTACTCAAAAACAGGGAATCTGTCAATCAAATGCGTATTGCGGAAGTGATTGGAACGCTCTGATTCGTCGCTTACCTAGTATCCTTCGGCCATGGCACGCATAGGGGAGCCAAACCCCCTCGGCAAGTCGGTGGGACTCCTGGTCGGCATCTGTGGGTTCACCGGGGTTCTGCTGGCGCCCTGGCTCGCCGCCCCCTGGGCCCGCGCTCTCTTTTGGTTGGTTCCGTTGATGGCGCTGGGGTCTCTGGCCTTGCTGATCTTCCGCCGTCAGCACCGAGCGTCGGTTCTCGTCGCAGTGCTCTTGCTCTGCGCCGTCGCCGCGGTGCTTCTCGCGCCGGCCCTGAGTGCCATGCCCCGCCTCGCCAGGTCGACGTTGGCCAGCGCAGTCCTGATGGCCTCGTGGTGGATCACGGTGGCGATCCCCATTCCCGCCACCTCGCTGCTACCTCTCGTTCTGTTTCCGATCTTCGGAATACTCACGAGCAAGGAAACCGCGGTCAACTATGCGAGCGAGATCATCTTCCTATTTATGGGCGGCTTCATTCTGGCCCTGGGAATCCAGCGCTGGGGCCTGCATCGACGCATCGCGTTGCACATCGTCCAGGTCTTTGGCACCAATCCGTCCCGCATGGTTCTCGGGTTCATGGTGGCGACCGCCTTTCTTTCGATGTGGATCTCCAACACGGCGACCAGTCTCATGATGCTGCCGATCGCCCTGGCCGTCGTCGCCTCACTGCGTGAGGTCGAAGGGGATCGCACAGTGGGTTTCGCGCCGGCGCTGCTGCTCGGCATTGCCTACTCCGCCTCGATCGGCGGCCTGGCCACTCCCATAGGGACACCTCCCAACATCTCGTTTCTCAGAATCGTGGAGATTCTCTTCCCCGACGCACCCACGATCTCATTCGGCAGTTGGTTTCTCGCCATTCTTCCCGTTGTGTTGGTCTTTCTTCCCATTGCCTGGCTGCTCCTGATTCGGCTCTTTGGCAGCCGGGTTCCGAGTGGCTCGCTCTCCGCCGGTCGGGGGGTCATTGCCGAAGAGATCCGAGCCTTGGGGAGGATGAGCGGTGCGGAGCGTCGTATGCTGTGGATCTTCGTGATCACAGCCTTGTTGTGGATCACCCGAGGCGATCTGGATCTCGGAACGTTCCGGATTCCGGGTTGGGCCAGTCTCGTCGAGGCCTGGCTGCCGGGGCGCTTCTCGGCCGGCCACCTGCACGACGCGACAGTCGCCATGGGCATGGCGCTACTCACCTTCTTGATTCCAGGCGACCGGCAGCCGGATGGTAAGCGTCCGGCCCTGATGGACTGGGAGACTGCGGTTCAGCTGCCGTGGGGAATCCTGCTGCTCTTTGGCGGCGGATTCGCGCTGGCGCTGGCCTTCAAGGAGTCGGGCCTGGCGGAGTACTTTGCAGCCTCGTTCGCCAGGCAGGTCGGTGGCCTGCCGCCCTTCCTGCTGGTGATCGCCACCTGTCTGCTGCTGACTTTTCTGACCGAGGTCACCTCGAATACGGCGACCACCGAGGTCCTGCTGCCGATTCTGGCTGGAACGGCGACCGCCATGGGGGTCCATCCACTGCTACTCATGCTGCCGGCGACCCTGTCGGCAAGCTGTGCCTTCATGCTGCCGATCGCCACGCCGCCGAACGCCATCATCTTCAGCTCCGGCGAAGTGGAGATCCGCGACATGGTTCGGGCAGGCCTGGTCCTCAACCTCGTCGGAGTGTTGGTAATCGCGACGCTCTTCTTCCTCGTCTCCTCCCGACTCCTGGGCCTCGACTTGTCCACCATGCCTCTGTGGGCCACCCAATAGGCAGACCCCAAGCCCTTACGCCCCTGAGCCCCTGCGCCCTGCCTCCATGCAACCCACACCCTGTCGGCCCGTACTATCATTGGTACGTCATGATTTACCTGTACCGATACGTCGGAGGTCTAGCTCTCGTCCTGCTTTTGGTTCTGGGACAGGGATGTGCGGGAGAGGAAGCCGGCGGCATCCCAGCATCAGCGCTCGACCAACAGGTGGCTACACCGGTGGTGGAGCAGCAGGCAGCAGCACCGGCACAGCCCCAGAGTGGCGGCGGAAACGCCCTGGATGATATTTCCGTGTTTCCCAGCTTCATGCCGGCGCTGGGCTTCAGCACGGACACGTCGGATTGTCAGCTGACGGACGATCCCTACAGCGCTTGCATCTAGATGCAGCGATCGGGGTCTGGAGGTAGCACGCGATGAGAAAGACATGGCTTCCCCTGATGACAGTGGCAGTGGTTCTCCTGGCCTCACCCCTTCTTGCCGGAGACGAAGAAAAGGAGAAGAAACACTGCTCGTACAAGGTCGAGGATTGCGTCCAAACGATGAAGGAGGAGTTTTCTCAGCGAGGCTGGGTTGGCATCAACATGGAACCGGACGAGGAAGCCGGCGGAGTCGTGTTGACGTGGATCGCTCCCGATAGCCCAGCGGAAGCCGCGGGCTTGAAGAAAGGTGATCTCCTGACGTCGCTCAACGGTGTGCCCTATACGGAGGCCAACGAGGGGAAGCTCAAGAGTGAATACAAGTCCTTTCGTCCCGGCAAGACCGTGACCTTCGGGATCGAGCGAAATGGCGAAGCGATGGAAATCACTGCCGAGCTCGAACCGATACCCGAGGACATACTGGCGAAGTGGATCGGCGAGCACGTCCTCCATGCTCACGGAGAGGAGTACTCGGCGCACGTCGACTGAAGAACTCTGGGAGAGGTCGGTCCCCTCCCCTCTCCCGACATGGGTCCTGGGTCCTGGGCTTTGAGACGGCCGGCGATGCAGCCGGCCGTTTTTGTGTCTGGGGTAAGCTGCGCCCTCAGTCAAATCTGCTCGAGCGCCGCGGCCGTACTTGCAGGGTGGACGAGACAAGGAGACCACGCATGAAGAGATGGAGACGCAATCTGACGGTGCTACCGCTGCTGAGCATCGGCCTCGGGCTGGGGGGCATCGTCATAGCCGAGGAGTTGCCGGAGGGGGTGGAGCAGATCCTTGAACGCGGCAAGATCGCTGCCATCTCCAATCCACAGTTCGTTACGGCCGATAAAGCGGAGATCGCCGACGATGCGTGGGTGCTGGGAGTGGAGATCGACGGACAGGCTCGCGCTTACAGCCTGAATCTGCTCAACCGGCACGAGGTGGTCAACGACCAGATCGGCGAGAAGTCGTTTGCGGCGGTCTGGTGACCCTTGGCCAACACGGCCGTAGTCTACGACCGCAAAGTAGGAGACAGAGAGCTCAACTTCGAAGCCTCGGGAGCGCTGATGGACGCCTCTCTGGTCATGCGCGACCGCGAGACCGACAGCTGGTGGTCGATCATGACATCTGATGCGATTGGCGGGGAGTTGGACGGCACCGACCTGGTTGAGCTTCCTCAGGGCGAGAAGGCCACCTGGAAGAACTGGCGGCAGCGCCACCCCAACACCCTGGTGCTGTCGGTGGACGGTGCGGAGCACATCGACAACAACCCCTATGACAACTACTTCGCTTCCGAGGGTACCTTTCGCGATCTAAAGATCGATGATCAGCGCTTGGCGCCGAAGGACTCCATCTACTCCTTCTGGTGGGGGGACGAGCCATATGCCGTGCCCCATTCCTCGTTCGCTGGGGGCAGGGTGCTCGAAGTCGAGGGCTGGGGAGACCAGCGGCTGTTCCTCTATCGTGGCAAGAAGGCGTCCATCTTCGAATCCACCGAGGCCTGGATCGTGCCAGCATCCCTGATTGCGGACGTCAAGAAACCGCGGGATCTCCTGGCGGAGCTGACATCCGGGGAGGCGACCGGGGCCGAGAGACTCACCGGCTTCGACACCTTCTGGTACAACTGGGTCTCGGTGAACGAGAACACGCACCTGATCCGATAAAGATTGACGACGGGATCGAGATTCTCCTTCTCGGAACGCGGAGGTAGCGACCGGGGAGCGGTGTGCGTCCTTATCCCGATCAGTTGCGAAAGGGCAAGCCGGTCAGAATCGGGTATCCTTCTCGCCAGCTAGACGGTGGAGACCGCAGCATGAACAGGATACTGGTCCTTTTTGCGCATCCAGCGCTGGAGAAGTCCCGTGTCAACCGCAACCTGATGGCGGCGGTGCGGGACCTGCCAGGGGTGACTTTCCACGATCTCTACGAGGCTTATCCGGAGTTCGATATCGACGTGCAGAGAGAGCAGTCCCTGCTGGTCGAACACGAGATCATCGTCCTGCAGCACCCCTTCTTCTGGTACAGCACTCCGGCATTGCTCAAGGAGTGGCAGGATCTCGTGCTGGAGCATGGCTGGGCCTACGGCTCCGAGGGCAGGATGTTGGAAGGCAAGCGGGCCCTCAGCGTGGTCACCACCGGAGGCAGTGAGCCAGCGTACGAACCCAACGGGCACAATCGATTCACCATGCGCCAGTTCCTGGCACCGATCGCGCAGACCTTCCGACTGTGCGGCGTGGAGTACCTGCCTCCTTTCGTCGTGCACGGAACGCACGGAATGACCGCCGAGAAGGTCCGATCCCATGCAGACGACTACCGGCGACTTGTCGAGGCGCTGCGTGAGGAACGCGTCAAGTTGGATGGCCTGGATGACCTGCCGCGCATCAACTGGAAGCTGAACGAGTTGCTGCGAGGCGCAGGGGAGGAGATCTGATGTACGGCGAGGGCTTCTTCCTCCAGGCCCTGATCTATCTGACGGCCGCCGTTGTGTCGGTGCCGATTGCCAAGCGCCTGGGCCTCGGCTCGGTGTTGGGCTATCTGCTGGCCGGTGTAGCCATCGGGCCCTTCGTTTTGGGGCTGGTTGGGGAGGAAGGCCAGGACGTTCTGCACTTCGCCGAGTTCGGTGTGGT
>Ga0316187_10002809_pt1 | contig 15213 bp, 10 predicted proteins | sample CroRivburrow1_MG_FD_204927 | JGI IMG/M metagenome (GOLD analysis project Ga0316187, IMG submission 204927) | Coastal sediment microbial communities from Maine, United States - Cross River worm burrow 1 | ecosystem: Environmental > Aquatic > Marine > Coastal > Sediment | place: USA: Maine... | reverse complement strand
GCCCGGTAGCGCTCAATGCACTAACCACAGGGGTCACCGCGATTCGCGCTGCCTATCGATAATGACGCTGCATAAAACCCGCCAGGTGATAAGGTCACGATTGAGCCGCTGATCGGGCAAAAAAAACCGGGGCCGTTCAATCGGCCCCGGTCGGAGTCACCTCATGCGTTATTGCCTAGGCGGCTTTTTCGGATTTCTCCTTGTGTTCGAGGGTCGCGCCGGCGGGATTGATAGCAATCGTCCGCGGCTTCATCGCCTCGGGTATTTCCTTGATCAGGTTGACCGTCAGCAGCCCGTTTTTCAAATCGGCTCCCTGAACTTCGACGTGGTCGGCGAGATTAAACTTGCGTTCGAAGCTGCGATTAGCAATTCCGCGGTACAGGTAAGATTTCTCTTCAACCTCATCCGCTTTCTTGCCACTCACGCAGAGCACCCCATTTTCAACCTGGATTTCCAGTTCGCTATCCTCGAATCCGGCAACCGCCAGCGTAATCGCGTAGCGATCTTCCCCGGTTGTCTCGATATCGTAGGGCGGGAAGCCGACACCGGCTTTCTGGCTGCGCAAAGCGTTATCGAGCAGGGAGGCCATACGGTCAAAACCAACGCTGTTACGGTATAAGGGGGATAAATCGATAGTAGTCATAACAAATTCTCCAATAGAAGCAATTAATGTAAGCGCCGGCGCTCTCGAAGAGACGTGCCGATCACAATGCATAAGTGGGAATTGCTGGCGGGATTTCAAGCGTCGGGAATAAATTTTTTTTGATTTTGCGGGTCGTCCAACCACTTCAACAACTGCGGAAAGGACAAGGGTCGAGAGACAAAATAACCCTGTATCTGATCGCAACCGGCACGCGCTGCCACGTCCCAGTCCTGCTGATCTTCGACGCCCTCCGCGACCACCTTCATATGGAGCTTTTTAGCAAGCAACACGCTGGATTCCAGGATAGCAAGGGCAGAAGCCTCACGCGCAGCACCGTGTACGAAAGCGCGGTCAATTTTGAACTCGGAAAAAGGAATACGCTGCAACTGTTCCATCGAGGAATAGCCAGTCCCGAAATCATCGATCGACAGGTTGAATCGCTTGAGCGATAGCCGGCTCAGGATATCGAGGGCTACCGAAACGTGCTCCATCAAGCGGCTTTCGGTGATTTCGAAGGAGATGTTGCCTGCCTCGAGACCGTACTCTTGCAGGATAGCGCTAATCTTTTCCGGCCATTCCAGGTCGTCCAACGAATCTACCGACAGGTTGATAGCCACGTTGAGATCATGGCCCATCGCCTTTAGTTGTCCAGCGTAATCCATCGCCTTGCGACACACCGCATCGGTCAAACTGCTAATGATACCGTGCTCTTCAGCCATCGAAATAAAAGCATCGGGCCTGATCAATCCCTTCATCGGATGGTGCCAACGCGCAAGTGCTTCGACACCGACAACCCGTCCCGACACAATATCGATTTTGGGTTGGAAGAAGGTATCCAGCTCGCCGTTGTTGATGGCATTTTCCAGCTCCGGCAGAGTGACGTTGTCCGCCATCATGATCGTACCTTCCTGCTGCACCTGGTCGAGCGAATCGAGCAGCTCGCCCAGTTTTGCCGGCGTAGCCGGTTTTTGGAGTATTCCGAGCACATGCAATTCGTGCTCGTTGGCCAGTTTTTCTACCGTTCTCAATATGCGCAAATCCTCACCGCTGGTTAAAATCAGTGAACCCGGGAATTTGAGATTGGCCAGGTGCCGAATAAATTTGACACCGTCCATTTCCGGCATGTTCAAGTCGCAGATTATAACGTCGACGTAGTCTATCCGGGCCTGCAGGATCTCGAGGGCAGCCGGTCCGGACATCGCGTTCATAACCTTGGAAAAACCGAGGTCATTGAGCATTACCGTGGTAACCCGGTGCATGATGTAGTCGTCATCCACCAATAGCACCCTGATACTGAACTGGGTGATATCGTCTTCTTCATTGGGGAGGCCAAACTGCAATACAGGGTCGTCGGCAGCTTGACTGCCCGGCTTTGTCCCTTCACCGGTAAACGCGTTGATGGATTCGGTCGCTGCAGCGGACAACCGCAGAAATCCCGGCATCCGTTTTTCGAGTTCATCCCAGGCATTTGACCTTGCCGCGGTTTCGATTTGTTCGCAGGATTGCGCCAGGCCGGTAATCCCCAGGCTACGCGACGAAGATTTGAGTTTGTGAGCATACTCGGCGATCTGTTCACCGTTTTTCCAGGCAAAGGCCTGCTGAATATTGTCGATTTCATCGGCCAATGCTTCCCTGAATGACTCGAGCAAACTTCGATGCAGGCCAGGATTATTGCCCGTTGCCTGGTTCAGCACATCGAAATCAATCGAATCATCTGTGCTCAGAGCAAAATTCCCCACAACCGCCTTTGGCGCGGTTTGTACTCTATCGACAGGCGTCCATTTGTCTAGCGCGCTACGCAGTACGTCCAGGTCCACCGGCTTTGCAATCACGTCGTCGACACCGACGGCATAGCACTTGTTCACATCGTGCTCGAGGGCATTTGCGGTGATTGCAATTAGCGGTGCGCGGCCGCCGCTGTCCTGCTCCAGCATCCTGATCTTGCGTACCAGTTCGTAACCGTTCATCTCGGGCATGCGAATATCGGTCAGTAGTAGATCGTAGCCGCCCCGTTGCCAGCATTCCAACGCCAGCGCACCGTTGTCGGCGTAGTCTGCCTGATAGCCAAGCAGGGATAATTGTGCCGTCATTAACTCCTGGTTAATCAAATTGTCTTCAGCCACCAGGATGCGGGACGCCTTGATGTGGCCGAGCGATTTTCCGGCGATCGATTGATTAGCTGCAGACGCCGAGTCCACGGACTTGAGCGCGGGCGCCTGTTGCAAACTGACCCAGAAGGTACTGCCAACGCCGACTTCGCTTTCTATCTCGAGTTCGCCTTTCATCAGGCTAACCAACTGGCGCGATATTACCAGACCGATACCAGTACCCTCGATGCCGCTGAATTCCGCACCCAGTCGATTGAATGGCTGAAACATTTCCTTCAATTTTTCAGCTGAAATACCGATACCGGTGTCGCGCACGCCAATCCGAATCGAAGCCTCATTCGAGGAATCGATAATGACGGACACTCGGCCGCCATCCTGGTTGTATTTCACCGCATTGGCGAGCAGGTTAAGAAAAACCTGCTTGAGCCGGATCGAGTCCGCCACCACGTTCAGACTGGTAAACTGGGACGCATCAAAATCAATGCCGATGTCACGCTTCCGGGCCAGTGGAGTTATCCAGGTGACGCTGTCACTCAAAATGCTTTGCAGCGATAACGGTTCCAGCGAGAGTTCAATCTCGCCTGCCTCGATTCGTGACAGGTCGAGTATCTGGTCGATCAGCGACATCAGGTGCTTACCGGCGCGATTAATTTCGCGCGCGTTGGCAAGATGCTGTTCGTCGAGGTCGCGATCGTAGTAGAACAATTGCGAAAACCCGAGAATCGCATTTAACGGGGTGCGCAATTCGTGACTCATGCTCGACAGGAAGTCGGACTTGGCCTGGTTTGCGAGTTCAGCGTGGTTCTTGGCCTCGATCAGCGATGCTTCCGCCCGCTTACGCAGGGAAATGTCTTCATGGATGGTGATCACCCGTTCCCAGGTGTCTTCGCAACCGCTGACCAGGGATACAATGGATCGCGTTTCAATGTAACTGCCGTCGACCTGCGAATCGACCCGTTCCGCCTCGTATATTTTTCTATCGCCAGCCAGCGCCGCGATTTCTGCTGCGTAATACTCGACCCACTGCATATCCCACCAGTCATCAACATCCGCCTCGATGGCAAAAAACTGCTCACGATCATCCGCGCTATGCATGCGCAGGAGGGCTTCATTGACATGGGTGATCCTGGTTTGCTTGACCAGCTCAAGTAAAGCACGGGGATCATCGCGAAAGTAGGTCTCGATATCTTCCACGCCTTGAAACAGCAGTTTGTCGACAACCTTCTTGACTTCGCTGTAATCCTCTTCCTGCACGCCGAGCGGCATCTGCTCGAACAGTGAATGATAGCGTTCCTCGCTTTCCTTGAGCGCATTTACAGCGGTGCGCTCTGCAGTGATATTCTGTACCAGGCCGAAACTCGACACCAGGTTACCATCTGCATCGAACACGCCCTGCTCGTATTCGCGGATGTAGCGGGTTTCGCGCCGCGAGGCGAGAACACGGTATTCGAATACATACGGTGCGCTACCGCTCAAATGGGAACGCGAGCTTAGGTTATCGTCGTAGAGCTGTACGTCATCGGGATGCACTATGCCCCTGAAGGCATTCGCGGTAAGGAATAATTCTTCTAGCCGAGCGTCATCGACACCCAGCACATTCGCTATCTCGGGCGAATAGCGGATCGGCTTACGCGCTATTTCGTCATATTCCCAGAATCCCACCTTGAGCATTTTGGCAAACTCATGGCGTCGATATTGCTGAAAATCCATCAATTCCCGCAGCCTGTCCAGCTCTGCTTGCAACGCTGTATTTTCGGCACGCAGTTGTTGCAGACCGGAGGGTTGCGAGTCCTCGAAGGGCTGTGATTTGGTAGTCAATTCATAGATTTCTGCGATTTCACAACTATAAGTATAGGCAGGAATTAAGCAGAATTCCCATGCAAACGGTCTTTCTGTTCACCCCTCAATTGAAGTGCCGCACTTTGCGGCAGTCCCCTGTTTACCGCGCCGGGACAACCGATAATAACCACCGGAGAAAACACAATGAAACACATGAACTACTCCTCGATCACCGCCATGCTGCGCAGAATTCACCGCGCCAGTTCAATTTCAGACGATACCGGTATTCCGGTTAAGGAGCTGATGGAACGGGATCGCGAACTCAGAAAGAAGTTGCAGCAGGAACGTGAGCTCGCAAGCCAGCGCCGCGATTTCCTCAGGGCCGCCGGCGGACTCGGGCTCGGCGCAGGCATGATGGCCGTCACCCCGGGGGCACTTGCTGCTGCCGGCGGAGGTGGCAGCCAACCCTCGATCGCGATCGTCGGCGGCGGTTCCGGCGGACTGCGTACCGCACATCGATTGATGCAATACGGCATCAGTTCGACGGTTTACGAGGCAAACGACCGCGTCGGCGGGCGCATGTATTCCGACCGGACCTTTTTCAACGATAACCGCGTCGTTGAATACGGTGGGGAATTCATTTCGACCGAGCACACCGCGATTCGTAACCTTGCACATCAACTGGGCCTGAAACTCGAAGATGCCAACAAGCTCAGCGTCGGCGAAGAGGAAACCTACCTGATCAATGGCCAGCTTTACAGCGAATCCGACCTGATGGACGAGTGGGCAGGAGGGCTGTACGAAACCATGAAACGGGCACAACAGGAGGCACCGTGGCAGCCATTCTACAATGCGTATAACGCCAAGCACTACGAATACGACTGGAAGGACGCAATTGACTGGATGGAGCTCGACCTCGGTTACTCCCGCAGCCACTGGGTGCACAAGTTATTGCTGACCGACCTCGTCGCCGAGTACGGAATTACCGAGGGTAACTCGGCGCTCAACCTGATTTACCTGCTGGCGTGGAACACCCACAACTCGGGCGGCCTGCCGCTGGCCGGTACCGACGAGCGCCTCCACGTGGTCGGCGGTAACGACCTGATTCCACTGACCATGGCGGCACAGCTCCCTGCGGGCTCGGTCATCCCGGACAAGAAACTCACTCAGATCCACGGCGCCTATGGCGGTCCCTACACGCTGCATTTTGCCGATGCGTCGATCGTCAACTGCGACGTGCTGGTATTGTCGCTACCGATGAACCTGATCAAGGAGCTCGATTATATCGCTCCCGATATCTGGAACGGGTTTTCACCGCAAAAGCAGGATGCCTTCCTGTCGGATAGCAACGTCTCCGACAACGGCAAGATCATGCTCGAATTCACCGACCGCCACTGGGATATGACGCAGGTTATCAGTGGTGTTCCGGTGCACCAGGCGGCGCGCGCCTATTCCGACCCGGACAAGTTCATCTCCACCTGGGAGGGCGAACCGGGCAACCCGTCGCCGCTCGGCGTCATGGTTGACTACAACGGCGGTTACGAAGCGCGGCACCTGCAAAGCAAAAACTTGCATGGACAAGCGCATAAGAAGGATGCAGAACGTTTCCTGCTTCAGGCCGAGAACATCTGGCCCGGTATTAGCGCTAAATATACCGGCAAGGCGCTGGTGTCCAACTGGCTCGACGATCCCCTCGCGCGCAGCGCATTCACCTCCCCGTCGGTCGGAACCATGACCAGCTGGTGGGGCGCGCAGTGGGAAACCGAGGGTAATATCTTTTTTGCCGGCGAGGCCTACGACGAGGAGTACTGGTCCTACATGAACGGCGCGATCCTGTCGGCAGAACGAGTCGCCCGGGAAATCCAGCAAAAATTCTAACAATCTGTCCCGCCACTTTCGTGGCGGGACTTTTCAAATGGTCATCCCCACGCAAGCAGGGGATCATGCAACCTGGAGCGAAAGCCGGAATGGGTGCCGCGCTATAAAATTCCCGCAAACAGTCGGAAATCACGCTACCCGGATTGTTTCGGTCGCCGGTATCCGCTATGTTCAGGTTTACGATTTGGGCGCGGGCCAGGCGATGCCATCACAATTCGATCACGATCAGCACGAACTCGAACTCGACTGGGATACCGATGCCATCGTTGGGCGCCGTAACCGCTACTACGCCGCCTCGCAACGGGCCTTCGTGCCCTATCAGCAACCGCTGATTTTCAGCAAGGGCCAGGACCAGTATCTGTGGGATGAAAAAGGTAATCGATATCTCGACTGCTTGAGCCAGAACCTGACCATCAGCGTTGGTTATAACAACCCGGTAGTGACACGTGCGGTGACGCGCCAGGCACAGACATTACAGCACTGCACCACGATGTTTTTCCATCCGATGCCGGCTCATTATGCCGAAGAATTGACCCGTACCATGCCTGCAGGCGAAGAATGGGTTGTGCACCTGATGAACAGTGGTGCCGAGGCCATTGATATGGCACTGCTGCTGGCACGCTGTTACACCGGCAATATCGATACCCTGTCATTGACAAACTCTTATCACGGCGCCACCTTCGGCGCCCAGTCGGTGACCGGCATCGGTGCTTTCCGCCACAATGTACCGCTGCTCGGTGGAATCCAGTTTGTACCGGTGCCCGATCCCTATCGCGGTATCCACGGAGCCTGCGTGGAACCGTATCTCGACGATCTGGACGCCTCTATCCACTATGCCACTTCGGGGCGTCTGGCCGGTATGTTGCTCGAGCCGATTCAGGGATACGGGGGCATTATTCCACTTCCCGAAGGCTATATCAGTGGCGCCCTGGAGCGCGTGCACGCGGCCGGTGGATTGCTTATCGTGGATGAAGTGCAGTCGGGTATGGCGCGCACTGGAGAGCACTTCTGGGCATTCCAGAAACACGCCATCGTGCCCGATATCGTGGTTGCCGCGAAAGGGCTCGGCAATGGTTATCCGCTCGCTGCGGTAATCGTAAAACGTGAAATAGCCGAAGCCATGTCGAGCAAGTTCTATTTCCATACCTACGGCGCCAACCCGGTGAACTGCGCAGCCGGCCGGGCCGTGCTGCACGTCATCGAGCAGCACATGCTGCAACAACGTGCACGCGAGGTCGGTGGCGCCCTGCTGGCAGTGCTCGAGGAATTGCAAACCCGACACCCGGTCATCGGCGCGGTGCGCGGGCGGGGTATGATGATGGCAATCGAGCTGGTTAAGAATCGTGACAGCCGCGAACCTGACCCGGAAACCATGCTCCGCCTGTTTGAAAAAACGCGCGAATTCGGCCTGGTGGCAAGCAAATCCGGCGCCTATCGCAACGTGCTGCGCATCTGTCCGCCCCTGTGCATGCAAATGGACGATGTCAGCTTTTTCGCCGACGCCATCAACAAGAGTTTCGATAGTCTGTAACCGGTCCCATCCGACCATCGCCGAGATGGTAGTTTTCTGCCAGCAGGCCACGGCAGCGCTTAACCGCGGCTACCGATTCGGGTTATAATCCCGCTGGATTCGATTAGAGCAATACCCACATGGTACAAACCCCTTCAACGATGCTGGACCTCGGTACCAGCGCACCCGCTTTCAGCTTGCCTGAACCCCTCACGGGCAACCAGGTCAGCTTGTCCGAGCAGCAGGGCAAACCCCTGCTGGTGGTATTTTCCTGCAACCACTGCCCTTACGTGCTGCACGTCATCGATTCCTTTGTGAGCTTTGCTAACGGCGCGCACAGGCGCGGCCTCGCAGTGGTGATGATCAGCGCCAACGACGCGGCCGGTTATCCGCAGGACGGCCCTGCGAAAATGGCAGAGTTTGCCCGCGCTCGCGGTTTCGAATTCCCTTACCTGTATGACCAGACACAACAGGTTGCGGCGGCCTACCAGGCTGCCTGCACCCCCGATTTCTACCTGTTCGATAAGGCGCATCGATTGGTGTATCGGGGCCAGTACGACGATTCCAGACCCGGAAACCATGAGCCGATAACGGGTAAAGACCTGCAGGCTGCGGTCAACTCGGTACTCGCAGGCGACGACATCAGCGGGGAACAAATTCCAAGCGTGGGTTGCAACATCAAGTGGCGCGCTGGCAACGAGCCTGTTTCCGCCTGAGCAATACAGCCTGATATGCGCCCGGCAGATATCGTGAGCAGGTTCGACCTTTTCACGCAGGATCGCGTTTCGCGCCGAGACGGAACTTACCCGCAACTATCGAGCCAGAAACAGATATATCCCATCATGCAAGCCGATACAGGTAATCAGTAAATGCCCGTCGCCCCGGAAAATCCGGAAATAAATTTCAGAATCTATAATTTCTGCGTCAAGGCTTTCCGCAGCACGCGCAAGTTATTGAAGCTGAACATCAAGTTGCACCAGGATGTCGAGGGCCAGAAAGACGCGGTGCAACAGGGCGATATATTCCTGTTCAATCATTTCGCACGTTTCGAAACCTTTATCCCCCAGTACCTGATTCATGAAGCCAGCGGCGCCTATTGCCGATCGGTAGCCGCGCCCGAATTTTTCAAGGGAGATGAACGTTTCAGTCAATTTTTGTATTCCATTGGCGTGGTGCCAAATGACATGCCCGGCCTGTTCCCGTTCCTCGCCCGGGAAATATTGCATGGGCGCAAACTCGTCATATTCCCGGAAGGAGGCATGGTCAAGGACAAGCGCGTCGTCGACCATAAGGGGAAATACAGCGTCTTTTCCCGGACCGCCAACGAGCACCGCAAACACCACCGTGGGCCAGCTGTCATCGCGCTCGCGCTGGATGCGTTCAAAACTGCGTTGCTGCACGATCATGCGGCCGGCAAATATGGTCGCATCGAGCGCTGGGCGGAGCAACTCGGCTTCGACGATGTCGAGCAATTGATGGAGAAAGCAGTCAAACCCACCGTCATTGTGCCCAGTCACATCACCTTTTATCCGATTCGCGTCAGCGACAATATCCTGCACCAGGCGGCGCGCCTGTTTAATCGCAGCATCAATAAACGTTTTGCCGAAGAACTGATTATCGAAGGGAATTTGCTGTTCAAGGAAACCGATATGGACATTCGATTTTCACGCCCCATCGTCGCTGGCAACTACTGGCGCTGGTGGGAGAAACGCATGCTGCCAAACGCGGTACATGAATTCGAGTCATTGAACCAGCTATTCGAACTCAAACCCGGCAAAACCAATCTCGCTGGTCGTATCCATGCCTTTGGCATGAAGGCCAAGTCGAATAAAGTTCGCGACGATTACATGCACTCGATGTATGAAGCCGTCACCGTCAATCTGAGCCACATCGCCTCGCTGATCATCATGCGCCTGTGTGAACAGAAGCTGACGCGAATCGAATGTGGACGCCTGCACAAGATGCTATACCTCGGTATCAAGCTGCTGCAGCAGACCCAGCACCGCCTGCACCGCAGTCTGTGCAACCCGGAAGAATACGATGCCATCGTCAACCAGGGCAGTATTCGTCTCGACCAGTTCCTCACTACCGCACGCAACCTGCAGCTTGTCCACATCGAAGATGCTCACTACGTACTCGACAAAAAGTTGATCGCGGAATTCGAAATCGATGAAGTCCGCACCGAGAATCCGATCATCGTCTATGCGAATGAAGTCCAACCGCTGTCACGCGTGACGCGCATCGTCGATCGGGCGATGAAAGACGCTGACAAGCTCTCCGCGCGAGCGCTAGCCGAATATCGATTCAACGATCAGATCCTGGGCTACCAATGGGACCGACAGCGATATCAGCGCAAACGCTACCAGGAAATCAATTCACAGCAAACGCAAAACGCGGACGCCAACTGGTTTTTTCTCAGGTCCAGCAACAAAAAGGCACCCGCAGTGCTGTTAATTCATGGATTCCTGTCAAGCCCGGCAGAAATGAGAAGCCTGGGCGAACGCCTGCACGCGGCCGGCTGTCACGCCATCGGTGTACGTCTCAAGGGCCACGGCACCTCACCCTGGGATCTGCGTGAGCGCAACTGGCATGAATGGGCGGATTCGGTTACGCGAGGCTACGATATCGCCAAGGCATTCAGTCAAGCTGTCCACATCGTCGGTTTTTCGACCGGTGGTTTGCTCGCATTACATCACGCGGCAAACAACCCGCAAGTCAAGATTAAATCAGTGACCAGCGTGTGCGCACCGTTGAATTTCAAGAACAAGAACATGGTGTTCGTGCCACTGGTCCATCATGCCAACAAGCTGGTCAGTTGGGTCAATTCCGAGGGGCTTATGCCGTTTACCGCAAACCAACCGGAAAATCCCGAGGTTAACTACCAGCATATTCCCTTTAGAGCGCTTTACCAGTTGCAGCGTTTTATCGACCATTTGCGCGACGATAAACTCACGATCAACGCTGATGTCTACCTTTACCAGGGAGATCGAGATCCTGTAGTCGATCCCTCCAGCCTCGAGGAACTCGACAACCTGATCATCGCCGAGCACAAAACCAGGATCATCCTCGATAGCGACACCCACGGGGTGATCTTTCGTAATATCGATGATGTTCAACAAAAAATTTGCGCTTCTATCGTGGAACCAGTTTAATGACTATTTATCACCTCTGGATCTCTTTCCCTGGGACTCATCCATACTAAATGTATCACCCGACTCGCCTGCTGACATTTGGCTTCGCCATTATCATCCTGATGATGATTGCTCTCTCCTATATGGGATTCCAATCCATCAACGGCGGTGATTCGCAGTTAAACCGGCAAGTCAACGTGCAATTACAGAAGATCAACCTGATCAATGAATTGTCGACCATCATCCAGAATCGAACCCGTTTCATGCAGTCGATGTTGCTGCGCGACAAGACCTTTATCGAGAGTGAATCCTGGCCGAATTTCAGTCGTATGAGCGGCGCCTATGCAGCCACGCGCGCCCGACTGGAACCCATGCTGGCGGCGCGCGAGCGTGATGTTATGCGAGCCATCGATGATCTCGACAAAGACATCAGCGATCTCAACCGACAAGTGTCTGTGTTGTTTCTTAATGGCAGCCGAGACGAGGCAAGCAAGGTGTTATTGAGCGAGGTATTGCCCAAAACGGCCCCGCTGTTGGCCCATCTGTCCGAGCTGACTCAGATGCAGCGCATGGATGTCGAGAAAGCATTGCTGCTGGAGAACCAGGATGCGCAAGCCAGCCGCCAGCGGATTACGCTGTTTTCGATTATCGCCGTATTGATCAGCCTGACCGTAACCTTTATCGCGATCTGGTATGGTCGCAAGCTGTCGCGCCAACTGCAGGACATGAACAGCTACCTGGAACAGAAAATATACGAACGCACTGAATTTTTGCTCGACACGCAAAAGGAATTACTCGAAGACAACAATGAACTGACACGCATGGCACTGACCGACAATCTGACCGGGTTGTCCAATCGAACCCACATGAACCAGATTCTGCATAAAGAGTTTTCGCGCTACGAGCGCCACAATCAACGCTTCGGCATCATCATGCTCGACATCGATAAATTCAAATTGATTAACGACAAGTACGGCCACGACGCCGGAGATAAAGTGCTGAAAAAGCTGGCGACAACCATTGCCAGCGCGATTCGCAGCAGTGATTTCGTCGCGCGCTGGGGAGGCGAAGAATTCCTGATTTGCTGCACCACCATCGAAGAAGAAGACTTGCTGCCTATCGCCGAAACCATTCGCCAGCTGGTGGCGAAAACTCCGTTCGATCACAATGCTCCGGTTACCGCGAGCCTTGGCTGCGCCGCCATCGTCAAGGGTGAATCCATCAGCGAACTGATCAAGCGGGCCGACGTGGCGCTTTACGAGGCCAAGAACAACGGTCGCAACCAGTCGATGGTTTCCGAGTTTACCGATATCTCGCTGGCATATTAAGCCGCCAACAGCCTGGAAGTCGAGGCAGTCGCTGACTCAGTCTATGGAATGCAGCACTACCTTGCGGTCGGGTCCTCGGCTGAACCAGGCGTGATGCACCTTATCGGTCCCGTGCTCAAAAAACAGTTCGAGGCTGTGGGTAATGACCGGAAAAGCGAGCTCTTTCCAGGGAATTTGCTCGCGCCGGAATAACCCGACATCAAGACTTTCCACACCTGGCGATATATCGCTCATCAACTCGCCGTGAAACATCAGGTAGACCTGCGAAATGTAGGGCATGCTGAATATACCGAACAGCGTGAGTGGGCCGGCCTCGGCATTGGCTTCTTCCAGCGATTCGCGCGCCGCCGCCTCGGCGACCGTTTCATTGTTTTCCATGAATCCGGCGGGCAGGGTCCATAGCCCATACCGCGGCTCGATGGCGCGTTTGCACAACAGAACCTGGTCTCCGCGCGTCAGTATCGCGCCACAAACATTGTTCGGATTCTGATAATGGACGTAGCCGCAGTGATCGCAGACGAAACGCTCGCGGTTATCATCCAGCGGGATTTTCAGGCTTACCGGCTGCCCACACTGGCTGCAGAAATTCATGCCTCGATCAACTTCGCAGTCGCCAGCAACAGCGGCCTCAAGCGTTGTATTCCCTGCTCGAGATTAACCATGATCTCCTCCATGCTTATTTCGCTGTCGGCAATACCGGCTGCCCAGTTGACCACCAGTGCCAGGCAGGCGTATTCAATATCAATCTCACGCGCCAGCCCCGCTTCCGGCATCCCGGTCATACCGACAATGCTGCAGCCATCGCGGCGCATACGCTCGATCTCGGCAGCTGTCTCGAAGCGCGGGCCGTTGCTGCAGCCATAGGTCCCCGAATCCACTATCGCCAGGTCGAGCCGGGCAGCCGCCTGTTTCAGACTGGCCCGCAAAGTTGCACTATAGGGCTGACTGAAATCGACGTGGTGGACAAGCCCGTCGCGACCATCACAAAAACTGTGCTCGCGCCCGGAACTGTAATCTATCAATTGCCGCGGAATCGATAGTGTTGCCGGTGCCATCTCGGAACTGATGCCACCAACGGCATTGACCGCGATGATCCGGCTGACCCCGGCCTGTTTAAGCGCCCACAGGTTGGCCCGATAATTGACCGCATGCGGGGCTATGCTATGACCCGCGCCGTGGCGCGGCAGGAAAGCGATCTCGATATCCTGCCAGCAGCCCAGCAAAACATCCGCCGAGGTTTCACCATAGGGTGTTTTGCGCGAGCACTGATCATCCAGATGGAAATCATCGCCCAACGAGTAGAGCCCGCTGCCTCCGATAATGGCCAGCATCAAACCACCTTTTCGGGCAATGCGTAGATACTGGAGAGATTGCGGAAATGCCCATTGAGGTCCATGCCTACGCCATACACGTAACAGTCACCGCACTCCAGCCCGACAAACTCGGGCGCGACATCAGCCACCTTGCGCTGGTGGGATTTGCGTATCAGGAATACGCTGCTGCACTTGCGCGCACCGTGTTTGTTGCAGTAGGACTTGACCTCTTCGAGCGTATAACCCTGATCGAAGATATCGTCGACTATGATGACGTTGCGATCGCGTATTTCATTCTGCGGATAAGCCTTCCACAGCACATCCTTGCCGAGAGTCGCGAGACGATAACGGGTGGCGTGAACGTAATCCAGTGTCAACGGAAAATTCCAGTGGCGTAACAATTGCCCGGTCAGGTACAGCCCGCCGTTCATAACGCACAACACCAGCGGAAAATCGTCGGCACACTCGGCCTCAACCTTGCGCGCAAGCTCGTCGATGGCCAGGTCTACCGACGCCTGGTCGAACAATAAGGCGGCATTCTGGTGAACTTGCTCGGCTCTGTCTGCATTCATATCAGGAATTATCTATCACGACGGAATCCGCCAGGTGTATCGTCGATGTCGGAAATGCGATTTCGGCATGGTTTGCTTTAATGATTTCGGCAATTTGCAGCATCACATCCTGTTTCACCTCGTGGAATTCTACCCATCGCGTGGTACGGGTAAAGCAATAGATGAAAAAATCCAGCGACGAGGCGCCGAACTTGTTGAAATTGACCATCATGGTCTTGTCGGCATCGATAGCCTCATGCTGTTGCAGCATCGCCTTTACTTCGCTGACCACCCTGTCCATGTTGGTCAGGTCGGAATAGCGCAAACCGATGGTTTCATTGATACGGCGATTTTGCATGCGCGACGGATTTTCGACAATCACCGTGGTGAACACCGAGTTCGGCACGTACATCGGCTGCGACTGAAAGTTGCGGATCACGGTCACACGCCAACCGATGGTTTCGACGGTGCCCTCGATTTCCCGATCCGGTGAGCGAATCCAGTCACCGACCGCAAACGGCCGGTCGAGATAAACCACCATCCCGCCGAAGAAATTGGCAAGCAGGTCCTTGGCGGCAAAGCCGACCGCAATGCCACCCACGCCACCCATCGCCAGCACCCCGGAAATGCTGTAACCCAGGGTTTGCAGAATGACTAGTGCCGCGGTAATAAACACCACCAGGCGCAACAATTTGCCCAGCGCCTGTGCCGTCGTCTTATCCATTTGCGCGGCGGTTTCGATGTAGGCCTCCTCAGTGCCGCGAATAATACCGAGCACAAACCAGGTGATGCAAACCAGCACGCCGATATCGCGCACCGAATCCGCGTAGGTGAAAATGGCACTCCCGGATTGCGCCAGAATCAGATCGGAGGCGATCGCCAGCCCCTGCAGCCAGATGATCCAGCCGAGCGGGCGCGACAGTGCGGTAAAAGCAATATCATCCAGACGGTTTTTCGTCAGGCTGACCTTTT
>Ga0316187_10002807_pt1 | contig 15213 bp, 14 predicted proteins | sample CroRivburrow1_MG_FD_204927 | JGI IMG/M metagenome (GOLD analysis project Ga0316187, IMG submission 204927) | Coastal sediment microbial communities from Maine, United States - Cross River worm burrow 1 | ecosystem: Environmental > Aquatic > Marine > Coastal > Sediment | place: USA: Maine... | reverse complement strand
CCTTGGAAAGGGCCTGCCATTCCCTGCGGACTGCGCCTTGCCCACAATGCTTGTGGCGCGGCTGAGCGTTACAGAACTTTCCACTTGGCCCACTAGGCTGTTTGGCGAAACAGTATCCCTATCCCTGCGATTTCGGCCAAAAATCGTAACTCTTTAAAAATGGCGCAAGCCGCGTGACCGGACTGAAGGTGCACCTGCAACCCGGCGGACTTGACACTGTCAGGATGAAATCATTCAAAACAGCGAAGAAGACAGCTCGTTCACCGCGACCAGCATGTCGCGGTCATCGGTCAGCGCCTGCGCAACCGCGGCCCGGCAGGCCGTCACCGGCTCAACGCCGGTCGTGATCAGTTTGGCGGCGTGGACCAGCAGGCGCGTCGAGGCGCCTTCATCCAGGCCCTGCCCCTTCAGGTTGCGGGTCATGTGGGCGAACCGGACCAGGCGCGCGGCCAGTTCGGCCTCGATCCCGGATTCGCGCTCGACGATCGTCTGCTCGAGTGCGGCGTTGGGGTAATCGAACTCCAGAGCGACAAAACGCTGTCGTGTGGACTGCTTGAGGTCCTTGAGCACCGACTGATAGCCCGGGTTATAGGACATCGCCAGACAGAACTCCGGCGCCGCCTCCAGCAGTTCGCCCAGCTTCTCCATCGGCAGCACCCGCCGGTCGTCGCCCAGCGGGTGTATCACCACCGTGGTGTCCTTGCGTGCCTCGACCACCTCGTCGAGGTAGCAGATCGCCCCGGAACGCACGGCTCGGGCCAGAGGACCGTCGATCCAGCTGGTCTCCCCACCCTTCACCAGGAAGCGCCCGACCAGATCGGAGGCGGTCAGGTCATCGTGGCAGGAGACCGTGACCAGCGGCCGCTTGAGGCGCCAGGCCATGTGCTCCATGAAGCGCGTCTTGCCGCAGCCGGTGGGCCCCTTCAGCAGCACCGGCAGCCGGTTCTGATAGGCCGCCTCGAACACCGCGATTTCATCACCTACGGGCTGATAGTACGGCTCCTCGGTGATGAAGTTTTCTTCTGGCCTGAGGGTGTTGGCGGTCTCGTTCAAGGTCCTGGTTCTCAAGTGGCTGGCGGCAGCGGTCGGGGACGGAGGCTAACTTTCACCGACCGGTGAAGCAACCACGGCGGGCGCGGGGTGAACCTGGCTGGGCAATGCCGGAAACCTCCGGACAGGGTGGATCAGGAACGCAGAGGACGCAAAGGTGCGCAGAGATCGCAAAGAATATTTCGGAACAACTTGCGCATACACGCGCTGACGACGACGGATCGGGCGTAACAGCAGCCCATCTCCACCGACGTCTGATGACGGAGCCCCGAGCGCCCCGGACCCCGTCCCGCCACCGGCGGATTCACCAGAAAAACTCTGCGTCCTTTGCGCTTCTTTGCGCCCTCTGCGTCCCCTTGCCGGGGGTCCAATCATCGCGCGATACCTTCTTAAAGCTACATACGCGCCCTCTATTAGTGCATCGGAAAATTCGATTGTTTGTGGATAGCGATAAATCCTCAACGGGAGTATCGTTATGGGTTCCTGTTTTGATCGGCGCCTGTGTGCATGCGCCGATCATCCAGATCCAGAATTCCGGGCCCCCACGGCCCTGCGCCGATTGCCGCTGCGGGCCGCAATCAGGCGAAAGAGATTCATCACTATCCGCGACGGAGGACTATCCATGACGGAAGTCGTAGCCACCAACGAGACCATTCTCGTCGTCGGTGGCGGCATCAGTGGCATGACTGCCGCACTCGAAGCCGCCGAGACCGGGAAAAAGGTCGTGCTGGTTGAAAAGCGCCCCTATCTGGGCGGCCGAGTAAGTCAGCTGTACAAGTACTTCCCCAAGCTGTGCCACCCCACTTGCGGCCTGGAGATCAACCAGCGCCGGGCCAAGATGAACCCCAACCTGACTATCCTGACGATGGCCGAGGTAACGGGCATCGAGGGCGAGGCAGGGGCATACACGGCGACCGTCAAACTGGCACCACGCTACGTCAACGACAACTGCACCGGCTGCGGCGATTGCGGCAGGGCGGTCGAGACCGAGTTCGACGACGAATACAACTACGGCATGAGCAAGCGCAAGGGCGCCTACCTGCCGCACGTCATGGCCCACCCGATGCAGTATGTCATCGACCCGCGCATCATCGGCACCGACGATGCACAGAAAGCCAAGGACGCCTGCAAATACGACGCGGTCGACCTCGAGATGGAAGAGCGCGAGATCAAGTTCCCGGCCGGTGCCGTGATCTGGGCCACCGGCTGGCAGCCGTACGATGCGGCCAAGATCCAGCCCTACGGCTACGACCGTTTCGACAACGTCATCACCAACGTCGAATTCGAGCGCATGGCCGACCCCAAGGGTCCGACCGGCGGCAGGATCGTGCGCAAGGACGGCAAAGAGGCCAGGAACGTGGCCTTCATCCAGTGCGCCGGTTCACGTGACCGCAATCACCTGTACCACTGCTCGCGCATCTGCTGCATGGCCTCGCTGAAGCAGACCCACTACGTGGTCGATGCCTACGAAGATGCCAAGGTGACGATCTACTACATCGACATCCGCGCCATCGACCGTTTTGAGGACTTCTACCAGACCGTGAAGGACATGGACAACGTCACCTTCACCAAGTCCAAGGTCGCCAACGTGATCACCGACAAGGAAGGCAACCCGATCTGCTGTGGCGTGGATACCGAGGGTTACCACCGTTACGAGAACACGCATGACCTGGTTGTTCTTGCCACGGGCATGGAGCCATCGGTCGCCAAGAGCGATTTCCCGGTCGACATCGTGATCAACCGCGAGGGCTTCATCGAGCCCGATGCCGCCAACGGCGGTGTGTTCGCAGCCGGTTCGGCATCCGATGCACTGGATGTGAACCGCGCAGTTCAGCACGCAACCGGCGCCGCCCTGAAGGCTATTCAGGTGGTGAACCGGGTTGCAGGAGCGGAGGCCTAAATCATGGCAGACGAGAGAAAATATGCAGGCTTTGTCTGCACCGGCTGTGGTATCGGCGACCGCCTGGATGCCGGCCAACTGGAACAGACCGCCAAGCGCGACGGCAAGATGACCACCTGCCAGCAGCACGAGATGCTGTGCAGCAAGGCGGGCGTGCAGATGATCCGTGACACCATCGAAAGCGAAGGCGCCACCAACATCATGATTGCCGCCTGTTCGCGCCGGGCCAAAGTCGAGGCGTTCAACTTCACCGACGTGGCCATGTCCCGAGCCAATCTGCGCGAAGGTGTCATCTGGGCCCGCCCGGACACGGACGAGAACCGCGAGACCACGCAGGAGCTGGCGGACGACTACATCCGCATGGCCTGTGCCGAGGTCAAGTTCATGCACAAGCCGAAGGCGTCCGGTGAACAGCAGATGACCAAGGACATCCTGGTCGTGGGTGGCGGCGTCACCGGCATGACCGCGGCCCTGGAGACCGCGGCAGCAGGCTTCCCGGTACACCTGGTCGAAAAGACCGGCGCGCTGGGCGGCTGGGCCGCCAAGTGGCACAAGCGTATCCCGGGTCGTGCAGCGGCCGACGGTGTCGCCAACGGCACCAATGTCGACCTGCCGATGCCGCAGGAAAACGACATCGCAGACATCATCGCGGCGGTGGAAGCGAACGACCTGATCACGGTGCATCTGAACAGCACCCTGACCAAGACCTCCGGCGCACCGGGCCGCTTCTCAGCGGATATCACCACCGAGTCCGGCAGCACCGCGACCGAGAACTTCGGCGCCATCATCCAGGCCTCGGGCTGGAAAGAGTTTGATGCCTCTGTCATACCGTCGCTGGGTTCGTCGAATGCCGACGTGGTCAGCAATGTCGAGTTGGAAGCCCTGGCCAAGGCGGCCGGCGACGGTCCGATCAAGCGCCCTTCGGACGGCAAAGAGGTCAAGTCGGTGGTGTTCGTTCAGAACGCCGGCCAGGCCTCGACTGAGGAAGGCCACCTGCCCTATCACTCGGGGATAGGTGACCTGATCGCGATCAAACAGGCCATGTACTTCAAGGCCCAGAACGGCAAGGACTGTGACACTACCATCCTGTTCGACAACCTGCGCACCCCGGGTGCGGCCGGTGAGGACTTCTACCGTTCCGGTCAGCAGAGCATGGTGATCTTCTCCAAGGGCGAAGTCGGTGAAGTCACCAGCGCCGGCTCCGGCGCCACGGTCAAATTCAAAGACCTGATCCTCGATGAAGAAGTCGCATTGGAGGCCGACCTGGTGGTTCTCGATCTGGGCATGGTGCCCAACTCGGGCCCCGATCCCTATGCGGCCAACGAGTCGCAGGAAGGCATGTCGGATGAAGAGAAGAGCGACGCCAATGACGCGGCCGAGATCGCCATTCCGGTGGACTCGATCCTCGCCCTGGACTACCGCCAGGGCTCTGACCTGCCACAGCTGAAGTGGGGCTTCACCGATTCTCACTTCATCTGCTTCCCGTACGAAACCCGTCGCACCGGCATCTACGCCTGTGGCCCGGTCCGTCGCCCGATGGACATCAAGCAGGCCCAGGACGACGCCACCGGTGCCGCCATGAAGGCAATCCAGGCGGCGGTCAACGCCGGCCAGGGCTCAGCTGCGCACCCGCGTGTCGGCGATCTGTCCTACCCAACGTTCCGCAAGGAAGGCTGCACCCAGTGCAAACGCTGCACCGTGGAATGCCCCTTCGGCGCCATCAACGAGGACGAGCAGCGTTACCCGCAGTTCAACGAGTCGCGCTGCCGCCGCTGCGGCACCTGCATGGGCGCCTGCCCGGTACGCGTCATCTCGTTCGAGAACTACTCGATCGATTCCGTCGGCCAGCAGATCAAGAATGTCGAGGTCCCGGACGAGTTCGAGGAGAAACCGCGCATCCTGGTCCTGGCATGCGAGAACGACGCCTATCCGGCACTCGACCAGGCGGCCATGAGCGGCCAGGAGATCAGTCCCTGGGCACGCGTCATTCCGGTTCGCTGCCTCGGCTCGGTCTCGCTGTCCTGGGTCACCGATGCGATGAACAACGGTTACGACGGCATCATCATGATGGGCTGCCAGCGTGGCGATGACTATCAGTGCCACTTCGTGCGTGGCTCGACCATGGCCGCCGAGCGCATGGCCAAGGTCGGCGACACGCTGTCCACCCTCAACCTCGAACCCGAGCGCGTGATCGTGCACGAGGTCGCCATTACCGACATCGAGCGCGCACCGCGACTGATCAAGGAGATGGAAGAGGTTGTCGAACGAGTGGGCATGAGCCCCTTCAAGTTCTAAGCGAGGTTCGTTATGAGCGATATGAACAATGCAATGGTCGAAAAATATCGCAACAGCTTCCTGTCGGAAGTTGAAGCGAATGTCGAAGAGGGCGAATGGGTCAAGATGTGCATGCAGTGCGGCGTGTGCGCCGGCTCCTGCCCGCTCGGCGATGCCTGGGAGCACACCCCGCAGAAGATCTTCATGATGATCCGCGCCGGCAAACGCGAAGAGGTGCTGGCCTCGGATTCGATGTGGATGTGCACCTCCTGCTACAACTGCATCGTGCGCTGCCCGCGTGAGCTGCCCATCACCCACATCATGCACGGCCTGGCACACTACGCGAAGCGCCTGGGCATCGTGCCGAAAGGACAGCCGACGGCGAAGTTCGCGCAGCTGTTCTGGGACAACCTGATGAAGAAGGGCCGGGTCAACGAGCTCAAGCTCGGTATGGCGTTGTACTTCATGAACGGCTTCGGCGAAGGCGTGAAGGTCGCCATGAAGAACCAGAAGCTGGGCATGAACATGATCAAGACCAAGCGCATGAATCCCATGGAAATCATGGGCGGACACGCGGTCAAAGACCTGTCAGGGTTCCACAAGGTCATAAAGAAGGCTGAGGAACTCGAAGAGGCCCGTATCGCCAAGCACGGCGGTTAACAGGAGTAAGTATCCATGGCAAAACGTGAATATTCTTTTTACCCCGGATGCTCCTCCCAGAAAGGCGCATCCTCATCCAACTACATGGTCTCGGTGCAGACCATGTGCGAGGAGCTGGATATCCAGCTGAACGAAATCCCGGACTGGAACTGCTGTTCGGCCTCGATCGGTTACGCCGGCGGCGGCGAACTGCCCCGACTGGCGCTGTCGGCGCGCAACATCGCGCTGTCCGAGGAGCACAATCCCGGTCAGGACATCGTCGCCACCTGTGCCGCCTGCTGGCTCGCGACCCGCGAGACACAGGAGCGCCTGCAGCACGACGAGGGACTGATGGCCGAGACCAACACGGCACTGGCCGAGGCCGGCCTGACCCTGAAGGCCGATGCCCCGATCAAGCACATGGCCGAGGTCCTGATCCAGGACATCGGTTACGACGAAATCGGTGCCAAGGTCAAGAAGCCGCTGGAAGGCATCAAGATCGCCGGCTATGTTGGCTGTCAGACGAACCGGCCTTTCGGCATCGCCGGCGAGAGCTACGAGAATCCGAAATACCTGGACAAGCTGGTCGACACCCTGGGGGCAGACTCGATCCCGGACTACGAGAAAAAGGTGCAATGCTGCGGCGGCGCGCTGGCCTTCTCCGAGCCCGAAAAGTCGCAGGAGATGATCAAAGGCATTATCGAGTCGGCCTACGACCACGGTGCCGACATGATCGTCACCCCCTGCCCGGTCTGTCAGATGAACGTTGAGGTCTATCAGGATCAGATCAACGCCACCCACGGCACCAAGTTCAAGATGCCGGTGGTGTACTACTCGACCCTGATGTCGGTCGCCTACGGTCGCTCGGCCCAGGACGCTGCGCTCAACGGCCAGGTTATCCCGGCCAAGAAGCTGGAAGAGATCGCGAATAAATAGATCGGGCCGTGCCCGACGCTGCGGCAGGCGCAGCCTGCCTGCGATCCGATTGCGAACCCCGTCCATTGTGGCGGGGTTTTTTTCGTCGGCCGCTCACACCGCCGCGTAGCTCCCTTTAGTCAAAAGTTTTTGATCCTCCTCAAAGATCAAAACGTTTAATTTGCGGTAAAAAGTATATTAGCAGAAACCTATATTCTGTGAGCAGCAAGGAGACGATCATGAAGAAACATCTGATACTTTCGCTGTTGGCCGCAGTGCTTCTGTCCGCGGCAGGCAGTGCATCGGCCTGGTGGGGTAACAGCTGGGGCGGCGGCTGGAATCCTTACGACCCCTGGGACCCACGCTACTGGGCTGAAGAGTTCTTCGGCGGTGGTGGCTGGGGTGGCTACGGTGGTGGCCCCTGGGGATACGGCGGCGGGCCGTGGGGCTACGGTGGCCCGTGGGGTGGCTATGGTTACCCCTACTATGGCGGCTATGGCTATTCCGGTTACGGCTATGGACCCTGGGGTGGTTACGGACACCCTTACTACGCGGGCGGCTACTGGCCGAATTACGGCGGCTGGGGTTATGCCCCGTATGCTGCTGTACCGGCACAGACCACCACCAAGGCAAAATCCAAGTCCAAGCAGAGCAGTTAGTCCCGGTCAGCAGCCGGAAAACCCGCGGCACCGGTCGCGGGTTTTTTGAGCGGAAATTCATTTGTAAGCGCTTGTGAACCGGTCCAGTACACTGGCGCCCGGATTCTTTGCTAAACACCCGAATCCCCCCTGGTCGGAACATCGGACCCACAATGGACAATCTTGTCATCTGGTTGATCATCATTGCGTTCTACGCCCCGTTGCACTACCTGCTGCCGGTACTTTTCCTGTTCATCACCGGCAGGGAGTCAGAAAAGGTGCGTAAAGGGCTGATGCGTCGGGGATTGATCGACTCGACCCTGTCGATGGTGGGAGCGTTCGCGATCGTGATCTATCTCGCTGAGCAAGGAACGATGTCAGCGGCCATGCTGATACTGTTGATATCGATGGCGTATCCCTTCATTGGGATCTGGCGGCACCGGCGAGAGATTACTGATGCCTCCGGGGCTGGATAGGCGTCTTTTTGGAACGCGGAGGACGCGGAGAACCGCGGAGGACGCAGAGTTTTTCTGGCGAAGCCGAGGATGAGCTGAGTTCCGTGGATTGCTTCCGCGTTCCCATGTGGCACGTGGTTAATGCGGCCAAAGAGCGACGGGGCTTTCTCTACGGCCCGCATCACCTTTTCTCGGCAAACATCTTCTCTGCGAACTCTGCGCTCCTTTGCGCCCTCTGCGATCCAAAGGATTAACCCAAACGAGCGCAACATACCGCCCCTGGCACGTCGCAGGATCAATTGTCCGAGCAGGCCCCGCCGGTGGTATCTTCGCGCATCTTTTCCTCGTTCTTGGCGTTGCGCGCCTCGATCTCGGCATTGGCGCGCGCCTCCCAGACCTCTTTGCGTTCTTCGACCCGCTTCTCCCAGGCCCCGCTCTTTTCCGGGATGGTCTTTTCGCCGAACAGCGCCTGACGCATCAGCTTGTTGCCCAGCTTCATCAGCGCGATGTCATCATCGGCGACATCTTTATAGGTTTCTTCCGGCAGATCATAGGTGTTTTGAAAATTGTCGCTCATCACGAAGCGACGCAGCATATCGAAGTTGAATGAGGCCATGAAGAAGAGTTGCAGGCTCATCTCGTTCGGAGTGCCGACGCCTGGACCTCCGGATTTCTTTTTCAGGATCAGCTCGTACCAGGATCGATTGAACTCATCGTATTCCTCGACGCCCTGCTCCTTGCGGTAATCACGCAGGGTTATCTCGCGTGGCTCCTCGTGTCCCTTGCAGTGCGCTTCCCTGACCAGGGAATACTGTTGCTTGGACTCGTAGGTATCTTTTTCACGCATATTCAGAAGCGCGACCGGGTAGTAACGACACACGGTCGGGCGATTCTCGTAGACGCTGCAACCGTTTTCGCCGTCCAGGAACAGGCATGCGCCATCATTGTCGGTGCGCATCTTGATCCCGGGTACGCCGTCGGCGTCGATCTGGAAAGGTACCGTATGCGCTTTCAGGAACTCTTCGGAGTTCATACCCAGGTGCTTTTGCAGGCGCAGTACGTCGTACGGTGCCAGGGTCACGTCGGCATGCTTGCAGCAGGCGTTGAAGCAGGAGATGCCCTTGTGACAATGGAACTGCAAAACGCTGTCTTCGGTCAGCAGGGCCGGCACGGCCGGGCTGGCAAACTGTTCGGGGATGTCGAATTTTTCGTCGCTCATGGGATCGTTCCTCGGCGCACCATACGCCGCGTATCTGGGCCAGGCGTCCAAGTTAACGCATGACCGAATCTTGCAAGGGGCGGGGATTATAAGGTTTTTCTGATTTTCCTGCAGATGGAAGGCCGCATGGGGGTATCTTTACGGGTGCCTTGGGACGCAGAGGACGCGAAGATCCGCAGAGCTCACAGAGGAAATCATAGTTGCTGATCAGTGGAGGTGCGAGCTTTCAAGGCAAGCACCATGCACTGTGGTTTCTTGAACACATCGATCAGGTTCGAAAGTAAAGACTTCAACGGAGCTCGGCGTTTGCCTCGGTACCGTTCCTCAGAAAAACTCTGCGTCCTCTGCGCTCCTCCGCGTCCTCTGCGTCCCAAAAGAACCTCCACAAAGCTTTACCAATACCACAAAGAAAAAGCCGGACACCTTGCGGTGCCCGGCCAATCAGTCGTCAGACTGTCAAGCAGTGATTACTTGAACAGCTTCGACTTGTCCACCAGGTCCTTGTGGGCGCGCTTGAAGCAGGTCCAGGTCTTGGTGGTCTTGTCGTAGACCGAGTTTACGAAGCAGTGCCAGTTTTCTTCGTCAACGAAGTTTTTGTCCATGCGGTAGTAGAAGCCCGGATAACGGGACTCTTCACGGAACTGGATGTGCTTCATGTGAGCTTCAGCGGTCAGGATGCGGTGGTAGTTTTCCCACGCGCGCAGCAGCTCGTGAAGGTCTTTTGCACGCATCTTCAGTGCATCTTCCTTCAGCATTTCAAGCTTCTGCTCAGCCAGATCCAGCATGTGCTCGTTGGTCGTGTAGTAGGTGGCAACACCGGCTACATACTCGTCCATGATTTTCTGCAGACGGAACTGCAGCATGCGAGGAGTGATGTAGTTCGGGTTGACGTCGATCGCCGTGGTGTAGTCCTTGTGCTCGAGGTAGGTACGAACCGGACGGTAGATCTCTTCGATCAGCTCGTCGACCGAGGTGTCGAGCTCAGGTTTCCAGTCTTTGTTGTCCATGACAAACTTGACCATCGACTTGGCACACATACGACCTTCGGCGTGCGAACCGGACGAGAACTTGTGGCCGGATGCACCAACGCCGTCACCGGCGGTGAACAGACCCTGGATGGTGGTCATGCCACGGTAGCCCCAGTTCCAGCCTTCCGGCAGGTGAGCAGGGATCTTGTCCTTCTCAGCATGCTCTTCGGTGGTCGGTGCACCGACATCGGTCGGGCCCGAAGCCCAGATACCGCAGCAGCCCGAGTGTGAACCCAGCAGGTAAGGCTCGGTCGGCATCAGCTCGGAGTTCTTCTTCTCCGGCTCGATGTTCTCACCCGCCCAGATACCACACTGGCCGATACACATGTCGAGGAAGTCTTCCCAGGCCTCTGCTTCGAGGTGCTTGACCTCACGCGGAGACAGGGTCTCGCGCAGATTGGCCAGAGCGGTGACGGTGTCCATCCAGATAGGACCACGACCCTCTTTCATCTCTTTCAGCATCAGGTGGTTACGCAGGCAGGACGCCGGAACCTTGGTCTGGCCGTAGGGAGGATAGTCGTCCAGCATGTCCTTGTTGCGGACCATGTAGACTTCGCCGAAGGCGTTGGTGGCCTGTGATTTGAACAGCAGGAACCAGGCGCCAACCGGACCGTAACCATCTTTGAAACGGGTAGGTACGAAGCGGTTTTCCATCATGGTCAGCTCTGCGCCGACCTCAGCCGCCATGGCGTAGGTGGAACCGGCATTCCAGACCGGATACCAGGCACGACCCTGGCCTTCACCGACCGAACGCGGACGGAAGATGTTTACACAGCCACCGGCAACCAGCAGGGCCGCCTTGCACTTGTAAACAAACAGCTGGTGATCGCGGGTAGAGAAACCGACAGCGCCGGCGATGCGGTTCTTGTCGTTCTTGTCGTTGACCAGCTTGACGATAAAGACACGCTCCTGGATACGGTCGGTACCCAGTGCCTTCTTTGCGGCTTCAGCGACGATCCACTTGTAGGATTCGCCATTGATCATGATCTGCCACTTACCTGAACGTACCGGGGTGCCGCCTTCTGCCAGCGGGGTCATGCCCTTGGAACCGTCGTGACGCTCGCCGTTCTCGTCCATCTTCCAGATCGGAAGACCCCATTCCTCGAACAGGTGAACAGACTCGTCCACGTGGCGGCCCAGGTCGTAGGCCAGGTCGTCACGGGTGATACCCATCAGGTCGTTGGAGACCATGCGGGCATAGTCAGCAGGATCCTGCTCACTACCGATGTAGGTGTTGATGGCAGACAGACCCTGGGCGACAGCGCCCGAGCGATCCATTGCAGCCTTGTCGACCAGCTTTACTTTGATGTCGACGCCTTGCGCCTTGGCAACGTCCAGCCACGGACCAATCTCATAGCCCGTGCCGCAGGCAGCCATGCCACCGCCGATGATGAGGATGTCTACCTCTTCTTCGACGACGTCTGGTTTACCGAATTCAGCCATTGTATATACCTCTATATAAAGATCTTTATTCCAAACGGGTCGCGATTACTTCGCGATCAGCTCGCTCGGATCACCGACACGGTAGCCGTTGTTCTTCACGAAGAAACCGACTTCGCTGATATCAGCCAGGTCAGCCGCGGGCTTGCCGCCGTAAGGGTCGATGGAACCTTCCGGGGTGGTGCGGATCGGGAACTTGAAACGCTTCATGGTGCCGTTGCGAAACTTGATGGTCCACATGATGGAATCGGTACCACGCAGCGGCTGTACGGATGCGCCCAGCGGCACGATGTCAGCGTACGGACGTGCTTCGATAGCGTTTTGCGGGCAGATTTTGATGCAGGAGTAGCACTCCCAGCACTGCTCCGGTTCCTGGTTGTAAGATTTCATGGCGTGGCCGGTTTCAGAACCGTCCATGTCCAGTTTCATCAGATCGTGCGGGCAAATGTACATGCACGCCGTCTTGTCCTGGCCCTTACAGCCATCGCACTTATCGGTACGTACGAATGTAGGCATCGATGATTTCTCCTGAGGTTACACTGCAGTGTTTATGTCGCCCGGAGACGACAGTTCTCTGTAGAAGCATTCCGGAAACAATCTGTATCAACTCTTCCGAACAACTTCTGTCTTTAGGCCCACCCTGTCTGGCAACCCGGCTTCCGGATAGCCGAGATTTGCCAGGTCGGGCACGCGCTGGATAACAAGCGCGCACGCCCGGCGGGGCCTCGGGGTCGCTAAACATAGATAGTGTGGGGGCAAAAGGCCAAACAATTTTACGGTTGGCTGGCATAAATTAGTCTTATTTCTTATTCTAATACACCGAACCAACAAGCTGTTTTTTATGACATTTTATGTTTTGTCCAGATATCTGCCGGGCTCTGAAGGCCTGCGGACCTCGACAACGTTTCAACACTGTTTGATCTCGCGCAAAGGAAACCCCGAATGTCCAAGGAGATTGTCCCGGACGCTGAACTCATGATCGCCTCCGGATGTACCCACTGCCCGGTAGTCCTTGCCGGCCTCGCCGAACTGATCAAGGCCGGGCAGATCGGACGCCTGGAGGTGATCAATATCGCCCGGCACCCCGAGCTGGCGGAGAAACGCGGCGTCCGCGGGGTTCCCTGGATACGCATCGGACCGTTCGAACTCACCGGGGCACACAGTCAGGCCGAGCTCAAGGAGCTCGCCACCCGGGCCGGAAGCAAGACCGGGCTGATGGATTATCTGCGCGAGAGCCTTGCGACGGGCGAGCTCGACCGGGTGATCAGCGTTTGCCGGCGCAGCCCGGAAATGCTGCCGCCTCTGCTGGCACTTGCAGGCGACCTGGAGACACCCTTCGCGGTGCGTGTCGGGGCAGGAGCCGTGCTGGAAGACCTGGCGACGGACGGACTGCTGTCGGATCTGGTGGAGGACATCTCCCGACTCGCGGCGAGCCCGCATTCCCAGACAAGGGCCGATGCCGCCCACTTTCTCAGCCTGACGGGAAACGAAAAGGCGCGTCCCGCGCTCGAACAGCTGACCACGGATAAAGACCGGGAGGTCCGCGAGATCGCCATGGAGTCACTGGCCGATCTCCTCTCCGGGCGCGGATAATGAAGCAGCCCGGAAACGCGAATCACCGCCGCTTTCGACCTCGGGTAGACTGTAGCCGACATGTAGCACACGGGGGTATCCATGCCGGTTCCCGATCGCGAACAACAGATTGTCCAGGCCCACGCCGCTTTCATCTGCCAGGCCGTCGAGTTCATTCAGCAGCCAGACGCGGGAAGCCGGCTGGAGGCCCTGTTGAAAGCTGCGGCTGAAAACGGCTGGACCGCCCTGGCGGCCGCGGTGCGGCTGTTCGCGGCCGGCAAACGCGACCTGAATCTGATCGCCGGGCTGGATGATGAAGACCGGGTGGTCGCCGAGGCCATTCTGCGCGGCCTGCAGGACCCCGCCACCCTGCCCGACCCCAGTCAAAAAGCCGATCCTGCGCTGGCTGCACCTGGCCTGGCAGGCATGATCCACGCGGCCGGCACCGGTAATGTTCAGGCGCTGACCCTGATCAGCCAGATGGCGGAACAGATGAGCAAGGTCGGTGGCGACATGAGCCGCCTGGCCGCCGTCATCCGCCCCCTGATCAATGGTGAACGCGATCCCGACATATTGTGCGCGCGCCTCGACACCCGCGGCCGACAGCTGGTCCTGCAGATCCTCGATGAACTCGGCAAGCTAAAACTGCATTGAGCAATTCCTCCAGACATTTCATTTTCCTGGGTGCAATCAACGGCTTTCTTGCCGTCGCATTCGGTGCATTTGCAGCGCATGCGCTCAAGAACCTGCTGAGCGCCGGGCTGCTGGAGGTTTTCCAGACCGGGGTCGAGTATCAGGCCATGCACGCGCTGGCACTACTGGCGGCAGGCCTGCTGGGCCGAGATGGCCGCAGCAGGGCGCTGAAGCTGGCCGGCTGGGCATTCGCGACCGGCATCCTGCTGTTCTCCGGCAGCCTGTACATTCTTGCACTGACCGATATCCGCTGGATGGGGGCGGTTACACCCTTTGGCGGCACCGCCTTTCTGCTCGGCTGGGGCGCACTGGCCTGGCACGCGGCACGAAGAACCGTGTGATGGATCCTGGCGCCCTCGCCAATCGCGTCATCAAGAGCCAGCGTCATCTCGTCAAGTGGGCAAGACGCGAAGGTATCGAGGCCTATCGCATCTACGATCGCGACATCCCGGAATTCCCGCTGGCGATCGACCGCTACGCTGACTGGTTGCATGTCCAGGTGTTTGAGAAAAAACGTCCCCTGGAGGCTGCAGACCTGGAGGGCATCCAGGCCGAACTCGCCCGCTGTCTTGCGATCCCAAGGCAACAGGTGGTGATCAAACACCGGCGTCGTCAGCGCGGCCTCGATCAATACGAAAAACTCGCGGCAGATTCGCCTTCGTTCAGCGTGGCGGAGCGCGGCCTGAGGTTCGAGGTCAACCTTTCCAGCTATCTGGATACCGGGCTGTTCCTCGATCACCGCGACACCCGGCAGATGATCCGCGACCGTGCCCGGGACAAGACATTCCTCAACCTGTTCGCTTATACAGGCAGCTTTACCGTCTACGCAGCAGCCGGCGGGGCCCGACGCAGCATTACCGTCGACATGTCGAAAACCTACCAGGCATGGAGTCAGCGCAACCTGGCGAACAATGGCCTCGACGACCCGGAGCGTCACAGCTTCGTGCAGTCAGACGCGGTCGCGTTTCTTCAACGCATGCGGGCTGAAGGTGAACGCTTTGATCTGATCCTGCTGGACCCACCGAGCTTTTCCAATTCGAAGCGCATGGACAATACCTTTGACGTCCAGCGTGACCAGCTGAGCCTGCTCGGCGCCACCCTCGAACTGCTGGCCCCCGGCGGCGAACTGGTTTTCTCGAACAATCGCCAGAGTTTCAGGCTCGACCCCGGGGTGCTCGAGCTGGCCTCGGTGACCGAGATCAGCAAGCAAACGATCCCGGTCGATTTCAGGCGTCACACCCCGCATCGCTGCTGGCTGCTGCACAGGGCATGAGCCTGCCTTTCGGCGACAGACTGCTAGTGGGCCAAGTGGAAAGTTCTGTAACATTCAGAGCCACTGTGCGAGTGCGAATCAAGGCGCGTTTCGCAGGCAATGGCCCCTCCCTTGGCA
>Ga0316187_10002806_pt1 | contig 15214 bp, 13 predicted proteins | sample CroRivburrow1_MG_FD_204927 | JGI IMG/M metagenome (GOLD analysis project Ga0316187, IMG submission 204927) | Coastal sediment microbial communities from Maine, United States - Cross River worm burrow 1 | ecosystem: Environmental > Aquatic > Marine > Coastal > Sediment | place: USA: Maine... | reverse complement strand
GAGCGGAGGGCGCATCCGGATCAAAGTCTATGGCGCCAAAGAGCTGGTGCCGGCATTTGAGACCTTCGATGCCGTCTCCCGTGGCACCGCTGAAATCGGCCACGGCTCCGCCTATTACTGGAAAGGTAAAAGTGAGGCTGCCCAGTTTTTCTCTACCGTCCCTTTTGGTCTCACCGCTCAGGAGATGAACGCCTGGATGTACTATGGTGATGGCCTGAAGCTGTGGACCGAGCTGTATGAACAGTTTGGGCTGGTCCCCGCCCCTGCCGGTAACACCGGGGTGCAGATGGGTGGCTGGTTCAATAAGGAGATCAATAGCCTGGCCGATATGAAGGGACTGAAGATGCGCATCCCTGGCCTTGGCGGAGAAGTGCTGAGACGGCTGGGCGGCACCCCGGTCAATCTGCCAGGCGGCGAACTTTTCACCTCACTGCAGTCTGGCGCCATCGACGCTACCGAGTGGGTCGGCCCTTACAATGATCTGGCCTTTGGTCTCTATAAAGCTGCCAAGTTCTACTACTATCCCGGATTCCATGAGCCCGGCACCACGCTGGAGGCGATCATCAATAAGAAGGCGTTGGAAGCGCTGCCGAAAGATCTGCAATCCATCGTGCTCAACGCCTGCCGCGTGGTCAATCAGGATCTGCTCTCTGAATACACGGCACGCAATCCCGCTGCTCTGGATACCCTGTTGAATAAACATAAGGTGGATATGCGGGTCTATCCCAAAGATGTGCTGAAACAGCTGCGTAAGCTTTCTGAAGAGGTGGTATCTGAGCTGGCCAATAAGGATGCCTTTACCAAAAAGACCTATGCCTCCTACTCCAAGTTCTATAATCAGGCAAAACGTTGGAGCGATATCTCCCAGCTGGCCTTTCTACAAGCGCGGGATATGAGCTGAAGCCGGTAATTGGGTGCAGAGGCCACACCTCTGCACTCTTCTCTTTGCATGTCTCTCTTCCAACTACCTCCACTCTCCCTCTACATCCACATCCCCTGGTGCATTCAAAAATGCCCTTACTGTGATTTCAACTCCCGTGCATTGAAAGGCAATCTCCAGGAAGTTGCCTATGTTGATGCACTATTGGCTGATCTGGATGGCGAGCTGTTTCAGGCCCACGGCCGACCACTGCACAGTATCTTTATTGGAGGAGGTACCCCCAGCCTCTTCTCCGGTAAAGCGATAGAGAAGCTGCTTACTGGCATACGGCAGCGGGGCACCTGCCCACCCGATATAGAGATCACCCTGGAAGCCAATCCGGGCACCCTGGAGGCCGGTCGCTTTGAGGATTATCGGGCTGCCGGGGTAAACCGGCTCTCAATCGGTGTCCAGAGTTTTGATGCCAGCTGCCTGCAGCGGCTTGGTCGCATCCATGGAGCGGATGAGGCCGTTGCCGCTTTTCATGCTGCCAGGACAGCAGGTTTTGAACGCATCAATCTGGATCTGATGTTTGGCCTACCCAGTCAGGATTTGGCACTGGCCCGGCTTGATCTGGAAAAAGCTATCGAGTTAAAGCCCGAGCACATCTCCTATTACCAGCTGACACTGGAGCCCGATACCCCGTTTTATCACTCACCACCCGTGCTGCCGGTAGAGGATAATCTGTGGGAGATACAGCAACAGGGACAATCCCTGCTCAATCAGCATGGTTATAACCAGTATGAGGTCTCTGCCTATGCCCAGCCTGGTGAGCAGTGTCGTCATAACATCAACTATTGGACCTTTGGGGATTACCTGGGCATTGGCGCAGGCGCACATGGTAAGCAGTCAGACCCTAATGGGGTAATCACACGCCGCTGGAAGCTCCCTGAGCCCGCAGCCTATCTTGCAGCTGCTGGCAGTGACAGCGCCTTATCCGGTCAAAAAACCCTGGAGCCTGATGAGATTGCACTGGAATTTATGATGAATGCACTAAGGCTGCATCAGGGGTTTTCAAAAAGCCTGTTTGGGCAGCGTACAGGACTCTCTTTTGCCACAATCGTTGCACCCACTGAGAGTGCTATCCACAATGGTCTGCTGGAAAACCGCTGTGACAAATTCATACCCACCCTGCTCGGCAGGCGTTTCCTCAATGACCTATTGGAAAAATTTCTCTAGCACTAAAATTAGCTCTTGAATTGGTTTATTTATAGGCTTAAAGAAGGCTTTTAATTCCTACGAATACCACTCCTTATCAAATATAGCTTAATAATTACAATAAGTTACCTACTGAATAATTTTTTCAGGCATTTCATTCTACAAGACAAGGTGAAGACATCATGCTAGGGTGAAATTATGCCTTAGATTTTTATGGCTGCATTTATCGTAGCCAAAAGTGGTAGATGTGTAATGACAGAAAAAGAGCGCCAGAAAAGCTTTCAGGCGATGGATTTTGAACATTGGCTGGATATAGCCCAGCAGGATGCCGACACCTTTGAATCCATGCGCCTTGCAGCTATCGAAGAACTTATCGCCTCAGCCCCCGAACGAGGGCGGCAACGGCTACGCTGCCTTCAATGGCGCATTGACCAGGAACGCCGCCTCTCCCGATCACCCATGGGCGCCTGCGTCCGGATCTCTCGAATGATGTGGGAATCCCTGATGGGCGAAGATGGCCTGACTGAGCATATCCGTGGCCTGAATAACTCCCACAAACAAGAGTGCAGCACCACTGAACCCCACTCACATCGGGCACCAGTTATACCCATTCGTCCCGATTGCTAAATCATTCGCTCTATTAACTGGCCCTCTACCGAGCTCAGTAGCAAAGGAAAGCCATTTTGCTACTTGCACCCGATGCAATATTAGCCTAATATTCGCCGTTTTCCCCCGCAACAGTGCGGGAGAATGGGATTATTTTTGAGGCGAACATGAAAGCGGATATCCACCCCGAATACACTGAGATCAAAGTGAACTGCAGCTGTGGCAATGAGTTCACCACCTCATCCACACTGGGTAAGGATCTGCATATCGAAGTCTGCTCAGCTTGCCACCCTTTCTATACAGGCAAGCAGAAGATGATGGATACAGCCGGCCGCGTAGACAAGTTCCGCAAACGCTACGCCCGCTAAGCTCCCTTCAGACTCACTATGCTTTATAAAAAAGCGCCTCCTTAGAGAGGCGCTTTTTTATTGCGTCTCAATAATCTGCTCAACTCCCCCCAAAATAAGCCGATAAGTAATTAAGAAATTTATCGCCATAATGCTAATCTTACTGGTATAAAAATCTACAACTGGATTAGTACTCGTTGCAACCTATTTGAGATCTACCCGAGGAGTATCAATATGGAAAAAGAAAGCGTAACTCTTACCATCAAACCTGATGGCACATCGATAGAGCTCCCCGTACTGGAGGGCAGTGTAGGACCAAAAACATTCGATGTGACCTCTGTATATAAAGAGACAGGGATGTTTACGTTTGATCCAGGTTTTATGGCTACAGCCAGTTGCCGTAGTGCAATCACCTATATTGATGGTGAAAAGGGCATCCTCCGCTATCGCGGGTATCCCATTGAGCAGCTGGCTGAACAGAGCAGCTTTCTGGAAGTGGCCTACCTTCTGCTCTACAGCGAGCTGCCCTCTGCAGAGCAACTTAAAGAGTTTGAGTACATCATTGGTCATCACACCATGGTCAATGAGTCTCTTCAGATGTTTTATCGGGGCTTTCGCTACAACGCCCATCCAATGGCAACCATGGTTGGCGTAGTCGGGTCACTCTCAGCCTTTTACCATGACTCTCTCGATATCCATAATGCACGCCATCGTGAAATATCTGCCCACCGCCTAATCGCCAAGATGCCCACCATTGCCGCTTATAGCTATAAACGGCACAAGGGTGAACCCTTTATCTACCCTCAGAACAACCTGAGCTATACCTCTAATTTCATGCGCATGATGTTCGCCACACCCTGCGAAGAATTTCAGCCTGACCCTGTCGCTGCAAAGGCGCTGGATCTGCTGTTTATCCTGCACGCCGACCATGAACAAAATGCCAGCACATCAACGGTACGTATTGCCGGAAGCTCTGGAGCCAATCCCTTTGCCTGCATCTCTGCAGGCATTGCCTCACTTTGGGGACCAGCTCATGGTGGTGCTAATGAAGCTGTACTGAATATGCTTGACCATATTGGCGATGTCTCCAATGTCGATAAATATATCGCCAAAGCCAAAGACAAGGATGATCCATTCCGGTTGATGGGCTTTGGCCATCGGGTCTACAAAAACAATGACCCTCGAGCAACTATCATCCGTAAGGTCTGTTATGACGTGTTGGACAATATGCCAGCTGCCGATAGCCCCCTGTTTGAACTGGCATTGAAGCTTGAAGAGATTGCCCTGAAGGATGACTATTTCATCTCTCACAAACTCTATCCCAACGTCGACTTCTACTCAGGCATTATCTACCGAGCCCTAGGCATACCAATGAATATGTTTACAGTGATGTTTGCCATCGCCAGAACAGCCGGTTGGGTTGCCCATTGGATGGAGATGATTAGCGATCCTGATCACCGCATTGCACGTCCTCGCCAGCTCTATCTTGGGCCAGAAGAGCGGCAGTACGTGCCGTTGGATAAGAGGAAATAACCCCCTTCAGTTACCTCTTTCCATTAATTCCTGCAGCTGGCTTAATGAGGCCCGCTGCAGGGGCCTATCGCCCAAGGGACCCAATGGCAACTGCCGAAGCTCTTCCAGTGGGAAGAGAGTGAGCTCTATTTCCGTATCCCCTGCACGAAAACTGCAAACTGGATAGATGCGTTTCACACCACCTTTGTAATGCAACGTCTTCTCACCATCATGCCAGGGAATTTGTTTATCAAGTAGAGACAAGATCACCTCTTCCGTTGTCTCGGCAAACAGATGCAACTGTATCTTATTATAGGGTTCAGCTGTGCCCGTCAGCACTGATCCAACCAAGCGTGGATTGAAACATGCCAGGGTTTTCATGGCCGCCATAGCCTGTTGGCGCAGATTATCCAGCACAGCAGATTGCTGCTCACGCTGGAATAGCAATTGGTGCTCCTTTAATGCCAGCTCAATCTCCTCTTCAGTAGGCAGCTCAAACCGGCTCTTAATGCCTGATCGCTCAGCAGCTTTTCGGCGGGCGACACGAATATCCTGACAGGAGCCATCGGCTAGAATACGCGCTGTTTCATAGGCAATGCGCTGACGCAGATTGCCATTTCTTCTATTATGTGACACTGATTAAAAAATCTCTTCTGGGGTATTTGAAGGATCCGACCCCAAACCATCGCTTGAGTTCGTGTCAGACATGCTCAGCTCTTTAGGGGCATTGGCCGCACGAAATACCTCAAAAATTGCATCCTCTTGATCCACACCCGCCCGCTTACCTGTGCGCGGATCAATGCGCACTGTCACCATACCAGGTGGCATCTGCAACGGATGTTCCGGAATGCCTTTCAAGGCAACCTTCATATAGTCGATCCAGGCCGGCAGTGCAGCCCTGCCACCCACCTCACCTCTGCCCAAAGGTTTGGATGAGTCAAACCCCACCCAGGCAATAGCTACCAGATCAGGATGAAAGCCATTAAACCAAGCATCACGCTGGTCATTTGTGGTTCCAGTTTTTCCTGCCAGATCATTTCGACCCAACACCAGTGCCTTTCTGCCTGTGCCACGTTTAATTACATCCTGCATCATGGAGTTCATCAGATAATGGTTCTCTGGGCTTATCACCTGCGGCGCAACATTTTGGGGTGGCCCTTCAAGCTCTATATCTGCCATGCCCTCTCTTTTTTCAAGCATGCAATCATCACACACCCGCAGCGGCTGAGCCTTAAAGACAATATTGCGCTGCCCATCCTCAATATGCTCAATAAAATTAGGCTTTACCCGATAGCCACCATTGGCAAGTACCGAGTAGCCCATAGCCATCTGCAGTGGCGTTACTGCCCCGCTGCCCAACGCCAGGGAAAGGTTGCGTGGCAGTTCTGCCGTATCAAAACCAAACCGCTCTGCCTGCTCCAATGCCCGATCAACGCCGATAGCACGCAGCAGACGGATGGAGACCAGATTGCGGGATTTAGTCAGCGCAAAACGCAAACGGGTGGGACCAAAAAATTTGCCACTATAATTTTCAGGGCGCCAGGCACTTTCCAGACTGGGATCATCAAAGACCACAGGTGCATCATTGATCAGGCTGGCAGCCGTGTAGCCTTCATCCAGCGCGGCTGAATAGATGACTGCTTTGAAACCTGATCCTGGCTGACGTTTGGCCTGAACAGCCCGGTTGAACTTGCTATTATAGAAATCAAACCCACCCACCACAGCAATCAATGCACCACTGTTTGGGTCAACGGAAACCAGCGCACCCTCCACTGCCGGGATCTGTGCTAAATGCCAATCCTGCGCTACTTCTGTGCCTCTGTTTTGAACACGAATCAGATCTCCGGGAACCAGGATCTCTCCTGCAGCCTTGGGAGTTGGTCCACGCCTGTTTTCATTGACATAGGGGCGCGCCCATTTCAGCCCATCCCATTCAATCTCTATATATTTACCCGTACCCAGATAGACGGTTGCAGAACGTTCAGACACCTTCGTAACCAAGCCTGGCCACAATACCCCAACCAGTTTTTGATCACTTAAAAATTCATCCCACTCCAGCTCAGTAGGTGCTTCTGACAAATCCAGATGCTGTGTTACACCACGAAACCCATGCCGCCGGTCATAGGCAATCAACGCCTTTTGCACAGCTTCATTGGCTGCCTTCTGCAATCGACTATCCAGTGTGGTATAGACTTGGTAACCCTGGGTATAGGCATCACTCCCAAAACGCTCAACCAGATCAGCACGCACCATCTCTGCAAAATAAGAGGCCTCAATCTCTGGCTTCGGTGTATGCAACGAGGCAGTAATTGGCACATTGATAGCCGCCTCATATTCACCCTGCTGAATGAATTCCAACTTTGCCATACGCCCAAGCACATAGTTACGCCGCTCTACTGCTCTTGTTGGATTGGCAAGAGGATTGTTGCTGGAAGGGGCCTTGGGCAGACCGGCAATCATGGCAACCTCTGGCAGCGATAGCTCTCCCACCCGCTTGCCATAATAGACCTGCGCTGCTGCGCCAACACCATATGCACGATGCCCCAGATAGATCTTATTTAGATAGAGTTCAAAGATATCCTGCTTTTCCAACTCGCCCTCAATACGAATCGCAAGAAAGATCTCCTTGAGTTTGCGTATGTAGGTTTTCTCTGGGGTAAGGAAAAAGTTCCTTGCCACCTGCATGGTTATGGTGCTGCCACCCTGTCGACGGTGGCCACTTTGCACCAATTTAATGACTGCCCGCAGGATACCTTTGTAATCCACCCCGGGATGCTGGAAAAACCGGTCATCTTCAGCTGCGAGAAATGCCATGACCATCTGATCAGGGATCTCCCCATAGGAGAGTGGAACACGCCGTTTCTCTCCAAATTCAGCAATCAAACGGCGGTCACGGCTAAAGATTCTCAGCGGCACCTGCAGCCGAACATCCCGCAAGCTCTCAACGGATGGCAATTCGGGCTCAAGATAGTAATAAGCCGCGACTAAAGTGGTAACACCGGTAATAAAACCAAAGCATATAAGTGTTATTCCAATTTTAATCAGTCTAATGAGCCGCTTCATGCACCTTGTCACAGTTTTTCTGGGCGGGAGGCCCCAAAATAAAGGGGTGAGAGGGTCTATAATAACAAAAAAGCCTCAGCATTTTTTGCTGAAAGGAAAAAAAATACTTCACATGTTTTTTATTTACTGCTATATAGTTAAGCAGTCTAGTTAAAGCAAAACCTTTAACATTCTCATAAGGCCATGTTAATACAGCGAGAATAACTGCCGCATGTTTTCTATTTTCCAACGCAAGAAACCCGCCATAATTGGGCTTGATATCAGCTCAACGGCAATAAAGCTCTTGGAGTTTAGCAAGACATCCTCCATGGGTCGCGGCGGTGCTCAGTACCGGGTAGAAAGCTATGCTGTTGAGTCTTTGCCCGCAAATGCTGTAGTCGAGAAAAATATTGCCGATGTTGATGCTGTTGGAGAGACCATAAGAAATGTCGTAAAGCGCTCTGGTTCTCGCGCCAAGCATGTTGCAGTTGCTGTTTCTGGTTCAGCTGTCATTACCAAGATCATTACCATGCCAGCTTCCCTCTCTGACCAAGAGATGGAGGCCCAGATCCAGCTTGAGGCCGATCAATATATTCCCTATTCACTGGAAGAGGTGAATATGGATTTTGAAGTGCTGGGAACGTCTGAGAAAAACCCTGAGATGATGGATGTTCTATTAGCCGCCTCACGTAGCGAAAATGTAGATGACCGCGTAGCCGCTATCGAGATTGCTGGCCTCATTGCAGAGGTAGTCGATGTTGAAGCCTATGCCATGGAGAATGCCTTCACACAGATTGCAGACCAGCTCCCAGAGCATGGTGAAAATCAGACCATTGCTGTAGCCGATGTCGGTGCTGCAACTACTACCATGAATGTCTTGCACAACAACAAGATCATCTACACCAGAGAGCAAAACTTCGGTGGACGTCAACTGACAGAAGAGATCCAGCGCCGCTACGGTCTCTCCTATGAGGAAGCAGGCATGGCCAAGCGCCAGGGTGGGCTACCTGATAATTACATCCCTGAGGTGCTAGATCCATTCCGCGAAGCGATGGTTCAGCAGGTCAGCCGTTCCCTACAGTTCTTCTTCTCATCCAGTCCTTATAATAGTGTGGATCATGTTGTTATGGCCGGCGGCTGCTCATCCATCCCTGGTGTTGACGAGCTGATTGAGGAAAAACTGGGAACCCCAGCCGTTATCGCAAACCCATTTGCAAATATGTCTGTGTCATCAAAGGTAAAACCCCAAGCCCTGAGTAATGATGCTCCATCCATGATGATCGCATGCGGTTTGGCATTAAGGAGCTTCGACTAAGATGGCACGAATCAACCTACTGCCCTGGCGCGAAACACTTCGTAAACAGCGCCAACGAGAATTTGGTGTTGCCGTAGGTGGCATGGTGGTTATTACAGCGCTGTTATTGGTTGCCGCACATATGCATATTTCAGGCATGATCGATCATCAAAACAACAGAAACCGGTTTTTGAAAAAAGAGATTGCAGCTGTAGAGAGTAAGATCAAAGAGATTAAGAGCCTAGAATCAACCAAAGCAAAACTACTGGCACGCATGGAAGTTATTCAAGAGTTACAAAGCAGCCGGCCCGGTGTAGTCCACCTTTTTGATGAACTTGTAAAAACAGTACCTGAAGGGGCACTGCTAACAAAGGTTGAACAGAGTGGAAAGATTGTCCGGATAGATGGCCGCGCCCAATCCAATGCCCGGGTATCTGCCTATATGCGCAAGATTGAAGCATCAGAGTGGCTGGGTAAACCCCGTCTTCTAGTGATTGAAACAAAAGACAAAACAGGCACAGGCCTTAACCACTTTCGTCTAAGCGCCCAGCAGATAAATGCTTCCGAGGGGAACGACCAGTGAACCTTGACGAACTAAATGAGTTGGATTTTGGAAACATTGGCGTCTGGCCCTGGCCGGTCAAAATCCTATTGATTCTGCTCATCTGCACACTCTTATCGGTTGCTTTTTACTACGTTGATACCCAAGATCAGCTTTTGCAGCTTGAGCGGACAGAGAAGCAGGAAGTTACTCTGCGAAAAGATTTTGAGATAAAACAGGCTAAGGCTGCCAGCCTGGATAAGTACAAGCAACAACTGGAAGAGATGAGACAGTCGTTCGGTGCCATGCTGCGCCAGCTTCCCAATAAAACAGAGGTTGCCGAACTCCTGGTTGATGTCTCACAAACCGGTTTGGCTGCCGGGCTGGAATTCGAACTCTTTCAGCCCACTGGAGAAGTGCCCAAAGAGTTCTATGCCGAGCTTCCAATAAAGCTAAAGGTTCACGGTGGCTTTCACGCATTTGGTGAATTTATCAGCGGGCTTGCTGCTCTTCCCCGCATCGTCACCATCCATGATGTAAAAATTGTGCCCATTGTTGAAAAGGGAACTGGCAAAAAGAAGAAGTCCCGCAAACAGGCTGGTGAATCCAGATTAATCTTGGAGGCAACAGCAAAAACCTACCGCTATCTTGAAGAGGGGGATGAAGAATGAAATCAGACATATCTTCTCTCCTGATTAAAAGTACAGCCAGCATATTTACCTGTCTATTGCTAACCGCCTGTGGGAACGATCAGATGGGAGATCTCCATAGTTTTGTCAACGAGGTCAAATCCCGCAAAGCAGGCCGTATCACACCACTACCAGAAATTAAATCCATAGAGACCTTTCTCTATACTGCTTCAGACAGGCGCAACCCTTTTGCCTTTTCAATGGAAGAAGAGCCTGAAGCAGCCATGGAGCTCCCCGACAATGGTATTCGCCCCGACACACTGCGCAGAAAAGAGGAGCTTGAAGATTTCCCTCTGGATTCGCTCCGCATGGTTGGAACCATAGAGCGAAGCGAAATAACATGGGGCCTGATTCGATCACAAGAGGGAACCATATACCGCATCCAGGCGGATAACTATATGGGCCAGAACCATGGACGCATTACCCGAATCTTAGAAGACCGAATTGAACTTATAGAGATTGTGCCAGACGGGCAGACAGGCTATGTAGAGCGGCCCGCCTCACTCTCACTGAGCGATGATGAATAAAGCAGAGGAAATGAAGATGAACAGCAAGCCGGTTACATCCGGATCACAGCATCAGGCTAACAGCAGCACTGGCATTTACCGCCCTGCTGCAGTGATTCAGACTATTTTGCTTCTCCTCATAACTGCTGTATTTTCATCAGCTTATGCAATGGGGAATGTGGTATTACAGAGCATTAAATCCACAACACTGCCAGGAAATCGTATCCAGGTTACCCTCACAGCTTCAGGCCCCTTGATGCCACCAACCAGCTTTACCACTGATCACCCTGCACGCATTGCCCTGGATTTTGCTGGCATGCAAAGTGGCCTGGAAAAAAAGACCCACCCCATTAGTGTCGGTATGGCCAGAAGCATTACGGCTATTGAAGCAGGCACACGTACGCGCATCGTTATCAATCTAGTGGCATCAGTTCCTTACAATATCAGCCTGGATGGGAATCAGGCTGTTATCACCATTGAAGGTGGAAATGCGGACACCAAGTCACTTACAAACCTGCAAACAGAACAAACTCAAGAAACCACAGCCGTCCAAATTAGCAAAACGACTAAGGCCCGGTCTATTGAAAACATTGATTTCCGCCGAGGTAACGCAGGAGAGGGGCGGATAATGATTACCCTCTCAGATCCAAGTACCTTGGTTGACCTACGTGAAGAGGGCGGTCATATTGTTATCGACTTTCTTGATACAACACTACCTCAGCAACTAACACGAAAGTATGATGTGACTGATTTTGCAACACCCGTACAGACCGTTGAGGCATCTCCATCCAACAGCAATGTCTCTATAGAGATCTTCCCCACAGGTGATTATGAGCACCTTGCCTATCAGACGGACCAGCTCTATACAGTAGAGGTTCGTCCACTCAGCAAAGCTGAGAAGGAGAAGATGGAGAAAGAGAAGTTGGTCTTCTCAGGGGACAGACTCTCCCTCAATTTCCAGGACATTGAAGTACGTTCTGTCCTGCAGCTATTGGCTGACTTTACTGGTCTAAACATGGTAACCAGCGATACGGTAACAGGACGTATCACCCTGCGACTGAAAAATGTGCCATGGGACCAAGCCCTGGATATTATCCTCAAAACCAAAGGGCTATCAATGCGCCGCACCGACAAGGTTATCCTTGTTGCACCCACCGAGGAGATTGCTGCACGTGAGAAACTGATACTTGAATCAGAACGCCAAATCGAGGAGCTAGCGCCGTTACGTGCTGAGTTTATTCAGGTCAACTATGCAAAGGCGGCTGATCTGGCTGCACTGCTGAAGAGTGAAGAGAATCGATTACTCTCTGAACGGGGCAATGTAACCACAGATGAGCGCACCAATACTCTACTGGTGCAGGACACAGCTTCCAAACTGGAAGAGGTGCGCCAACTTGTAGAACTACTGGATATCCCCATCCGGCAGGTACTGATCGAATCACGGGTCGTAATCGCAAACGATGATTTTGCTAAAGATATTGGTGTGCGGTTAGGCTTTTCCCGAGCAAACATCACGAAGGGCAATGAAATTGAAATTGGCGGAGGTATGCCTGGGCATATATCAGACAATCTCTACGATTCTGGTCAGCATATAAACACATCTGTTGGCATTGAGAATCCTGCTACAACAGGAAATCGAGCGCTACAGGTCAACCTACCTCAAACTCTAAGTGCAACCCGTGGCGGAGCTGTTAATTTATTAATTGGCAAGCTTGCCTCTTACCTATTAAATCTTGAATTATCAGCCATGCAACAAGAGGGCAAAGGCGAACTTGTTGCCAGCCCACGCGTTATCACCTCAGACCAAAACAAAGCTGTTATCAAGCAAGGCCTGGAAATCCCTTACGAAGTAAGAACTTCCAGTGGCGCCACAACCATCTCCTTCAAGGAGGCCCTGCTAAAACTTGAGGTTACCCCTCATATCACACCTGATGATCGCATTATCATGGATCTTATCGTGAATAAGGATAACCCAGATTACACACGTGCACTCCTGGGCATACCACCTATCGACAGGCGCTCAGTTGAGACCTCTGTACTGGTCGAGAATGGCGAAACTGTTGTACTTGGTGGCGTATTTGAGCGCGACAAAACAGCGAATGTTGAACGAGTTCCATTCTTTGGTGATCTCCCTTATGTTGGGTTCATGTTCAAACAGCGCTTTGAAAAAGATGATAATAAAGAGCTGCTCATCTTTGTGACACCAAAAATCCTGAAGGATACACTGAGCATACGTTGATAGACCTAAATAGATCTTAGCTTTACACTAGTGGACATTTTTAAGCTAAATTCAGATTAGGGATTAAGATAAAGTCTACATGCAACGTATTGAAAACATCTTTCTTGTTGGCCCAATGGGCGTCGGCAAGAGCACCATTGGCAAACAACTTGCGGCCAAACTTGGTCTTGAGTTTAAGGACAGCGATCTCGAGATCCAAAAACGCACGGGTGTAGATATCCCCACCATCTTTGAGTTTGAAGGGGAAACTGGCTTTAGAAAACGCGAACAGACCATGCTGGATGAGCTAACCCAATTAAGAGGGATAGTATTATCAACAGGTGGTGGAGCTGTACTTGATGCCACAACCCGACAGCATCTCACAGCACGAGGCTTGGTTATCTACCTACACTGCTCCTCTGAGCAACAGTATGCCCGCACCCAAAAGGACCGTAGTCGCCCCCTGCTGCAAACTGAAAATCCACAGGCAAGACTACAGGAGCTAATGGACCAACGTGACCCTCTCTATCGACAGGTTGCAGATCACATTGTCTCTACCGAGAAACGTAACGCAGCTTCTGTAACAAAAGAGATTATCCAGCTGGTTTCCAAAACATAGGCTGCAGTGGTTTGCGTTTCTCACCAAACAACGCCCTACTGATAGCACCAGACAGCACTTTCTAGGATAATAAGCTTCTATCCAACTAACAACGGTATGGGACTGTATTCGTGGAATCTGTCACTCGAACCTTACATGTCGATCTTGGCGAAAGAAGTTATCCCATCTACATCGGCACAGGCCTCTTAGGGAAGGCTGAGCTCTATAAGCGCCATATTCCCGGCCAGCAGGTTATGGTTGTCACCAATGAAACCATTGCCCCGCTCTACCTGGAGCAGGTGCAGACAGCTCTCAACAGCTTTCACACAGCATCGGTCATTCTGCCAGATGGAGAAGAGTTCAAGACGCTAGAGGTATGGAACCATATATTTGATGCCTTATTAAAGCATCATTTTGATCGGCGATGCACAGTACTCGCGCTTGGCGGTGGCGTCATTGGTGACATGGCAGGCTTTGCCGCCGCCGCTTATCAGCGTGGTGTCCACTTCATTCAGATTCCAACTACCCTTTTAGCTCAGGTTGACTCTTCAGTCGGCGGTAAAACCGGCCTAAACCATGCGCTGGGTAAGAATATGATTGGCGCCTTCTACCAGCCACGTTGCGTCATTGCCGATACCAACACCCTCAACACACTGGATGATCGTCAGCTCGCAGCCGGCCTTGCGGAGGTCATCAAATATGGCCTTATTACAGATGCTGAGTTTTTTGTCTGGTTGGAACAAAACCTGGATAGCCTCCTAAACAGGGATATCAATCCCCTCTCCTATGCCATAGAGCGCTCTTGCCAAAATAAGGCCCACATAGTGGCAGCTGATGAGCTTGAAGCTGGCCAGCGTGCCCTGCTTAACCTGGGACACACCTTTGGACATGCCATTGAAACTGGCGTTGGATATGGCGACTGGCTTCATGGAGAAGGCGTTGGTGCAGGCATATGCATGGCAGCCGCACTCTCACAACGGCTTGGGTGGCTGACCGATGGCGAAAAAAGGCGTATTGTAGAGATTATCGAACGTGCTGGTTTACCTATAGAGCCACCCTCTGAATTAACTCCAGCGCGCTTCAGGGAGCTGATGTCGGTAGATAAAAAAGTACTTGATGGCCATCTTCGCCTAGTACTGCTCCAAGGTATTGGAAAATCTCTTGTAACTGGCGACTTTAATCATGACGATCTAGATGCCACACTTGATGAATACAGAAGAGCAAACTGATAGTTACATCCCTTCCAGTGACCCACTGGTAAACCCTGCTGGGAAGAGTGGGCAGCCACAGTTTTTTACCTCTCCCGAACTCACTCAATGTCTGGATCTTATCAACAACCTGGCTGAAAACACCGAACGTATTCCATTAATAAAAGGCCAGGAGGGCGCAGGTAAAACAACCCTTCTCTTTCAGCTTCAATCGCAATCCCCTGAGCACTGGGCACTCTGCCGCATCGATGCAAATCCTATGATGCACCCAGAGCAGCTCTATAGCCAACTTGCTCAGTACTTTGGCATCGCCGAAAAAGATGACCGGATAAAACAAGAACTTCTGACCCACTTTGAATCATTACGGCATAATGGCATGCTGCCCATTATTGCTATTGATGATGCACATCTACTACCTGTAGAGACACTCATTGAACTGCTACAACTGCACACCTCTGCAACTTCTAAACAGAGCCAGCTGCTACATATTATTCTGTTTGCGGCACCTGTAATCGATGACCTATTACATACTCAAGAAGCTCACAACGTAAGTACCCAGATTATTCAGGCACTGGA
>Ga0316187_10002805_pt1 | contig 15215 bp, 11 predicted proteins | sample CroRivburrow1_MG_FD_204927 | JGI IMG/M metagenome (GOLD analysis project Ga0316187, IMG submission 204927) | Coastal sediment microbial communities from Maine, United States - Cross River worm burrow 1 | ecosystem: Environmental > Aquatic > Marine > Coastal > Sediment | place: USA: Maine... | reverse complement strand
CCGGGCCAGACCGCGCCGCGCTTGCCGATGCCGGCGTCGACTCTGGCGCTGCGCCCCGGCCCGAGCTGCAAGCCCGCGGCACCTTTGCCGCGCTCGGCCTGAACGCCGACGGCGCGATCCCTGGCTTCAGCGGTCTCGACGGCAGCTTCGCCTTCGACGGCCGCCACGGCGATCTGCGCCTGGGCGCCCGCAACGTGCGCTTCGACGCGCCGCGGCTGTTTCGCGCACCGCTGCACATCCAGCGCCTCAACGGCGCGCTGCGGCTGGCGCTGGACGACGACGGCTGGCGGCTCTCCGCGGATCGCCTGCAGCTGGACAGCGCGGATATCGCCAGCGTGTCGCGGCTGGCGCTGAGCAAGCACGGCGCCGCGCCGCTGCAATTCGATCTGCAGAGCGACTTCCGCGACGGCGTGGCGGCCAACGCCGGACGCTACTACCCGGTCGGCATCATGGCCGACGAGCTGGTCGCCTGGCTGGACCGCAGCATCGTCTCCGGGCGCGTCAGCGGCGGGCGCCTGCTGCTGCGTGGCAGCAGCGCGGACTTCCCCTACCGCGACGGCAGCAGCGGCGTATTCGAGGTGGATTTCAACACCGAGGACGTCCACCTCGACTACCGCCCCGGCTGGCCGGCGATCACCGAGCTGGCCGCCAACGTGCGCTTCCACGGCCAATCGATGACCATCCGCAGCCGCAGTGGCGCGCTGCAGGGCGGCGAGCTGAACGGCGTCCTGGCCAGCATCCCCGATCTGCGCGCGCCGCAGCTGACCGTCGCCGGCGGCGTCCACGCCTGGCTCGGCGATCTGCTCGACTTCGCCGCCGAGGGGCCGCTGCGCGAGCGCCTCGGCGCCTTTTTCGCCGGCGCCAGCGGCGAAGGCCGCGCGCGCCTCTCGCTGCACACCGTCATCCCCCTCAAGGGGCGCGATCCGGAGCGCCTGCGCGGCGCGCTGTACTTCGCCGGCAATCGACTCGATCAGCCGCGCTTCGGGCTATCGCTGAGCGATATCGGCGGCGAGGTACGCTTCACCGGCGACGGCCTGGAAATCGATCAGCTGCGCGCCGACTACGACGGTCGTCGCGTGCTCATCGGCGCCGTGCGACGGCTGCGCGCCGACGGCAGCCCGGTGACCCGCGTCGAGGTAGCCGGCCCCGCCGATGCAGCGCAGCTGCTGGGCCGCTACGGCGTGCCGCAGGCCGAGCGTTTCGCCGGGGTCTCCGACTGGCGCGTGCGCCTCGATCTGTCGCCGCCGCGCAATGGCGAGCTGGGCGCGGTGGATCTGCGCGCGCAGAGTGAACTGCGCGGCACCCGCGTCGATCTGCCGACGCCACTGGGCAAGTCGGCAGCGGCGGCACGCAGCATCGATCTGGCGTTGCGCGTCGCCGGCCGCGGCGCGCTGCAGGATTTCCGCGTCGACTACGCCGACGCGGTCAGCGGCAGCCTGCGCCTCGATGCACAGGGTGCGCTGCGCCACCTCGACCTGCGCTTCGGCGGCGTGCGCGACGCCGCAGCGCGCAGCGAGGAGATCCCCCTCGGCGACGGCATCCACCTCCGCGGCGCGCTGCCGGCGGTGTCGCTGGACGAATGGCACGCACTGTTGGGCGGCGCGGCGACGAGCGCCGTGGCGAGTGGCAGCGCGAGCGGGACGACGAGCGGCGGCGACGCGCTACCGCTGCGCGTCGATCTGCGCAGCCCGCGGCTGGATTTCGCCGGACGCAGCCTGCGCAAGCTGCATCTGCGCATCGACGGCGATGCGCACAGCCGCCGCGGGCGCATCGACAGCGACGCCCTCAGCGGATACTTCGACTGGCCGCTGCAAGGCGACGACGCGCGGCAGTTAGCACTGGTGCTGGATGAAGTCGACCTCGGCACGCTGCTCGGCGACGAGGATGAGAGCCGCGGCGACGGCAGCGGCGGAGGACAGACCGCGGAGCCCGGCGATGACGGCGCTCTCGACGAGGCGGCGCTCGACCCGCGCTCGCTGCCACCGCTGCGCATCGAGGTGCGCCGCCTGTTGTGGGGCGACTACGCGGTCAGCGATCTGCGCCTGCACAGCGAGCCGACGCGCGATGGCCTGCGCATACACGAGCTGGGTTTCGACAACGGCGCGCTGCGCGTCGCCGGCGGCGGCAGCTGGACGGTGCGACCGCACGGCCAGCTCAGCGAGCTGCAGTTCGACTTCAACGCCGCCGACCTCGGCGCCGGGCTGGCCCGACTGGGGATCGAGGGGGCCATCGATGGCGGTCGCGCCGAGGGCGCCGCAACGCTGAGCTGGTTCGGCCCGCTGTACGACCTCGATCTGCCGAGCCTGACCGGCGACGCCGAATTCCTCTTGCAGGCGGGGCGCCTGCTGGCGGTGGACCCGGGTGCCGGACGCATCTTCGGCCTGTTCGCCCTGCAGGCGCTGCCGCGGCGCCTGTCGCTGGATTTTCGCGATCTGCTGCGCGGCGGCCTCGACTTTGATCGCATCGACGGCCGCCTGGCGCTGGCCAACGGCGTCGCCGACACCAGGCTGCTGCGCCTGATCGGGCCGGTGGGGCTGATCGACATCACCGGGCACAGCGATTATCTGCGCCGTCGCCTGCAGCAGAAGATCGTCGTGCTGCCGCACATCGGCGGCTCACTGCCCGTCCTCGGCCTGCTCACCGGTGGCATCGCCACCGGGCTGACGGTGCTGGTCACCGATGGTCTGCTCAAGGGACTGGGCGTGAATCTCGACGAGATCGGCCGCCGCGAGTACCGCCTCAGCGGCGACTGGGATGATCCGCAGGTCGAGGAGCTCCAGCGCCGCAGCGCGCCGGGCACTACGCCCGACCAGCGCTGAGCCTTGGCCGAGACCCGACGAGCACTGGGCGTCGCATTCTTTTCGCGGCACAGAAAAAACCCCGACCAGCATGGCTGCCAAGGTCGGGGTCAATCACCGAAGGATGGAGGAAAACGCACCTCGCGACGCTCGACGGCGGATCGTCTGCTATCCACCGCTGCCTTGCGGGCACGGGTCAATGATTCTCTTTTCATGCTTGAGATTCAGTGACATAGCGCTCGCTTTTTGCGCCGTTCGCGACCGCTGATCCGGGTTTTTCGACGGCCTGTCAGCCCTGTGACCGAGGGCCGCTGCGGGGCCCGTCGAGAGGTGCTGCATCAGCCGTAGATACCGGTTTCGAGGCTGATGCCACGGCTCCCGGCGCCGCGGAATGCGCGTGCCAGATGAGCGCGCCGCGTGCTGCGCGCGTCGCCCGGCACCAGGCGCAGTTCGCCGCGCTGGTCACACCTCGCCCGCTGGGTCTCGGTGGCTTTTTCGCCGCTTGCATCGGTGTCCTGCCTGACTGCCTGTACCATGCTGTGCCTCATCGTCCATTAATGCCGTTGATCGGCCGATGAGCTGATTTAATGCCGCTCCGGCAGGAATGGGAAATACGGATCGGCGATAGTCATATTTCACCAGGGAATAACAAGCCCCGAAAAGGGGCGGAGGCAGGCATGAAACGTTCGCTCAACGGGTGGCTGCGACGCCGCGGCGCTGCGCTCGACGGGGGATCGGCGAAAGGGGGACGGGCGCTCCTCGCCGCGGCACTGCTGGCTGGCGGCACGGCGCAGGCCGCTGAGCTACTGGTGCGCGTGGTCGAGCGCGACACGCGGCGGCCGCTGGCGGATGCGGCGGTGTGCCTGGGTACGCCGGCGGACCCGGGGCAGTTCGGCGCGCGACGCAGCGATGCGGACGGCGGGGTGCGCTACCTCGATCTGCCGGACGCGCCCTTGCTGCTCACCGTGTCCGCCGCCGGACACCGCGGCTACCGCGGCGAGCACCGCGTCGGCGCGTTGGATCTCACCGTCGAGGTGCCGCTGCCCAGTGGCGGGCTGGGGCCGCAATGCCACGGCGCGCCACCAGCGGCGGCCACTGTCCAGGCGCAGTTGGCGCTGCGCGCCGACGGTGCTGAGCGCGCGCTGGCGGTAGAGTCGGTGCAAGTGAGCCACGATGCGCAATCGCCGGAAAAGCTGCGTTTGCACCTGGCGGTGCGCGGCGCGCCGAGCGAGTACCGCATCGCGGCCGGTACGGGTTTCGCCGACGCCGAGTGGCTGCCCTTCGCCGCACAGATCGAGCACCGCCTGGCGGATGCCGATACGGCGCAGCTCTACCTGCAACTGCGCCGCGTTCGGCAGGTGGAGGGCGGCGCCTTGCAGAGTCTTTCCGAGGTGGTTCGCGTCGAGTTGCGTTAGGAGCACCTGCAAAAAATCTTCTTCCGCGATTGCGGCGTCCGCTTCGTACTCAAACCCTCGTGTATTCCCACATACACTGCGGTTTGCGCGCGGTGCTTCCTTGCCCTCAAAAAAGTCCGGATTTTTTGGAGGCGCTCTCAACAGGCTGTTGATTGCTACCTGCTGCGCGGGGCGCATTGCCCGCGCGGCGGACCAATGCGCGGCGGCGGCCGTCAGCGATCGCGATCCTTGATCGATTCGACCTCGTCGAGGCTCAGGTGCCGGGCCTCGCTCTCCAGCATCACCGGGATGTCGTTGCGGATCGGGTAGGCGAGGCCGCTGCTCCGGCACCACAGCTCGTCGCCGACCAGCACCAGTTTGCCCTTGGAGACTGGGCAGACGAGGATATTCAGCAATCTCTTGTCCATGTTCGCAGCACCGTTTACGGGGGGCGGTATTGTAGCCCAGCACCAAGCCACGGGCACCGGGGGGCACATTCATGGGCACTTCCAATAGCGGTCTTGTTCCGCGATTACGGCGTCAGCTGTCTGCTCAATTCCTCATGTATTCCCTTAGTGCGCTGCGGTGTTGTGCGCGATGTTTTTTTGTACTCACGAAAAATCCGACCCTTTGGAATTGCCCACATGGCGATCTCGCAGCGCCGCTTGCCTCGCCGCGCCGGGCTGCCTAGAGTGCCAGCGTCGGCGACCGGGAACCCCCATGGAGACACTCGAACCTCTGCTGCAGCGAGTCGGCCAGCTCGACCCGCGGCTGGCGCTGTCATTGGCGCTGTTCGCCGGTGCGCTGCTTGGCGGCGCGCTGGGTATCTGGCTGGCGGCTCGCGCACTGAACCGCCGTGCCACTGCCCGAGCGGAGCTGGCGATGGACGCCACCGAGCGCGAACGCCACGACCATCAGCTGCGCCACGACCAACTTGCCGATGCGCTCGAAGAGTCGCGCAGCCTGGCTGCCGGGCAGGCGCAGCGCCTTGCCGATCTGGCCGCCGGGAGCGCCCGCTTGGAGGGCCAGCTGGAGCAGCTCGGCAGCCTGCGCGAGACACTGGCAGCGCGTGACGCAGCGCTGCACACCGCGCAGCGCGAAAGCGCCGCGCAGGCTGCGCAGATCGCCCGCCTGCAGGCCGAGTTGGGCGCCGAGCGCGAGTCGGCCACGGAGAAGCTCAAGCTGCTGGAAAACGCCCGCGAACAGCTCAGCGCGCAATTCCAGAACCTCGCCAACCGCATCCTCGAAGAGAAGACCGAACGCTTCACCGCGCACAATCGCGAGCAGCTCGGCCATCTGCTCAATCCGCTGCGTGAGCAACTCGGCGACTTCCGCAAGAAGGTCGAGGACGTGTACGACAGGGAGGCCCGCGACCGCACCGATCTGAAGGCACAGATCACCCAGTTGCGCGGTCTCAACGAGCGCATCAGCAAAGACGCCATCAACCTCACCAACGCCCTCAAGGGGGAGAGCAAGACGCGCGGCAACTGGGGTGAGGTGGTGCTGGAGCGGGTGCTCGAAGACTCCGGCCTGCGCCTCGGCCACGAGTATCGCCGCGAGGTGGTGCTACAGGGCGAGGATGGCAGCCGGCTGCGCCCGGACGTGATCGTCGATCTGCCCGAGGATCGCCACATCGTCATCGACAGCAAGGTCTCGCTGAGCGCCTACGAGCGCGCCACCTCGGCCGAGGAAGATGCCGCGCGCAGCAGCGCACTGCGCGAGCACGTGGCCGCCCTGCGCGGCCACATCCGCAGTCTCGGCGCCAAGAATTACGCCGCCCTGCATGGCCTGCGCTCGCTGGACTTTGTGCTCCTGTTCATCCCTATCGAAGGCGCCTTTCACGCCGCGCTGGCCGAGGACGGCGGCCTCTACACCGAGGCCTACAGGCAGAACATCGTGCTGGTCAGCCCGACCACGCTGCTGGCCACCTGCCGCACCATAGAAAACATCTGGCGCATCGAGCAGCACAATCGCAACGCCGACGAAATAGCCCGCCAGGCCGGCGCCATGCTGGACAAGTTCAACGGTTTTGTCGCCGATCTGGAAAAGGTCGGCGAACAGCTCGAACGCGCGCACAAGGCCTACGAGGGCGCGCGCAACAAGCTCGATCAGGGGCGCGGCAATCTGCTGCGCTCGGCGCACCGCATCGCCGAGCTGGGGGTGAAGTCAAAAAGGGCGCTGCCCGAATCACCCGACAGCGATTCCGGAACCGATCCCGAAACCGACCGCGATTAGTGCGTGCTGCAACTGTCGGTGCGCCCGGTCAGGAAAGCTCTGCAAAACGTAACGAGCGCAGCCCGGCCAAGGCGGAAACAGGCAAAAAGGCGCAATTTGCGCACGGGAAACGAACATTTCGAGCCTGTTTCCAACGCCGGTCGGACAACTGCAGTAGTGTTTCAGAGCATCCTTGGCGTTGCTCGCTCTCGCTCAATACTGCCCCGGGTATCCTTTGCCAATGCGTTTGCGTTCGCGTGGGCCGGCAATCCACGGCTGCCGACCGCTGCTGCGATTTTGGCCATGGGCGCTACATTGCCGCACTATAATTGGACGTACCCGCAATCCACCACCGCTCCTATCGGCCATTGCATGGCCATGGCGTGATCGATACACGTCACGTTGTGTGATGATAGAAACGGGGTTTCCGGCACCGCTCCGCGCTAATGCGATTTCGTCGCCGGAGTGAATTTTTTTCTACATATCTGGAAATTGATTCGAAAAGAGTGTATTAATTCTCTACCGGCGGGCACCCTCCGCACGGAATCCTACAAACCCCAATATGAAGATGACTAACATGAGTGACGTACAGAAGAAAATTGAGCAACTGCGTGCGGAGATCGCTGAACTGGAAGCCGAACAGGCCCGTGCCGCGCAGATCCGCGAATCGATGGAATCGGCACACCAAAGCCTGATCAGTGCCCTCGAAAGCACCGGCATTCGCTTTGACGATTACGTCAATGCACACGCTGGCGTGTACCGTAAGGCGCTGAACAAGCCCGTTGGCGGCACCACGCGCCGCGGCCGCGCCTCGACCAAGTCCAAGGTGAAAATTCCCGCCGGCGACTACGGCAATATCCCCTCGCAGCCCGGTGAGACCTTCACCGTGAAGGAAAAGGGGCCGCGGCCGAAGGCGGTGCGTGAATACGCCGAGGAGGTCGGCGTCGATGCCTTCATGACGCGCTGCCGCCTGGACTGATGCAGCCCGGCCGTGTGCGACCGTCCCCGGCAAGCGCCGCCGGGGGCAGTCGCACCGCGCCACGGCCGCCGGCCGCCCTACGGCGAGCCGGTACTGCCCTCTGGCACTTCTCACCTCCCTATGTCGAACGCACCGCATGTACATTCTGCTGTGCCGTCGGCGATGGTTTCGCCTTCTCCCCGCTGATTCGCATCTGACTTACATCTGGCTCAGGTTCGACTTTGCTGCCGATTGGTGGCGTCGCCGTAATCCACCCGCCGCTCGCCAAGTGTGACGTGCTCGGCACTATTGCCGTCACCAGCGGGCGTGGCGTATCGTCTCAGCACCTCGGTGCCATCGGGGCATATATGCCCTGCCGCACCACACGGGGTTTGCACCCGCAACGTGATCGGTGGGGCGATTATCCCATCAATGATGTAGATTTCGTAAATACCCCGGGTGGAAGACTGTCCGCCACCCATCGGTCAATTGACACCTGTCGGTCTTCGTCCGCTGTACGGCTTGCTGTCCGGTCGTGCACCGCGGTGGTCGTGAATTGGGAGAATGAACCCATGAGTCGCGCATTTGTCAGGGAGCCGGATGGCGATCAGGTCGGCGACGATCAGCCGGAAATTCCAGTCAGCCCGCATCCCAACTACGTCACCCCCGCCGGTTTCGCCGCGCTGGAGCGCGCCCTGCAGCAACGCCGTGGGCGGCGCGGCGAATTGCGCGATGCCGACGGCGTGGCAGACAAGAGCGAACTGGCGCAATTGGCGCGGGAGATTCGCTATTACGAAGCGCGTCGGGCCTCGGCAATTCTTATACCGTCGGCGCGCCAGCCGCGTGCTCGCGTCGGCTTCGGCGCACTGGTCGAATTCGAGGACGAATCCGGTGCGCGCTTGCGCTATCGCATCGTTGGCGAGGACGAAGCGGCGCCGGAGCGCGGCAGCATCAGCCACGTTTCGCCGCTGGCCCGCGCGGCGATCGGCGCCGAGTGCGGCGATGTGCTGACCTGGGCGCGGCCGAGCGGCGATCTGGAACTGGAGGTCGTCGCCATCAGCTATCCGGACTGATACGGGCCGGGACGCGCCCGCTCAGAGGGCGACGAACCAGCCGTAGACCAGCCCGCTGAGCATGGCGCCGAGCAGGCCGAGGACCAGATAGGTGGCGAACACCGCACGGCGCACCAACGCGTAGACTGCCACCGCGGCGGGGATCGACGACACCGCGCCGGTGGTGATGAAGGCCATCGCCGCGCCCGGCGCCATGCCCATTTCCAGCAGACCGTCGACCAGCGGAATCGCCGCATAGCCATTGAGGTAGGCCGGCGCACCGACCAGCGCGGCCAGCGGGATCGCGTACCAGGCATCGCCGCCGACCAGCGCACCGACCTGCTCCGCCGGCACCCAGGCGAGCATCAGGCTCTCCAGAAAAAACGCCACCGCCAGCCACTTGCCGAGGAACAGGGCGTTGTCGCGCGCCTCGTCGCGGAACAGCCGACGGCGCGCCGGCTCGCGCCAGAAGGCCCAGCGCGGCGCGCTGGCGAGCGCCGCTGTGCCGCAGCCACCGCCGTCGCCACCTGTGCTGCTGGCGCAGCAGGAGCCGGTGGCAACGCCGCCCGTGCGCAGCGGTTGGCCGAGCTGCCCGGCGCTTTGCAGCAGCCAGGCGGCGCCGCCGGCGAGCAGCGCCATGCCGATGGCGGCCAGCGTCTTGGCGGCGGCAAAGCCGGTGCCGATGCCGGCGGCGGTGAGTACGAACATCTCCGGGTCCATCACCGGCGAGGCGATCCAGAAGGCCATCACCGGCGCCAACGGCACGCCGGAAGCGAGCAATGCGGCGATCAGCGGGATCACCGTGCAGGAGCAGAAGGGCGAGATGGCGCCGACCAACGCGGCGGCCACGACCGCCTTCAGCGGATGCCCGGAAAAAGCCCGCGCCACCGGTGCGTCGGCACCGCTGGCGCGCACGTAGGCGGCGATCAGCAGCGCCAGGGCGAAGAAGGGCAGCATGCGCCACAGCGCCGCGGCGGTGAACTGCAGGCTGGCAGCGGCCTGGGCGGTGTCGTACAGGGCCAGCGCCAGCACGCCGAGCAGCAGGGCGTTGATCACGCGGTCGCGCGGCAGCCAGCGTGGCCAGAGGCGAACCGGCCTATTGGCGCCGGCATCGGCGTCGCAGCAGGAAGTGGCGATGGTGGCATCGCCCGCCGCATCGCCCGCCGCATCGCCGGTCACGCTGGTGTCGCAGCAGGCGTTGTCGCTGGAATGGCCCATGATCACTGCTCCTGAATTTTCGGAAATACCGAAATAGTGGTGTCTGCGAGACGCTGCTCGTCGCTGCCCATCGCCATCGCTGCGGCCGTCGCTCAGGCGGCGTCGCAGTCGTTGCTGCGGTCATCGCCCCCGCCGGCGCAGCACTCGGCGGTGATGAAGCCCAGCAGCTCATCCATCAGCGTGTAGTGCATCGCGCAGAACAGGCTGGTGCCGGCGCGGCGCTGGGCCACCAGCCCGACGCCACGCAGGCGGGCGATGTGGTGGGAGAGGGTCGAGGCGGGGATGCCCAGATGCTGCTGGATCTCGCCCACCGCCAGCCCGTCCGGCCCGGCGCGCACCAGCAGGCGCACGATGTCGAGCCGGGTGCGGCTGCCGAGCTGTTGCAGGATGGCGGCGGCGCTGTCGCTGTCGATAGGCATGGCGCTGATGCTAGCGCTTGGCGGAGAATGTCGCAACGGAATTTCTAAAAATATCGAAATAATAGTCGCACGAAAAGCTCCGCGAGCACGAAAAAGCCCGGCGCTACGGCCGGGCTGATCGCTTGCGGTCGGCGCAGTGGCTGTCAGCCGCCCAGTGCCGCCTTCATCTGCTGGCGTCGCGCATAGAGCACGAACTCGGTGTAACCGTTGGCCTGTTCGCGGCCCTTGAGCACCAGATCCAGCGCGGCGAGGTAGGGAATGCTGTCGTCGAAGGCGGGCGACATGGGTTGGTAATCCGGGTCGCCGGCGTTTTGCCGGTCGACGATCACCGCCATGCGGGCCATGGTTTCGCGCACCTGCACCTCGTCGCAGAGGCCGTGGTGCAGCCAGTTGGCGAGCAGCTGGCTGGAGATGCGCAGCGTCGCGCAGTCCTCCATCAGGCCGACATTCTTGATGTCCGGCACCTTCGAGCAGCCGATGCCCTGGCCGACCCAGCGCGCCACGTAGCCGAGGATGCCCTGGGCGTTGTTTTCCAGCTCGTACTGGACAGCCTCCGGCGGCAGCTCGCGCTCCGCGGGCAGCAGCGGCAGGCTGAGCAGGGCGTCGAGGCCGGCCGCCTGGCGGCGGGCGATCTCATCCTGGCGCGCGGCCACGTTGACGCGGTGGTAGTGCAGCGCATGCAGGGTGGCGGCGGTGGGCGAAGGCACCCAGGCGCAGCTGGCGCCGGCCATGGGGTGGCCCATCTTCGCCTCCAGCATGCCGGCCATCTCGTCGGGCATGGCCCACATGCCCTTGCCGATCTGCGCCCGACCCTTGAGCCCGCAGGCCAGGCCGACGTCGACGTTGGCGTTTTCGTAGGCGCCCAGCCAGGTGGCGGTTTTCATCTCGCCTTTGGGCAGCATCGGCCCGGCTTCCATGCTGGTGTGGATCTCGTCGCCGGTGCGGTCGAGGAAGCCGGTGTTGATGAACACCACGCGGTGCCGGGCGGCGCGGATGCAGGCCTTGAGGTTGGCGCTGGTGCGACGCTCCTCGTCCATGATGCCCATCTTCAGCGTGTGCCGGGCCAGGCCCAGCGCGTCTTCGACGCGGGCGAAAAGCTCATCGTTCATGGCCACTTCTTCGGGGCCGTGCATCTTCGGCTTGACGATGTACACGCTGCCGGCGCGGCTGTTGCGCAGCTCGCCCGCGCCCTTGATGTCGTGGATCGCCGCCAGCGAGGTGATCATGGCGTCGAGCAGCGTCTCCGCCACCGGCGCGCCGTCGAGCAGCACCGCGTCGCTGTGCAGGTGCATGCCGACATTGCGCACGAACATCATGCTGCGCCCGTGCAGGCGCACGCGGCCGCTGCCGTCCGGCGCGGTGTAGAGACGATCCGGTTCCAGAGCGCGCTCGATAATCTGGCCGTCCTTCTCCAGCTTGCGCGTCAGCGTGCCCTTCATCAGCCCGGCCCAATTGCGGTAGCAGCGCACCTTGTCCGCGGCGTCCACCGAGGCCACCGAATCCTCGCAATCCATAATCGTGCTGAGCGCCGATTCGAGCTGGATGTCGTAGAGGTTGGCGATGTCCTTGCGGCCAATGTAGTAGCCCTCGCCGAAGCGCAGCTCCACGTGCAGGCCGTTATTGCACAGCAGCACGCGGTTCGGTTTGCCCGGATCGCCGCCGTAGCCGGTGAAGTGCTCGGGCAACCACAGGCCGCTCTCGCTGCCATCGCCCATGCGCACCAGCAGGCGGCCGTCGACCACCCGATAGCGCGTCGCGTAGCGGTGGCTGCCACTTTGCAGCGGGGCGATCTCGTCGAGGAATTCGCGCGCCCGGGCGATGACCTTGTTGCCACGCACCGCGTTGTACTTCGACGAGCGCTTGCAGCCGTCCTCCTCGGAGACCGCATCGGTGCCGTACAGCGCGTTGTACAGGCTGCCCCAGCGCGCATTGGCCGCGTTCAGCGCGTAGCGCGCGTTGTCCACCGGCACCACCAGCTGCGGGCCGGCGACCTCGGCGATCTCCGCGTCCACCTTCTCGGTGGCGATGGAGAAGTCCTCGCCCGCGTCGACCAGATAGCCGATCTGTTCGAGAAAGCTGCGATAGGCGGCGGCGTCGTGCCGCTGGCCACGGCGTGCGATGTGCCAATCGTCGATCTGCGCCTGCAGGCGATCACGCTTCTCCAGCAGCGCCGCGTTGCGCGGGCCGAAGTCGCGGATGATTTCCTCCAGGGCGAGCCAGAACTCGGCGCCGTCAACGCCGGTGCCGGGGGCGATTTCCGTCTCCACCAGTTCGTGGAGCGCGGCGGCGATCTGCAGGCCGCCAATCTCGATGCGTTGCGTCATGGTTGTTGATCACGTGTGGTTGTCTGTTCGCGCCGCAGCCTCGCGCGCGACCGCGCGCGCGGATATTGCAGCGCAGCACATGCTAGCCGAATGCGACCTTCGTTTACAGCCGCGCGACATCCGCCGCGGTGCGCCCAGGGCCGCGCCCGCCGCGGGCGGGCGCTGTCGATGGACGCATCGATGGCGGCGGCGGCGGGACTGGCGGGCGGCGGCGAATTGCGGAATGCTAGGCGCTGCCGCCGCGTCTGCGGTGCGCCGACAGCAACAGAGGAGGCGAGCGCATGTCCCAGTCCGGTCACATCCCGGTTCGCGGTTTCGACACCGCCGAGTACCAGCGACGCACCGAGGCCGTGCAGCAACTGATGGCCGAGGAGGACATGCAGGCCATGCTGCTCACCACCGAGCCGGAGGTGCGCTACTTCAGCGGCTTCCACAGCCAGTTCTGGGAGAGCCCGACGCGACCCTGGTTTCTGGTGGTGCCGGCGACCGGCAAGCCGATTGCGGTGATCCCCGGCATCGGCGTCGCCGGCATGGCCGCCACCTGGCTAGACGACATCCGCAGCTGGCCGGCGCCCAACCCCGGCGACGACGGCATCAGCCTGCTCACCGGCACGCTGCGCGAACAGGCCGGCGACAACGGCCGCATCGGCGTGCCGCTGGGGCTGGAATCGCAGCTGCGCATGCCGGCTGGGGATTTCCTCGAACTCTGGCAGCGGCTCGCCGGCATCGAGATGGTTGACGCCTGCCCCCTGTTGCGGCGTCTGCGCTACGTCAAGTCCGAGGCCGAGATCGACAAGATCCGCTACGTCTGCCATCTGGTCTCGCGCTCTTTCGAGGCGCTGCCCGGGCGCGTCGCCATCGGCATGAGCGAGCGCGAAGTGTGCCGCGCGCTGCAGATGGACATCCTCGAACGCGGCGCGGACAACACGCCCTTTCTGGTCGGCGCCTCCGGCCCCGGCGGCTACGACAACATCATCATGGGCCCCGGCGACCGCCTGCTGCACGACGGCGACGTGATGATCATCGACACCGGCGCCACCTACGACGGCTATTTCTGCGACTTTGACCGCAACTACGCCTTCGGCGAACCGGACGAGGCGGTGCGCCGCGCCCACGAAGTGGCCTGGCACGCCACCGAGGCCGGCTTCGCCACAGCGCGGCCGGGCAATACCACCAGCGATGTCTGCGCGGCCATGTGGGCGGTGCTGGAGGAAGGCGGCGCACTGGGTAACGACATCGGTCGCATGGGCCACGGCCTGGGCATGCAGCTCACCGAGTGGCCATCCAACCGGCCAGGCGACGACACCCCGCTCGAACCCGGCGTGGTGCTGACTCTGGAGCCGGGCATGGAATTCGCGCCGGGCAAGCAGATGGTCCACGAGGAGAACATCGTCATCCGCGAGCACGGCGCCGAGTGGCTGAGCCATCGCGCGCCGCTGGAGATGCCGGTGATCGAATAGCGCCGCGCCGGGCGGGCTGATTGGCGCGGCGATCCGGCGGTGATGCAAACGGCCTGCGGCCGTCATCGCCGTCGGGAGAGGGCTCCCGCGGGGGGCTGAGCTTCGCCCCCCTCCCCCGGCGCCTCAGGCCCGCCGACCGAAGATCCGCAGCCGGCTGATGCCGCCGTCCGGATAGATGTTCAGCTTCACATGTGTCACCGGCCCCAGCTCGGCCAGCGCGCCGGCGTCGAACTGGTGCTGGCTGTCGGCCTTCAGCGCCTGCGGCGCCATCAGCTCGGGCCAGAACATCGCCTGGGTGGGCAGGGAGTCGTCCGTGCCCCAGCTGACCTGCGCCGCCTGCAGCGAGCAGCGATCCGGGTAGTTGCCCTTGAAATGCGCGGTGTCCACTTCGACGCGCTCGACGATACCCGCGCAGCCCAGGGCGACGATCAGCCAGTCGTTGCCCGGCTCGCGGCGGCGGCGGGTCTCCCAGCCATCGCCCATAGTGGCGCCGCGGCCCTCGCTGAGCACCGCCCAGACATCGCCGTAGTGGGCGTCGTTGTAGGCCACCACGCGACCGCCGTTTTTCAACGCCGAGAGTTCCACCACGGCGCCGGCCTCGTCGCTCCAGTCCGGCACCGGATCGCCGTAGACGCGCAGCCGCGCCACGCCGCCGTCCGGGTAGATGTTCAGCCGCAGCCAGCGCCAGGGACCGGCGGATGCGGCCTCGGCGAAGTGGTGCGCGCTGGCGCCGAGGCTGGTGGAGGGCAGAATTTCAGTCCACTCGGCGGCGTCCTCGCCCGGCTCCTCGGCGGCGTCCGATGCCCACAGACTGGCCGCCGGTGGGTAGTTGCCGGTGAAATGGCTGGTGTCGATGTCCACCCCACGGATCAGCCCGCGGGCGCCGAGGCGGATCACGCACCAGTCGTGACCACCGTGGCGGCGACGCTTGGATTCCCAGCCGTCCATCCATTTGCCGAAGTCGTCGAACAGATCCGTCTTGAACACCGCCGGCGCGTCATCGAGCAGCCGCGACATGGCGGCGAAGCTGTCGTCGCTGCAGCGCACGGCGCGCGTGCCGAGGCGCGGCGAGGCGAGGTTGATGGCGCCGCGGGCGAAGCGCGGCAGCTCTGCGGCGGGGGCGAGAATGTCGGTCATGTGGGTTCCACTGTGCGGTTGGTCAAAATCGGCGAGCGGCCACCGTAGCGGCACTCGGCGTCTGCGGGTAGTTGGGGCACTGGGCGCGCGGCCGGGGTCGGCTCCAGTTCCGCGGCCAGTTCCGCGGCCGGAGCGAGCGGCGCCGCTGGCGCCTGCCTGCTGGCGGCCGCTTTCAGCGCGGCGCCAGATCGGCCAGCGGCCCCAGGTAGGGCTTGGCCAGCGGCGCAGCGTAGCCGCCGCG
>Ga0316187_10002804_pt1 | contig 15220 bp, 13 predicted proteins | sample CroRivburrow1_MG_FD_204927 | JGI IMG/M metagenome (GOLD analysis project Ga0316187, IMG submission 204927) | Coastal sediment microbial communities from Maine, United States - Cross River worm burrow 1 | ecosystem: Environmental > Aquatic > Marine > Coastal > Sediment | place: USA: Maine... | reverse complement strand
GTCGACATTTCAGGTATTGGTCACAAGCCCGAGTTCGATGAATGGCGCTGGGCCGACATCAACGAACTTGAAGACCTGATCGTACCGTTCAAGCGCGACGTCTACAGCCAGGTCATCGCTGCGTTCAGGCATCTGGCTGACTAGAGCAACATCCGTACGGATGGATTTTGCTCTAGTGGAACAGCTTATCCAGCTTCGCCGGGCCGTTTTGTTTATTCTGGTCGAACAGCTTATCCGCCTTCGGCGGGCCGTTTTGTTTATTCTGGTCGAACAGCTTATCCGCCTTCGGCGGGCCGTTTTGTTTATTCTGGTCGAACAGCTTATCCGCCTTCGGCGGGCCGTTCTCCGCGCCTGAATGACTTTCGTTCCTTGTTATTTTCCTTTCCTCGTCTTTCCCGCGAAAGCGGGAATCCATCCATCAGCGGGCACAGTGTCGGTGCTGGCAATGGATCCCTTTGATTCACGGGGATGACGAAGGTGGAGCAGGAGATGTCATGTGAGAAAGCTGCCGAGTACCTTGCAGATTAAACGCCAGCGGGGCCAATGCAACTCAATCATCCTGATCTGAACACCACGACCAGGTTGTTGGCGGGTACCGGCAGGATTTCGCTCAATGACAGTTTGTGCCGGGATGCCTCTTCAGCAACGTCTTCCACAAACCTCAGACCATGGGCCGGATGCTGATTTTTCAACCACGCATCAAACGCTTCGTTGCTCTGCGCCGTTTCGACGTCACGTTGCCGGAACGGCCCGTATAAAACCAGCAGTCCGCCGTCGCTCAGCTTGCGCGCAGCTCCTCTCAGCAACCCGACACAGGCAGCCCAGGGCGCGATATGGATCATGTTGATGTTGACAATGACGTCGGCGCGCCCGGGCCTGGCAGTGTCTTCCCACGATCCATCCATCACATCGACCAGTTGCGGTGACATCAGGTTTGGCGGATGCGCATCCGCTGCGTATGCCGCAATGCTGCCCAGCCTTTCAGCATCAGATTCCGTCGGCCACCAGCGCAAGTGCGGCAGTGCAGCCGCGCAGTGCGCACCGTGCTGGCCGGTGCCTGAGGATATTTCCAGCAGATCGCGAGCGCTGGCAGGCACAATTTTGAGCAACTGCTCACGTATCACAGCCATGTTGCGATCTGCTGACGGAGATGTCTGTTTCATCAGGATGACTCTCGGTTCAAACACAAAAGCCGGGCAGTTGACTGCCCGGCTTGAAATCAGTGTCTGGAAACCGTCTTAAAGCGCTGACTGCAACTGCGTCAGGTGATCGAGCGTTTCCTGTGCACGGCGCTTCTTCTCCGGATCCTTGGCATCGTGCACATCTTCCTGTGCATTCTTGACCTTTTGCGCCAGGTCATCTGCTGACAGTTCGCTCACGGCAACCGCTTCTTCAGCCAGAATGGTCAGACCAGCGGGATTTACTTCCGCAAACCCGCCGCGCACGAAAATACGGTCTTCACTGCCGTTTTCATCGGTGACAGTCACGACACCAGGCTTCAGTGTCGACAATACCGGCGCGTGGTTCACCAGCACGGTAAACTCGCCTTCGGTACCCGGCACAACAACCTGCTGCACATTGCCCGACGACAGCAGCCGTTCGGGCGACACCAGTTCAAACTTCAAGAGATCGGCCATAAGGCTCTCCGTTAATCAGTCCGACACGGTAGATCAGAATGATTTCTGGTTGTATCAACCAAAAATCATAAACCTGATCGATTTCAAAGTCTTATAGCAACTTTATGGGTTCAGCTGAACCCATGTTGCTATACGATCAGGCAGCTTCCGCGGCCATGCGTTCAGCCTTCTCGACAGCTTCATCAATTGAGCCGACCATGTAGAACGCAGCTTCCGGCAAATGGTCATACTCACCTGACACCAGGCCCTTGAAGCCCTTGATGGTGTCTTCCAGGGAAACCAGCTTGCCCGGCGAACCGGTGAACACTTCAGCCACAAAGAACGGCTGCGACAGGAAGCGTTCGATCTTGCGGGCCCGCGCCACGGCGACCTTGTCTTCTTCAGACAGTTCGTCCATGCCGAGAATGGCGATGATGTCCTGCAGTGCCTTGTAGCGCTGCAGCACTTCCTGCACCTGACGTGCAATGGCGTAGTGTTCCTCACCAACAACCTGCGGGTCCAGCATGCGCGAAGTTGAATCGAGCGGATCCACGGCCGGGTAGATGCCCTTTTCAGCAATCGAACGCGAAAGCACGGTCGTTGCATCAAGGTGGGCAAAGGTCGAAGCAGGTGCCGGGTCGGTCAGGTCATCGGCAGGCACGTACACGGCCTGCACCGAGGTGATCGATCCCTTGGTGGTCGTGGTGATGCGCTCCTGCATGGTGCCCATGTCGGTACCGAGCGTTGGCTGATAGCCCACAGCCGACGGAATACGGCCCAGCAGCGCCGACACTTCCGAACCGGCCTGGGTGAAGCGGAAAATATTGTCCACGAAGAACAACACGTCCTGACCTTCGTCGCGGAAATGCTCGGCAACGGTGAGGCCCGAAAGCGCCACACGGGCACGCGCTCCTGGAGGTTCATTCATCTGGCCATAGACCAGGGCAGCCTTGGAGGCGCCACCGCCGCCCTTTTCATTCACGCCGGATTCAATCATTTCCCAGTAAAGGTCATTGCCTTCACGGGTACGCTCGCCCACACCGGCAAATACCGAATAGCCACCGTGTGCCTTGGCGATATTGTTGATCAGTTCCATGATCAGCACGGTCTTGCCCACGCCGGCACCGCCGAACAGGCCGATCTTGCCGCCCTTGGCATATGGTGCCAGCAGGTCGACAACCTTGATGCCGGTTACCAGAATTTCAGCTTCAGTGGACTGTTCCACGAACGAAGGTGCGTCCTGGTGAATGCCGCGTCGTACCTTGGTCTTGATCGGGCCAGCTTCATCCACAGGCTCGCCAATCACGTTCATGATGCGACCCAGGGTTTCCACGCCGACCGGCACTTCGATAGGACCACCGGTATCGGTTACCGGCTGGCCGCGCATCAGACCTTCAGACGAGTCCATGGCAATGGTGCGCACGGTGCTTTCACCGAGATGCTGCGCCACTTCCAGAACCAGGCGGTTGCCGCCATTATCGGTTTCCAGCGCGTTGAGAATCTCAGGCAGATGGCCGTCGAACTGAACATCGACGACAGCGCCCATAACCTGAACGACCTTGCCGGTGGCTCCGCTGGCAGCGGTTGCTTTCTTGGCAGGCGCCTTCTTGGCAGCAGTTGTGGTTGCCGCCTTTTTGGCTGGTGCTTTCTTGGCTGGTGCTTTGGCCATGTTTCGGGTCCTTCCCTTAAGCCTAGTATCTCGACAATCTAGAGCGCTTCTGCGCCCGAGATGATTTCAATCAGTTCCTTGGTGATCTGAGCCTGACGCTGACGGTTGTAGCTCATTGTCAGCTTGTCGATCATCTCACCTGCATTGCGGGTCGCGTTGTCCATCGCGGACATGCGAGCACCTTGTTCGGACGCTGCATTTTCAAGCAGGGCCCGGAAAATCTGCACGCCAATATTACGGGGCAGCAGTTCCTCCAGAATTTCACTTTCGTCCGGCTCGTAATCGTAAACCGCACCGCCCAGATCAACCGTTTCATCCACATCGCCTGCCGACGCTGTCACATTGGCTGGAATAATCTGCAAGGCCGTCGGAATCTGCGTCATCACCGACTGAAACTCGGAATAGAACAGTGTGGCAACGTCGTACTCGCCATCGTCGAACATCGACAGGATCTTGATGGCTATCTCATGCGCATTGCCGAAAGCAACCCGTTTGACTTCGCGCAGATCCACGCGATCAACGATAAGATGGTCGTACTTGCGCCGCAGGACATCATAGCCCTTCTTGCCGACGCAGATGATCTTGACGGTCTTGCCGTCACGAATCAGCCTGTCGGCATGGTCACGCGCCAGCTTGGCGATATTCGAGTTGAACCCGCCGCAAAGCCCGCGTTCAGCGGTACACACGATCAGCAGATGCGTGTCCTGCCTGCCGGTTCCGGCCATCAGCGCAGAGCCGCCTTCACGGCCTTCCATGGCCGCTGACAGATTGGCCAGAACGCTGCCCATACGCGATGCATACGGGCGCGCGGCTTCAGCAGCTTCCTGCGCCTTGCGCAGCTTCGCAGCCGCCACCATCTGCATTGCCTTGGTGATCTTCTGCGTTGCCTTAACCGATGCGATTCGGTTTCTTAGGTCCTTGAGGTTGGCCATGGTCCCTGATTTTCCCTCAGTTGATCTCTACGAACAGCATCAATCAGGCCGCGAATGCCCTGGCATAGTCATCAACGACTGACTTCAGCTGTGCGCCGATCTCGTCGGTAACTTCCTTTTTCGTCCGCAGTGCTTCCAGCAGATCGCCATGGCTGTCACGCACAAGACGCAACAGTCCCTGCTCGAATTCACCAACCTGGTTGACTGCAATGGCGTCGAGATAACCGTTCACGCCGGCATAGATCACCACAACCTGCTCTTCCGTCTTCAGCGGCGAGAACTGCGGCTGCTTGAGCAGCTCGGTCAGGCGCGCACCGCGGTTCAGCAGACGCTGCGTCGCAGCATCAAGATCCGAGCCGAACTGGGCAAAGGCGGCCATCTCGCGATACTGTGCCAGCTCGCCCTTGATCTTGCCGGCAACCTGCTTCATCGCCTTGATCTGGGCTGCGGAGCCCACGCGCGACACCGACAGACCCACGTTCACCGCAGGACGGATACCCTGGTAGAACAGGTCCGTTTCCAGGAAGATCTGACCGTCGGTGATCGAAATCACATTGGTCGGGATATAGGCAGACACGTCGTTGGCCTGGGTTTCAATGATCGGCAGCGCGGTCAGCGAACCCGAACCATTGTCTTCGTTCAGCTTGGCTGAACGTTCCAGCAGACGTGAATGGAGATAGAAAACGTCACCTGGATAAGCTTCGCGGCCCGGTGGGCGACGCAGCAGCAATGACATCTGGCGATAGGCGACGGCCTGCTTGGACAGATCGTCATAGCCGATCAGGGCGTGCATGCCATTGTCACGGAAATATTCACCCATGGTGCAGCCGGCAAACGGTGCCAGGAACTGCAGCGGTGCCGGGTCAGACGCGGTCGCAGCAACGATGATGGAATATTCCAGCGCACCATTGTCTTCGAGAATCTTGACAAACTGGGCAACGGTGGAGCGCTTCTGACCACATGCCACATAAACACAGTACAGCTTGTCTTCTTCAGGGCCATTCTGGTGAATTGGCTTCTGGTTGAGGATGGTGTCGAGCAGAATGGCGGTCTTGCCGGTCTGACGGTCACCAATGACCAGTTCGCGCTGGCCACGGCCAACCGGGATCAGCGCATCAACAGCCTTGAGGCCGGTTGCCATGGGCTCATGCACGGACTTGCGCGGGATAATACCCGGCGCCTTGACGTCCACACGCTGGCGCTGTTTCGCCTTGATCGGGCCCTTGCCGTCGATCGGATTGCCGAGCGGGTCAACCACGCGGCCGAGCAGTTCCTTGCCAACGGGCACTTCCACGATGGCGCCGGTCCGCTTGACCGTATCGCCTTCCTTGATGTGACGGTCGGAACCGAAAATAACGATACCGACATTGTCGACTTCCAGGTTCAGGGCCATGCCCATGATACCACCGGGGAACTCGACCATCTCACCGGCCTGTACATTGTCCAGACCGTAGACGCGGGCAATACCGTCACCAACGGACAGCACCTGGCCGATCTCGGAGACCTGGGCTTCTTTGCCAAAGTCCTTGATCTGTTTTTTGAGTATTGAGGAAATCTCGGCGGCGCGGATATCCATCAGCTGACCCCTTTCATGGAAACCTTGAGGTTCTGAAGTTTGGTACGAAGTGAGTTATCGACCATACGAGAACCGACTTTGACGATAAGCCCGCCGAGTATCGACGGATCAACAGTACTGGCAAGCTCTACATCGGAGCCCACCGAAGCCTTGAGTTCGGCCTTCAGCTTGGCAAGCTGTGCAGCGGAAAGTTTTTCAGCAGAAACAACTTCAGCTGCAATTTCGCCGCGCGAGGCAGCAACCAGCGACCTGAATGCGCTGATCATGTGGCTGACAGCAAAAAGCCGGCGGTTCTTGGCCGCCAGCTTGATGAAATTCGTTGCGATCGAGCTGATTCCAGCCTGTGCGAAAATCGCAGTCAGCGCCGCGATCTGATCACTGGCGCCAAACACCGGGCTACGGACCAGCCGGTCCAGGTCTTCGGATGAATTCAGCATGTTGGCAAAAGAATCCAGATCAGCCGAAACCTGGCTGACCGTGTTGGATTCCTGCGCCAATTCAAACAGCGCCGTGGCGTAACGCCCCGGCATGCCTGTAGCTTTGTGTTCTTGAGCCGTCACGTGGAGGTTTACTCGCTTTGGCTGTTTCGCGGACTAAAGGCATCGCCGTGAATGGCGCAAATACCTGACTTGTTTTGGTAATTCCCCGCAACCAGTTTACCCGGCAAGCCGCGCTTCACCAGTTGCGGGCTCGATCTAGCACAGGCACATGCGGGGCGCAACTGTGACATGGCGGCGGATTGCCGCAATCTTCGACACAATGTTGCCCTCAAACTGTCGATACAAGCTCCGATCAAATCTTAGGCATTTTGTTAATGCTTGCGCGAACCGGTCAAAGCAACACGGGGAAAACAGGCTCGCGTTGCTCTAACACTTTAGAAATGATCAGGTTTTTGAATTTGGTGAGACCAAGAAGAAACCGTCCAGGTGGGGAAACAGTCAAAGGGTGACGCACACGGATGGCTGTAACATGAGATCAACAACGGAAATTTCTGCCGGCTGCGCGCTGGCACACCGTCAAAGGGCTGCCGTCTGCGCAACCTGTCGCGGTAAAAAAATAACGGAGTAATTCAGACATGACATCGAAAAAACTGATCAGCGCGATTGCGCTGTCGGCATCAATTTGCCTGCCGCTGACAGCGACGGCCAAGCCCGTGGCGCCCAGCGTCAAGGTCAAAGCCGCCGAGTCTCAAACTGCACAAGCACCAGAATCCATCGACGACCGGTCTCCGGGCAAGCCAGCGGCAAAAAAACCGGCCGCGACCAAGCGAAAGGTTGCGGTTAAACCGAGCGCACACATCCCCCGGCACCGCCCTGTCATTCTTGCAAAAATCGAGGTTCACGCCGCTGGCGCCGGCGTCCCGGTCGACACCGCATTGGCGGTCGTGCTGCAGGAATCGAGTTTTCGCGCCAACGTGACGGGGGCAGCCGGTGAAATCGGACTGATGCAGCTCAAATGCCAGACCGCGCGCGGCATCGGCTATAAAGGCCGCTGTGCAGCACTGTATGACCCGGATACCAACCTGCACTATGGCCTGCGCTATTTGCGCAAAGCCCTGAACCGCGGATCTGTCGGCTACTATAATGCAGGCATCTATGCCAAGAAGCTGCCGGAAGCAGCCCTGGATTACGCGCAATCCGTCGAAGCCAAGCGCACCAAGTCAGTCAACAGCCGCCCACGCACAACCGGATCACCATCCGCCAGCTGGGGCACGCCGGGTTCATCTGATCCGATCCTGCTCTGACACCAGGCAAACCATCACGATGGCTTTTCGGTATAACAACCGGAAACCATCGTGTTCCAGGGTCCTGATCCTAAAGAAAGCTGTACGGGTCCACATCGATGGCCAGCCTGAGTGAACCTCTGGGTTTGACCCCACCGAGCCACTGCCGCAGATAGGCTTGGATATCCACTTCCCGGGCACACATCACCAGGTATCTAAACCGGTGGCGGCCGCGTACCATCGACAATGGAGCCGGTGCCGGTCCCAGTACCCGCACATCGCTGGCCTCCGGCACGTCCCTTAGAAGGCTCCGAGCGAACCGGTCGGTTTCATCCCGGTCGGTGCCGGATATGATAATGCCTGCCATTCGCCCGAACGGAGGCAGCATGGCGCGTTCGCGGATATCGCTTTCATGGGCCAGGAAACCATCGCGATCGCCGGCTGCCAATGCCCGCATCAATGGATGATCGGGCATATAGGTCTGCACCAGCGCGCGGCCGGTCTTGTCGCCACGCCCTGCCCTGCCGGATACCTGCGCCAGCATCTGCCACGTGCGCTCTCCGGCACGCGGGTCCGTCGTTTCCAGCGCAAGATCAGCGTCAATCACACCGGCCAGTGTCAGGTGCGGGAAATGGTGACCCTTGGCCACCAGCTGTGTCCCGATGATGAGATTGTAGTCACCGCGCGCAATGGCGCGCAGTGTGTCGATCAGCAAAGTGCCGCGTGACAGATCCGACGACAGTATCGCGATTTTGGCATCGGGAAATCTTTGCGCGGCCTCCTCTGCCAGCCGTTCAACGCCAGGCCCGCACGGCACCAGGGTGTTTTCACTGCCGCACGACGGACACGCCTTAGGCACCGGTTCCTCATGTCCGCAATGATGACAGGCCAATCTGCCCCTGAACCTGTGCTCCACCAGCCAGCTTGCACAGTGCGGACAGGCGAGGCGAAACCCGCATGTCCTGCACAGCGTCAACGGCGCATAACCACGCCGGTTGAGGAACAACAGGGCCTGGTCGCCCTTGCCCAGGGTTTCGACAACCGCCTGCACCAGCGCCGGCGCCATCCATTCGCCGGACGCCATTTGTTCGGCGCGCATGTCGAGCAGGCTGACATCAGGCAATTGCGCATTGCCGTACCGCGCGTCAAGCCGAACATGGGCATAACGCCCCTTGCCGGCATTCCATAACGATTCCAGCGACGGTGTTGCCGAGGCAAGTACCACCGGGAATCCGCCCAGGGATCCATACAGGACCGCCATGTCACGGGCATGATAGTTGACGCCTTCCGACTGCTTGAACGCCGGTTCGTGCTCCTCGTCCACCACGATCAGGCCCGGCCGCTGCCACGGCAGAAACAGTGCGGAGCGCGCGCCGACCACGATACGTGCCTCGCCGCTTGCCACACCGCGCCACACGCGCTCGCGTTCTCTGGGGCGCACCGCCGAATGCCATTCTGCAGGCGGCACGCCGAAGCGCTCTTCCACGCGGCGCAGGAAAGTCGCGGTCAGGGCGATTTCCGGGAGCAACAGCAATACCTGCCTGCCTTGCGCAAGGGCTGCCGCCATCGCCTCGAAATAAACCTCAGTCTTGCCCGACCCGGTAACGCCATCCAGCAACGAAACCGAAAATCGGCGCGCTGTTACCGCCTTGCGCAAGTCACCGGCAGCCAGTTTCTGACCGTCGGACAGCTCGACCCGGTTGTGAGCCAGGTCCGGTTCGGCAAATGCCGCCATGGCAGGCATCGCGATGGCTTCCAGCGCCCCGGCCTTGACCAGCCCCTTCACCACCGATGCGCCGACACCGGCTTCATGTACAAGGTCGGTTGCACGCCGCGCCAGCCCGTCACCGGCCACGTCCAGTACCCGTGCCCGTTGCGGCGTCAGCTTTCCCGGTTCACAGCCCGAAGCGCGATAGGCGATCTGCTGCCGCTGCCCGCCGAGGGCCTGCGGCACGCGCAATGCCATTCGCAAGACCGACCCCGGCGGCTCAAGATAGTATTGTGCCACCCAGTCGATAAATTGCCGATGCAGGTCCGGCATGGCAGGTGCATCATATTTTTCACTGACCGGCCTCAGCCTGGCCCCATCCGGCGCGGTGCCGCCCGTTGCCCACACCACACCAATTACCTGGCGCGGACCCAACGGGACCCGCACATAATCACCTGCACCCAGCACCATGCCGTCCGGCACCAGATAGGTGTAGGCATCATCCAGCGCCAGCGGCAGCAGAACCTGTACTGTGGAATCGGTTGTCATATGAAGGCCAAGCTGGCGCAAACGCGCGCGCGGATCAACCACAAGACTTCAGACATCACTTCTCCATTGGCTTGCCACAATGCTGGTGCCAGAGCATTCTTGATTTGAATAGAAACGTTTGACCGGTTTTTTGGGTTCGCTGGCAAGGCACGGGTCCCGCCCTGGTCTGGTTGACCACAAGGGGTCCGTGACGCTGTCCAGCGGGCGCAAAAACCCGGCCTTCGGTGGACAAAATCAGTCCATTCGGCTAGACGCAAAGTGAAGCGCGATGCGGTGCATCGGGCAAGCTTTGCAACAACGCCGATGGACTGATTTTGTAACATCAAACGCTTCTATTTAAGTCAAGAATGCTCTAGGTTCGCCGCAACATTGATCAATAGACGGACCGTTTCCATGAAATTCTTTGCTGATACCGCCGACCTTGACGAGATTCGCGAACTTGCCTCCATGGGTCTGCTGGATGGCGTGACCACCAATCCTTCGCTGGTGGCCAAGTCCGGCGGTGATTTCCAGGAAACCATTGCCGAGATCTGCAGGATGATAGCCGGTCCGGTGTCTGCCGAAGTTGTCGCTCTCGATGCTGAAGGCATGATTGCCGAAGGCCGCCATCTGGCAAAAATTGCCGGCAATGTCACGGTAAAGGTGCCGATGACATGGGACGGCCTCAAGGCCTGCAGCACGCTGGCCGGTGACGGCACCATGGTCAACGTCACCTTGTGCTTCAACGCCAACCAGGCATTGCTGGCAGCCAAGTCCGGCGCGACTTTCGTTTCCCCGTTTATCGGCCGTCTCGACGACATCGGCCTTGACGGTATGGAACTGATCGAGGAAATCCGCGAAATCTATGACAATTACGATTTCCGCACCGAAATCCTCGCCGCCTCGATTCGCACGGTAAACCACGTCAAGCAGGCAGCCCTTGCCGGTGCCGATGTTGCAACCGTACCCCCGGCCACCTTGAAGGCACTGGTCAAGCACCCGCTCACCGACAAGGGCCTTGAGGCGTTCACGGCAGACTGGGCCAAGACCGGTCAGAAAATACTCTAGCGTTTGGTGACATTGCTGATCCCGGCCCTGCGGCGCGGCATCCGGATTCTGCCGCTGATACTGCTGGTCACATGGATTGGAGCGCTGTTCGTGCCCGTCAAAGCGCACTCAACCGACATGATCGTGCGCACACCCGGCCCGCTTGGGCCACTCGAAGGCGCTTATCTTTCAGCCACCAGTAAATCCGCATCGACGGTGTTGATTATCCCGGGTTCGGGACCAACCGATCGTGACGGAAACAACACGCTCGGCGTGCGCGCATCTACCTACAGATATCTGGCACAGGGCCTCGCCAGAGCGGGGATCAATTCGCTCAGGATCGACAAGCGCGGGATGTTTGGCAGCGCACAGGCCATCCCTGACGCCAACCAGGTCTCGGTCGGCGACTATGCAGACGACGTTCACGCCTGGATCACGCTCGCTCAGGACCTGTCCGGCGCACCATGCATCTGGTTGCTCGGGCACAGCGAAGGCGCGTTGGTGGCGCTCCTGGCCGCCCGGAAAAAAGCGCCGATCTGCGGCCTCATCCTCGCTGCTGCACCAGGGCGGCCATTCGGGGATCTGTTGCGACAGCAGTTACGCGCCAATCCTGCCAACGCGCCCTTGCTCGATGACGCCATGAAGGCCATCACGGCACTCGAGTCAGGCGACAAGGTAGACGTGGCGGGTTTGCACCCGGCACTTCGCAGCCTGTTCTCACCGCAAGTGCAGGGTTTCATCTCGGACGCCATGTCCTACGATCCCGCAGACCTGATCGCCAATGTGACCGTACCAGTGCTGATTATGCAGGGCGACGCAGACCTGCAGGTATCGTCCGAAGATGCCCGACGGCTGCACGAGGCTGGCGCACCTTCCAGGCTTGTTTTGCTGTCACAGGTCAACCACGTGTTGAAGCACGTCAGCAGCGATGATCGGGCCGTCAACCTGGCCACCTATTCAGACCCCGCCTTGCCGCTGGCACCCGGCGTGATTGAAGCTGTCACCGATTTCATTGCATCCCCTCAAACGCAAAACTAGATCAGCACTGCGTTAACCATCAACACGTACAATATATGCATGACAGATGCAGACCAAGCGATCCAGTTCAACACGGCCAGCGATGCGGCTGAAAAAATCGCTGCGTGGGCCAGACATCTGCGCGTTGAAAAACAGGTGAGCCCGCACACCCTGGATGCCTATATCCGCGACATCACCCAGTTCACCCGCTTCCTTTCGGTGCACCTGGGCAGGCCTGCGTCCCTGCGTGATCTGGAAACCCTCAAGCCGCTGGACTTTCGCGCTTTCATGGCCGCGCGGCGGTCAACCGGTGTCGAGAGCCGCACCATGGCCCGGCAATTGTCCGCCATCCGCACATTGTATCGCTGGTTCGACAATCAAGGCATCCTGCGCAATCCGGCGGTTGCCATATTGCGCTCGCCCAAGCTGCCCCACGCCATACCAAAACCACTCAATCCAGCCGCTGCCAGGCAGGCAATGAACCTCGCCGCGAGCGATGTCTGCGGTGAAGCCGAGCCCTGGATCATCGCCCGCGACACGGCCGTGCTGCTGTTATTGTACGGCTGCGGGCTGCGCATATCCGAAGCCCTGAACCTGAACCGGCACGAGGCCCCCGTGCCGCCCAACGAAGACGTGCTGCGCATTGTCGGCAAGGGCAACAAGATCCGTCTTGTACCGGTGCTGCCTGCTGCAGCCAGCTCGGTGCAGACCTACATGGACATGACGCCGGGCCTTGACCCGCAGGGCCCCTTGTTCATCGGCAAGCAGGGCCGCAGGCTCAACGCCCGAAATATTCAGTTGCTGATGCAGAAACTGCGCTCCGCGCTTTGCCTGCCCGACACAGCAACCCCGCACGCGCTGCGCCACTCGTTCGCGACCCACCTGCTTGGCGGCGGCGCAGACCTGCGCACCATCCAGGAACTGCTGGGTCACGCCAGCCTGTCCACCACCCAGGTCTATACCGGCGTGGACCGCGAGCACCTGCTGTCGCAATATGACAAGGCCCATCCACGCGCCGGTTGATAGCACTTTAATTCCGCTTGGCAACAGGACGGCGGCGACCATATGCTCGCGGCCATGATGGTACCGTTACCCGAACACGTCGGTTCAGATACTGACCTGCCCGATGCTGTTGATGTCGTTGTCATCGGCGGCGGCATCATTGGCACCTGCACCGCTCTGGAACTTGCCGAGCGCGGCCTGAAAGTTGCCCTGTTTGAGAAGGGCCGCATTGCCGGCGAGCAGTCGGGCCGCAATTGGGGCTGGTGCCGCCAGATGGGCCGTGACAGCCGCGAAATGCCGCTGATCGTGGAATCACTGAAATTGTGGCGCGGCATGAATCAGCGTACCGGGGCGGACACCGGTTTCAAGCAATGCGGCATCGCCTATATGGAGGCTGACGAGAAAGGCCTGCAGCAGCGCGAGGCATGGGCTGCGAAAAACGCGCGCCCGTTTCAGATCAATTCCCGCATCGTGCGCGGCGACGAACTCGACAAGCTGGTACCGGGTGCAAGCTCCCGGTTCGCAGGTGCCCTGTACACCGACAGCGATGGCCGCGCGGAGCCACAACGCGCAGCCCCTGCCATCGCCGACGCCGCCAGAAACAAGGGCGCACACATTTTCACCGGCTGGGCGGTTCGCGGCATTGAAACCGAAGCCGGCAAGGTCTCGGGCGTGATGACCGAGCGTGGCCGTGTCAGGTGCACCCGTGTGGTTTATGCCGGAGGCGCCTGGTCGCGACGCTTCCTCGGCAATCTCGGGCTGGACCTGCCGCAACTCATAACCTTGTCAAACGTGCAGGCGACAGAGCCGGTGGACCTGCCCTACGCAACCTCGTTTGCCGGGGGGAAATATGCCGTGCGCAAGCGTGCCGATGGCGGCTACACCATTGCCCACAATGCCGTCACCGTCTCCGACATCATCCCGGCCTCGTTCAAGTACCTGAGGGCATTCCTGCCCGCGCTGCGCTCTGAATGGCCCAATCTGAAACTGCGCATCGGCAAGCGGTTTATTTCCGAAGCCATGCTGGCTTCCCACTGGTCACTGGACGAGATGTCGCCGTTCGAAAAGGTCCGCGTGCTTGATCCAGAACCTGTCGACTGGGTGTTGCGCGACTGTCTGGATGAACTGGCCAGGGATCATCCTGGCTTCAAGGGGGTCAGGATCGCCAGTAAATGGGCCGGTGTAATTGATGTGACACCGGACGCTGTCCCGGTCATTTCCGGCATTGACCAGATACCGGGCCTGTTTCTGTCTACCGGATTTTCAGGGCATGGATTTGGCATTGGCCCCGGTGCCGGCAGGCTGATGGCTGATCTTGTCACCGGCAAGACGCCCATGGTTGACCCTGCGCCGTTCAGCTACACGCGCATGATCGACGGCAGCAAGCTGATGCCGGAAACCGATATCTGATCAGGAGTGGATGGCGCGCTTGTCGACGGCAAGGGCTGCTTCCTTGACCGCTTCCGACAAGGTCGGATGCGCATGGCAGGTACGTGCAAGGTCTTCCGACGATCCGCCGAACTCCATCAGCACCGCACATTCATGGATCAGTTCGCCGGCCTGCGGGCCAAGAATATGCACGCCGAGCACCTGGTCTGTCTTGGCATCCGCCAGCACTTTCACAAACCCGTCTGTGGTCTGGTTTGCCTTGGCGCGGCCATTGGCCATGAATGGAAACGAGCCTGCCCTGTAGGCCACGCCTGCATCCTTCAGTTCATCCTCGGTTTTGCCGACAGAGGCCACTTCCGGATAGGTGTAGACCACGCTCGGGATGATGCCGTAATTCACATGGCCTGCCTGGCCGGCCAGAAGTTCAGCCAGCGCCACGCCTTCTTCTTCAGCCTTGTGAGCCAGCATAGCGCCGCGCACCACGTCGCCAATGGCAAAAATGCCCGGTACGTTGGTGGCAAAATGATCATCCACGATAACCCGCTTGCGCTCATCAAGCGCAACGCCTGCGTCTTCCAGCCCCAGTCCGTCGGTGTACGGCACCCGCCCGATGGCCACCAGAACGATATCGGCATCAAGCGTTTCAGCGTCACCGCCCTTGGCCGGTTCAATGGTCACCTTGACACCCGACTTTGAGGTCTTGGCACCGGTTACCTTGGACCCGAGCTTGAACCCGAAACCCTGCCTGGCAAGCAGGAGCCTGAATTTCTTGGCAACTTCGCTGTCCATGCCCGGTAGGATACGGTCGAGATATTCAACCACGGTCACCTTGGCGCCAAGCCTGCGCCACACCGAGCCGAGCTCCAGCCCGATGACGCCGGCACCGACCACCACCATATGACCCGGCACCTTGGTCAGTTCCAGCGCGCCGGTCGAAGACACGATCTGCTTTTCGTCGATTGTTATGCCCGGCAGCTGCGCCACGTCGGACCCGGTTGCAATGCAGATGTTCC